>Ga0097621_100000624_pt1 | contig 24980 bp, 22 predicted proteins | sample KBSMisM72_FD_73165 | JGI IMG/M metagenome (GOLD analysis project Ga0097621, IMG submission 73165) | Miscanthus rhizosphere microbial communities from Kellogg Biological Station, Michigan, USA - KBS Miscanthus M7-2 (version 2) (version 2) | ecosystem: Host-associated > Plants > Roots >... | reverse complement strand
CAGTTCGGCAAAACCGGCATTGGTGGTGATGCCGCGCGACAGGGTCGAGGGAAAGCCGAAGGACAGGCCAGGATGCAACGCGTCCCGCGCCGTTTCGGCACCGAGCACGACGGTCTGGCCGTCGATCACCATCACATTGCCCTGCCAATCCAGCTTGAGGCGGTCGCCGATGGCGCGGCTGTCGCCATTATCGGGATCCTGGGTCGCGGCAATCGTGCTACCATAGGCAACGCCCAGACTCTGGTCGAAGCGGCCATCCCACAACAGCAGATGCGCCGTGGCGCGCGATTCATACTGGATCGATGAGATACGGGTGCGGGTGGGCGACGGGAAGGAGGCGAACGTCACGAAATCGAAAGCGTCACCCGTGATCTTGCTCAGGCTGTTATAATAATGCCCGACAAAACCCAGATCGAAATTGCCGGTGACCTGATAGCCCAGCTTGGTGCTGGCCGTGTAGTTGTTGTAAAAATCGTCATTGCGGCGCTGGCCTGGCGGCAACAGGTTCAGCGGCGTCACCGGCGTGGCGCCCGAAAAGAAATGCTGCACCGTCGCCTGATAATGGAAATCGCCCTCGGAACCAGAAACCGAGCCGCCCTGGTTGAAGGTATCGAAGCTGCCGCCCTCGATATTGGCGGTGATCTTCATCGGCCCCTCGCCGCTCTTGGTGATGATGTTGATGACGCCGCCGATGGCATCCGAACCGTAGAGCGCGCCTTGCGGACCGCGCAGCACTTCCACCTTGGCGATATCGGCCGCCAGCAGCTTGGAAATGTCGATGGCGCCGCTGGGCGTCGAAGGATCGGCCATATCGATGCCGTCCAGCAGCACCTTGGTATGATTGGGATTGGTGCCGCGCAGGAACAGCGAGGTCTGGCCGCCCGCCCCGCCGCTCTGCACGATGTTCAGCCCGGGCACCGAACGCAGCACATCCGGCAGCGAGCGTTGCTGGCGCGCCTCGATATCGGCGGCGGTGATCACCGTCACGCTGCTGGCAAGCTGGGCGACCGGGGTGGGAATACGGGTGGCGCTGACCACCACATTTTCATTATCCAGACGCGGCTGCGCAAAAGCGGGGGCGCTCAGCGCCATCAGGGCAGCCGAGATATAAAAAACAGATTTCATAAACGTCTCCTGGCTCAGGAAACGCCGTGCGGTATTTGCAATAAGGGTTTTTGGCCCCCGCGCGACGATCCCAACTTCGTCGCCATGCGGTTCACCCCGCTGCACCCCGCCATCCCCGGCAGGCTGCAAGACGACGGCGCAAGGCAGGTTTCCTGGCTAGCCGGATCAACGCTTTCACCCGTCTTCCCAAAGCCTTGCGGCTTCAGTGACTTTTTTAAGAAGGCAGTCGGCTCTCGCCCGACACCTTTTTAAGCTGGCAAAAACTCACCGGCGACAGTTGCGGGGGCAGCCGCGGTCGGTTCCGCGTTCCCTACACCTTGCACCTAAGGGCGGCTTATGGTGCCGCCGCCCGCCCCCGTCAAGCACCGCTTTGCAGGACCGCCCCGCTGACAGACGGAGGCCGTCTGGGCTAGTCTCCGGCCCCAAATTTCCAGGAGACGCCCATGCCCCTCGCGATCAACCAAACCGCTCCCGATTTCACCGCCGACTCCACCGAGGGCAAGCTGCACTTTTACGACTGGGCGGGCGACAATTGGGTGCTGTTCTTCTCCCATCCCAAGGACTTCACGCCGGTCTGCACCACGGAGCTTGGCGCGGTGGCCAAGCTGAAGCCGGAATTCGACAAGCGCGGCGTCAAGGTGCTGGGCCTGTCGGTCGATCCGGTCGGCAATCACGACAAATGGGCGGCGGATATTCTGGAAACCCAGGGCATGGGACCGAACTTTCCCATGATCGGCGACACCGACCTTGCGGTCTCCAAACTCTACGGCATGCTGCCCGCCGACGCGCCCGGCACTTCGGAGGGACGCACCCCCGCCGACAATGCCACGGTACGCAATGTCTTCATCATCGGGCCGGACAAGAAGATCAAGCTTCTGCTGGTCTATCCCATGACCACCGGCCGCAACTTCGCGGAAATTCTGCGAGTGATCGATTCCATGCAGCTCACCGCCAAGCACAAGGTGGCGACGCCTGCGGACTGGAAACAGGGCGGCGATGTGATCATCACCGGCGCGGTCAGCAATGACGATGCCGCCAAGCTGTTCCCCGGCTACAAGACGGTGAAGCCGTACCTGCGGACGACGGCACAGCCGAAGTAATCGTAATTGTCATTCCCGGCCGAGCTTTGCGTCTGCAAAGCGAGGGGAAGGGAACCTAGATGGAAAGAACCCGCTTGATCCATCCACCTGGGTCCCCTTCCCTCGCCGCTTCGCGGCTCGCCGGGGATGACAATTACAGCGGTGGCTGATTTTTCGCCCGTTTCTTCCAGCGGTAGAACTCCAGCGAGTTCTTCCAGAAATACTTCTCCGCCGCCTCGCGGCTGCGCGTTGCGAAATAAGCGCGGGCGATGGAAACGATTTCCGTGGGCGTGGCGGCGCCGACGCTTTGCGGCCAGTCGCTGCCGAACACCACCCGGTCCTCACCGAACAGGTCCATCAGCATGTCCAGGCGCGGCTTGCTCGCCGCCATGCCCTTCAGCGCGCTGCCGCGATGCTGGATTTCCGACAGCTTGGCATAAATCTTGGGGCGGCCATGGATTTCCTTCAGTACCGCATCCCAGCCCTTTTGGTCCTCGGGCTTGGGATCGAATGACGGCAGATGGTCGAGCATGATTTTGAGCTCCGGCACCTTGTCGTTGATACGCACCATCGCCTGCAGCAGCTGGACGTTGGGATTGCAGGTGTCCATCACCAGCCCGGCTTCGGCCAGCCGCTTGAGGCCGGCAATGAAAGCGGGATTGTCGATCTGGTTGGCGACATTGCGGTTCCAGATATTGCCGCAGCGGATACCCAGGAAGAGCGGGTTCTTGCGGTAACGGTCGAGATATTCGGCAAATTCCGGCTTTTCCGGCTCCAGATCGCCCACCGTGCCGACAAACAGCGGATCGGTCTGAAGTTGTTCCAACACCCAGAGATTGTCCTCGATCCAGGGGCTGGCCTCCAACTCGATCGCGCCGACCACGCCCAGATGGGCAAATTCGCGCCTGTAATCGGCGGGCAGCGACACCCCACCCTTATAGTCCGGTGAACCGGTATAGGGCGCGCCCTGCGGCCGGCGATTGTCGAACAGATGGAAATGGGTGTCGATGATGGGAATATCGGCTAGTGGCGCCGCCGCTTGCGCCACGCTCGCCCACAGCGCCGCCGCCGCACTGCCTGCCAGAAATTTACGCCGTTTCATCCTGCTCTCCTATTTGGCGGCCGGCGGATTGCGGTCCAGGCCCTTGGACTTCCACAGCGCCGCATGCTCGGGCTGCATCAGATAGGCGATGAAGGCCCTGGAGGCGTCGGCCTGGGTGGAGCGCGATGACACCGCCAGCGAGGTGTCGATATAGGCGCCCAGTGCCGTTGGCACCAAGCCGACCAGTTCGATCTCGGCATGGTTCAACACCTCGCAGGCCAATTGCAGCGCCATGTCGCCCTCCCCGCGCACCAGCGCCTCGCCGCCCTCGCCTTTCAGGCTGATCTTGGTCTTGACGCCTTTGAACATGGCGTAGCGGCGCAGCATGTCGTTGATGATGCGTGCCTCCATGCTGCCGCTGGCCGGGTTTGAATAGAGCACCACGCCTCCGGCCTTGAGCGCCGAGGCCAGTTTTGCCGGCGTCGAGATATCGGGATGCGGCGCGCCTTTCTTGACCGCCAGGCCGACGCCGACGCGCCCCAGATCGGCGCGGCTGCCCGCCACCACGCTGGCTTCCGCCTCCATGCCATCCATGAAGGCGACAGGCAGCACGATCACATCGGCGATGGGCGTTGCGGTCTTGATGTCGCTGACGATCTTGGCCATGCCGTCCGGCTTGACCGTCACCTTGACGCCGGTCTGCCTGGTATAGGCCGCCGCCAGGTCCAGTATCCCGGCATTGTAGACCACACCGGGGGTCAGGACATTGATTTCCGCAGGCTGCGCCATGGCCGGCGTGCCCAGCAACGCGAACATTGCGCCAAACAGGAATTTTCGCATTAGCTTCCCCCTTGTTATTCCGAGGCAGGCGCGCTGCGTCCCATCTCGACATTGCGGGCCTCCGGCCCGAGGAACATCATGGTGGTGATCAGCAGCGCCGCAAAACAGGCCACCACGGCTAGAGCAATGCGATAATCCCCGCCGTGGCTTTCCGCCAGTTCGGCCTGGAACACGGCGTTGACCGAGGCGAGCAGGTTGCCCAGCTGATAGACGGTTCCGGCAAAGGTGCCGCGCACGCTGGGCGGCGACAATTCGTTGAGATGCACCGGCACAACGCCCCAGGCGCCCTGCACGCAGACCTGCATCACGAAGGCGCCCACCGCCAGGCTCATCGCCGTGGGCGCATAGGCCCAGAAATAAACCACCGGCAATGCCAGCAGCGCCGCCAGGATCACGGTGCGGCGGCGCCCGAAGCTCTGGCTGAGGGTAGCGAAGGCAATCCCGCCCACGATCGCACCCACATTCAACATCACGGTGATGAAAGTCACCGTCGCATCGTCGAAATGATGCTGGACGCGCAGGAAGGTGGGATAGAGATCCTGGGTGCCGTGGCTGAAGAAATTGAAGCCGGTCATCAGGATGATGGCATATACCGCCAGCTTCCAATGCTGGCGGATGAAGGGCGTCAGCAGCGCCGCCACGACCAGCAGCGGCACCACGGCCGCCGCCAGATAAAGAAGTCCGGTTTCGCGACCGAAGGTTTGCAGCACCGTCAGCATGATCCCCAGCACCACCAGCACGCCCAACAGATGCACCAGATGCTTGCCGGGCTTTACGACTTTCGGCCGCTGGAACACCGGCGACTCCGGCACTTTCGCATAGATATAAAGTGCCAGCAGCAGGCCGGGAACCAGTCCCGCCATGAACATGGCGCGCCAGCCGAGGGCGGCATAAACCGCCCCGAACACCAGCGAGGCCACAAGATAGCCCGAGGCGTAACCCGATTGCAGAAAGCCGGAAGCAAAACCCCGCGCCTTGGGCTGCACCGTCTCCATCACCAGCGAAGCGCCGATACCCCAGATTCCGCCCATCGCCACGCCGAAGAAGGCCCGGATAAGAAAGAAGATGCTCAGGCTGGGCGCGAAAGCCGTGGCGAAGCCGAACAGCGAATAGAAGACGATGTTGAGGATCAGGATCGGGCGGCGGCCGTAATCGTCGGCCAGCCGTCCGAACAGGAAAGCGCCCAGGGGCCGCACCGCCAGGGTCAGGGTCAAGGCCAGCGCCACCGCCGGAATTTTCACATCGAACTGCTTGGCAACGTCCGCCATGACAAAGGTGAGAACAAAGAAATCGAAGGCATCCAGGGCCCAGGCCAGATAGGCAGCCGTCGCCGCATGCTTCTGCGCGCCGGTCCAACCTTTGAGTGCATCCAACGCCATGTCTTCGCCCCGGTAAAATGATGCGGGAGTTTGGGGCCCGAAAAGAAGTCCGGCAACCCCTAAAGTCCCGCGCAGCCGCAGTAATGCTTAGATAAGGTCGATCTTGAAGACGTATCCGCCGCTGGGACTGTTCAGCTCGGGAAAACCGGGCTGGGCGTATTTTTCATTGATCGGCCAGCCCGGATGCTCACCGGCATCGACGCCGTAAAACTGGCCGTCCAGCACACAGACATCGTGCATGTCGCAGGAACCGGGCACGAAATCGACGAACAGCACTGCTTCGCCGGACTTGATGTCATATTTGATCAACCCCGGCGTGTAGCCCTCATATCCCGGCACTTTAGGGTTCTGCGTGCCATAGACCTGCCAGATAAAGCCGCCATCCACTTCAATGCCGTGCAACCGGTCGACGTGAGCAGCGGGAAACATATAGTCGCATTCCCAGGTCACCGGATTCATCCGCACCAAGGCTTCCAGCCGGTTGGACTGGATCCATAACCGCCCGCCATCGGCATTTTCCCAGGCCAGGCCATGGCAGGAGCCGCCATTATTCTTGGGACCAAAGGGAATCTGACGCTGGCTGACGGTCTTGCCGTTCATGTCGGTCTGGAACACGCCTTCCACCGGCGGATCGGGCGGATTGTGCACCGAAGCGCCGTTGGCGCCGCTCCAGATAAAACCGTTGCCCACCGCCATGCCGCTGCAGTCCTCGCATTTGGTCACCACGCTGTGCAGCACCTTGCCTTTGCGATCCAGAAGCCAGGCGGTTTCCGGCCCCCGGTCATGGCGCTGCTGTTGTACCCAGAAGCCGCGACCTTGCGGATCGGCGGTGATGGCGTTGGGCCAGCAAGGCGGCGTCAGGAACAGTTTGGTGGTCCGCGCCTTGCGGCGGGGAACGGGTTTGGGCTTCAGGCTGGCAAGGGTGCGGCCCAGTTCATCGGTGCCGGGCTTGCGGGTTTGCGCCAAGGCCGGCGTGGCCGCCAAGGCCGCTGCCGCAGTGAGGAATTGCCGTTTGTCCATCGCGCGTTTCCTTAAGCTGTCGTTAGGGCAGGAACACCATCACCGCCGGACTGCCAAGACCCAGGAATTTTCCGGTGAATTTCGGCACGCCATTGGCCCCGATGGCGAAGGTGGCCACATTGCCGGCATTTTGGTTGAGCGAGTAAAGGAACTTGCCGGCCGGATCCAGCGTCAGGCTGCGCGGAATAGTGCCTTCGGTATGGGTGTTGGCGACCAGCTTGGCGCTATCGGCGGTCACCGCCATAGTGGCGATGGAGTCGTGATTGCGGTTGGCGCCGTAAAGATGTTTGCCCGCCTTGTCGATCAGCAATTCCGATGTGGTATTGCTGCCTTCAAAACCGGCGGGAAGCGTTGAGATGGACGCGCCCTTCGCCGTCAGCTTGCCGCCTTCAAAGCCATAGACCGTCAGGCGGGAATCCTGCTCCTGCTGCTGGTACAAGGTTTTGCCGTCGGGCGAGAAAGCGAAATGCCGCGGGGCGGCGCCCGGCAGCGACTTGGTCACCGACACTTCCGCCAATTTGCCGGTGTTGGTGTCCAGCTTCCAGACAAAGATCTGGTCGCGTCCGGCATCGTCGCCCAGAACATACTGGCCGCTGGGGTCGGGCAGGATCATATGGCCGCGCGAGCCATGCGGCGCCTTATCGCCGGCCATTCCCGGCGGACGATCCGCCGCCTGATAGACACCCATGGGACCGGAAGGCTTCACCACATCGGTGGTCTCGCCCAGGCTGCCATCGGGCTTGATACGGGTCACCGAATAGCTGCCGCCGGTGTAATTGGCCACCAGCAGGAATTTTCCTGACGGATGGACGCTGACATAACAGGGAATGGCGCCGCCCGAATCCACCATATTGAGCTGCTTGAGCGCGCCGCTGGCCTGATCCACGGCATAAGCGGTGATCGAGCCGCTCTTGTTTGGGCCGTAGCTGGCGATTTCGTTGACCGCATAGAGAAATTTGTGGTCGGCTGACAGAGTGATCCAGGTCGGCGACAGGCTCTTGGCCACCAGCTTGGGATTGGAGGGCGCGCCGGTCGCATCATTGATATTCACCAGATAGATTCCCTGACCGCCATTTGCCGCCGTATGCGGATCGGCGGGATCGGGGGTGTAGGTGCCGATATAGGCGCGCGCCGCATAAGCGGTGTTGGCCGCTCCCAGCACAGCGGCCAGTGCCGTGACAGCTACCGAGGTGCAAAGAAATTTCATGGACGTCTCCTTTTGAATTCCGTTGGCTCTCCGGCAGCGCGCCGGTTTTCTCCGCAATATATTATGGCAGGAAAACCATCACGGCTGGAGCGCTCACCGCCAGAAACTTGCCGGTGAAGCGCGGCACACCATTGGGCTGAATACGAAAGGCGGCGATATTGTTGGCCCGCAGGTTCAGCGAATAAAGGAACTTGCCGCTGGGATCGACGGTCAGGCTGCGCGGGTGTTCGCCCTCGGTCGGCGTATTTGCGAGTTTGGTTGCCATGCCGTCCGCGCCCACCGCGAAGGTGGCGATGGAATTGTGCGTGCGGTTGGCGGAATAGACGTTCTTGCCGCTGGGCGAGACCAGCATGCGCGATGCCGATCCGCTACCTTGATAGCCGTCCGGCAGGGCCGAGATGCTCTTGCCCTTGAGCGTCAGCTTGCCATCGGCGAAGCCATAGGTTGTCAGACGGGCATTATATTCGCCGATCTGATAGAGCGTCTTGCCGTCGGGTGAAAAGCCGAAATGGCGGGGCGCCGAGCCGGCCAGGGCCGCGGTCGCCGACACTTCCGTCAGCTTGCCGGTGTCGGTATTGAGCCGCCAGACGAAAATCTTGTCGCGGCCGGCATCGTCGCCCACCACATACTGGCCGGATGGATCGGAAGCAATCATGTGGCCGTGGCTGCCGCGGTTTGGCGAGGAGGGTTCCTGCCCCGGCGGCGCATCCACCGCGCTGGCGGAGTTGGTCGGTCCGCCAGGCTTCACCACATCGGACGCTTCTCCCAGGCTGCCGTCCGCCTTGATGGGAAGAACCGAAAAACTCCCACCGATATAATTGGCGACCAGGGCGAATTTTCCGGAAGCATGGACACTGATATAGGCGGGACCGGCGCCGCCAGAGTCCACCGTGTTGAGTTTCCGGAGCGCGCCGCTTTTCACATCCACCGCATAGGCAGTCACCGAACCGCTTTTGCCCGACCCATAAACGTCGATCTCATTTGTCGCATAGAGAAATTTGTGGTCAGCCGACAGGTCAAACCAGGACGGCGACCGGTCTTTCGCCACCAGCTTGAGACCCGACAGCGCGCCAGTGACATCGTCGATATTCACCAGATAGATGCCTTCACCTTTGCCACTGGCATAGGCGTGCGGGTCCACCGGATTGGGCGTATAGGTCCCGATATAGGCGCGCGCGGCATGGGCGGGGGCGCCAAACAGGACAGCCAGCGCCGCGACGGCAATTGTGGTGCGAAGAAATTTCACCGGCATCTCCTTTCTGAATTCAGCGGTCATTTAATTTTCCGGCGGCAACGCGAAGACAAAAATCGCATTGCCATTGCCTGGATGGTGCACGCCCGGCATCAGGGTGGTGGGCTTGCCCACCGGGCTGCCGCCGCCAAGGCCTGACTCAATCGCAATATACTGCTTGCCGTCCACGGCATAGCTGATGACATGGCCTTGCACGCTGGTGGGAAGGCGGGTCTGCCACAAAGTCTTGCCAGTCGCGGTTTCGAAAGCGCGGAAGCGGCGGTCAAAGTCGCCGACAAAGCCCACCCCGCCATCGGTGGTCAGCACGCCGGTGAGGAACGGCGCTTTTTGCTGGAAGCTCCACAGCGCTTTCATGGTCTTGGTATTATAGGCCGCCAGCTTTCCAAGATTGCCGTCGGTGCCCGGCATCTCGAACAGCCGCTGCGAGCCGGCATCGCCACCCACCCCGATCTTCTTTTCCATCGGCTCGGCCCGCATCATCACGCAGCTCTGATGCAGCGGAATGATCATCAAGTCGGTTTTGGGATCGTAGGAGGTCGCCGGCCAATCATGTCCGCCCGCGGGTCCGGGACAGGAGGATATCCAGTCGCCGACCTTGGCCGCCTGCACATCCGCACGATAGGTGGGAATGCCGGTCTTGGGATCGATCTTGCCGAAGACATTCTGGAACACGGTCTGGGCGCTGTCTTCATACTGGCCGGTGACGCGGTTGAGCTTCCAGAGAATGCCGACCTTGCCGATGGTCAGGACGTCCTTGCTGTCGCCGTGATTGACCAGCACGCGCTCGAACACTTCGTCCAGGTCGAAATTCTCGCCCGGGGCGTGGGTGTAGAACCATTTGAGCTTGCCGCTATCAGGGTCCAGCGCCAGGGTGGAATTGGCATAAAGCGTTGCCCCTGTCCCGCTTCCCCGGCTGGCCCGGGTCCAGGGCTTGGACTGGGCGGTGCCCCAATAGGTCGTGTTGAGGTCGGGATCATAAGTGCCGGCGATCCAGGTTTCCGCCCCCTGACGAAATTCGTCGGGCAGATTGTTCCATGTGTCACCGCCCGGCTCGCCTTTCAGCGCAATGGTCTTGAAGCGCCACGCCACCTTGCCGGTGCCCGCATCATAGGCGCTGATGAAACAATGCTTGGTCTCATAGCGGTTGCAGTAGGTGAGCCCCACCAGAATCTTGCCGTGAATGGCGATAGCCCCGCCGGTGTTGCTGTAACCTTCCGCGGCGTCCTCGATCACCGTCTGCCAGACGATCTTTCCGGTCCTGGCGTCCAGCCCATAAAGCTTGGCGTCCGTGGTGGGCACGAATATCTTGTCGCCATACAGCGCCAGGCTGCGGGTCGCGCCGTAGGCGCGGGTCGGCGCAGGCCCGATGCGGTTCTCCCAGATCAGTTCGCCGGTTTTTGCGTCCAGCGCCTGGACCGTGTTGGCGGTATTGGACAGGAACATGATCCCGTCATGAACGATGGGCGTCACCTGGCTGGCGCCGCCGTCATTCATCGCCCAGGACCATTGCAGCTGCAGATTCTTCACATTGGCGCTGGTCACTTGCGACAGCGGAGAGTGACTCCAGCCCTGGTAGTTGCGGCGATACATCAGCCAATCGGCATCTTTGGGATGCGCCAGCATGGCGTCGGTGACCGGGTCGAAACTTTTCAGCGCCCCGGCCACCGTCACGCCAAAACGCCCCGGCGGATAGGAGGTCGCGACCGGCGTGCGCGCACGCGTCTCGGCGGGAGCGGCCGCGGCTTCGCCGGCCGGCATTTTGCCATCGGCGATGCGCCCAATCTGGACCGCCTCATTGCCGGTCATGGCGATGTTGCCGGATTGGGCGCCATTGGCCGCCAGCACATAGGCCACGATCCTGCGATAGCTATCGGCGTCCAGGCTGTTGCCATTGCCATACGGCATCGAGGCCTTGACCAGATTGTAGAGTTCCTCGGTCGTGCGGTTGCCCCAGGCCGCCATGAAAGTGGTGCCGGCCAAAGCAGGCGCTTCGCCCGCGCCTTTCAGTTCGGGACCATGGCAGGCAGCGCAATTGGCAACATATAGAGCGCGGCCGCTGCGCGATTGCTCCGCCACAAATGGCCCCTGTTCCAGCGCAATGGCGCCGGCGCTCACAATCGCCGCGGCAAGCATGAATCCGGCAAGCGTCTTTTTCATTTTTGCGTCACATCCAGCTGCGGCAGAAATCCTGCGCCCGCCACCGGCACATCTTCCCCGGCAAAGGGATGGGGCGGCAAAAGCCAGCCGGTAAGATTGCCGTCGGGCGCCTTCTGGCTGTTGATCTGGACGTAGAAATGTCCGGCCCGAAGCTCCGCCGCCTGTTTCGCCGAAAGCACAAGGCTGGCCGAGATGGTGCCGGAGGTGGCCTGGGTCACGGTCAGGTCAAACGCCTTGGGACCGGGAATGGCGATACCCAGCCCGTCATACAGTTCGGCGGTGGTGGCCGGACTGACCAGGCCGTGGAAATTGCCGCTGACGGTAAGCTTGCGGCCGTCCAGGCTGGCGATTGCCCTGCCCTCACCGGTGATGTTGATGCGGGTACCCTCGGTCAAGGGCGACGGCGATAACCGGGTCTCGAAATCATCGGCCCAGACAGGCGTCGAGGCCGGCGTGATCGCCAGTAGCGCCACAATGAAAAGGACCGCCTGCCGCAAATCCACCCCCGAATTCTTCTTATTGGGGGAGTCCTAGCATGCTCCTCCCGCGTCCCCAAGCCTGTGCGAATGCAACATTTTTTGGTGTCAGGCTATTTGAGATAGCGGGAGGCGAATTGGATGAAGGCCGGCCAGTTGGGCGCGGGCGTGTGACCATATTGGTGCTGGCGAAAGCCAATGTCTCCACTGTCGATCACGCTGCCCATGGACGGGAAGGTGGTGGTGCCCAGGCCCTTATGCCCCTGGATTTCCCAGGCGGGACTTGCCGCGGCAGCCGCCATGAACATGCCTTGCGTGTCCTGCCAGGCATCGCCGGGCGCATAGTCCGGATCGGTGATCAGGGCACCGCCGCCGATAAAGACCGGACGCGGCGCCACCAGCGCAATGAATTCATGACTGTCCACCGGCATTTCATTGGCGGTGTGACCGGCCGAGCCATATTTGAGAAAGTTGCCCGCGAACCAGTGGAATTCATTGACCGCCGTGATGTTGGCGGTGGATTCGCCATAGTTGCGGCGATACGGCGCCGCGCCCCCCGCGCCGGAGGATGAAATAAATCCGATGGCAAGGCGCCGATCATCCACCATCGCCACCAGCGCCGCCTTGCCGCCACGGCTGTGACCCATGATGCCGACTGCTTTGCCGTTCACATCAGGATCTGTCTGCAGATAGTCCAGCGCCTTGCTGTCGGACCAGGCCCAGGCGCGCAGCACCCCCCAATCCGTCAGGCTGCGCGGCTTGCCCTTGTTGACCAGGCCGATGATGCCTTTGTCGAGGCCCGCACCATTGTCGGCCTGCACCTCCGTGTTGTTGACGGTGACAAAGCCCCAGCCCTTGTCCAGCAGCAGTTTGGCGGAGTCCGGAACATCGGTTGGCGCTAAGAGCAGATGCACCGGCTGTCCCGGTACCGGCGCGGGCCGCGGCGGGCGCGGGCGCACGGCGCCGCCGCCGATAATCACCGGCACTTTTTTGCCCTTGGTGGCGGCGGGAGTCACCACCTCCAGCTTGATGTCCACATTGATGGCCGGATAGGCGGAATTATCGACATGGCCGGTGACGCGTTTGACGATGGCGGCCACGCCCTGCACATCCATCGTCTCGGTCCCGTCCACGTGCCAGCTGACTTTGGGAATGTGTGCGGGATAGCGGCCATAAACCTGATCATCGAACAGCCGCTTGATCTCGGCGCGGCGCTTTTGCCATTGCGCCGCCGTCGTCACCTTGGCCCGGTTTTGCATCACCATCAGTTGGGGTTGATCGGGATAGGGATTGGCCTGGGCTTCGTCATAATTGGCGTTGCCCGGCTTGCCGATATCATAGGCGCTGAGCGGCTTGCGCATCTCCGAAATGCCCAGCAGTTTCATTTCCCGTTCACGCTCCTGGCTCGAGGCTTCGCGGATCGCGGCCTGCTCGGCCGCGCTGGGCAGCGCCGCCTGTCCAAAGGCATCGGCACTGACGCCCAACAGCAGTAAAGCGACCAAAACGGACGATTTGACAGGCATCTTTTGATCTCCGGGCGCCGCTGGTATCGTCCGCATCGTGATATTTTTCCGGGCCATTGGCCAGCACCACCCATAAGAAGGTTGCAATGACAAAGCTCAGTCGCCGCGCGTTTGCCGCCACCAGCCTGTCGCTGGCGGCTACCGCGCCTGCGAAGGCTGCGCCTGCCTTGACGGTCCGTCAGGTGCTGGAGCGGATGCATGGCCAGATCGGCACGCCATGGACCGAACGTGGCGTCGACCGCATCATCGTAGGCGACCCCGACACGCTGGTGACCGGCATCGGCACCACCATGATGGCGACCTTCGATGCCTTGAAGGCGGCAGTGGCCGCCAAGTGCAATCTGGTGATCACCCATGAGCCGACCTTCTGGATGCATGAAGACGACGTCACCCAGCTCCAGGACGACCCGCTCTATAAAGTGAAGCTGGCCTATATGAAGGCGCACAATCTGGTCAGCTTTCATTTCCACGATCATTGGCATGCCAAAAAGCCGATAGACGGGATTCACCAGGGCATGGCCGACCGCATGGGCTGGAGCCGCTATCTGAAGAATCCTTATGACCGGCATATCGATCTGCCGCCCACCACTCTGGGCGGCCTGGCCAGGGAATTCCAAAAAAAGCTCGGCAACCGCACCTTGCGCGTGGTCGGCGACCCGGGCCTGGCGGTGAAACGCATCGCGCTAAGCTGGGGCAATTGCAGTCTGTTGCCGGGCGCGCCCTATCTCAACAGCGATTGCGACGCGCTGGTGATCGGCGAATGCCAGGATTGGGACCTGACCGCCTATGCCCAGGACCTGGTGACGGCGGGCCGCAAGAAAGGCCTGATCGTGCTGGGTCACATCCTGTCGGAACAATGGGGCATGGACTATGCGGCGACCTGGCTGCGCGGCTTTGTGCCGGAAGTGCCGGTCAAATTCTTGCCGCTGGCCGAGCCTTATTGGAATTTGAAAACCAAGTGGACATTCGAAATAATCGTCAGAGTGTCGCCATGAGCGACCTGACCGCCCTGCAACTGATCCAGCGCGTCATCGCCAAAAGCGGCGCGCAGGGGCGCCCCCAGACGGTGGACTTTGTCTCGGCCGGCGATCCTACAAGCGCAGTCAACGGCATCGCGGTGATGGGCCAGGCCAGCCTGGAAGGCCTGCGCCAGGCGGCGGCGGCAAAAGCCAATCTGGTCTTCACTTATGATCCCGCCTTCTGGGCAACCGGTGACAATCTCACCCGGATGGAGACGGACGCCCTGTTCCTGGAGAAACGCGCTTTCATCCGCGCCCATGATCTGGTGGTGTTCAATCTGCACGACCATCTGCGCGATGCCATGCCCGACCGCATTGCCGCCGGCATGGGTCAGGCGCTGGGCTGGCAATCGGACACCGCGAACGTCAACCTGTTCCGCCGCCCACCCACCAACTTGCTGGCGCTGGCGCAGGAACTGAGCGCCAAGCTGGATGACAAGACTTTGCGCGTGGTGGGCGATCCCAAACTTGCCGTCACCACCGTTGCCGCCAGCTTCGGCAACACCCAGCAGCTGCCGGCCATCGCTTTGTTGAACGGGCCCGCCGATGTGCTGGTCTGCGGCTATGCCCATGAATGGGAAGTGGTGGAATATGCCCAGGACATGATCTCGGTGGGGCTGAAGAAAGGCCTGGTGCTGCTGGGAGAAAACGCCTCGGTGCAGGCGGGGATGAAATCCGCCGCCGACTGGATCAAGACCGTGGTCACCGAGGTGCCGGTGACGTTTATCTCCCTCCCCGAACCCTATTGGATACTGTGATGAAGCGATCTCATGCCTTGGCGATTTTCAGCCTGCTCTGCCTTGCGCCGGCGAACGCGCAACCGCCCACTCCGGAAAAAACCATTACCAAGACGGTGTTGGGCGAATGGGAGATCATGCCGGCACAAGGCGAACCCACGGCCCGGGAAGAAGCCGGCTTTGTCGAAGCCGGCGGGAAATTCTTCCTGATCGGCGGTCGGCACGAAAATCCGGTCGATATTTTCGATCCCAAGACCCGCACATGGACCAAGGGCGCGGTTCCGCCGCTGGAGATCCATCATTTTCAGCCCGTCGCCTTTGAAGGCCGGATTTATGTGTTGCAGAGCATGACCGGCGCCTATCCCCGCGAAAAACCCGTGCCTTATGTCCTGATTTACGATCCGGCCAAGGACGCATGGACAAAGGGACCGGACATCCCCGCCGCACGCCAAAGGGGCGCTTCCGGCGTGGTGGTCCATGACGGCAAAATCTATCTGGTGGCGGGAATTCTGGACGGACATTGGAGCGGCGCCGTTCCCTGGTTCGACGAATTCGATCCCCATACCGGCCGCTGGCGGGTGCTTGCCGATGCGCCGCATGCGCGTGATCATTTTCTGGCGGCGATGATTGGCGGCAAACTTTATGCGCCCGGTGGCCGCACCAGCTCCGGCGCCACCAAGCAAGTGTTCGATCTCACCGTCAATGCCGTGGATGTCTATGATTTTCGCACACGCAAATGGTCGAGCTTGCCGCAAGACCTCCCCACGGCGCGCGCCGGCGGCATGACGGCGGTTGTGGGCACACGGCTTGTGGTGATCGGCGGAGAGAGCATGGCGCATCTGCCCGCACATGTCGAAGTGGAAAGTTATGACACGGCGACCAGCCGCTGGGAGGAACTGCCGCCCCTAGCCCAGGGACGTCACGGAACCGGCGCCATCGTCTATGGAGGGCGGGTTTATACCGCGTCGGGCGCCGGAAACCGGGGCGGCAGCCCGGTCCTCACCACCATCGAATCCGCGCCCATCCTCGGCCATTGACCGGTCGCCAAATTGATGACGGGCTGATATGCCTCTGGCGCTGGTAAACCCACCCTCCGGAAATGCTATAAGACCTGCGTCACAAACTGTTCCAGACCATGATTCTGCTGATCGATAACTATGACAGCTTCACCTACAACCTCTTCCATTATCTGGGCGAGTTGGGGGCGGAGGTAAAAGTCGTCCGCAATGACGAGATTTCGGCCGCCGATGCCCTGGCGATGAAGCCGCAAGGCATCGTGCTGTCGCCGGGCCCCTGCACCCCCAATGAGGCGGGCATCTGTCTGGAGGTGATCAAACAGGCGAACGGCAACATGCCGATATTGGGCGTCTGCCTGGGCCATCAGGCCATCGGGCAGGTCTATGGCGGCAAGGTCGTGCGGGCGCCCGAACCGATGCATGGCAAGCTTTCCCGCGTGCATCACAGCGGCAAAAGCGTGTTTCGCGGCCTCAACAATGATTTCCTCGCTACGCGTTATCATTCCCTCACCATCGATCCGCCCTCGATGCCCGCGTCGCTGGAAGTCACCGCCACCAGCGAGGATGGCGTGATCCAGGGCGTGATGCACAAAAGCCATCCCGTGCATGGCGTGCAGTTCCATCCCGAAAGTATCGCATCGGAAAACGGTCATGCGTTGTTGGGCAATTTCCTGGCCATCGCGCGCGACTTTGCCAAAGTAACGGCATGAAGGTTACCAGTGCCTCGGTGGATTTTCCCGCCGCGCTCGCCATTGTGCGCGAAGGCGGCAGCCTGGACGCCGATGCGTCGGCGCGGGTGTTCGAAACCATCATGTCGGGCACAGTGCCCGAAGCCGACCTCGCCAACTTTCTTACCGCGCAGGCGATGCGCGGACCCATGGTGGCCGAGATTGTCGGCGCGGTACGGGCGATGCGGGCCGGCATGCGGCCGGTATCCGCGCCCGAAGGCGCTATCGATCTCTGCGGCACCGGCGGCGACGGCCATGGCACGCTGAATATCTCCACCGCCGTGTCCTTTGTGGTGGCGGGCGCCGGCGTGCCTGTCGCCAAGCATGGCAACCGTTCCGCGACCTCCAAAAGCGGCGCCGCCGACATATTGGAAGCGTTGGGGGTGAAGATCGATCTGGAACCGGCGCGCGCCTCCGCCGTATTGGCCGAGACCGGCATCGTTTTTCTGTTCGCCCAGCTGCATCATCCCGCCATGCGTCATGTCGGAAAGGTTCGCAGCCAGATCAAGATGCGCACCATCTTCAACCTGCTGGGTCCGCTGGCCTCCCCTGCCCGGGTCAAATATCAACTGGTGGGGATTTATGACAGAAAATGGCTGCGTCCCTATGCCGAGGCGCTGAAAGCCTTGGGATCGGTCCGCGCCCTGGTGGTGCACGGCGCCGACGGCCTTGATGAAGTCACCATCACGGATGTGACGCATTTCGCCAGTCTGGAAAATGGCCAGGTTCGGGAGGGCCAAATCGTCCCGGAAGATGCCGGTGTTAACCGTGCCAGGCTTGCCGACATCAGGGGCGGCACGGCCGCCGACAATGCAGAGGCGCTGAAACGGCTGTTCGGCGGCGAAAAAGGTCCTTACCGCGACATCGTGCTGCTGAATGCCGGGGCGGCGCTTATGGTCTCAGGCAGGGCAAAGGATGTAAAAGAAGGGGTGACATTGGCGGCGCAGGCATTGGACAGTGGCGCGGCCAAGATCAAACTGGACGCCCTGATCGAAGCTTCGAACAGACCATGAGCATTCTCGACAAGATCCTGGGTTACAAGAAAGAAGAAGTCGCGGCGGCGAAGGTCAAGGCCGACCGCGCCGAACTGGAAGCGCGCGCCCGCGATGTCGAACCGCCGCGCGGGTTTGCCGAGGCGTTGCAGAACAAGAAAGACGTGGGTGAGTTCGGCCTGGTCGCCGAGATCAAGAAGGCCAGCCCCTCCAAGGGTCTGATCCGCGCCGATTTCGACCCCCCGGCTTTGGCCATGGCCTATGAAGAAGGCGGCGCCGCCTGCCTCTCCGTTCTCACGGATGAGCCTTCCTTCCAGGGCAAGCCGGAATATCTCGCCCAGGCGCGCGAGGTCACCCGCCTGCCCGTGTTGCGCAAGGATTTCATGATCGAGCCCTATCAGGTGATCGAGGCGCGCAGCTGGGGCGCCGATTGCATCCTGATCATCATGGCGATGCTGGATGACGCCCATGCCCGCGCCCTGCTGGACGAAGCGGCGCGCTGGGAGATGGACGCCCTGGTGGAAGTGCATGACGAGGCCGAACTGGACCGGGCGCTGGATCTGGACGCGTCCTTGATCGGTATCAACAACCGCAATCTCAAGACTTTTGTCACCGACATGGGCGTGACCTTGAAGCTGGCGCCCAAGGTGCCGCGCGGCGTGCATGTGGTGGCGGAAAGCGGTATCTCCGCCCCCGCCGATCTCAAGCGGCTGGCGGGCGCCAAAGTCACCAGCGTGCTGGTGGGCGAAAGCCTGATGCGGCAAAAAGATGTGCGCGCCGCAACGGCGCTGCTGCTGGGCAACGGCTTCCGGTGACGGAAAAGAGACGTTCGGCGGGCATGCGCGGGACACCCCGCAACGATGCATCCGAGCATCGGCCGATTTCGACCATACCGCCAAAGCCGCGTGCCGAAGCCGAAAAGCCGGCGCCGGTTTCCACCTCCCGCTACGCCAAACCAAAAATCCTGATGGGCGAAGTCGCCGCGCCGCGCGGATTGGAAATTGGCAAACAGCGCGATGCCTTCCGCGCCTTCATGATCGCCCGCCATCTGCGTCCCAGCGAATGGGCACGGACTGCCGGCGTGCCCGCGGGCGAGATATTGGGTTTTCTCACCGGCAAGATTCGCACCATCGCGCCCGCGACTTTGGAAAAACTGGCGCGCGCCGCGAATTGTACGCCGGAAGACTTCTTTTATTGAGACAAAAGAAAACGGCGGCCCGCAAGGACCGCCGTTTCCTGATCTGCTTCTGGATTAGAATGTGATCCAGACGCCGTTACGACCCCAATAGCCGCGACCGTCATGCTCGCGCCAGCGATAATGCTCGCGGGCGCGCCAACGCCAATTGTCGTCATGGATGCGAACGCCCCATGCCGGGCGATAGTCGTAGCGGTCGGTGACGTGCCAGCAATCGCCGCGGCCATTGCAGGCTACATAGGCGGACGCCGTGCTGGCAGTGGCCATCAGGCCGGCGGCACCGGCAATGGCGCCAAGGACTAGAGTTCTGATCTTCATTGTTCATCTCCATTACTAGGACAAGGAAAACCGCCTCCCGGGCATGAAAACGGCGGAACCGCAGGGCAGTTCCGCCGCATTCATTTCAACTTTGGAACTTTTAGAACGTCACCCAGACGCCGCCGCGATAATAGCCGCGGCCGTCACGATGATCGCGCCAGTGGCGGCGCTCGTCGCCATCCCAGCGCTGATGGAAATAATAATCGTCCGGATGATAGTTGAACCGCACGCCGGGCACGGCGCGATAGCGGCTTTCGGTGTGCCAGCAATCGCCGTCGCGGTTGCAGACGATATAGGCGGATGCAGGAGCGGCCAGCGCGGTCATCGCGCCGAGACCGATCACGGTGCCGAGCAATATCTTCCTGAAAGTCATGTTGTCTCCTTTTGTAACCCCACGATCAGTTGAAAACGGAAACCGGGGGCTAAAGTTCCCGCCATGTTGCCGCTAGCCTGGGCCTGCCGCGCATTGACGGTCCCAAGGAACTAAAGTAGAACGATTCGTCGTTGTACCGGCTTTGTTCGCCAGGGGGGATCCCCCGGTGAGGCGGCCGGATGGGGAGGAAAACACGTGCTGACCCGTAAGCAATACGAACTCCTGATGTTCATCCATGAACGGGTGCGCGAGAGCGGTATTCCGCCCTCCTTCGACGAAATGAAGGAAGCGCTGGACCTGAAATCCAAGTCCGGCATCCATCGCCTGATCACTGCCCTTGAGGAACGGGGCTTCCTGCGCCGCATGGAAAAACGCGCCCGCGCCCTGGAAGTGCTCAAGCTGCCCGACAACATGGCCGAAACCCTGCGCCCCGCCACCACCCGCAGCCAGGTGCAGCGGGCCGGAGTCCGCCACGGCCGCGGCGAAATCCGCGGGGCGGATTCCCGTTCGCCCGCGCCCCGGCGCAGCTATGGCGAAGGCGGGGAGAACGCCGTCAACGTGCCCCTGGTGGGCCGCATCGCCGCCGGCACGCCGATCGAGGCGCTGCAGAACAAGGTCGGCGATTTGCCGGTGCCCGCCGGCATGATCGGGCGCGGCAATCATTACGCCCTGGAAGTCACCGGCGACTCCATGATCAATGCCGGCATCCTGGACGGCGACACCGTGATCATCCAGGAAGCCGACAGCGCCAATACCGGCGAGATCATCGTGGCCCTGGTCGACAATGAGGAAGCCACCTTGAAGCGGCTGCGCCGCCGCGGCGACTCCATCGCTCTGGAGGCCGCCAATCCCGCTTATGAAACCCGGCTCTATGGTTCCGACAGGGTCAAGGTCCAGGGCAAACTGGTCGGGCTTATTCGGCGGTACTGACGACCCACGGCCTTTCCCCGCGCAACTGCCGCACGCTCACCGCATTTGGTGCTGGCGATAAAGTCACAAGCCAGCCGCCTGCGCCCTGATCGATCACCACCGCAGGGCCTTTGCAATCTGTAGCCCGCGCGGCACTGATCACGACCTGGGCGCGGCGGCAATCTTCCGCCAGGGATTCCGGCCGCAGCGAGGCGGCGATCAGGATATTTCCCCTCTTCACCACACAGCCCAGCCCGTCGCATTGCACGCCCGCCAGGCCCACCGCATCTTCGACGTCGCGGCCATCGCCATCGCGCCGCAGCCAGTCGCGCGCGGCATATTTGTCCTTGGGCTTGCGGATGAAATGCAGCAGGCCATCCTCGCCGCGTATGGCGATGGTCGCCGCATCGGGCGCCACCAGCATGTCGGGCAAAGGCGCGATATAGGCCAGCAATGCCCCCGGCAGGATCGGCGCCGCGCCCAGCCAGCGCCATTTTTTCTGCCACAGCGCCAGCCACAACCCACCCAGGGAAATCAGCACCAAGGCGCAAAGCGGCATGGCGGGCGCCAGGGACACCGCGCCGGGCAATCCCGAAACCCAGCGCCCCATGGCCACCATCACCTCGATGCCCTGCCCCACGAGATGCAAGGCGAACTTCTCAAGCCCCAGCGGCATCAGCGCCACCGACAGCGCCGCCGCCGGCATCACCCACAGGCCCATCACCGGCATGGCGATCAGATTGCCCAACACGGCGTAATGGGTGGCGCGGTCGAAATGAAACATCGCGAACGGCAGGGTGGCCAGGCTTCCCACCAGGCTGGTCATGACGATGCCGTGAACATAGCGCCAGGCAAGTCCGCGCGGCTTGATCCGTTCACGCCGCATTTCCCATTCCGCCACCGCGATCAGTCCCGCCACCGCCGCGAAGGACATTTGGAAACCGGGCTCGACAATGGCCTCGGGCCGCAGCACAAGCAGGATCGCCGCCGCCAACCCCAGGCTGCGCATCGACAGAGCGGGGCGGTCCAGCAAAATCGCGATCATCACCAGCGCCAGCATCACAAAAGCGCGTACCGCCGACGGCGCTGCGCCGCTGATGATCAGATAGAAGGTGCTGGCGGCCAGCGCACCCGCCGCCGCCCATTTCTTGATGGGATAATGCAGCGCCAGCGCCGGGACCGCTGCCAGCACCGCCCGCAGCAGCCAGAAGATGCCCCCGCCCATCAGCGCCATGTGCAGGCCCGCAATGGCCAGCACATGGGCCAGCCCCGCATCGCGCAGCGCTTCTTCGTCTTCCTCGGCTATGCCGCCGCGTTCGCCGGTGATCAGAGCGCTGGCGATCCCGCCGGTACTGCCGGGCAGCGCCGCCTGGATTCGCTGCGTCATGGCGAGGCGCAGACTTTCCACTCCACCCTCGATGCGCTGGCCAAGACTAGGCGGATGCGCCGCAGGCACGGTATGCGCCTTGCCATAGGCAAAACCCACCGCGCCGATGGATTGGAAATAGAGGCTTCGCCCCAGATCGTTGGCACCCGGCTCGCTGGGGCCGGGCGGCGTATCCAGCCTGGCGGTCAGGCTGAGCCAGTCGCCGGGCTGAAAATCGGTTTGTTCGGAATTCGGCGCGCGCATTGCGATCCGCACCCGGCGCGGCAAGGGATCAAGCCCGCCGGAACGAACCTCATCCAACACCAGCCTTTCGCCATGGGCGCGCGGCTCCCGCGACACCAGCCGTCCGGTCAGATGCGCCACCGTGCCATGGTCCAGCACCGGCGTGCCCACGCGTATCTCGCGCAATTTGGCCAGGCCAAAGCCCAGCAGCAGCACCGCCAGCAAGGCCAGCACAAAGCCGAACCGCCAGCGCCCGCGCCCCAGCAAGGCCAGGGTGACCATGGCCCAAGTCAGCCCCAGCGCGATCCAGGCGACAAGAGCCGGCGGCTCGGCGGGAAGCGCGAAATAGGCGCAGGAACCTGCGCCAAGCGCCACCGGCAGCCATAACGGCCAGCGTTCCCGCTCTGCGGCAAATTCTCCTTCAAAAAGCATTCATTTTGCCCCGGCGCCTCGCTCGTGCTCGGCGCGTTCGGCGCTCAGATCGGTCCACTGGACCGATCTGCCCTTGCGGTCGCGCCTCACCCTGCTCTAAGTCCCTCCGATCATGGCTGAAAACACCAAACCCGTCCTGCGCTTCGCGCCCTCGCCCACAGGCATGCTGCATATCGGCGGCGCACGCACCGCCTTGTTCAACTGGCTTTATGCCCGCCACACCGGCGGCACCTTCCTTTTGCGGATCGAAGATACGGACCGCAGCCGCTCCACCCCCGAAGCGGTGGCCGCGATCCTGAACGGCATGAGCTGGATGGGGCTGAACTGGGACGGCGATGTGATCTATCAATTCGCCCGCGCCGCGCGGCACCGCGAAGTGGCCGAAAAGCTCTTGGCCGAAGGCAAGGCCTATCGCTGCTATGCCAGCGCCGACGAACTCACCCAGATGCGCGAGGAGCAGAAAGCCACGGGCAAACCGATGCGCTATGACGGGCGCTGGCGCGACCGCAACCCCGGCCCGGAACAGCAAGGCCAGCCCTTTGTGGTGCGGCTCAAGGCCCGGCAGGACGGCGAAACCATCGTTCATGACCAGGTGCTGGGCCATGTGCGCTTCGAAAATTCCCAGCTGGACGACATGGTGCTGCTGCGTTCGGACGGCACGCCCACCTATATGCTGGCGGTGGTGGTGGACGATTTCGATATGGGTATCACCCATGTCATTCGCGGCGCCGACCATCTCAACAATGCCGCGCGCCAGCTTCAGCTGATCGAGGCCATCGGGGCGCCCGTGCCGGTTTACGGCCACCTGCCCCTGATCAACGGACCGGACGGCGCCAAGCTTTCCAAGCGCCATGGCGCGCTGGCGGTGGAGGCCTATCGCGATATGGGATATTTGCCCGAGACCATGCGCAACTATCTGCTGCGGCTGGGCTGGAGCCATGGCGATGACGAGATCATCTCCACCGCCCAGGCCATCGAATGGTTCAATCTTGACGCCATCGGCAAGAGCGCGGCGCGGATGGATTACAAGAAGCTGGACAATCTCAACGGCCATTACATCCGTGAGACGGAAGAGCCGGTCCTGGCGGCGGAAGTCACCGCCTTCCTGTCGCGCGAGACGCCGCCGCGCGTCCTGTCGATGACGGCGCGGCAGCGCCTTCAGGCCGCCATGCCCTCCCTGAAGGAACGGGCCAAGACCCTGATCGAACTGATCCAGGGCGCGGAATTTCTGTTCACCGACGGGCCCCGCACTTTGGACGAAGCCGCGGCCAAGCTGCTGACGCCGGAAGCCCGCGCCATCCTTGCCGAAACGCTGCCCGCGCTGGAAGCCACCGATTGGGGCGCCTCCGACCTGGAAGCCGCCGCCCGCACCTTTGCCGAAGGCCGAGGCCTCAAGCTGGGCCAGGTGGCGCAGCCCTTGCGCGCCGCCCTGACCGGCAAGGCCTCCTCACCGCCGCTGTTCGAGATGCTGGCCCTGTTGGGACGGGACGAATCGCTAGCGCGGCTAAGGGCTTATCGGGCCTGAGACCATAACATTTGTCGTCATCAAATCAGGTGACGAACCGCCAAAAGCATGGCTTTATTGCACTGCAAAATGGGGAAGCGGCGATGAGAGAGAGCAAAATCAAGCCCGAGGGCAAAGCCAAGCTCAACCTGGACGGCAAGGACTATGAGTTCGAAGTCTATGCCGGCAGCCAGGGCCCCAATGCGGTCGACATCCGCAAGCTCTACGACCAGGCAGACGTCTTCACGTACGATCCCGGCTTCACCTCCACCGCCTCGACCGAGTCCAACATCACCTTCATCGATGGCGACAAGGGCGTGCTGCAATATCGCGGCTATTCCATCGGCGATCTGGCGGAACATTCCAGCTTTCTGGAAAGCTGCTATCTGCTGCTGTATGGCGAACTGCCCAATGCCTCGCAGATGGACAAGTTCACTTACGCCATCACCCGCCACACCATGGTGCATGAGCAGTTGGCGACTTTCTTCCGCGGCTTCCGCCGCGACGCGCACCCGATGGCGATCATGTGCGGTGTGGTCGGCGCGCTGTCGGCCTTCTATCACGACTCTACCGACATCACCGATCCCAAGCAGCGCGAGATCGCCAGCCACAGGCTGATCGCCAAGCTGCCGACCATCGCGGCCATGGCCTACAAATATCATATCGGCCAGCCTTTCGTGTATCCGCTCAACAAGCTGGGCTATACCGAGAATTTCCTGCGCATGTGCTTTTCGGTTCCGGCCGAGGAATATGTCGTCAATCCGGTGCTGGCCAAGGCGCTGGACACCATCTTCATCCTGCATGCCGATCATGAGCAGAATGCCTCGACCTCCACGGTACGTCTGGCGGGCTCATCCGGCGCCAATCCTTTCGCCTGTATCGCCGCGGGCATTGCCTGCCTGTGGGGTCCGGCGCATGGCGGCGCCAATGAGGCGGCGCTCAAGATGCTGGAAGAGATCGGCACCGTCGACCGCATTCCGGAATTCGTCGCCAAGGCCAAGGACAAGACCAGCAACTTCCGCCTGATGGGCTTTGGCCATCGCGTCTA
>Ga0097621_100000623_pt1 | contig 24988 bp, 15 predicted proteins | sample KBSMisM72_FD_73165 | JGI IMG/M metagenome (GOLD analysis project Ga0097621, IMG submission 73165) | Miscanthus rhizosphere microbial communities from Kellogg Biological Station, Michigan, USA - KBS Miscanthus M7-2 (version 2) (version 2) | ecosystem: Host-associated > Plants > Roots >... | reverse complement strand
ACGATGACCACCAATTGCTGAGCATATGTTCGTCCCGCGGCCAGGTTGCCGCGGTCGCGCTCCATGGTGGCAAGGGCTTGCAGTATTTCAATATCGCCTGGGAATTTCCGGTGGCTCTCCGCTAGCTCGCTGATGCCTTGTTCAACCTTTCCCGTGCTGTGCAGGGCCACACCATAGACGTACGCGTAATGGCGCTCGCCAGGAGCCAGCCGAGTGGCCTGCTGGAGCTGCGCGACGGCTTCGGGCAGGCGTTGCTGGCGCGCAAGTGCAAGACCCAGCGCGTAGTGCATGGAAGCATCACGAGGATTCCTCTGCAGCGCTGCACGCAACGTCGATTCGACTTTAGACTCATCGCCGCTGGCACGGTACAGATCGGCAAGATTGACCGCGGCGGGTATGAAATCAGGATCGATCGCCAGCGCCTTCTTCAATTCCGTTTCGCCCTTATCCCTCTGCCCGGCGGTGGCGTAGTAGGCGCCGAGGTTGGCATGCGCTTCGGGCCGATCGGCATTAAATTGCTGCGCGGCGATGTATTCGCTGGCCGCCCGGCTCAAGGCGTCGCGCTCCTCAGCGCTGCTGCCTTCAAGCGGTACGCCGTTGAGGGCCTGCGCCACATCCACGCGCACCAACCGTGTCGGATCAGCCGCCATCCGCAGCAGCCAGCGCAACCTTTCCTGCGGCGGCTCGTTGGCCAGCGCGCCGACCGCAGCATCGCGCACCATGGGATCATGGTCGGTCAGGTTGGTATGCAACACGTCGGTCGTTCGAGGTCCGGGATAGCCGGCAAGCATCGAAGTTGCCGTTGCGCGGGCAATTGCTGGCTGCTGAAGGTCCGCGGCTATGCCCAACAGCACTGAGCGCGCCTCTGCACTTGCGTGGGTGCCGCCGTTCAGCGCTTCGGCGAAACTCTGGTGCCCGGACTCCGGAACGGGCCGCCAACTCTGGATTTTTTGCAATGCCCACTGCGGGCTGCGATTGCCGTGGCACTGGTTGCAGGCATTCGGCACGCCCATGCTGATGGTGCGATCCGGCCGAGGTATGCGCAGACTGTGATCGTGGCGCGGATCAATCTGCATGTACGTGGTCGTGGGCATGTGGCAAGCCGCACATTGCGCACCGGCGCTGCCTTGTGCGTGATGCGAATGGGAAGCGGCATCGAAGCGCGCCGGTGCATGGCACTGCGCACATACCGCGTTGCCCGGGGCGCGAAGCTGCAGGCCGTGCGGTTCGTGACAATCGCTGCAGGTCACACCGTGTGCGTACATCTTGCTCTGAAGGAAAGAGCCGTAGTTGTAGACTTCACCGCGCATCTGCCCATCGGGCCAATAAAGCTCCTCCTGCAGCAGCGCGGGTCGGTAGGCATCGAGCAGGGGCTGGCCCGGGTGATAGTCATCCGTCAGTTGACCACGGCGCGCGTGACAATGCGCACAGGTTTCGATTTCGCGAGCACTGGTGCGCGGCGCGCTGCGAACCGCCGTCGGCGAATCCGCAGTGCGCGCCCAGCCCACTCCGTGCCGTTCATCGAGCGCCACGGTCAGGCCATGGTTCTGAACCTGACGCCAATCTGCGCGCTTGGCCGCCCACTGCAAGTGCGCCGAGCCCGGGCCGTGACAGGATTCGCAGGCGACATTGATGTCCGACCAGGTGGTGTTAAAGGTATTGGTGCGCTCGTCAAAGTTCTTGAGCAAGTGGGTCGAGTGGCAGTCGGCACACTGGTAGTTCCAGTTCTGATCTAACCCGGTCCAGTGGAGCCTGTCCCCGGCCTTGATGCCTTGGCCTGGGTAGAGATGGAACCAGCGTTGGCCGCCCTGCTCTTTCGGGCGCGTGTCCCAGGCGATGGACAGCGCCTGCAGCCGGCCCCCCGGCATTTCGATCAAATATTGCTGCAGTGGCGAAACCCCGAACGTGTAGCGGATCAGGTAGTCGTGCAGGTTTCCGTCGGGGCCGTCCGTGGCTACGAAGTATTGATTACCGCGCTGAAAGAAGGTCGAAATATTCTCGGCGTACTTATACGTCGTACGATCGAAGCGGCCAAGCACTGTCTGGGGGGTTGCGGGCTGCATCGCAAGCTGGTGCTGGGATTTGTGCCAGCTCGCGAATTCGCGCTCGTGGCATCCTGCGCAGCGGTCGGCACCCACGTAGTGGGCAACGCTGCTTGAGTTCGCCACGGCCGTGCTTGAGCTGGCGGGACCGTCCCCGCGTCGAAGCAGAAATGCCGCGGCCGCCAATATGAGGCCGACAGCGATGATCAGACAGGACGCCCACCATAGGCGCTTGTGCGTTTTAGTCACTGCTTCTGGCAAGCAGCACCGCCTTTCGGCTGGGTCGCGCTCGCTCGTGACTGGCGGTCACTCGGAGCGAGAGTTCCCCAGTACCTCGTGGGCTGCCGGCTACCAGCGAAATGCCACACCCAAGAGAGGTCCATTGAAAGTCTGCGAATGGATTGGCGAGTCGGACTTGAACTGATAATCCATATAACGATAGCTGGCGATCATTTCGCCCCAACGGAAGGCGTAACCAATGCCTGTCATGGCCTGCCAGGTCAGTTTGGACTGTCCGGTACCGATGTCGCCGTAATAGGGTATAAACCACTTATAGTCTTGACCAAATGCCAACCGCCCTTTGAGTCCCACCACGCCGTCAAAGTAGCTGTCCTTGACGCTGAGACTGCCGCTTTTTGCGGGTAGCGGGAAATGCGCCACATTGCCGTTGAAGGTCCAATCAAGGCTCACCTTGGTATTTAGCGTTCGAGCGCCGGCAAAAGTCGTGAGGATCGCATCCGGCTGATCGACGGCGCGGTACGAGCCTGCCAAAGTCCATATCAAGCTTTCAACATCGAGGTTCGTACTCGTGGACACATCTCCCTGGAGCGGAAGATGGTTGAAACTTAAGTCGTGATACTGGGAATTAGCCTGCCCGACGTTCATATAAATGAGGTCCGCGAATCCGCCCCAGGCCCCCTTGCGTGCCTCGAATGATCCCAAGGCACCGAACTTCAGGTTGCTAAACAGGTCACTGGCATCCACGGTGACGTCGGCTGACTGCCCATTGGGAAAGGTGGTCGTTCCGCCTATATCGGCATACCAGAGATAAACAAAGGCTGCGAACTGCCAGGAGTCGCCGCGCTCGGCCGTGATTTCAGCGGGCGCCCCCGAGGCCAAGGCTGGCAGGAACGCTGTCGACGTGCAGAACACGGCGAAGCCAACTGAAATCATTCGCTTCATGGTATTTCTCAAATTCCCTAGGGTTGCGCGATGCCGGTTGCTCGGATCAGCAACGGATTGGAGGAAGACAATTATCGTTGAAAAGCCGAAAACTTATTCGATCTACGCTAGCACGAACGCACGGGCACCTGCCATTTGGCACCCAAGCCGACGACTTTTGCCATTCACATGACTTCTTTGGCTGTCGGTAGCGTCTGTTGCTCGTTGCGGCGCAACCCTCTTTTGGCGGCGGATGGCGGCGTCGACGTATAATATTGAGTCCAGAACATCAATTAATCGCGGGGTGATGACAATGTCCCAAGCCAATTCGAATCGCTTGATCCACAGCCTGTGCATTGCCGCGCTGCTGAGCATGGGTCTTACCGCAACAGTGGAGGCGGCCAAGCCCCCCCAGACCACGGAAGATGGCCTGGTGCTCACTAAATCAAAAAAAGTGGGTGTTCTCTACACCCGCCCGGGAGTGAATCTTTCCGGCTACACCAAGGTGTGGCTTGATCCAGTGCAGGTGGCCTTCAGCAAGAATTGGGACCCCAGGGATTACAACGGCAGACTGGGTCTAAGCACTGCTGATGTGCAAAAAATCCGCGATGACGTCTCAGTGCTCGCCAGGGAGACCTTTGTAAAGGTGCTTGGCGATGGGGGCTATCCGGAAGTATCGGCCGCCGGGGAAGGTGTACTCAAGGTTACCTGTTATGTCGTGGACCTGTACGTAAACGCTCCCGACAAGATGACGGCCGGTCGCTCTCGCTCCTACGTGGCAAGTGCCGGATCGATGGTCATGGTCGTCGAGTTGCGTGATTCGGTGACGGGCACCCTGCTCGCCCGCGCTTTCGATCGCAAGGAGGCCTCGGATGCCGGTGGTTTCCAATGGGCGAACAGCGTGTCAAACCGGGCCGAGGCCGAGATGATGTTCCGCAGCTGGGCTGGCACACTCAAACGCGCGTTGGACGCGGCCAAGGCACCCTGAGACCGGCGGGAACCCCACCGGGCGGCGTCTCGGCGACGGCAGCGGTTCTGGCTTTGCCGTTGCAGGCCGGTAGGTATAATGTCTGCAGTTCTCTAAACTCGGCATTGGAGCTAATTTCATGAAGAAAAATAACGCACTTACATTCGCGCTGCTCGTAGTCCTTGCGATGATTGGCACGGTTGCACATGCCGATGAATACAGCGACACGATTGCCCTCTTTAAGAATGCTGGACAAAGCGGTCAGATGTTCACTCACAGCTACGGTTATGCTGTGTTTCCGACCATCGGCAAGGGCGGAATTGGCGTCGGCGGGGCGCATGGGTCGGGTCGCGTGTATGCCCACAACAAGTACGTGGGTGATACCAAGATGACGCAGCTGACCGTTGGCCTGCAGCTCGGCGGGCAAGCCTTCAGTCAGATCATTTTTTTTGAGGATGAGCGCTCCTTCAAGGATTTCACTTCCGGGAATTTTGAATTCGGTGCTCAGGCCAGTGCCATAGCCATTACAGCCGGGGCTAACGCTAGTGCGGGAACCACGGGTGGCAGCGCGGGAGCGAGCGGTGGCCAGAAGGATGCCTCGACCGCCGGCAAGTACTACAAGGGCATGGCGGTTTATACCATCGCCAAGGGCGGGCTGATGTACGAGGCTGCCATCGGTGGCCAGAAGTTTTCGTACAAACCGCTCTAGTGATCGGTTAGCGAAATAGGCTGCTATCCAAGATCGAGCCCTTGCCTATCGGGCGACCGAGCGATATCCAAATGTTCCAGGAGCGGGTGGCCGCGCCCGCTCCTAGAACTAGAGTTCCGACCGGCGTTCGGCCGCCCAGGTAGCCGGATATTCCATACACGTAGCCGTCCGGCACTGAATCGAGCCGATCGTACAACCTCGCAGCTTGCAGACCCAGGCCGGAGTAAAGAGCCTGGTTCTTGATCGCGACCAGGTCGGCCAGCCGCCACAGAAAGCTTCCGCTCACCGTCCAGTAGCCTCCAACCCGCAGCTCATCGTGCTGGTATCCGGGAAAGCTCTCGCCGCCCAGGGAGAAGTCGCGGTCTCCGGGCAGTTTGTTTAGAGGGTCAAAGCCGCCGGCGACGGTCAACCACATGAGATTCTTGCCAATAGGTATCAAGCCGCGCACGCCACCCTCAAGCGTCTCCCAGTCGCGATCACCCCCCATGGCGGCATTTGCATGGCGGAAGTTGACGGCAGCGGCAATGCCGTGGGTGGCGAAGGTGGCTTCGTCGCGACTGTCGTAGGTGAAGCCAGCGCTGAAGCCCGCATCCAAATAGTCGAAATCTGGCATCAGGGCCACGCCAGTGGTGACGATGGAATGGTGCCGCTCCGCCCAGTAGCCCAGCCGGACTTGGCCGTTGTGGGCAATGCTGGCTCCCACCTCGAGGCGACCGCCAAAGTCCCGAAACTTGTAGTCGGCGATGTTTTCGCCGTCGTCATAGAGCGCCTCGAGGCTGCGACGAAGGTAAATATCGGGTTCCACGAAGAATGACTGCCTGACATTCAAGGGCTGGAAAAAGCTGGACTGGATCTCGCTGACATAACCGAGCTGAATGTTGTTGCGCCATTGCGCGCCGTAGCTGTTTATCCAGCGTCGTATGTATTGCGTGCCCAGTATGAAGTCCAACTCGCCGCTCCCGGATCCGTACATGCCCATGCTCGGCCGCAGGACATTGCGGGCTCCCTCCCGCTCATGGGGCACCCAAACTAAATCGGGATTGTTGCGATCGCCGCTTAGCCGATAAGCCACCGAGTCCAGCTCATTCAATGCCCCCAGGCGTTTAGCATCGCCGCTGATCTTGTCGGTGTCGGCCATATCACCGGCGCGCAATTGCGTCAGGGAACGCAGATATTCGCCGTTAACAAACTTCAGATCCTCGAAGCGTACGCTCGCGATCTTGACCGTGAGATCCTGCTTGTTGGTTACGGCCTTGCGCCAGGCCAGGTACTGCGCCTCAGGAAGCGAGTAGGCCTTAAGCCGGTCAGTGGCGGCGCGCGCCGCGGCCTCACCCAAGGGGATGGTTTCGGCGATCCGCTCAAAATCGGCGGCGCCGATGTTACCCATGGGCACGTCAATGCGAATGTCGCGATCAGTGAGCGTGCTTAGTTGTATGTTTTCATTTGCCTCGGTCATGACGTCCATGGTTCGCGAGAGCAATTGCCCTGCCCCCTGGAGTTCTTTGGTGGTCGTCGCCGGTACCGCGAGCTTGACGACGATCAGCACGTCGGCACAGGCTTTGCGCGCCACATCCACGGGAATGTTGCGGACTATGAAACCGTCCGAAAGCACGTAAGGGTCCATATGCACGGGTGCAAATGCGCCCGGTATGGCCATGCTGGCTCGCATTACCGTGGCCAGGTCGCCGTGATCGAAGACCACCATCTGACCGGTGACCATGTCGGTCGCGACGGCGCGAAAGGGAATGGGCAAGCGGTTGAAGTCTGATTCCAGCCGCGCCTGGGCGACGTAGGCGCGCAACACCGTCTCGATACTGCTGGTGTTCACCAGGCCTGCCGGGCCGACGATGCCGCCGTCCTCCATGCCCAGCTCGAGGCCCGTGCCGGAAGCATCGGAGTGGCGCCGCTGCTCGGCGGGCTCCAACTCTCTTCGTCCGACTCCGCCGATGACAGATTTCCATGGGACCGCGCGGACGAACCGCTCGATTTCCCCTGCTGGCAGCCCGGAGGCATAGCCTCCGCCGACCAGCGCACCCATGCTCGTGCCGGCTATACAGTCGATGGGTACGTGGAGATCCTCCAGCACCTTGAGTACACCGATGTGCGCGCCGCCCTTGGCCCCGCCTCCGGCAAGTACCAGGCCAATGCGTGGGCGCGGCGTCGCGGAGGTTTGGCCACCGTCGCCAGCGAGGCTAACCGGTGCAAAGAGCAGCTCGGAGCCGACCAGTGCCGCGCACAGCAACACGCCGAGCCTCTGTCCCCAGGCCTGCCGTCCACCCACCAGGTGCTTTCGTGTACGGGGCATCCTCATACGGCAATTCTCGTCAGCCTCGATCAGAGCGCCGTCCAGGAGAGTAGTTCCCTGAAGCGGGCCACGGCGATCTTATCTGCGCCGCTGCCCTTTCACTTGGGCCGCACCGCAGGGTCGGTACAGTCAATGGGCTGGACCGCGGGCGTTCTGGAAACATCGAGCCAGCACTTCAGGCGGCTGGCAAATTCCTGCATGTCAGACTCAAGCTTATCGAAGTCGATGCGAACTGGCTTGTCGTTGCCTCCTCTGATCATTACGTACTGGCCAATCTGCTCCTTCGATTCGCTGCCGACCAGCTCGACCTGGAAAACCATGTTCATGATGTCGTATCGCTGCATCACGTTCTTGAGCATGTCCGTGCCAAATTTAATGACCGCGCCAGCCGGGGTGTAGGCCAGGATACCGCGCCTCTTCTTGGTCAACTGCACATCGGTCAGCGCTGCCCGCACGTAGAGCACGTCGGGCCCGGGTGCGTCCACCACGTTGTATCCGCCTGCCTTAAGACGGGCCACAGCGCCACTGCGCATGGCATCGGACATGGCCTGCAGGTCTTCGGGCTTCGCGCCCTTGTAATCGGACTGGGCGCTGATCAGAACTTCCGGCTCATCGACCATCACGGCATTGTATTTGGCCAGTTTCTGCAAGGCACCGGAGGTGACATACCGCATGTCAGTGCCGCCGAGCCGGTCCTGTAGCGGCGTCAGATGGCTGTAATCATCGAAGAAAGTCTTGTCAAAATCGGGGAGTTGCGCGAGGACGGCGCCCGGCAGTGAAACGAGCAGCGCAAACCCTAAGATGATGACTGTTGATCGCATCCTGTTCATTCGAGCCGTTCCCTGTTTGTTGCGATTGCGGCCGGTTAATATGACAGGACGAGTGGCTCCGGAATTATCGGTACTGGAAGTTGGAATTGCAATCGTGGGCGGCAGCTGACCCATTGAGCAAGCGGCGGTCTGAAATTTGAAGAATGGCGGCCCGGAGGGGACTCAAGATCGACGAGCGGTCAAATCGCGCTGGCGCGCGGTGGCCTACTGCGCCGCGGCACTGATACTTGCAGTACTCGCCGTCGCAATCTCAGCTGCGAATGGCTATCTCACCCAGCCCCTCACGCATTTGCTCAGCGCAAAGCTTGGTCGCCAACTGCAGGTCGACGGCGGCCTGCGCATTTACTTCGGGCGAAATACGCGGATACGTGCCGCCGGCGTACGCCTCGCCAACGTTCCGTGGGGGGCGCGGCGCGAGATGCTGCTGGCGAGCGAACTCGAGGTCGATATCGCCACAGTTTCGCTCCTGCGCGACACCGTAATCGTCCCTCGCCTGCAGGTGCGCGGTCTGGACGTGCAGCTGGAGCGCAATGCGGAAGGCCTGAACAACTGGACCTTCAACCTGCACGGGGCGCACCGGCCCGGCGTGGTGCCGCTGGTCATCGAATCGGCGCAGTTGCCCGGGGCGCACCTGCGATTCATTGGTCCGCGCCTGCAGCAGCCCCTCGAAGTCGCCTTTGATTCCCTGGAGCAGCACGCACTGGCAGATGGCATGCTCGACTTGGCGGCCGCAGGCCGAGCCAATGGCACATCGCTTGATCTGCGCACCCATGTTGGCCCTTTGGCCAATCTCGTGGACGGACGAGACTTCAAGGTCCAAGCCGATGGGCAACTGGGAGAGATCGAGCTTGGAATCAAAGGAAGCATTGATTCGCTTGCCAGGCCCATCAACACCCAAATCACGCTGGACCTAAAGGGGCCCGACGCGGATTACCTCACCACTCACCTTGGCCTGCAAAGCCTCGGCGGCGGACCGGTGGCGCTGAAGGTAACCATCTCACCGGCATCATCCGCTCTGGGCGTGAGCGCGGAAGTACTGGGTCAAATCGGCGCGTTTGCGGTGACGGCCCAGGGGTCGATGCTCGCGCGCGAGAGTTACCATGAGCTGAACTTGGATGCGCACGTGAGCGGACCTGATCTGTCGCGCCTCGGGTTCGTCGCCGGCTTCAGTGGACTGCCGATAGCACCCTTCGAGTTGCAGTTGGCGGCACAGCGAGGTCAAAGAGGCCTCCTTATCAAGCAGGCCGAGCTTTCCATCGCGAATGGCAAACTAACGGCCAGCGGCACTCTACCCGCTGGCGGCGGACTTGCCGGCAGCGAGCTGAAGTTTGGGGCAGAGATCCCCGATATCGAGAAGGTCAAAGAGCCCTGGGGACTGGCGAAGGTGCTGCGCGGACCGGTGTCCGCAAACGGCCAACTGAGCCATCTTTCCTCTGGCGAGGTACGTTTGCGCCTGGAGGGCACGACCAATCTGGGGAAGCTGTCGTTGCAGGGAGCGCTCGGTGCTGCACCTTCGTTTTTCGGAACGAAACTGGCCGTTACGCTGCGCGGGAGCGATTTCGCGCCCTTGGCCCGCGTGCTGAAGCTGCGCGATCAGCGAAGCGGTGCCTATGACGTCGGGGGCGCGCTAGAACTGAAGTCGAGCGGCATCCAGTTGCGGAACACCGTCCTGACGGTGGCCTCGGATCGCTTAAGGATCGATGGGAACCTGGGCCGGCGGCCCTTGGCCGCCGGAGCTGATCTACAAATCGAGCTTCAAGGTGATAGTGCGGCACTGCTCGCTAGTCGATTCGGGCAGCTAGGATGGCCGGCGGCAAAATATCGCATTGCTGGAAGAATCCAACGCGTCAAGGGCAGTTTCTTGCTGCGTGAGATGACTTGCTCGGTAGCCGGTGCGTCGCTGCAGCTGGATGGTGCGCTCGGGGACTCGGCGGACTTGGTAGGCACTTCACTGAACTTCAAGTTCAACGGGACTGCCATTGAAAATTTCAAGGATCTTTTCCCCACCTCGTTCTTTCCGAGCGGACCCTTTGCGGCTTCTGGCCAATTTTCCGTTGTCAGCCAACAACTGCAATTATCGAAAACCCACCTTCGGCTAGCAGACGCTCAAGCCACCGCGTCCGCGGAGCTCGATTTGCCGCTGTCTCGTGCAACCATGCGTTACGACATCGATGCCAAGATCCCCGATCTAGCCAAGCTGTTGCCGCGCGTGGGTGGTTCTGCGGCCTTGGGCAAAAACCTAACTATCGGTGCCACAGGCCAGCGATCGGGCGAAGAATGGTCTTTGGAGCGACTGGCTCTCGGCACCGACAACGGAATGCTCAACGCGCGGGGCGGATTGGTGCTTGCGCCGGCATTCGCGGCCCGCGATCTCAAGTTCCAGCTGCGCACCGCGAGTTTGCGAAAGCTCGGGCTGCTCAGCGGGCGCGACTGGCCGGAAGTGCCTTTGGAGCTGCGAGGGAGCTTGACGCAAAGCCCAGACAGCCTGCTGCTTGATGAGCTAATCGGGAGGTTGGGTGGGAGCGACTTTGCAGGTCGCGTGGCGGCCAACACGCAGGGAGGCAAGCCAAACTACGATGTGAGTCTGACATCCCAGCGCCTTGATCTTGACCCCTATCTAAAGATCGGAAAGAGCTCAGCAGCGCCTGCGGCCACCGTTCGCAAGGACAGTCCGGGAGATCGTCGATTGGTCATACCCGCGGAACCCTTGCGTCTACCCGATCTGAACGCGTTTTCCGGGAAACTGTCACTGCGCGCGCAAGCCCTGCGCATGCGCGCCCAGGACTACCGAGACTTTCAGGTGTTGGCCAGCTTGCGAAATGGCCGCCTGCAGGTGGACCCGCTGGCCATGACCAGTCCTCTTGGCCAGATGAACGCCCGATTTGAGGTGACGGCCACTGGTCCGGCGGTGGCGGCGAAGCTCTCAGCCTCCGTCAAGAATCTGCGACTGTCCATGGTGCCACTGGCATTGGGCGATGCAAATGGGGGTCTGTATGCGGGGCAAGCGGACTTGCAGGGCTCGGGTGGCAGTTGGCGGGAATTAGCGGCGAGCCTCAATGGCCGCCTGCGGCTGACGGGCACCGGCGGGCGTATACCTAATTCTCATCTGACCGGCGGCTCGAACGTATTCATAAGGCAGTTGGTGGTCAGCCTGGACCCGATGGCCAACCGACAACCGAACACGGAGATTGCGTGCACGGCCTTCTTGCTCAGGGCCAAGGACGGTGTGGTCACGACGGATCCGGCGCTGGTCATGCGCACTGCCGAAGTAGACATCGTAAGCAACGGATCGGCAGATCTGCGATCCGAAAAGCTTGACCTGAACTTCAAGGTGGCGCCACGCCGCGGGCTTGGCATCAACGTGGTGCAAGTGATCAACCCGTACCTCAAAGTGACCGGGTCGCTCGCCAACCCCGGCGTAACCATTGATCCCACCGGTGCCTTGGTAAATGGTGGGGCGGCCTTTGCCACTGCCGGCTTGTCCATCGTGGCCACTACCTTGTGGGACAGAGTGGTGCACGAAAAGGATCCGTGCGGGGCAGCCGCTGCAGAAAGCGAGCGACGTGCCCAACACTGATCCTTGAGCCAGACAGCCGCTGCGCCAACTCTGAGTGGCGACTTGCCAATCTGGAAAACCCCGCGCTGATCGACAATGAAAATCCCGCGACATCATTGGGCAGGACGGTATGCTCTGGAATACGGGCCGCAGACTCCAGGACCACCGCCATGAAATCCCTCCTCAAGCACTCGATAGCGTTGGTCGCCCTGATGATGCTGGGCCTTATCACGATCGCAGTGGGAGCCTGGGGAAGCTTGGCGCTTTGGTATTTCGACGACGCCAACATTGTCTTGCGTGGCACCCTTTGCGGACTCTTCGCGCTGGCGACTCTTTTGGCGGTGGGGTCAATAGGCTGGCGCCGATGGCGCTGGCGAGCCATGGGTGCCTACCTCGCCCTATTTGCCTTGTTATTGCTTTGCTGGGGTGCGCAACGCCCCACTAATGATCGCGATTGGCAAACTGACGTGGCGGTCCTGCCCTACGCCACTGTCAACGGCGATCAGATCACAATGCACAACATCCGGAATTTCGAATACCGCACTGAAACCGACTACACGCCCGGCTACTACGATAAGGCATTCAACCTGCGCGAGCTTAGCGGCATCGACTTAATTGCCGTTTATTGGATGGGGCCGCAGATTGCACACATCTTTCTGAGTTTTGATTTTGGCGATCAGGGACATCTGGCCATTTCAATCGAGGCCCGAAAGCCTAAGAGTGAGGGGTTCTCCACAGTCAAGGGATTCTTTCGACAATATGAGCTCTACTACGTGGTGGCGGACGAGCGGGATGTGGTTCGTTTGCGCACCAACTACCGCCACGATCCGCCCGAAGAAGTGCACGTGTACCGGTTGCACGGCTCGCCCGAGGATATGAAACGCATGTTTATGAGCTACGTGACCAAGATTAATTCGCTCAAGAATCAGCCGGAGTTCTACAATTCGCTGACGACAAACTGCACCACTAACATCTGGCTGCAATCGCGGGTGAATCCAGACCACTTGCCGTTCTCATGGAAAATAATCGTCAGCGGTTACGTTCCAGAGTACGCCTATGAATCGGGTCTGCTGGACAGCAGCATTCCCTTCCTTGAGCTGCAGCGCCGAAGCATCGTCAACGAGCGAGCACATGCGGCCGATCAGGCCGCCGACTTCTCGGCGCGAATAAGGGTCGAGCCGAATGGCAACAGCCCTTGAGCGGCACTTGCTGCGCACCCTGGGTATCTCGGCGGATTAGATCTTAGACTGCGGGTTAGCGGCGCAAGAGGGTGGCGGCCAAGGCCAGCAGCCCCAGCAACGCTATGAGCGTGGCGGTCATCCAAGACAGTGATAAGGGCAGACCTGGACATTCGCGGTTCAGCTTGCTGTGCATGGCGCGGTGCTGTACCAGCGAGATCGCCAGGGCCAGCAGGCCGATCGAGACCATCAGAATACCAACGGTATGCGGCTGCATCATCGGATGGACGCCGTCCTCCTTGGCATGAATGAGTTCGAAGAATGTGGCAATACTGAAGCCGAAGGAAATGAGGGCCAGCGACGTTCGGACCCATGCCAGCTGGGTGCGCTCGTTAGCGAGATGCGTGCGCACATAGGCGAGCCGCGTGCGCGCATCCATGAGTTCGCGGGCCAGCGGGTCCGCTGACGCGCCCGCGCCCTCCTTCGGGAGTTCGCCGGTTGCGGACAATTAGGATCCGCTCGCGGGTGCGTCGAACCACCGCTCTTTGGGCACGACTTTCAGGTCGCGGGGATCGCTTTCATAGGCCGGTGTCATGATCTGGACCCCGTGTTCGTTGAACTGATCCAGTATGTTCTGGTGCAAAACGGAGCGGATCAGGAGCATTCGATCGGGCCGGGCGGTACGTACGTTGAGCACATAGCTGACTGCGAAGGTGCCAAGTTCCCGCTGCAGCACAAATGGGGGTGGTGCGGGCAGCAAATCAGGTGTGCGTCCGGCGGCCTCCAGCAGCATGGCATGGACCTGGCGCCAGGGAACTCCGTATCCGACGCCGACTTCGATCTGAAGTATCAAGCCGCCCTCGCGCGCCAGTGTGCTGTAGTTTATTAAGCTGGTATTGGTAATAGTGGCGTTGGGAATCGTGACCTCCTCATTTCGCACCGTATGGATCTTGGTTGTCAGCAGTCGCGTCTGTCGCACAACCCCGAGCACCTCGCCCACCTTGATCACGTCACCGACCTTGAACACGCGGCCAAAGGTGTTGATGTAGCCGGCGATTGCGCCGGAAACCGCCGTGGAGGCCCCTAGCGAGATCAACAGGCCCACAAATAGCGACACCCCTCGCAGCGCATCGGTTCCGGCACCCGGCAAGTATGGGTAGCTCATGACCAGTGCTATCCCAAGCACTGCGGCGCGCACGAGCTTATAAGTGGGCGAGGACCATTCCGGCTCGAAATTTGGCAATTTGGTCGAGCCGCGCTCCAGGGTGCTGAAGTAATAACGCAGCAATCGCAGGGCGTATCTGGTTACCAGAAACAGCATCAACAGGAATACCAGTTTGGGCAGGTAGTCCACCAGTCCTTCGCTGATCGAGCCGACCGCGGAGGTCACAACCTGTCCCAGACTGTCGCTCAGCCAACGCGTCGAGGGAAACTGCGCGAGCACCGTGCGCAGCCAGAAGAAGAGCAGCACTAGCAGGATTATCCATCTCAGCACGTGCAGGGCACGTACGTCCGGTCGCAGCAGAACGAGGTCACTGTCCGCCGTGGCAGCCTCTTCCGCACGGGTCGTCGAGGGCCGACGGTGGCGCAGCAGGACGCCGTCCAGACGTCGGAACAGCAGCGAGAGCAACCAGGTAATCACCGCCAGTAGGCCGGTCGCCGCAAGGCTGACGCCTAGGCCCCGGGTAAGTCTTTCGGGGGTGCGCTCATTCCGATAGGTGATCAATGCGCTTCTGAGTCGGCTCGCGTCAAACTCCGAAACGGTGTGATAAGGCGCGCCCTCAAATTCGCCGTCCATCGGCAACACGCGCATGATGCGAGTTTCCCCGGCCATGATGTCATCGGCCATCGGAGTGGCAAGGACCCGAATGGTCTCCGGAGTTACTGCCTGATCACTGAATGCTCGAGCAATACGCTCCTCGATAGCAGCCGCCCGGGTCGCAGCGGAAAGCGATGCGGAGCCACGCACCATGAAGAGCACGCGGTGATCGGCATGCACCGGCGCGCCGGGCAGATCCGCTTCAAGGCGCGGCTCAGTCGCTTCCGATGGTGGTGAGAGGTCGGGCTCGACAGCGCTGGCCGCGCGCAGACCCGGCGCAACCAGCAGGAACATCACAACTGGTACAATCAACGAAGACCGCATAGGAAATCCCGATTTACCGCGGCCGGCGACCCAAGGCACGTCTTTGAAATTCTATAATGCCGTCCAGAGCACTACCATAGCACGGACCGATAGCATGTCGAGCAGCGTGCCGACCGTACTCAGTCAGCCTTTGAGTTCACGCTCCGGATCCGGCATGGATGCGCGGTCGGCTTCAGCAAACCGCCTGCCGTTGTCGCCACCGACTGAATGAGCGTCAAGGTCGGAACCAAATTGCGGGAATACCTTGCAATGCTTGCCATAGGGCTGCTGCTGGCGGAACCAGTCGGCGCTGCACCCAGGACGGATGTAGTCGTTCTTCTGAACGGAGACCGACTGACCGGCGAGGTCAAAGAGCTTGAGCACGGCAAGCTGAAACTCAAGACGGATAACATGGACACCTTGTACGTACAGTGGGACAAGGTGGCCAATCTCCAATCAACGCAGCGTCTCGAAGTGGAATTGGCCAATGGCGTGCGATATTTCGGGAGCGCGGAAGCGACGACCGAATCGCGGCGGTTGCTCCTCAAGGACCACGCCGATTCCGTGCCAGTGGATCTTGCAATCGTAGATGTGCTTGCGATTTATCCCATTGACCAGGGAAGGCGGCTCGCAATCCTTGATGGCTACCTGACGGCCGGATACAGCTTCAAAAAGGCCAACAGCCTGCAGGACTTCGTTTTCACAGGCGGGCTGAGCACCACTCAGGAGAAACGCCAATGGTCCCTGGACGCATCCGCCGCGGTCACCACTCAAAACGGATCCAACGATACCCAGCGCTTTGACGTAACTGGCCAGCACCGGCGCTTCCTACCCAACCAACTCTTCTGGCAGGGCACTCTGGAGTTTGAGAGCAACGATGAATTGGGCCTTGCTCTTCGCACCTCACTGGGCGGCGCGATCGGCCGCTATCTGAAGCAGACTAGTCACCAGGAATGGTCGGCTTATGCGGGCGTGAACCTGACAAGTGAGCACGACACGGGTGAGGAGAACCAGAGGAATATCGAAGGGCTATTGGGCACGCAGTACGCCCTGTATCACTACGATTCACCGGAACGCACTTTGTCTGCAGAGGCCAATGTATTGCCGAGCCTTACACAGTCGGGTCGGGTTCGCCTCGGTGCAAAAGTGCGCTTGAGGTTCGAGATCGTGAAAGACTTCTTTTTCGAGATATCCATGTACGGAATTCATGACAACAAGCCCGGCGTAGACGCCGCGTCGAATTCCGACTACGGCACGGAGACTTCGCTGGGCTATTCCTTCTAGTGGTTTCACGCGTTGCCAACGCCCTCAACACCGATGACTAGCGCAGTTGATCGGGACATGGCGGCGGGCGGGCGTGCGATTCCGGTCACCGTGCTGACCGGTTTTCTGGGCGCGGGCAAAACCACCCTTCTTAATCGCATACTGACGGGCGATCATGGGTTGCGCGTAGCGGTGTTGGTGAACGACTTCGGCTCGATAAACATCGATGCCGATCTGGTGATTAGTGCAACGGACGATCAGGGCGTCGTCAACCTGGCTAATGGCTGCGTCTGCTGCAGCATACGCGATGACCTGTTGGGCGCGGTTCTCGAGATCCTCAAACGCCCCGAACGGCCCGAGTACATTCTGCTGGAGGCCAGCGGTGTGGCCGAACCCTCCGGCATTGCCGCCACATTTCTGGATGAGAGCGTGCTGGACCGCATTCGGCTCGACAGCATCCTGTGCGTGGTGGACGCGGCGCAATTCTTTGCTGTGCCGGAACAGCTTGACCTGAAGCTGCGGCAAATGGCATTTGCCGACCTGCTGGTCCTCAACAAGTCCGATCTGGTATCCGACGTTGAGATGCAGCGACTTCGACGCTGGCTCGAGGACCGATTTGCCCGGCATCGCGTGGTGGAATCGACGCGCGGATCATTGCCGCTGGAAATTTTACTTGGTGCCGGGCGGTTCGATGCCGAGCAGCTGACCGTCGCTGCACCCACGCATAAGCACGATGCCCATTCTCATCATGACCATGCGGAGCATGATGCGCAGTTTGACACCTGGAGCTTCGAAACCAATCGAGCACTCGGTCTCGATGCTTTGCGAGACGTTGCCAGCGGCCTGCCGGCCGCCATTTACCGATGCAAGGGAGTGATCCATTGCGCCGATGTTCCTGCGCGGCGGGCGATCCTGCAGGTAGTCGGTAAACGCGTGGACCTGACACTGGAATCGGCATGGGGCAACCGCACGCCACGGACGCAAATTGTGGCCATCGGAGCGCATGGCGCGCTTGATGCCGTGGCGCTGCAGGAACGATTCGAGAGTTGCATCGCGACTGGCCCTCGCTCATAGGTTGCGTGAGAGATGCAATTCGCACCGGCGAGGCAACTCCTGGTGGGCCATTTGCTTGCGTCCCGGCTGGGAGGAAAACTGGTTGCGGGGGCCGCCTCCTCCCCTGTATACAACGTCGTCATGCAGACTAATGCACGGCAAAAGTGGCGCGCAGCGATTGGGGTCGCCTGTACGCTTCTGATGCATTCAGTGGGGCGCACGGACCCTACCGTGGCGGGTGACCCTGGGCTCCGTGCTGATGTGCCGGGGGATGTGAATAGGCCCTTCGCGCAGGAGCTTGCCAGCAGCGCCGCACCGGACCTATTCCTTGCTCTTTCTGGAAGCATCGCCGTCAATTCCTCATCGGCTCAACTTCCCGCGTGGGATCCGAAGTTGGTCGCAATATTGCGCGGCACCGCTTCTAATGGCGACACGACTGTGGCGATCGCCGATTTGCAGGGTACCTTGATGGACCCTGATCCCAACATCGGGTATCCGTATCCTTGGGACCTGCGGCCCGTGTATCGCGCGCCTCCGGGAGTGGCCGATGCGCTGAAAGATCGCGGCCTGTCCATGCTGGCGCGCGCCAACGGGCACGCGCTGGATTGGGGTATCGAGGGCATGCGGGCCACGGGCGCGGCGTTGGATAAGCGCGCGCTTATCCACGCCGGCACAGGTGAGCGCGAGGGTCTTGCTCGCATGGCGAGCTATCTCGATGAGCCCGGTGGCAAGGGCCGCATTGCCTTGCTGTCTACGGCGACGACGTTTCGTCCCACATCCAGCGCACTCTCCCCTTGGGGTGCGGCCGTGGGCCGCGCGGGCATCAGTGCGATGGACGTCGATGCTACTCGCATCGTTCCGGCTGCACAGGGCGCTCAGCTGCAGCGCATAGCCTGCCACTTCCAGTATCCGCAACAGCCGGAGCGCTGCGAGAAGCTTGCTCCGCTCCCCGCGGTCAGCCTATTTGGCAGTCGCTTTGCCACGTCCGGTGCCACGGCAGGTCGCGAATTCACCAGCGAGTACGTGCTCAACACCTCGCAGTTGGCCTCCGAGCTGCGCTCGGTGCGTGAGGCCAAGCAGAACGCCGATCTGGCGGTTCTGGCGATTTCAGCCGACCAGCAGGAACGCCCCAGCCGCGGGATTGCGCAACCCTCAGCAATGCTCGTGGGTCTGGCCCACGCGGCAATCGACAGCGGCGCCGATTTGATCATGGTGACCGGGCTTCCAGTTTTGGGACCAATAGAGATCTATCGCCCGCCGGGGCGCGCGCCGCGCGCGATCCTCTATGGATTGGGAAACCTTTATTGGAGCCCCGAGGCGGCACCGGCGACGACGGGGGCGGAGGTCTACGACTCGGTGATCGTGCGCAGCACCGTGTCGGGTTCTTCTGTGGCGCTAGAAATCTACCCGGTGGCTCTCGATGCCGCGGACGGCCTTTCCGGCATACCGCATCTGGCAAGCGCCGCACGCGGCCGCGCCATCCTTGAGCGACTGCAACGCATCTCGAGCGCGTTTCAAACTACCATTGCCGTTCAGAACTACGGCGGCACGGTGCGGGGATTGGTGCGCGTGGTAGACCCGCCTGTGAGAAGCACCGCACCATGACGCGTCGCGCATCTTGTCTCCGGAACGCGGCCACCGGGGCGCTGCTGGTACTGCTGGCACCGGCGATGATCACTGCGGCGGATTTCACTCTGGTGGCAGTGGGAGATCTGGTGATCTCCCGCCCCATATCAATGCTGCAGCAGCCGGGTGCCTTCGATCAGTCACGGCGCTTTGCGGACACGGTGGCGCTGCTCAAGCGCAGCGACGTCACTTACGGAAATTTTGAGACGGTGATTGTCGATGCGCGCCATTTTGCCGGCGCCCCGTATTCCTGGGACGGGGACTGGATGCTTTCCAGCACGCCGCAAGTGGCAGCAGATCTTGTGGCCATGCACTTTAATCTGGTTTCGCGCGCCAACAATCACGCGCTCGACTGGGGTCTGGAGGGCGCGCGGGAGTCAGACCACTGGCTCGCAGCCGCCGGTCTCGCCAATGCCGGCATGGGCGAGAACGCGGAGCAAGCGGCCACGGCCCGCTATTACAGTACTGCCAAGGGCCAAGTCGCCCTGGTGTCGATGGCCTCGACCTTCCGCCCCACCACGGAAGCTCTGCCAGTCAGCAATGCATTGCCGCGCGGACGCCCGGGCATCAATGGACTTAAGGTGACGGAAAACTTTTTGTTGGACGAGGAATCGTTCCGGCAGGTGGCAGGCATGGCCTGCCAGTTTACAGGCGCCGCGCCGTGCACTACGAAGGCACTCCCCACTTCTTTCGATCTTTTTGGCGCGCACATACGGCGGGCGGTCGATGGCGAGGAAGCCTTCACCCACCACTACGAAATGGACGGGGCGGACCTGGAACGTATCCTGCGCGGCGTACGAGCCGCTAAGCCCGCCGCCCGCTACCTGGTGGTGTCAATCCACGCACACGAGCACAGCTCCGATGAGGATCCGCCCGGAAGCTGGGAAGCACCCGCGGCATTCCTTCAAACCCTGGCGCACCGCGCGATCGATGAGGGTGCGGACGCGTTCGTCACCACTGGAATACATCATGTCGGCGGCATCGAACTGTACCGTGGCAAGCCAATCTTCTATGGACTGGGCAATTTCATCTGGAGCGACATCCAGCTGCCGTTGAGTGCCGATCTGTATCAGGGCGAGAGCAACCACAATTACCTGCAGCAGAGCTTTACCCATCCCGAATGGGCTACGGATGCCGACCTTACCCTGCTGCTGAATGCCAACAGCACCTTTGCGACGGCGGGCGACAAGAGCCTCAATCGCACCTTTCAGGGTGTGCTGACGCGCACCTTATATGACGACGCTACGCAACGGGTAAAGGAGATTCGCCTGTACCCTATCGATCTGGGGTACGGTGAAAAACTGACGCGCAGTGGGATTCCCAGGCGCGCCGCCGATCCGATAGCCAATCTGGTACTGGATCGGATCGTCAGCCTGTCCGGCAATTCAGGGCTCGACATCAAAAAGGTCACCGAGGACGGATACCTGATCGGTGTGGCCGAGCCGCGCTGACAGGATCGAATTAGAGGAGCGAGGCTTCCAACGGAAACTGGCTCAAGACTTCGTGGCTGGTTTCGGTGATCAGCACCTGCTGCTCCAGCTTGACGCCGTCTGCTCCGCCACTCTCGCCAATGTAGCTCTCGATGCATACCGTCATGCCCGGCTGCATTTGGCCTTCCTGCGCCAGCGGATCGTTCGGATCGCAGCCGATGGCGGGCCATTCATCGACCATGCCGACGCCGTGCAGCAGACAACCGTAATTCTGCTCAAGAAAGCGCTCCGGAATCTGCCAGGCGTGGCGGGCAAAGTCGCGGAAGCTCAGTCCCGGCCGCAGCAGGTTGCAATTGTGGGCCACCTGCTCTGCGGCCAGTTTGTAGAGCTGGCGCTGGCGTGCCGTGGGCGTGCCAGGCTCACAGAAGAACGTGCGGCTGATATCGGCGCAGTAGCCGTAAGGCCCGACCATGTCGGTGTCAAAGCTGACCAGCTCTCCGGCCTGTATGCGCCGATCCGAGGTTTCCTGAAACCAGGGATTGGTTCGCGGTCCTGAACTGAGCAAGCGCGTTTCGATCCACTCCCCGCCGTGGGCGATGTTGGCATAGTGGAGCTCGGCCCACAGTTCGTTCTCGGTGATCCCCGGCCGCAGCGCCTCGCGCATGCGTTGCATGGCCAGGTCGGCCACTTCGACCGACTGGCGTATGCAGCGCAGCTCCTCCTCACTCTTGATGGAGCGCGCGAGTTCCAAAAGCCGCTGGCCTTCCACCAACTCGAAGCTGGCGCCCAGCAGCGCCTGCATCCCGTGGACGTCGGTGCGATCGAGCGCCAGGCGGTGGGGCCCGGAGCCCATCTTCGCGCACACCACCTCATAGATCTCGGCGGCCCAGCGGCGACTGACCGGCACGGCGTGCTCGGCGACATCGAAGAATGCGTGGATCAGCGCGGGGCGCACCTCGGCGATGTGCGGCAGATCTGCGGCCAGCGCCATGCAATTTTGGTTGGCGTACTCGAACAGCACGGCCTTGCCTTCGGCCGGCACCACGCAGTAGCGACCCATGTTGTGGAGCATCCACACGGTCATGTTGCGTGAATCGGTGGCGTAGCGGATGTTGATCGGGTTGTACAGCAGCGCCGCCGCGCAGCGATTGGCGCGCAGCTGCTGCTGCACGCGCGCGTAGCGATAGTCCCGCAGCCGGGCCAGATCGATCGCGGATGCGCCCGGTTCCGCGTCGTGCGCTACGCGGCCACGCAGGATCTGATTGGTCGTCGTGGCCATGTCCTTACCGTATGATAGGCGATGAATTCACTTGAGGGGGCATAAGTGCGCAAGCTGAAACTGCTCGATGTGCTGATCGGTCTGTTGCTTGTTGTTCCCATTCCACTCCTCGCCCAGGTCGATACCGGCCCTGATGTCGCCGAGCCTGGATCAATCGAGGAGATTGCCAAGGCGACGACCGAAGCGCGCTTCATGTCGCCCTGGGTCAGTTATCTGCCAGCTTCAAGCACGGTGCCCTCACCGCGCGCGTTCCTGCATCGCATCGCGGGCGCTCCGGGCGAATTGGTCAATGTGGCCACCACCGACGCGTACTGCAAGGCGCTGGCGGCGAGTTCACCGCGGGTGCGAATGTTCACGATCGGACGATCCGAGGAGGGTCGCGACATTGTCATGCTGGCGATTGCCGATGAGCGCGGCATAGCGGATCTTGAGCGCTTGCGCGCGGCCACCGCTGCGCTGGCCGACCCGCGCGTGACCGACCCGGCGGCGGCCGATCGCCTGATCGCCACCGCCCGCCCGATCTACTACTTCAACGCCGGCATGCATTCGGACGAGACCGGTTCAACCGAATCGATGCTGGAACTCGCCTATCGTCTGGCGGTCTCCGAGCAGCCGATGATTCGCCGCATCCGTGAAAACATGGTGGTGCTCATCAATCCGGTGCTCAACACCGACGGGCGCGACAAGGTCGTGGAATGGTTTTACCGCTATTTGAAAGGAAAGACGGACATGGCGACCTTGCCGCGGCAGTCGCCGCCCTACTGGTCGAAGTACGCCTTCGTGGACAGCAACCGCGACGCCCATCAGCTGACGCTCGAGTCCACCAAAGCCGTGGCGCGGATGTTCTTCGATTGGCACCCCACCGTCATACATGACCTGCACGAAAGCATCGCGCTGCTGATGAGCTGGAACGGCACCGGTCCCTACAACCCCAACATCGATCCGATCACCTTCAATGAAATGCTGGAATTGAGCTTTCATGAGGTGCAGACCATGACCGGCTTCGGGATGCCGGGCGTGTGGACCTGGAACTTTGGCGAGTCTTTCTCGGAGCTCTACCTTGATTCGCTGGCGCTGAACCACAACTCCATCGGCCGCGGCTATGAGACCTTCGGTAACAGCACGGCGGAAACGCTGACGCAAAGCGTGGATCTGGGGCTCTCGTCGCTTTCCGAGTACACCAACCCCGAGTGGTATCGCACTTTGCCGCCGCCTGCGATGCCCTTCAAGTGGTCGGCGCGGGACAATGTCAACTACAACGAGACCGGAGCACTGGCGGCCCTGGATGCGGTCGCGACCCAGAGCAAGACGCTGCTCGCCAACTTCTACCGCAAGGGTTATCACTCCTGGCGTAAGGGCGTGGAACAGGCGCCTTTTGCCATTGTGATTCCGGACGATCAAGGGGACCGCTTGCGCGTGGCGCAGCTGGTCGCGCGCTTGCTCAGTCAGCACATCGAAGTGCATCGGGCTACCGCGCCACTGGCACTCAAGGAAGGTACCTTCCCAGCCGGAACGTATGTGGTGCGCCTCGATCAGCCCTACCGCAACTACGCCGTGGACTTGCTGTTGCCGCAGCAGTACCCGAAGGACAAAGGCGACCCGTACGATGATGTCTCGTGGGAACTGCCCGCGAACTATCACCTGTCGATCGTCGCGACCGCTGATCCCTCGGTACGCTCGGCCGCGCTTGAACCGCAGCTGACCCCACCCCATCCGGCCGGAACCGTTTCGGGCAGCGGCAAGGCTTACCTGCTGCGCGATACCGGGCAGGAATCGCTTCTCGAGGCGCGCTTTCGCCTGGCCAAGTATTCCATTTCGATTGCTGAGCACGCTTTCACTGTGGGTAGCACCAGCTATCCGGCCGGCTCCTGGATCCTTGCCGACCAGGCCGGGTTGGCCGAGGCCCTAAAATCAACCGCCGACGCGCTGGCCCTGGACTTCACCGCGGTGGCTTCGGTTCCGGAGGTAGCGCGCCACGAGGCCAAGCCGCCGCGCCTGGGCGTTTGGGTGCCCTGGGCGGATACCGATTCGATCGGCTGGGTGCGCTACTCGCTCGATCAGCGCCATATCCCCTACAGCTACGTGCGCGATGAGGACATTCGCGCTGGGCACCTGCATGATCGCTACGACGTGCTGCTGTACGGGCACGTTGATCTGGAGCTTGCCGAGCAGATCCAAGGAATCCCGAAGTCCTGGGGGCCGATGCCCTTCAAGAAGACCGCGCAGACCCCGAGTTTTGGCACGCCGGCGGAATCGGATGACATCACCGGTGGCATCGGTTGGGGCGGGCTCGGGCAGATCCAGCAATTCGTCGATGCGGGTGGATTGCTGGTCACGCTGGGAAGTGGATCAGTGCTGGCGCTGGAGGCGGGCATCGTGCGCGGCGTGCGGCGCGATGCCGGTGGGCCCCCAAGGAGTGCTGCCGGCACCGGTTCGGCGGCGGCCGAAGCCTCGACGCAGGCCGAGACCCGCACCCCGGGTGCGCACCTGAGAGTGTCGTTCGTGCAGCCCGATCACCCCATCTCCTATGGCTATCCCGCGCGCACCCACGTGTTCCGTCAGAACTACCCGCTCTATGCCCTGCCGCGCCGGTGGCTGCAGATGGCGTATTGCCAAAGCTGCCTGGATGGCCCCTACGATCCCGATGCGGTCGTGCTTGAATGGGGCGATCGGGACGGGGCTCCCCTGCTGGTCAGCGGACAGGTGTGGGGCGAGAGCGGTCTGGTCGGGCGTCCGGCCATATTTGACCTGACCGCGGGACGTGGCCATGTCGTGGCGTTCAATTTCAATCCAATGCATCGCGATCTCAACCGCGGTGACCAGCGCATGCTTTGGAACGCCCTGCTGAACTGGCAGGCGATCGTGCACAGGAACAGTGCCGGCGACGCTAGCGTCAAGGCGCCCTGAGCGGATCTCGTGGGGAATGCAGGCGTGAAGGGCTTGGTGCGGTCGGCCACTGCGCTGTCGATAATCCTGCTGCTATCAGCACCCTGGGCCCGGGCCGCGCAGCCTGAGGCGAACGACAAATCTCAGTCGCTGAAGGTCGGCACGCTCAGCTTGCACCGCTGCGACGCCAAGGGGGCTTGGTGCGGGAGGCTTAAGCGGGCGCTTGATCCCTTGGGCGTGGTGCCCGGCACGGTCGAGGTCTATTTTGAGTTTTATCCGCACACCGGCGGCGGGGCGGCGCGCGGCACGCTGGTGGCCACCGAGGGTGGACCGGGTTATCCGGCCACCGGATCGAGCGACAGCTACCTCGCGCTATACCACCCGCTGCGCGCCACGCGTGATGTGCTGCTGATGGACAATCGGGGCACGGGCCGCTCGGGCGCTGTGGACTGTCCGGAACTGCAGCGCGCCTCGGTCATGACCGAAGATATCGTCGCCGCGTGCGGCAGGCTGCTCGGAGCGCGCGCGCCGCTCTACAGCACGACCCTGGCCAGTGACGATCTGGCAGCGATACTGGAAGC
>Ga0097621_100000621_pt1 | contig 25044 bp, 18 predicted proteins | sample KBSMisM72_FD_73165 | JGI IMG/M metagenome (GOLD analysis project Ga0097621, IMG submission 73165) | Miscanthus rhizosphere microbial communities from Kellogg Biological Station, Michigan, USA - KBS Miscanthus M7-2 (version 2) (version 2) | ecosystem: Host-associated > Plants > Roots >... | reverse complement strand
GCCAGCGCTCGAGATGGCGGGAGCCGGAGCGAATCTCGTCGACGAAGCGGCCGGTCCTTCAGTGTCTGCAGAAGAAGTGATTCGGTCGGTCGCGCGCGAAGTCGAGGTCACGCGGCGCCTATATCGATCAGGGGAGAGCGAATACCTGATCGACGGCCAGGTCGCGCGCCTGCGCGATGTCCACGAGCTCTTGATGGACACAGGGCTTGGCGCGAAGGCATACGCGATCATCGAACAAGGCAAGATCGGGATGATCCTGAGCTCGCGGCCGACGGATCGGCGGCAGCTGATCGAAGAGGCCGCGGGCGTGACGAAGTACAAGTCGCGCCGGCGGGCGGCTGAACTCAAGCTCGAAGCGGCGCAGCAGAACCTGACGCGCATCGACGACATCGTCTTCGAGGTCGAAAAGCAGCGAGGCACGCTCAGGCGGCAAGCCGGCAAGGCTCGCCGGTATCAGAAGCTTCGCGACCAGCTGCGACGCTGGGAAAAGGTGTTGTTCGCGCGCAAGTACCGGCAGTTGGCCGAGACGATTCAGTCGGCGCGAGCCCGTCTGGCGGACGCGCGCGAAAAAGAATCGGTCGCGGCGGCGCGGCTCGCCGAGGTCGAATCGGATTTGAGCCGCATGCGCATCGAGCTGACCGAAGCCGAGGCGAGGGCGACCGCTGCTCGAGAGGCCGCGCACGCCTGCGAGCTGGCGATCAACCGGCAGCAACAGCAGATCACGTTCGACGGCGAGCAGATCGTGAGCCTGGAGACGCGAGTGTCCACGCTCGAGAACGAACTCGCCACGATCGACGCCCGCCGCGAGCCGCAGCAGGCCATGCTGCGCGCGCGCCGGGAAGCGGCGCAGGCGGCCAACGAGGAACGCGATCGCGCCGCGGCTGCGTTGACGGCCGGCGGCGAGGCCTACGAGGCCGCGCATCGCAGCATCGAGGGACTCGAGGCCGACGTCGAAGCGGCGCGCAGTGAGGTGTTTTCGGCCCTCAATTCCGCGACGGCGCTTCGTCATGCGCTCGAGCATGCCGCCGTCGCAAACGAGCGCGTCGTCGAGACATTGTCCAAGCTCGATGTCGAATTCAACGACGTGCGCATCGAGTCGGACCGGGTTGGGACGGAACGCGCCATTACCCTCGAGGCGCTGAAACGCGCGCAGCAGGCTCTGGAGGCGACGCGCATCGCCCGCGGCGCCCGCGAATCTGAGCTTGCCAGTGCCCGCATCGAGCATGAATGGCGGGCGGGACAGGTGCGTGCGCGCGAACACGAGCTCGCGGGGCTGTCCGCGCGCCTCGCGTCGCTCGAGCAGCTCGACGCGGATCGCGCAGGCTTCAGCGATGCCGCGCGCGCCGTACTCGCCAACGCCAACGGCCACGTCAACCAGAAGGGCGCCCTGGCCGATTACATCGACGTCGACACCGGATACGAGCGGGCCGTCGACGCGTGTCTCTCCGACCTGCTTCAACACGTCGTCGTGGAGCATTCGGAGCACGCGGCGGCAGGGTTCGGCGTGGTGCGCGAAGCCGATGCCGGGCGCTGCGGGTTCGTCATCGTCGGCGTGCCCAAACGGCGACACGACGACACCACCGGGATCGCATCTGGTGTCAGCGGCTCCGAATCCCTACCTGAAGGCGTCGTCGCGTTGTCCTCGGTGACGCGCCTCCGCGGCGACTATGCGGACGCGATTCGCCATGCGATCGGAGACGCGTGGATTGCCAATTCGTATGAGTGCGCCGAAACAGCCAGCCATGTCGCCCAGTGTCCCGTTGTCACGTTGGCGGGCGAGGTGTTCCGCGGACCGAACCTCGTGAGCGGCGGCATCCGGCGCGAATCGCACGGTATTCTCGAGACCCGGCGCGAAATCAAGGATTTGCGCGACCGTATCGCCTCCGAGCGCGCCCAGCTGGCTCGGCTCGCGGAAGAAACGTCCGCGCTCGACACCATGATCGCGCAGGCACTGACTGCGTTGGACGCGCTCACGTCCGAACATCACAAGCAGGAGAAAGCCATCGTCGCGCACGACGCGCGGCTGCAGCAAACAGCCGACGAAGCCGCGCGTCTCGCCCAGAAGCTCGAGCAACTGACGCGCGAACGGCGCCAGGCCGACGACGAGCGCGAGATGATCGAGCGGCGTCAGACCGAAGCGCGCGTCTCGATTGCCAGGCTCGAAAGCGAGCAGCGAACGGCGGACGACCGTCTCGCTGCGGCGCAGCGTCGTCTCTTCGAAGCCAGGGAGTCGGCCGAGACGTTGAGCCAGCAGGCGGCCGACGCGCGAGCCTCGCACGCGGGGCTCGTGGAGCGCGCGACCGCGCTCGCGGGGGAAGTGGAGCGGCTCGAAGAGGCCGGTGCGGAGCTCGAGGCGCGCGCGGCGTCGCTGGCGGCCGACCGGGACGAGACGCGGCGGCGCATTGGCGAGCTGCAGGCTGCAATTGCTGCGGGCACGCAGACGCTGGACGAAGACATTCGTGCGCTCGAGGGCTTCAGGCTCGAGGTGGCGCAGGCCGACGAGTCTGCGGCTCAGCTTCGCGCGAGAGCCGAGGCGTGCGAAGCCGACATCAAGCAGGCGCGCGTGGCCCTCGAAGCGATTCGTGCCACCGTGTCGGAGCTCGACATCGCGCGCGCGACCGCCGAGAGTGACTTGTCGCATCTTTCGACTTCGTGCGTGGAGGCGGTGCAAGCGACGCTGGACGAGGTGGTCGTCGAGGTCGAAGAGCTCGAACGCCAGGGCGAGGCAACGCCGGATGCGCGCGTCATCTACGCCGAACAGGCCGATGACAGCGAGTCGGATGAAGAAGGCAGCTTGGCCGCGACGGACGCGCTGAGCACGGCCGCCGTCGAGGAAGCGACGCAGCGTGCGTTGAGCGCTGAGGACGCGATTGCCGAACTGCGGCAGAAGATCGACCGGCTCGGTCCCGTCAACATGATGGCCATCGAGCAGTTCGACGACCTCGAGTCGCGGCACGCGTTCCTGACGACACAACGCAAGGATCTCGTCGATTCCATCGCGCAAACGAGCGAGGCCATCAAACGCATCGATGAGACCACGCGCCACCGCTTTGCCGAGGCGTTCGCGGCAATCAACAGGAACTTCCAGGAGATGTTCAACACCTTGTTCGGCGGCGGACGCGCCGGCCTGACGCTGCTCGACGAAAACGACCCGCTCGAGAGCGGCATCGAAATCGTCGCCCAGCCGCCGGGCAAACGCCTGCAGAGCGTCCAGCTCCTGTCGGGCGGCGAGAAGGCGCTCACGGCCATCGCGCTGATGTTCGGGCTGTTCAAGTACAAGCCCAGCCCGTTCTGTTTGCTCGACGAGATCGACGCGCCGCTCGACGACGCCAATGTCGGCCGGTTCGTCGAGATGCTGCGCGCGATGCTGCACCACACGCAGTTCATCCTCATCACGCACAACCGGAAAACAATGGAGATTGCGGACCGGCTGTACGGCGTCACAATGGAGGAGCCCGGCGTGTCGAAGCTCATTTCCGTTCAGTTGAACTGAGGCCGCGCGGGCCGCGTATGTACCGCCGGAGGCGTGAGATGCAGCGATCACTCCGAGTGCTGACGTCCGTAGCGGCAACCGTTGCGTGCGCGGCGGCGATCGCCGCGTGCGGGCCAATGGGCCCGTACAGAGGCGAGGCACGCGATACCTGGACCCGCACGTACGACATCAGTAAAACGGGTGAGGTGAGCATCACGAACGTGAACGGCCGGGTCGACGTCGAGGGCACCGACGGTTCGACCGTCGAGGTGCAGGCCGAGCGCGTCGTCCATGCCGCGACCGATCAACTGGCGCAGGAACTGCTGCCGAAAATCCCGATCAACGACAAATCGACGCCCGATCTAGTCCAGGTCGAAACGGGACGGATCAGCGGCATCCTCATTGGCGCGGGTTTCGAGGTGCGCTACCGCGTGAAGGCACCGAAGGGCGTGACGCTGCGTGCGTCGACGGTGAACGGCGGCGTCGAAGTGCGGCGGCTGTCCGGCCGCGTCGTCGCGAGGACGACGAACGGCGGGGTGGTGGCCAATGACATCACCGGTGGTCTCGAAGCGCAGACCGTCAACGGCGGAGTGAGAGCCAACTTTTCGTCGATTGGCACCAGCGACGTCAGGCTCGGGACAGTCAACGGAGGAGTGCGCGTCAGCCTCCCCGAGTCGGCCAAGGCAACGCTGAACGCGACCTGGGTAAACGGCGGCTTCAATACAACCGGCCTCAAGTTCGACATTCGGGAAAACGGAAAGCGCCACTTCGAAGGTCTCCTGAACGGCGGTGGCGCGCTCATCAACGTCAACACGGTCAACGGCGGTATTCGAGTCGGGTCGGCGGCCGAGACGGACACCGAACAGGACGGCGATGCGCCGAAGCTGAAAGAACATCTCGCTCCATGAACGAAGATCGCGCGAGCCGGTATCACCGGCTCAAGCGGCAGGCAAGCGTCGTGTCCGTCTCCTGGACGCTTGCGCTTTTCGCGGTCCTGCTTTTCACCCGCGCAAGCGTCTCCATCCGAAACATTGTGGGTACCGGGCCGTTCGCGATTCTCTTTTACGTCGTCATCGTCCTCCTCCTGAACGAAGTGGGCAGTCTTCCGCTCGCGTTCTACAGCGGATTCGTGCTCGAACGCCGCTACGGCCTCTCGCAGGAGTCGCTCGGCCGGTGGCTGGTCGACCAGTTGAAGTCGTTCGCGATCGGATTCGTGTTGTCGTCGATTGCCGCCGTTATCGTTTATGGATTCATCCGTACGTTTCCGGAAGACTGGTGGCTGCCGGCGGGCTTCGTGTTCGCGCTGCTCGTCGTCGGGCTCACGAACGTCGCGCCCGTTCTGCTGCTTCCGCTCTTCTATCGGGTCAAGCCGCTCGAACGTGCCGCGCTGCATGCGCGGCTCCTTGGTCTTGCGGACCGGGCCGGCGCGAAAGTCCTCGGAGCGTACGAGTGGGGGCTCAGTGAGAAAACGAGGAAAGCGAATGCGGCGCTCGCCGGCCTCGGCGCGACGCGGCGCATCCTCGTCTCCGACACGATGCTGGCCGAGTACAGCGACGACGAGATAGAGGTCGTGCTCGCGCACGAACTCGCACACCACGTGCACGGCGACATTTGGAAAGGGATCGCGCTGGAGTGCGGGTTGATTCTCGCCGGCTGCTATCTGGCAGCGCGCCTGCTGGCCGCCTTCGCACCGACGTTCGGCCTCGACGGCGTGGGCGACATCGCCGGCTTGCCGCTGCTGGTGCTGTCAGCGAGCGCGGTTTCGCTCGTGATGGTGCCGTTCGCGCACGCGATGTCGCGCGCCTTCGAGCGCAGCGCAGATACGTACGCGCTGCGGCTGACGCGCAACCCGACGGCATTCATTTCCGCGATGCGCCGTCTGGCTGCGCAGAACCTCGCGGAGGAGCATCCGTCGAGGCTCGTGCAGATTCTCTTCTACAGCCACCCGCCGGTCCGCGAGCGCATCGCGGCGGCTCAGGCGTTCAAGGGTTAAGACTTCGCCGGCGCGGCGGGCGTGGCAGGTGGCGTTCCGCCTTGTTCCTGCAGCAGCGCCTTGCGGCTCAAGCGAATCTTGCCGGTCGGGTCGATGTTGATCACCTTGACGGCGATCTGCTCGCCTTCCTTCAGCTCGTCGCGCACGTCCTTCACGCGATGGTTCGCGATTTCCGACACGTGCAGCAGCCCGTCCGTGCCGGGCATGATCTCGACAAACGCACCGAAATCGGTGATGCGCTGCACCTTGCCCACGTAGGTTTTGTTGAGCTCGGGCGTGGCCGTCAACTCCTGGATGATCGAGATCGCTCGGGCGGCCGAGTCGCCGTCAGCTGAGGCGACGTTCACGCGGCCGTCGTCTTCCACGTCGATCTTCACGCCCGTGCGTTCGATGATGCTGCGGATCATCTTGCCGCCGGGGCCGATGACGTCGCGAATCTTGTCGACCGGAATCCGGATCGTGACGATCCGCGGGGCGAACATCGAGATGGTCTGCCTATGCGTCGCGATGGCGTCCTTCATCTTGTCGAGAATGAAGAGCCGTCCGCGGCGCGCCTGCTCGAGCGCCTTCGTCATGATCTCCGCGGTGATGCCGGAGACCTTGATGTCCATCTGAAGCGCGGTGATGCCTTCCGTAGTGCCGGCGACCTTGAAGTCCATGTCGCCGTAGTGATCTTCCGCGCCGGCGATGTCGGTGAGCACGGCGTACTTGCCGGTCTTCTCGTCCATCACGAGGCCCATCGCGACGCCCGCAACCGGAGCCTTTAGAGGCACGCCCGCATCCATCATGGCCAGCGAGCCGCCGCACACCGACGCCATCGACGAGGAGCCGTTCGACTCGAGGATGTCGGAGACGATGCGGATGGTGTACGGCCATTGATCTTCAGCCGGAAGCATGTTGAGGAGCGATCGCTCGGCGAGCGCGCCATGGCCGACTTCGCGCCGACCGGGGCCCGACATGCGTCCCACCTCGCCGACCGAGAATGGCGGGAAGTTGTAATGGAGCATGAAGCTCCGCCACGTCTCGCCTTCGAACGTTTCGATCTTCTGCGCGTCGTCCGCCGTTCCGAGCGTGCAGGTGACGAGCGCCTGTGTCTCGCCGCGGGTGAACACGGCCGAGCCGTGCGTTCGCGGAAGGACGCCCGTTTCGATCCAGATCGGGCGAATCTCGTCGAACTTGCGGCCGTCGAGGCGCACGCCGCGTGTGAGGACCTCTTCCCTCAGCACTTTCTCTTTCAGCTCGCTAAAGATTAGTTTCGCGTCCGCGCGCTGGTTTACTTCGGCTTCGGGAATCGACTCGACGAGACCGCGTTTGACCTTGTCGACGGTCGCGTAATTCTCGAGCTTGTCCGGCAGTCGCATCGCCTTGGCGAGCGGTTCGAACGCGCGGGATTCGATGTCGCGGACGAACGCAGGGTCCAAGGCCTTGGAGTCGACCGCCACCTTCTTCTTTCCGGCGCTGGCGGCCATCTCGTCGATGCCGGCGATGATCTGTTTGATCGCGGCGTGCGCCGCGTTGAGCGCGTCGACGACCTGAGCTTCCGTGACCTCTTTCGCTCCTGCCTCGACCATCACCAATCCGTCCTTGCTGCCCGCAACGACGAGATCGAGTTTGCTTTCCTTGCGCTGGGCGAACGTCGGGTTGATGACGTACTGCCCGTCGAGGAGGCCGACGCGCACGCCGGCGATGGTCTTTTGGAACGGAATCTCTGAGATCGCGAGCGCCGCGGAGGCGCCGGTCAGCGCGAGCACGTCGGTGTCGTTTTCACCGTCCGCCGACAGCACAAGCGCGATGACCTGCGTTTCGTAGCGCCAGCCGGCCGGGAAGAGCGGCCGGATGGGCCGATCGATCACTCGGCTCGTCAGGACTTCTTTTTCGGCCGGCTTTCCCTCGCGTTTGAAGAAGCCGCCCGGAATGCGCCCGGACGCGTAGGCATATTCGCGGTAGTCGACGGTGAGCGGCAGGAAGTCGATGCCCTCGCGGGGCGTCGCCGCGCGACTGGCGGTGACGAGGACGACCGAATCGCCGTAACGGACGACGACCGAGCCTGCCGCTTGTTTCGCGAGCTTGCCGGTTTCGAGACGAAGCGGTTTGCCGCTGATGGAGATTTCGCGTGTTGTCATAGATCGTTCGGGCGTTTCGAGAAAGTCACGGGCGGCGATGCGTTCCAGCCGCTACTTGCGGATGTTGAGTCGCTTGATCAGGTCCGCGTAGCGCTGCGCGTCCTTTGTTTTCAGATAGTCGAGCAGCCGGCGGCGCCGGCCGACGAGCATGAGCAAACCGCGTCGCGAGTGATGATCTTTCGCGTGTGCCTTGAAATGCTCGGTGAGGTAATTGATCCGTTCGCTCAGGAGTGCGACCTGTACTTCTGGAGAACCTGTGTCGCCTTCATGCGTCTTGTAGCTGCCGATGAGTTCAGTCTTCCGGTCTTTGCTGAGTGCCAACTGCGGATCCTCCACGAACGGTCCAGAACGTCAACTTCGGCCATTGACACCGGACCGCCGTATGTCGAGTACTTCTTTAGTCGAACAAGCTCAATATTTTACCTTAGGACAACGGAGGGATGCAAAACGCCGGAGACGCCGGTCGTCTCTCCGATGCCGACGAGTTGCCCGAGTTGATCGACCAAGCGCATCGGGCCGGTGGTGGTGAGCGAGCCTGACGCCACTTCCGCCTCTGAGATGTTCCTGCCGTGGACGGCGCGCAGCAGGCCCTCGTCGGTCAACACGACGGCCTGAAAGTGGGGAAGCATGGCGTCCATCGGCACGAGCGCTTCGAGCGCGTCTTCGCGACTGCGCTCCACATATTCGAGCGGAATCGCATCCTCGATCGTCAGCCCTCCGCTCGCAATCCTGCGCAGTGCCGAAAGATGTGCCCCTGTGCCGAGGCGCTGTCCGATGTCGTGCGCCAACGACCGGACGTAGAAGCCCGCCGAACAGGCCACCAGAAGCGTCACCTCGTCGCCGCCGACATCGAGGATCTCGAGGCGGTCGACCGTCACCGCCACCGGCGCCGGCATCACGGTGCTCCCTGCGCGAGCGGTCCGATAGGCGCGCTCGCCGTCGATCTTCTTCGCCGAATAGGCGGGCGGCTGCTGCAGGAACGTGCCTCGGAAGGCGGTGAGTGCCTCCTCGATCTCGGCACGGGAGGGGAGCGGCCCCGTCCAGCGGCTGCCCGTCTGCTTTCCTTCGCCGTCGTACGTATCCGTCGACACGCCGAGGCGGACGATCGCTTCGTACCGTTTCTGTTCTCCGCTCAGGAATTTCGCAAGGCGCGTGGCGCGGCCGACGACGAGCGGAAGCACGCCGCTGGCGTTGGGATCGAGCGTGCCGGTGTGGCCGATTCGACGCTCGCCTAGAACGCGGCGCACGCGCGCGACGACGTCGTGCGACGTCGGGCCGGCGGGCTTGTCAACGACGATCAGGCCGTCCATCGATGGCGCGCGTGACCCTTGCGACGAACATCTGGCGGAGTTCGTCGATGTGTCCTCTGACAGTGCAGCCGGCCGCATTCTTGTGTCCGCCGCCTCCGAACTCCTTCGCGACGATGCCCACGTCGACCTCACCTTTGGAACGCATGCTGACGCGGTACTCATCGCCGTCGGTCTGCTTGAAGAAGACAACCGCCTGCAGCTCCTTCACGGTCAGTGGCTGGTTGATCACGCTCTCGGTGTCGTCGTAGGTCGCGCCCGCCGCTCGCACCATCGGGCGGTCGACGTAGAGCACGGCGATCTGACCGCTGCTGTCGACCGTCATGCCGGTCATGATCGCGCCGCACAGCTTCAATCGTCCCAAGCTGGCGCTGTCGTACACCTGCCGCGCAATTCGCACCGGGTCGATGCCGGCTTCGAGCAGCTGCCGGCAGATGTCGAATGTGCGCGGCGACAGATTCGAGAAGTGAAACGATCCGGTGTCGGTCAGGATCGCCACGTAGACATGCGTGGCGACCTCTATTGAGAGCGGGACGCCGAGCGCCTGCACGAGATCGAACACCATTTCGGCGCACGCGGCGGCCGAGGAATCGAACCAGTTGATCTGGCCATACCGGCTGTTCCCGGGATGGTGGTCGATGTTGATCGTGAAGTAACGATCGAGTCCCGTCACCCCGGTTCTTGCGTAATCGCTGCACTCCATGACGATCGCGGCGTCGAAATCGCCGTCGACGGCGGGCGCGACGTTGATGTCGCGCACACCAGGAAAGGCCATGAACTGCTGCGCCGCCGGATCGAGGTTGACGACTGTGACGTGCTTGCCGAGCGCGCGCAGGCCGAACGCCATGGCGAGTTGGGAGCCGATCGAGTCGCCGTCGGGCCGCGAATGGGAGGAGATCACGAACCGCTGCCGCGCGTGCAGCTCGGCGGTTATTTGTTTGATTTCAGGATCGGTCGCCGCCATCGGTGTGGTCACTGTCGGCGGTGTCGCCGGCCTCTCCGCCATCGCTGCCGCGCTGCTGGTCGGTTGCATGGATTTCGTTCAGCAGCTGTTCGATCCGGTCCTGCCCGGCGACGGCCTCATCGTACTGGAACTTCAGCTCGGGGACGCGCTTCAAGCGGAGGCGCGCGCCGATTTGGCGCCGCAGAAAGGCCGATGCGCGGTCGAGCGCCCGCGCGCTGTTCTTGCGCGCCGCTTCGTCGCCAAGGACCGTATAGAAGATGCGGGCCTGCTGGATGTCCGGGCTCACCTGGACGCGCGTGAGCGTCACGAACCCAATGCCGGGATCGTGGACGTCACGCGCGAGCAGCTGGGCCAATTCGCCGCGGATTTGATCGGCGACACGATCGGGCCTCGAACCCTGGGACACGCCTCTAAACGCCCACCGTGACGCGCTCCATGACGAACACTTCGATGACGTCGCCGACCTTGATGTCGTTGAAGCGTTCGAAGCCGATGCCGCACTCGAGGCCCGCCTTCACCTCGCTCGCATCGTCCTTGAACCGTCGGAGCGACCCGATCTTGCCTTCATAGACGACGACGTTGTCGCGCAGCAGGCGCGCTTGCGTGTCGCCAGAGCGCGTGATGCGGCCTTCGGTCACCATGCAGCCGGCAATCGTGCCGAACTTCGGGACTTTGAACGTCTCGCGCACCTGCGCCGAGCCGATACGAATCTCCTTGAACGTCGGGTCGAGGAGGCCCGCCATCGCCTTCTTCATCTCATCGGTCACGTTGTAGATGACCGAGTGCGTGCGGATTTCCACGCGTTCCCGCGCCGCGATGTCTTCGGCGTTGCGGTCCGGCCTGACGTTGAACGCGATGATGATGGCGTTCGACGCGGACGCGAGCAGCACGTCCGATTCGTTGACGGCGCCGACGCCCGAGTGGATGATCCGAATCTTCACTTTTTCATCCGCGAGTTTCGTCAGGGTGTCGGCGAGCACTTCGGCCGAGCCCTGCACATCGCTCTTGACGATGATCGGCAGCTCCTTCATGTCGCCTTCGGCGATCTTCTCCTGCAGCGACTCGAGCGTCAGACGGCCGCCTTTCGCGCCAAGCGCGCGCGTCTTCGCCTGTTCCTCGCGGAACGTGGCGATCTGACGCGCTTTGGCGGCGTCGGCGACCTGGAACACGTCGCCGGGTTGCGGAAGCCCGGTGAGACCGAGCACTTCTACCGGCGTCGACGGACCGGCCGAACGCGTCGGCCGTCCCCGATCGTCGATGAGCGCACGCACGCGGCCGACGATTGGACCCGCGATGAACGTGTCGCCGACGTTGAGCGTGCCGTCCTGCACGAGCACCGTCGCGACCTGCCCGCGCCCTTTGTCCAGCTTGGCTTCGAGCACCGTGCCGGTCGCGCTCCGCTTCGGATTCGCCTTCAGCTCGAGGATATCGCTCGACAGCAGGATCATTTCGAGCAGCAGATCGATGTTCGTCTTCTGCCGCGCGGACACTTCGACGGTCACCGTCTGTCCACCCCATTCTTCCGGCATGAGGTTCAGGTCGGTGAGCTCGCGTTTGACACGTTCGGTGTTGGCGTTCGCCTTGTCGATCTTGTTGATCGCCACCACGATAGGCACGTTCGCCGCTTTCGCGTGATCGATCGCTTCCCTCGTTTGCGGCATGACGCCGTCGTCTGCGGCGACCACCAGGACGACGATGTCTGTGACCTTGGCGCCGCGGGCGCGCATGAGCGTGAAGGCTTCGTGGCCTGGTGTGTCGAGAAAGACGATGTCGCGATCGTTAATCGTCACGTGGTACGCGCCGATGTGCTGCGTGATGCCGCCCGCTTCTCGTTCGGCCACGCGCGTTTCGCGGATCGCGTCGAGCAGGCTCGTCTTGCCGTGATCGACGTGGCCCATCACCGTGACGACCGGTGCGCGCGTCTGCTTGTCTTCGTCGCGCGTCTCAATCGTGTCGTCGAGCAGCTCTTCTTCGAAACTCCGCATCTGGACGTCAGCGCCGAATTCGCGAGCGATCATCGTCGCCGTTTCAGTGTCGAGCGCCTGGTTGATCGTCATCATCAGCCGCTTCATCAGCAACTTCGCGAGGACGTCTTTCGGGCGCACGTCGAGCTTGTCCGCCAGTTCCTTGACCGTCATGCCCTCGGCGAGCGTGATCGTCCGCGAAATCGGCGGCGGCGATGCCGGCATCTGCTGCGCCATTGACGGTCGAGCTGTGCCTTCACGCCTCTGTCCAGGGGCGGGACGCTGACCCGCGTACGAGGGCCGCATGGGCGGCCGAGACGGCATGCCGGGCCGCTGCGGGTATCCACCGCCGGGTCGCTGACCCGCGCCCGGTTGTTGTGGGCGCACTGGCTGCGACGGCAGCGGACGCGGACCGCCGACCGGCATCTGCGGAGGTCGTGGCCCAGCGGGTCGCTGCGGCATTGTCGCGCCTGCCGGACGTGCCGATTGCGCAAGCGGCCTCTGTCCGCCTGGAGCGGCCGGTGCCGGAGGACGGGGCCCAGACGGCGGGGCAGTCCTCGCTTTCGGCGCGAGGCGCGGCACGGCGCGTGGCCCCGGCGTCGTCGGCAGCGGCGCCATCGGCGTCGTCGGCCTCTGCTCTTCGATTCTGAGCCGAAGCGTCGGCGGAACGACGCGTCCAGCGGCCGGCGCTTTCGGCGGCGGCTCCGGCTGCGGTTGCGTGGCCGCGATGGGCTCGGGCGCAGGCGGCGGAGGCTCGACCACTGGCTCTGGCACCGGCGGTGCGGGCGCTTCGGCGACGACGACCGGCTCCGGCGGCGGCGCTTGCACGACCACCGGCGGCTCCGGCACCGGCTCAGGCGTGGGCGCTACAGGTTCAGCGACAGGCGTCGGCGCTGCGGCGGCTGCGGGTTTGGCGGCCTTGACGAGTCGTGGCGGCGGAAGCGACGGCGCGGCAGGTTTGACCGGCTCGGCCTTCTTCGCCGGCGGCGCGCCTTTCTTGCCCTTCACCACAGGCGTCTCGGCGAAGATGTCGCCGCTCGGCAGCTGAATGTTGCGATCGCGCGCGAGACGATCGACGAATTGTCGCGCCACGACTTCTTCGATGGTGCTCGACGCGCTCTTGACGTCGATCCCCATCTTCTTCAGCAGCGCGGTCACTTCCTGGCTGCTCGTGTTGAGCAGCTCGGCCACCTTATAAATCCGGACAGTGGACAACTCGTACCTCTTTCGGCGGGCCCGCACGGCCCACCCTTTTTATTCAGATTCCCCGCGTGCAGCGGCGAGAATTTTTTCGGCGGTCTTTCCACCGACGCCAGGGACATCCGACAACTGCTCGACGCTCGCAGCCGCGACGGCCTCGACCGATCCAAACCCCGCGTCGACAAGCTTGCGAATCGTCTTGTCGCCGATTCCAGCAAGAGCGTAGGGCGGCGGCGCCTCGTCCGTCGGAGCCTCACCGTCGGATGCCACAACCGCTTCGGCCTCGGCCTCGGCGTTGGCCTCGGCGTTGGCGTCGCTCGCTGCCGCTTCGAGGCCTTCAAATTGCGCTTCGACCTCGCGCCGCTTTTCTTCCTCGCTCTTGATGTCGATGCGCCAGCCAGTGAGCTTGGCGGCGAGACGAACGTTCTGGCCTTTCTTCCCGATCGCCAGCGACAGCTGCTTGTCTTCGACGATGACTTCCATGACGCGCTCGCGGTCGTCGACGATTTGCACGCGCTGCGTCTTGGCCGGGCTGAGCGCGTTCGTCACGAACGCAACCGCATCTTCCGACCATTCCACGATGTCGATTTTCTCTCCACGCAGCTCGCGGATGATCGACTGCACGCGCGTGCCTTTCATCCCCACGCATGCGCCGACCGGATCGACGTCGCGCTCGCGTGAATACACGGCGACCTTGGCGCGGTCGCCGGCTTCACGCACGGCGCCCCGGATCATCACGGTGCCGTCGTAGATTTCCGGCACCTCCTGCTCGAACAGCTTGATCAGAAGGGCCGGATCGGTGCGCGAGAGCACGATCTGCGGTCCTTTGGCACTGCGGTTGACGCCCTTGATCACCGTCCGCACGCGGTCGCCTGGTGCGTAGCTTTCCGCACGCGACTGCTCCTTGCGGGGCAGCACTGCCTCGATGCGGCCGACCTCGATGATGATGTCGCCGTTCTCGAACCGCTTGATGATGCCGCTCACTACCTCGCCGACGCGCTGGTTGTACTCAGTGAAGATGTTCTCGCGCTCGGCCTCCCGCACTTTCTGAAAGATGACCTGTTTGGCCGTCTGCGCCGCGATGCGGCCGAGCACTTCGGTCGGCTTGGGGAATTCCATCTCGTCGCCGAGCTCGATGCTGTTGACGACGTCGTCGCCGTACCCGGCGCTGCGGTAGGTGTCGCGCGCCTCATCGATTGAGATTTCCGTCGCCGCGTTGGTGACGTCCTGCACGACGGTCTTCAAGGCGAACAGGTCGACCTGGCCAGTGTCGAGGTTGAATCGCGTCCTGAGGTTCTCGCCCGTCTTGTAGTACTTCCGCGAAGCGGTCGCGACGGCTTCTTCGATGGCGCTGATGACGACGTCGGGCTCAATGCCCTTCTCTTTCGCCAGCGCCTCGATGGTTTGCTGCAAGGGGTTCGACATGTTCAGAATTCCACTTCCAAGTTTGCCCTGGTGATGAGATCGAGCGGCACGCGATGCGTGCGCTGGTCCTCGCCTTCAATCAGCACGTTTCCGTTTTCCACGCCGCACAGCCGGCCCTTGAAGTATCCCTGGCCGTCAACCGGCTGCTTCACTACCAACTTCGCCCGCCGCCCGGTGAATCGTTCGTAGTCGCGTGCACGCGTCAGCGGACGATCAAGACCAGGTGACGAGACTTCGAGCACATACGCCGTCGGCACCACGTCGTCCACATCGAGAATCGCGCTCAAATCACGGCTGACGTGCGCGCAATCTTCGACACTGACGCTTTCTTCGGCGCTCGCTGCAGGCCCGGGGCGATCGATTCGCACGCGCAAGACCATCCCGCTCGCTTCACGCCTGAACTGTACGTCGAAAATCTCCAACGCGTACGATGCCGCCACCCTCCCCGCGATGGCGCGAACCTTCTCGATGAGATCTGCCGGCGCCATTGAAGTGGCCCCAAACAAAAAGAGTGGGCACACGCCCACTCTGGTCGTACAGCCCAGATTCTAAACACAAAAGTATAGCACGCTCGCTCAGGGCAGAGGCCGCGCAATCAAGTCGTAGTCCCTGGCGCCGACGATCTCGACGTCGGCGAACTCGCCGGGCCGGAAGTTCGACGGGTCGCATTCAGTCAGATACACCGCTGCGTCGATGTCGGGAGCCTGCGTCGAGAGACGCCCCTTGAGCACGAGCTCGTGTTCGCTCGCCGGGCCATCCACCAACAAGCGTTCGCGACGGCCGAGCCGCGCCTGCAGCCTCGTCTTTACCAGCCCCTTCTGGGTCCGCATGATACGGTCCAGACGCTTCTTCTTGGTGGCGGCAGACACGTCATCGGCCAGCTCATGAGCCGAGGTGCCTTCCTCATGCGAGTAGGTGAACACGCCCAAGTGGTCGAACAGGTGGTCGCGCACGAACGCCTCAAGCTCGTCGACGTCGGACTCGGTTTCTCCTGGAAATCCGACGATGAACGTCGTCCGAAGCGCGACGCCGGGAACGACCGCTCGGATGTGCTCGAGCAGCCGATCGTATTTCTGGCGCGACCCTGGACGCTTCATGCGCGCCAGCACCGGATTCGACGCGTGCTGAAGCGGCAGGTCGATGTATTTGCAGACGTGCTCGCATTCGGCCATCGCGGCGAGGGTCTCGTCGTCGATGGTGGTTGGATAAAGGTAGAGCAGGCGTATCCATTCGAGCCCTGGCACAACATTGAGCCGGCGCAGCAACCGAGCCAGCGCCCCGCGTTCTTGCCGGTCGATGCCGTAGAACGTCGTGTCCTGTGAGATGAGCAGCAGCTCTTTGACGCCCCGCGCGGCGAGCGATTCCGCTTCGCGCAGAATCGACTCTTCAGATCGGCTTCGATACGGACCGCGCAGCGTCGGGATGATGCAGAACGCACATTTGTAGTCGCAGCCTTCTGCAATCTTCACGTAGGCGTAGTGCTTCGGGGTGGCCAATAGCCGTGGTGTATCCGCGTCGTAAATGTACGTGGGGCGCACGGTTGTCTGAGAGCGTCGATGAAATGTGAGCGGCGCCACGCCCGAGCTTGCGCCGCCGATGGCGCTCACGATGTCCGGCACTTCTCCAGTGCCGAGTACCGCGTCAATTTCGGGAATCTCCTTGCGGAGTTCGTCTCTGTAGCGCTCCGCCATGCAGCCGGTCACGATAAGCCGTCGGCAGGCGCCCCCTTTCTTGTGCTGCGCCATTTCGAGAATCGTGTCGATCGATTCCTGTTTCGCAGAGTCAATGAAGGCGCACGTGTTGACTACGAGCACTTCGGCGTCTTCTGGATCGCGGGTCAACTCGTGGCCCGCTTTTTGCGCAAGTCCGAGCATGACTTCCGAGTCCACGAGATTCTTCGGACAGCCGAGCGAGACCAATCCAATCTTCATCTACTCACAAGTCTATAATGGCTTCATGGCCAAGCGCTTGTTGCTGGCTCTCGCTTTCGTCGCGTGTGCCGCCGCGACGGGAATCGCAAACGTCCCAGCGGGCGGCCATGCCAGCACGGCTGCGGTTCTTGACCGCTTTCTTGCGATTGACGCTCAGCCTCTCGTGAGCTATCGAGCGTTCCGGCATCTCACGGCGTCGACACGCGGCGGCAAGATGACCGCATCGATCGAGGCCTGGACGTCGCTGGATCTCGAGCACGGGTTCAGTTATGACGTCACCAAGTCTGAAGGCTCCTCGATCATCCAGAGCAAGGTCTTGTTGAGGGCGTTGGACACGGAGAAGGAGAACGCCCAGTCGGCCACGAGCAAGGCACAGTCGGCGCTCACGCCCGCGAATTACGAGTTCCTCGAGATCAGCCCGCTTACTGATAGCACCGTGCGAATCGACGTCCGGTCGCGCCGTAAGCACGTGATGCTCATCAACGGCCACCTCGTGGTGGAATCGAATTCCGCGGATTTGGTGCGGGTTGAGGGCGACCTCTCGCAGCGCCCGTCATTTTGGACGCGCCACGTCCACGTGGTCCGCGAATACGATCGCATCGGCGGTGTGCACGTGCCGATCAGCATGAAGTCGACTGCCGACGTGCTCATCGTCGGCAACTCGACGTTTTCGATGGACTACAAATACTCCGAGATCAACGGCAAGCCGATCTCCTAGCCGTCACGCCCTGGCGCCTGCCGCGCGAAGCATCTCGACAACCTGCGCGTGACCTCGTCGCGTCGCCCACGCGAGCGGTGTTGCCCACGGCGGATCGTCCGGCAGACTTGCCGGCGCGCCGCGCGACAGCAGGAACTCGACCATCTTCGGCGCGTTCACGCGCGCGGCCCACGCGAGCGGCGTCGATCGGTACTCCTCGTCCCGTGCCGTGATCGTCGCTCCGGCGTCGAGCAGAATCGCGGCGCATTCTGTCTTGTTCCCGCCGGACGCCAGGTGAAGAAGCGTCTGATGCTGCCAGTTCATCTGGTCGGGGCTCATGCCGTGCGCGAGCAGTGTCCGAAGCGCATCCGGGTTCAGCAGGTAACCCTGACAGCTCGTGTGGATGTCGGGCATTCGAAGGCCGGCGCCCAACAGCCGCGCGAGCAATTCTGGGCGGCCCGCGCTCATCGTGATCGTCGCGCCGATGCGGTGCGTATCTTGTTGATCCGCCGCAAGGGCGCGCAGCTTGTCATCATCGTGTTCGATTCCGCTTGTGTCGTAGGGACTGAGCTCGGCGCCGCGCGACTCGATGAGCGCGCGAATTTCAGGCGTCGCGGCAAAGACGTTCGCACTTGCGGACGAATCGATGTCTTCGTTCGGGTCGGCGCCGCGATCGAGCAGCAGCTTGACGATCGCGAGGTTTCCGCGGACGGCGGCCTTATGCAGGCTCGTGCCGTGCGGCGCGTCGGGTTCCTCCCAGCGCGGATCGACGCCCCGTTCGAGCAGCAGCCTGACGACGTCGTCATGGCCGAATTCGACGGCCGCGGCCAGCGGACGGCGGCCGTTGGGACGCGCCTCGTAAGCTCGAGAAGGTGCGTTGTCGAGCATCCGCCTGACGCTGTCGATGTCGCCGAGCGCGGCGGCGATAGTGACATCGTAGGTCGCGCCGCGCGAGATGAGCAGCCGCGCCATCTCGGGGTCGCTGCCGTGCCCGCGCCCGCCAAAGACGGCGAGATCGATGGCCTGAAGATCCCCTCCGCCTCCAGCCGCATGGATGTTCGCGCCGCGATCGAGCAGCAGCGTCACGACCTGACGACTGCCGCCGACGACAGCCAGCTGGAGTGGTGTCAGTCCGCGCGTGTGGCCGCGATCGATGATCGACGCGTCGGCGTCGAGAAGGGCGCGGACGGCGTCGGCGTCTCCAAGCGCAGCCGCGCGATGGATCGGATGATCGGTCTTCTGGGCGACGACGCGTCCGCGCTGATCGCGGGCGCGCTCGAGCATCCGCGCGATCGGCTCGTGGCCACGCTCTCTCGCCATCTCGATCAGGTTGCGGTCGTTCAAACCGTTCCGCTCAGGATCCGCGCCGGCGTCGAGCAGAACGCGGACGGCTTCGACGTGTCCCTCCCGTGCCGCGAAATGTACTACGGGCGTGTACCAATATTCCGCGCGAGCGAGGCGCGGATTTCGATCGAACAGCCGACGCAGTGCCGGAACGTCCCCGGCCGCGGCGGCGGTCAGCGTGTTCCAGACGTCGTTCCCTTCGGCCGTTTCGAGTTCGACTGGCTTGATCATCGCGCTCCCGCCGCCCGGAGCATGTCGACAATCTGCGAGTGTCCGCGACGGGTCGCCCACGCGAGCGGCGTGGCCCACGGTTCGTCATCTGCGAGATTGGCCGGCGCGCCGCGCGCCAGCAGGAACTCGATCATGTCGGGTAGGTTCATGCGCGCGGCCCACGCCAGCGGCGTCGAGAGGTATTCCTTGTCTCGCGCCGAGATGTTGGCGCCGGCCTCGAGCAGGACGGCGGCGCTTTCGCGTCGCGGACCAATCATCCGGTTCCGCATGTCGCGGACGCAGAGCTCGTGGAGCAGTGTCACGCCCTCGCCGGTGGGATAGTTCGGGTCGAGGCCACCGCGTTCGAGCAGCATACGGAGCATGTCGGGCTGCTCGACAAGGTACGAGTGACATCCACCCGCCCCGGGATGCACCTTGACGCCCATCTCGAGAAGCCGAGCGAGCAGCTTGCGCTTGCCGCGCGTGCACACTGCGGTCATCACGCCGCCGCAGCCGGCCAGTGCCGACTGTGGAACGGCCGCGATACGGCGCACGACCTCGTCGTCTTCGTCCATGAACACGAGATCGAAGGGATCGATCGTGCCGCCGTGCTGGAACATGAGCGTACGAATCTCAGGCGTTCGCGCGGCGTACACCGAATTGCCACCCGCGTTGACGAAGCCGTTCGGATCGGCGCCGCGGGCGAGAAGCAGCTCCACCATCGGCCGATCTCCACGGCGTGCGGCGGCATGCAGCGCCGCACCTCTGGTCGAGTCGTGCAGGTCTGGCCAGGTCGGATCGGCGCCGCGATCCAGCAGCAGCTTCACGACGTCCAGGTGACCGAACTCAGCCGCCGCGGATAGCGCGAGCCTGGCGTTGGGACGCGCCTCGCGCAAACGGCGCGGATCGGCATCGAGCATCGCTCGCACTTGCTCGATGTCGCCGAGCGCTGCCGCGATCGGGAGGTCGTACGTCGCGCCGCGCGCGATCAGCAGACGTGCGGCCGCCTCGTCGCAGGGCCGCTGCGTGATGACGGCATCGCGCGGCGTACGGATCCGCCACCACCACGACTTGGCGCACATCCGCAGGATCTGCCAGCGCGACGGACGAATCGTGCCTGGACCACCCCAGATCGCGAGATCGATCGCCTGCAGGTTTTCAGGCGCGTAGCCGTTGCGCGTGCCGAGCCCTTCGCCGTGAATCGCGTGAATATCGGCGCTGCGATCGAGCAAAAGGGCGACGACGCCGTGCGCGTGGCCGATGACCGCGCGATGCAGCGCAGTGCCGCCAGCGCGGTCGCTGACGCGAACGAGCGATGGATCGCCGTCGAGCAACGCCCGAACGCGGCGGAGGTCGCCGGATTCAGCCGCGATGTGAATCGGATGGTCGGTGTGCGCCGGCGACACGACGACGCGACGCGCTTGCTCGCATGCCTGCTCGATGAGCGCGCCGACGGCGTCATGACCGCGATCGCGGGCCATGTCGACGAGCGTGTCGCCGTAGATGTTCATCTGATCCGGACGGGCACCGGCGTCGAGCAGGCGCCGCACGTCGTCGATGCGGCCCGCTCGAACGGCACCCGCGATTCCTCGACTTGGGTCTGCGAGGTCCATGCAACTCTGAATCTATTTGGTCGCTTGCGTCATGCCGAAGATGTTGCCTTCCGGATCGACGACGTCGCATCCGCCCCACGGACGAACGACAACCCGGACACCGAGGGTTTCGAGCCTCGTCCGCGCGTGCTCGACGTCAGGCACGGTGAACACCAGCTTGATCGGATTCCGCTCTCTTGGTGTGAAGCTCGGACCGGGCTGAAGGCTGTCGAGCACGTCGCGTGGGATTGCGTGAAGACCCAGACGAAAGCCGCCCGCCTGAAACTCCTGCCAGACGTCGCCGTGATCGCCGGCGATCGGCGTCAATCCGAATACGTTCGAATAGAACGTCGTCATGGACGGCAAGTCCACGACGTAGAGCACGGCCGAGCCCACGTCCATCGCCACCTCGCTACCGCACCGAGTTCGCTACCGCCACGCCGAACTCCGGGTCCATTTTCTGTGCGCCGATGATGAAGAGGCGATCCGTCGTGTTCCAGAAGAAGCACATGCCCTGGCCGCCGGCGGCGACGGCACGGCCGCCCTTCCACGACACTTCCCGCACCGTGTCGTGCCCTGGGAACACGAGCATCCAGGCGGGATTGGCGACGAACTTTCTGCTCAAGTCTCGCGCGTCTGCTGCGGACTTGCCGTAGAGGCGATACGCAATCTCCATGAACTCGCCGACGGGGAATCCAGACGGCGTGGTCAGCTTCAACGGCGCAGACTGCGACATCCCCATCTTCGCACCCTCGTACTCCGCACTGATCTCGGGACCGCGCTCGACGCGCAGCGTCACGCCTTCCCAGTTTTTCGGCACGCTCACGCCGGCGACTCCGGCCGTCGTCAACGCGCGCTCGAGATCGGCCACCTTGACGGTTGCAGACATCAATCCGCGCCTGCTCACGGTCAGCTTCGGTGTTTCCGGCACGACATCGGCCGGCGGCAGCAGCGGACGGAAGCCGGCGACGCGCTCGGCTTCGGCCGCGTCGCGCACCACGATCGGCTCATCGTTCTCTTCCTTCCAGTCGAACGGATTGACCGGTTGCGGAAGATTCTCTTGTGCCACCCGCACGACTTCCACACGCCCGAGCGTGAGCCGATCCCAAAGCCGCTGTGCGGCCGCACGTGGCCACGGCAGTGCGAGCAGGACGAGCATCGCCGCGGCGATCGCTGCCGCTGTCGTCCACGCGCGACGTGACCGACGCGCCGCGCTTTCACGTTCGCGCAGCTGTCCGCGCGCCGCGTCGTAATTCGGTTCGACATCCGGTGTCTCGAGCGCCTGGAGCCGTTCGTCGACCCAACGGCTCTCGTTCGTGTCGTTACTGTTCGCCATACCGCCTCACGTATTCCTTTCGAAACGCCAGCCTGGCGCGGCTGAGCAGCGTTCCAACCGACGCTGGGCTCAGCGACAGCGCTGCCGCGAGCTCCTCGTACGACACGTCGTCGCCGCGTAAGAGCAGCAGTTCGGCGTCGCGCTTGGGCAGCGCCGCCAGCACGGCTCGCACGCGTCCCTGCTCTTCCGAGCTCAGAAACAGTTCATCCGGTGGTTGCACCCGGCCGAACGGCCATAGGTGGTCGTATCGCTCGCGCCGTGCCCGCCGCCGCAGCTCGTCGATCGCGAGGCGCACGGCCGTGCGCCGCAGCCACCCCGGCGCGGAATCGCCGTGCGCGCTCGACGTCTTCCACAGGCGATGGAACGCGTCGACGGCGATTTCTTCGGCGCGTCCCGGATCCCGAATGACTCTCGCGACAAGTCGAACCACCGGCGCGTAGTGGTTGGCGAAGGCCGTCTCGAAATCGAAACGGGACGACGCGCTGGCGTCTTTCACGAGGGCGATGTCGCTCGAAGCGTGCACAGCCTAATAACGCCTAACCCTGGGGAAATGTGACAACGTCAACGCGGGTTGACGAGAAGTAAAGTAGTTCAGCCCGCGTCATCTTGCGTAAGAATCTCATCACGGACGAGGGTTGAGCGTATGAGGCGTGCACTCACTGGCATCGGCATAGCGGCTCTTCTGTGTGTCGTGGCATCGGGGCAGTCCACGGTACCTAAGCCTGCATTTGAACTGACGGATGTGCACGTCAGCCCGCGCGGCATCTCGACAGCGATGCGCGTCTCCTCCCGTGCGGGACGATATGAGATTCGCAACGCCACCATGGTGGATCTCATTCGGACCGCATACACCGTGGACGCCGACAATGTGCTGGGCGGGCCGAGCTGGCTGGAGTACGACCGGTTCGACGCCGTCGCGCTCATGCCGCCGAACACGACGGCCGACACTCAGAAGCTGATGCTTCAGGCGCTGCTGGCCGATCGTTTCAAGCTGACCGTTCGCCGTGACACAAAGGCCACCGCGGGCTTGGTGCTCGTCATGGGCAAGGGCAAGCACAAACTAAAAGAGGTCGCCGACTCCAACGCGCCTGCCGGCTGCCAGAGTCAGTCTGTGCCGCCGGCGCCTTCGGGCGTCCCAGGACAGTTCGTGCTGCCGATGACAGGCCTCGCCTGCCACAACGTGACGATGGAAAAGTTTGCGGCCGACCTGAAGACACTGGCAAACGGATACGTGACCAATGCCGTGCTGGACCAGACCGGTCTCAAGGGTTCCTGGGATTTCGAGTTGAAGTTCACACAGCGAGCGCTGATCAGCCTCGCCGCGACGGTCGACGGGGCATCGACGACTTCGCTCTCCGATGCGATCGACAAACAGCTTGGCCTGAAACTGGAAGAGCGCGATATTCCGACGCCCGTCCTCATCGTCGAGCAGGTGAATGAGAAACCGACCGCGAACTCGCCGGAGGTCGCCGCGAAGCTGCCGCCTCCGCCGCCGATGCAATTCGAGGTCGCGGATATCAAGCCGATCGATCCCAACGCGCGTCGAACGGGTTTCCAGCTCGGCGTGTTGCCCGGCGGCCGCGTGAACCTGCCGGGCATTCCACTCAAACTCGTGATTATGCTCGCTTGGAATCTGCCGACAGTTCAGACCGACCAGCTCGCTGGCGCGCCGAAGTGGCTCGACTCGGCGAACTTCGACATCATCGGAAAGGTGCCCGCAGATCTCGCTCCGGCGGGCACGAATGTTTTGCCGCTTCAGGAGTTGGGACCGGCGCTGCAGGCGCTGTTGATCGACCGGTTCAAGATGAAGGTGCACTTCGAGGATCGATCCGTAGACGCGTATACGTTGACGGCGGTAAAGCCGAAACTCAAGAAAGCCGATCCGTCGACCCGGACCGGATGCAAGGCCCCCGCAAATGCCGCCGCGATCGTCATCAGCTCTTCGCGAGGGCTGCCCATCCGCACGATCAACTGTCAGAACATCACGATGGCGCAGTTCGCGGACCAGCTTCAAATCCTCGCGGCGACCTATATCAGCCATCCTGTCGTGGACGGAACCGGCCTTCAAGGCGCCTGGGACTTCACCCTCTCGTTCAGTCCGATACCCGCGGCGCAGCTCGCCGGTTTGACTGGTTTGCGCGGCGCGCCGCCCGTGGGAGCAGCCGGTAATGCTGACATCACCGCATCGGACCCGATCGGCGGAGGAACATCAGTGTTCGACGCTGTCGAGAAACAACTCGGATTGAAGCTCGAAACGCAGAAGCGCACCTACCCCGTCTTCGTCATCGACCACATCGAGGAGAAGCCAACGGACAATTGAAAGGCGCGTTACGGGTAGAGCCGATACAGCATCCGCGGATATGGAATCGTCTCGCGGACGTGCTCGAGCTTGCAGATCCAAGCGACGACCCGTTCGATGCCCATGCCGAAGCCGCCGTGCGGAACCGTCCCGTAGCGGCGCAGGTCGAGGTACCACTCGAACGCTTCCTGCGGCAGATCGTGCTCCTTGATACGCGCGAGAAGCAGATCGAGGTCGGCAAGGCGCTCGCCGCCGCCGATGATCTCGCCGTACCCCTCAGGCGCCAGCATGTCGACGCCGAGCGCGAGATCGGATCGCTCCGGATCGGGCTTCATGTAAAACGCTTTCACGGCCGCCGGATAGCGGTGCACCATGATCGGGCGATCGTGCTGTTCGGACAGCGTCGTCTCGTCCGGTCCGCCGAAGTCGCCGCCCCATTCGATCGGCAGGCCCTTTTGCTGGAGCGTCTTCACGGCGTCGTCGTACGAGATCCGGGGAAACGGCTTCTGCACTGACTCGAGCTTCGAGAGATCGCGTTCGAGCACCGTAAGCTCGCGCCGCCGCTTGTCGAGCACACGCCCGACGATCGACACCACCAGATCCTCGGCCAGGTTCATGACGTCGTCCAGATCGGCGTATGCCATCTCGGGTTCAACCATCCAGAACTCGGTGAGATGACGTCGCGTCTTCGACTTCTCGGCGCGGAACGTCGGACCGAAGCAGTACACGCGACCGAGCGCCATGGCGTTGGCTTCGTTGTACAACTGTCCGCTTTGGGTGAGGTACGCCGTCTGTTCCTCGAAATACTGCGCGGGGAAGAGCGTCGTCGTGCCCTCGCATGCGGCAGGCGTGAAGATTGGCGTGTCGGCGAGGATGAACCCGCGATCGTTGAAGAAGTCGCGGACAGCGTTGATGATCTCGTGGCGCACGCGCAGGATCGCCTGCTGGCGTTCCGTCCGAATCCAGAGATGGCGTCGGTCGAGCAGGTAGTCGACGCCGTGTTCCTTCGGCGTGATCGGATAGTCGTGCGAGGCGCCGATGACGTCGAAGCTCTTGACGTCGAGCTCGTAGCCGCTCGGCGCACGCTTGTCTTCGCGAGCCGTGCCGGTGACGGTGAGCGAGCTTTCTTGAGACAGGTGATCGGCGGTCTTGAACGCGTCCTCGCCGACAGCGGCTTTCGACATCAC
>Ga0097621_100000620_pt1 | contig 25068 bp, 17 predicted proteins | sample KBSMisM72_FD_73165 | JGI IMG/M metagenome (GOLD analysis project Ga0097621, IMG submission 73165) | Miscanthus rhizosphere microbial communities from Kellogg Biological Station, Michigan, USA - KBS Miscanthus M7-2 (version 2) (version 2) | ecosystem: Host-associated > Plants > Roots >... | reverse complement strand
GATCTATCCCGGCTTTACGAAAGGCGCGAACCACGACGTCCGAACAAACACCGGTCGCTTCTGAAACGTCGCCGCCGGGATAATCGAGCGCGACGTAGGCGGGATCGTAACTCGTTGTCACCCCGGCCTGGGCGATTGCGCCATCGAGCATTTGTTTGAGTTGAGGCGGCGCATTGGCTGGGAGTGGTGTGACAGGCGCATTTGGAGGTACGGGAGGTTTGCGACCGGCAACGCGTGTTTGTCGCTGACAACTGCTTGCTCCTAACACACAGATCAGAAGTATAAGACCTGCAACTGATACGTAATTACGCGATGGATCCACAAGCTCTTAGACGCTGCTCTGTGCTCAGCGTTCCCAAATTTATCTATACGGTCGCGGTTGGATTATCAAGATTGAGCGCAAACCTGGTCAGTTCGACAGCGCCCGTTGCTGACAAGGCCTCAGCCAACAACTCGATTGCGGAATGGGCGCGTGATTCGCTTTCGTGCTCCGCGCAATCTGCGAAGAAGATCGTTCTGTCTGTTTCTGCAGATAATGAAACTCGTGCTGCGTCGCGATGGTTCCACGCCCAGCAAATGATGCCGCCATCGTCTGAATAAACAACGGCGCCTGGAGTCGACATCATTGGAGTCGTGTCTCCGATTCCGAGGAAAGGTTCGTTCTCCTTACTCAACCGAATACGGATATCTCCGTCAACCTTCTCGAGATCGTACGCGCCCATCGGGACCATCTCGATTAGACTTACGTAACAATAGAGATTTACGAGCGGCAGACTCGTTTCAATTATCTCCTGGCGCAAAGCTCTTCTGTATAGCTGTTCGATCGCGGAGCGATACTTACTCGGCTTCACACCGAATCTTTGAAAAGCATTTCGCCATTCCTTCACGACCGGCGCTTCCAAAATGGATTCAATGGTAAAGCCGCTGGAGGCAACACTCTCGATAGCTTTCTGTTTCCACGGAGCCACAACTGCCGGATCGAACTCAGCAACGCCCTGGAAAACAATCCCGTGCACGCTCGCCTCGGGAAACATGTCAAACACTTCCTGATTGCAACTGACGATCATCCTGCTCTCCTATCCACGCCTGGACCGGGTCAGTACAGCATAACTGCTAACGAAACATAAAACGCGCCACAACGAAGCACAAAAGGCAAACGAAAAATTTGCCTCTTCTGCGTCTTTATGGTTCTCTGTGTGACCATTCACGGCAATTCGCCACAGAGTTATAGAGAACTCGATCATGAACACACTGCAAGACATTCGCTTCGCAGTTCGGATGCTACTCAAGCGGCCAGGCTTCACGGTCGTTGTGGTTTTGACGTTGGCCCTCGGCATCGGAGCTAACACCACAATCTTCAGCGCCATCGACGCAGTTTTGCTAAACCCACTGCCCTATAAAGATCCCGAGCGCTTGATGGTGCTATGGGAAACGAATAAGCAGCTCGGGCCGGAGATGTGGGATCGAAACGAAGTCGCAATCGGTAACTTTCGCGACTGGCGGTCACGCAACCAAATCTTCGAACAACTAGGATCGCTCTTCTATACTGATATGCATCTGACTGGTATAGGCGAGCCGGAAAGAATCAAGAGTTGTGTCGTCACTACGAATTTCTTTCAGGTACTCGGCGTACAGCCAATCCTCGGAAGATCCTTTCTTCCGGAAGAAGAAACACCAGGACATCCCTTCGCCGTAATCCTCAGTCATGATCTGTGGCAACGACGCTTTGGATCTGATCGAGATCTCGTAAACAAGAATGTCACACTCAACGGGCATCAGGTTACAGTGGTTGGCGTAATGCCTCCCGGTTTTGAGCTCCAATTCCCCAGCAGTGCTCACGTCGAGATGTGGGTGCCGATGACTATCGGCGAAGGCGATCTCGATCGCAGCATGAACTTTCTTTACGTGCTGGCTCGGCTCAAGCAAGGTGTCTCGCAACAGCAGGCGCAGAGCGAGATGAGCCTCATCGCCAGTCAGCTTCAACAACAATATCCCGAGACGACTGCCGGCCGAGGCGTGCGCGTTGTTCCTTTGCACAAACAGGTGGTGGGAAAGGTCGAGTCATATCTTTACATATTGTTCGCTGCTGTCGGATTCGTCTTACTGATTGCGTGCGCGAACGTCGCGGGTTTGCTACTAGCCCGAGTCACCGCGCGGCATCGAGAAGTTGCGATCCGGCTTGCGCTGGGAGCAAGCCGCTGGCGGCTTGTGCGGCAGTTACTAACGGAGAGTCTAATCCTCTCTGTTGTTGGCGGCTTGTTAGGACTGGTCGTCGCGTACGGCGGAATCAAGTTGCTGCTCGCTCTCACGCCATCAGAAGTGCCACGCTTGCATGAGATTGGTTTGCACCTTCCGGTGTTCCTGTGGACGCTCACGATTTCCATCGTAACGGGTCTGTTGTTTGGACTCGCTCCGGCACTCCAGGCTTCCAGACCGGATCTAAACAAAGCGCTCAAGGATAGCTCCGGGCGAAACCCTGGAAGCTTTCAGGGCAGTGGCTTACGGAATCTGCTCGTCGTTTCGGAAGTAACCGTCGCGCTGCTCTTGCTGGTTGGCGCGGGTTTGATGACGAAGAGCTTCGTCCGCTTACAGCAAGTTAATCCCGGATTCGAGGCGACGAATGTCGTAAGCATGTATATAGCTTTGCCCACGCAGAAATATCGGCGACAACAGGTCAATATTTTCTACGACCAACTGCTCGAGCGCGTCAGAAATCTACCGGGAGTGAACTCTGCCGGCGGCATCGATCCGCTTCCGCTTAGTAACAACAACGTGACAACCAATTTTGTCGTCGAAGGCGCGCCGATTGTTTCTTTGGCCGAGCGTCCCGAGGCCGGCCGGAGACTCATAACCCCCGGCTACTTTCAGACAATGAGCATTCCGATTTTGAAAGGACGTTCATTCACCGAGCAGGATCGAGAAAACACGCCGAACGTGATCGTCGTCAACGAAGCGCTGGCCAGCCGCTATTGGCCCAACCAGAATGCAGTTGGAAAGCGACTCGGTTTCGAAGAGGATGCGGACAAGCAGGTCTGGCGAGAGATCGTCGGCGTCGCCGGCAACGTCAAGCACAAGGCAATCGAGACCGACGCGATGCCGGAGGTTTATTTTCCATATAAACAGTTCCCTGGAAATTTCATGAACCTCGTCGTGCACACTGATTCGGATCCGGTCAGCATGATTCCCGCAATACGTAATCAGGTTTTGAGTATAGATAAGGATCAGCCTGTCGCTGACATCATGACGATGGAGCAACGACTGGCGAAATCAGTTGCTTCGAGTCGTTTTGTGATGTTGTTACTCAGCAGCTTCTCCGTTCTCGCGTTGGGTTTGGCTGCAGTTGGGATCTACGGAGTAATGGCGTATCTCGTAACGCAACGAACCCAGGAGATTGGCGTTCGCATGGCACTGGGCGCGCAAAGGAACGATGTGCTCAAGCTCGTAGTCGGAAGGGGTATGGTCCTGGCGATCACTGGAACTGCAATTGGTTTGGGTGCCGCGCTCGCGTTGACTCGCCTGATGAGAAGCTTGCTGTTTGAAGTCACTCCTACTGACTGGCTCACGTTTGTAATAGCATCCATGGTCCTGCTCAACGTGGCACTGCTTGCGTGTTACCTACCGGCGCGCCGTGCCACTAAAGTCGATCCATTGACTGCTTTGAGATACGAGTAGCAACGGTCAAACCGGCAGTGTTACACTGCGTCGCATGTCAATAAAAAAGATTGCAAAAACTCACACCTCATCCCGGAAGAAGGCTTCGGCGTCTTCGTCAACGAAGCGTCGAACTAAGAAAGCTTCTGCAAAGGCTTCCAAGCGAGCCACAAAACCGAAACTATCAAAAAAGAAGGCTGAAGAACTTGCGCGAGAAAAGCGGCTAAAGAAGCTGATGGAAAGAACCCTAAAACTTTTTCAATTGGCGTACGAAGCTAATCAGCGGGGCGAGTTTCAGCGCTTCTAACACTCTCGTTCTATACAATTTGAATTTCGATGGCGTACTTCACCTACGACACATCGGTCATCATTTCAAGAAAACTGACTGAGCTCCTGGCGCCGCCCAGTAGCTTCCTGATGTCTGCAATTGTTCTAATGGAGCTTTCCACGAGCCTAAGAGATGAGTCTGAGCGAAAGTCGTATGAAGCAATATTTCGCTCTTATCAGAAAGAGGAGCGGCTCATCGTTCCTGACACCGAAGACTGGCTGCTCACCTCAAAAATCCTATTCTTATTGACGCACAGCCGGCGGCGTTTAGAACATGGAAGACTAAAGCGACTGCCACCCGGAGCCTCGCAGCGTATGGCTCTTGACGTTCTGATCGCAGTCAGCGCAAGACGATGGAAAGCAGCAGTTGTGACGGAGAACTGGGTCGACTTCAAAGCGATTCAGAGATACTGCAACGTCACGATTATTAAGGCTTCCAAGTTCTTCAAGAAGTAACTAGTAATTCGTCAAGATCTCTTCCGGCTTGAACCCCATCTTACCCAAACGCTCGTGGGTTTGATCGATCATCTCCCGTGAGCCGCAGATCAGAGCAACGGGCGATGAGAGACCAGGCAGGACGTTATCCAACAACGACTGCACATAACCAGTCGGACCGGACCAGTCATGCCCATCCGGACGAGAGATCACCTGGCGGAGCTCGACGCCTGCATTTTCCCAGCCGTCGGTTTCGTCGCGATAACAGAAATCGTCCGGAGTTCGCGCGCCGTAAAGCACCACCAGTTGTCCGAAATCATTTTTGCGTTTCAACACGTGCCGCAACGCCGACCGCAACGGCGCAACCCCGGTTCCCATCGCGACAAACACCAGGTCGCGTCCCGTCATTTCATCGAGATGGAACCCACGTCCGCAGATATCAACCAACCCAATCTCATCCCCGACGCGCATGTCATAAATCACGCGGCTGGCGCCAACCTTCTGTTTCACAAGCACTTCGAGATCACGATCGGCAGGCGCTCCGGCTAGAGCAAAGTAAGCCGGCTCCTCGCCTTCTACTCGCAATATCGCAACCTGTCCGGGCGTGAAATCCACCGTTCGCTCCGGTCGAAGATCGAACGAACGGGTAATCCTCGCCTGGTCACGAATAGCTGAAATGACGAGTGTCTGCGCTGTCTGTTGTTCCATCGGTGCTCGCAGTTTAGCAAATCAATCTTCCCATTCTCACTGGTTACCGTTACAATTCCAATCCCCATGAAGTATCGGCTTCTGACAACCGTCGCGGTTCTTGCGCTATGCGTGTTTACGGTGCAGGCGCAATCCGGCAGAAGACACACACTACCGGAGCCTGCAGCGCCGGTACCGACGCCGACGCCGGAACCCTCACCAACGCCGAAAAATGCCGAGGAGAAATCGGAACTGATCTTCTTCATCGGAGCCGATCGCAACGACTCTTTCGCGACTTTTCCTTTCACATATTACGACGCGGTGGTGAGTGGTTGCGCCAACCGGCTGCGCATGGGGTCTTCCGCAGATATCGACGCATCGAATCAATCGTTGAGCAGAGGAGACGCGATCAAGAAGGCGAAGACAGATACGAAGACTTATGTGGTTCTGCTGATGCTCAAATTCGATACGATGGCCCGTTCTTACGACGACATGATTGTTGAGTTTGTAGTGTTCGCACCCGGCACCGCAAAGGTCGCAGTCACCGGACGTAGCTACATGAACGCCAATCGCGCCGGGCCGATAATCGCGCAGCCCCGCGGCTCGACGAGCGCGCTGTATCGAGAACAGATGTTGAAACTGGCAGGTGAAGACGCGGGAAACAGAATTCTTAAGTCACTGCACCTTGACGTTTCCATCCCGAAGAAGCCCTAAATAACAATTTGTATTTCGGAACGTACTACTCCTCATAAAGCTTCTCAATCACATCGCGATACTTATCATCGATAACTCTGCGCTTCACTTTCAAAGTCGGCGTGAGCTCGCCTCCTTCAATCGTAAATTCATTCTCGAGCAGCGCGACCTTCTTTATCCGTTCATACTTCGCGAGGTTCGGAGTCAAGGCATCAATCTGTCGCTGAATCAGATCGACGATGCGCGGATGATGGCAGAGCTCGCTCCGGCTTTTAACTTCAATTCCCTTCAACTTGCAATACGACTCCAGCTGTTCCCAAACAGGCACAATCAAGGCCGCCGGAAACTTGCGCTCCGCTCCAATCAGTACCACCTGACTCACAAAACGCGAACCTTTGATCGCCTGTTCTATCGGTTGCGGCGAGATGTATTTTCCACCCGAAGTCTTGAACAACTCTTTCTTGCGATCGGTTATGCGAAGGAAGCCGTCTTTGTCGAGCGTGCCGATGTCTCCGGTCTTGAACCAGCCGTCGCTGGTGAAGACGGCGCGCGTCTCTTCGGGCTTGTTGTAGTAACCCTGCATCACATTTGGGCCACGCACCTCGATCTCGCCATCTTCGGCGATGCGAATATCGACGTTGGGAATCGCCTTCCCGACTGTCCCGGGACGATTGTCTTCGATCTTGCTCGTAGTGATGACCGGCGAGGTTTCCGTCAGACCATAACCCTGCACGATGGGAATGCCCGCGCCAATGTAGATGTACTGAAGATCCTCCGGCAGCGCGGCTCCGCCTGACACAAGCAACCGCATGCGGCCGCCAAACGCCCATTGCCATTTCGAAAAGACCAGCTTCGAAGCAATGCGGTGCTTCAATTTAAGAAACGCGGGAACGGGTTGATGTGCGATCGTGTGCTTCGCATATTCGCGAGCCACAGAAACAGACCACGCGAGCAACGCCGCGCTCAACTTCCCAGCTTCAGCCGCACGCTCGCGAATGCGCGCGTAAATCTTCTCGAAGATTCGCGGCACTCCCACCAGCACCGTCGGACGCACTTCGCGCAGGTTTGGTCCAATCGTTTGCAGAGACTCCGCGAAATAGACGGCCATGCCCCGGTTGAGGTACATGTACATCGCCTGTCGTTCGAAAACGTGTGACAGCGGCAACACAGACAGTGCGATGTCGTGTTCACCAAAGGACAGATGCCCGGACGAGTCGATCAGATTTGAGACCAGGTTCGAATGCGTCAGCATCACGCCTTTTGGTTCACCCGTCGTTCCGGACGTGTAGATGATCGTGGCCAGATCGTCCGGTTTGGTAGTCGCCACGGTCCTATCAATATGCCCGGGTTCGAGCTCGCGTCCTCTTTCTTCGAGTTGGCCCAACGTCAAGCCTCCCGTGCCTGTGATTCCTTCGGGCTCAAAGAAGACGATGTGCTTAACTTGCGGACACTCACCAAGCGCGTCTTTGAGTTCATTAAACTTTTCCAGATTGGCGAGAAAGAGAACGCTGGCGCCTGAGTCGTTCAGGATGTAACGGACCTGAGGGGGCGTTAATGTCGGATAAATCGGAACGTCGATCGTGCCCGCGAAGATCGATCCGGCGTCCGTCAACGTCCATTCAACACGGCTTTCGGAAAGTATCGCAACGCGCTCCCCCGGACCAACGCCGATTGCATGCAGTCCGGCAGCAATCGACTTTGCGCGCCGTAGCATTTCGTCAGACGAGATCGACGTCCAGCGACCGTCGCTTTTGTAATTCAGTGTGTCAGGTCGTTTGTGTTTGCGGGCGACGTGAGTGAAGACGTCAGCAAGCGTGACCGGTTCGTCCGCAGCGGCAGGTTGGCGAGCGGGAGTACCTGAGCGCAAATCCATGTACTCAATCACTCGGTTCACTGCATCTTCACTCCGTTAAGAAAAATATCCAAAACCTCGTCGGCCATGGGCGCCAGTTTGTAGCGACGTTTCGAGAGGATCCAATTCGTCGCCATCTCGTCGAGCGCTCCGAAAAGGATCTTCGCAACTACTTTGGCGTTTAGATCGGCTCGAAAGATGCCCGCGCGTTGTCCTTCTTCGAACGTGGAACGAATGAGCGCGAGATACTCGGCAAAACCGGCAGCTGAAAACTCTTCCATAAACTTGGTCGAGCCGCGTAGTTCGACCTGAAATACAACCGCGAGATCGCGGTCGGCGCCGAGTCGTTCGAGATGCAGGAGTGCGATCTGGCGAAGCTTTTCCTTTGGATCTGCGACTTCGGCGATCTGTTTCCTGGCGGCGTCGAGTGCTTCCTCAACGCTGCGATCGAAAATTGAGTGAAGAATGTCTTCTTTGCTCTTGAAGTAAAGATAGACGGTGCCGTCAGCGACGCCCGCTTCGCGCGCGATATCTGCGACCTTTGAATTAAAGTATCCGCTGTGCGCGAAGACACTGATCGCTGCACGCAAAATAGCCTCACGTTTATCGCCAACAAACGAACGAGCGGATCGCATCCCGGAATGAATGATGCCTCACTCAGTTTCGTTACGCAATATCGACGACAAAAGTATTACCCAATCCGCGGCTTTATCGGCGTTCATCTGTGGCTATAAACTCATCATCATTGTCACGAAGCAAGTTGGGTTCGAGGTTGCGTGGGAGGCCCTTCAACAAGAACTCCTGAGTTGGATACGGGATCCGAATCGAGCGCTCCCGAAACAACTCAGCAATCCGGTAGTTGATGTCACTGCGAATCTGCACATGACGTCGCGGCTGGTTTGTCCAAACGAGGAGACGGAAATCCAGAGAATAGTCGCCAAACTTGAGAAACTGCACATTCGGTTGGGGGTCGCTCAAAACATTGGCCACGTTCTTCGCCGCTTCGATGAGCGTATCAGTCACGAGCTGAATGTCGGAATCGTCCGCCACTCCGATAGGTATCGCGATGCGCGCGCGTGGATCGCCATACGACCAGTTCACCACTCGCTGGCCCACCAGTTTCGAATTCGGCACGATGATGGCAATCCGATCGTTTGTAGTGACTATGGTCGTGCGCAGATTAATGCTCTGCACATCGCCTTCATCTTCACCAATAGTAATGCGATCGCCGATGCGTATCGGTCGCTCGAACAGCAGGATAAAACCCGACGCAATGTCCGAAGCAATGTATTGAAGTCCAAAACCGATGCCGACAGAAAGCGCGGTAAAGACCACTGCAATCGAAGTGAGATCAATCCCGAAAGCATTTTTGAGTGCAACCAGCACTCCGACTGTGATGACGAGATACTTGACGAGTCGGCAAATCGTGTAACGCAAACCCGGATCAATATGACGGCGATTTGCCATCCGTCTCTCGATAAGAGCACTGGACCAACGGGCGGCGAGAAGCGTCACCACTACAACCAACACACCGACGAACAAACTTGAAGCAGATACGGTAATTCGTCCGAGAGTGAACGGTTGCGTCAGATAACTCCAGATCCGCGTAATGATTTCCGCCGCACCTTCAAAGAGTAAAAAGTTCGCCATCTGTACGTCCATTAAACTCAGGATAGCTATTTAAGTGTTACAAAAGCGTTGTAACGATGAGTTGATTTCAGGACGATAGTCACGCAGAGATTAAACCGCCAAGAAAGTTTCATTGACACGTTCTGAACGGGTTACTAAGATGTCCGTCCAACTGGCCCGATTCCAAAAACAACATGATCCAACAGCAAAACCTTTCTCCCGAGAAGTTTGATGCCGGTCCAGAAACTTGAACATACCCAAGCTAAATCTGAAACGAGTCAACACACTTGAATATAGGAGATCACTATGCGGACCCCCGTACTTAGCAGCTTCCCCCGGATCGTAACTTTCGCAGCAAGCCTCATTCTCACGTTGCTGGTCGTTTCGAGTGCAGGCGCCCAAACTCAGATCACTACCGGCACGATCCAGGGCACGGTTGTCGACGTGAATGGCGCTGTAGTTCCCGGCGCAAACGTCGAAATCAAGAATATCGACACCAATTTTACGCGCACGCTAACCACAGATGAAGACGGGCGTTTTGTAGCGCCTCTGCTTCAACCGGGTAACTACAAAGTCACTGTTTCGAAACAGGGCTTTGCGACCGCCGAGCTTCCAAGCGCTGCGCTAACAGTGGGCCAGGCTATGTCGATTCCCTTCTCGTTGAAGGTCTCGAACGTCCAGGAAACCGTTACCGTCACGTCAACTCCAACTGTCGACACCGTCAAAACTGAAGCCAGCACGACGATGAACGAGACGGCAGTCAGCACTACGCCGGTTCTCGGAAGAAAGTTTGAAGACCTGCTGACACTCACACCCAACGTCAGCATCACGCAGGGACCGGACGGCGATGAGATCAATTTCGCGGGCCAGCGCGGAATCTTCAATAACGTGAGTCTTGATGGCGGCGACTACAACAACGGCTTCTTCGGCGAACAACTCGGAGGACAACGCGCGGCAATCGACATCACGCTCGAAGCGGTAAAGGAGTTTCAGGTTGTCGCGAGCGGAGCGAGTGCTGAGTTTGGACGCACGGCCGGCGGCGTGATCAACGTCATCACGAAGTCAGGCACGAACGACGTTCATGGCAGCGCATTCCTTTTCCAGCGCCTCGAAGCACTGACGGCAAATACTTCAGACGGCAAACCGCTCGAAGGTTTTAATCGTAGTCAATACGGCGGAACGATTGGTGGTCCAATCAAGAAGGACAAGGCGTTTTACTTCTTCGCCTTCGAGGGTATCCACGAAAAATTGGAGCGCGCGAATCTGAGCGAACAGATCGGCGCAACGCCGTGCCCGATCTCGGCGCCGACGATTGGCGCAAATGAAGGTGCAATCAACGCGAACGACGATTGCGCGCGACTGGCACTGCTCGGCTTCTTCAGAACTCGACTCAACCAGGAAGAAGGACTGCCCGTCGAACACAAGATCAATAATCAGGCATTCTTCTCGAGAGTAGACTTCGATCTCACCAGTAACAATCATCTCTCGGTCTCGTACAACTTCGACTATTCGAAGAACACGAACCAAACATTCGACGTCGCCACCTACGGAAACTCGGCCAACGGTATCGAAGGCCCGTCAAAGATCAACGTGGTGCGCGCTAACCTGTTCACGACTGTATCGCCGACGAAGCTCAATGAAGCTCACTTCTCTTACAGTCGTGAACTGCGGCCGCGCGCCGCGGTCCCGTCAAATGTTCCGGCAGATACGGCGATGGGATTTGCGACAACGTTCAGGTTCGGTTTTCCGTTTTTCCTCGAACCAAATGTCGATGAACTACTCTGGCGCACCCAGGCCAAAGACAACTTCTCGGTCATCAGTGGCGATCACAATTGGAAATTCGGCGGCGAGTGGCTGCACACATTGAACGATCAAGTCTTCCGCGGCTTCTTTACAGGCCGTTACATCTTCGACAGCCCCGCGGGCTTTCTGCGTTATTCGTCAACGCCCGCTGCAAACGGCTTTGGTCCAAACGTAGCCGAGTGTTTTAGTGCGGCCGGCGCCTTTACTAAATGGATCACTCAGGGCGCTCCTTTTAACCAAACGTGTAACGATCCCGCGATTCCCGGCGTCGAGACTGTCGGCGGTCCACTGCTTCTGTATTTGCAGAACGGCATCCCAACTGGAATCTCAGGTGCTCCGCCACCGGGTGCATCCACTATCAAGAACGAAGATCTGGCTTTGTTCGCTCAGGATCGTTGGCAGCTCAGACCAAACTTTAGTTTCAACTACGGTCTGCGTTGGGAAGCTCAGATTTTTCCGGAGCCCGTGGTTCCGCCGAGTCAAACCGTCTACGCGTCATTGTTAACGAATCCAAACTTCCCGTCTGACGGCACATTGCATAGCCCCAAGAAAGAGTTCCAGCCACGCCTTGGCTTTGCCTGGGATTTATCGGGTCAGGGTAAATCAGTGCTGCGTGGGAGCGCGGGTATTTTCTACGGCCGTCAAAACATGCTGTCGCAGGTTGGTTCGATCACAGACAATGGCGTACAACAGTTTGGTATCGCCTGCGGATCTTCTTTTGGTTGCAGCAACGGCCAGGGCTTGCCGTCTTGGCCAAATATCGTGAATGTCCCACCGTTGGGCGGCCTTCCTTCTTTCGCATCGATTCGCGTGTTCAGCAAAGACTATGCGAACCCGAGGATCTACACGGCCAACATTCAGTACGAGCAACAGCTTGCTGAAAATCTGTCCCTATATTTCGACTTCACACACTCGAAAGGCGTGCATCTCACTCGCTTCATCAATCTGAATCGCGTGGGACTGTTTCCGGGATTTGGAGATGTGTTTGTGACCAGCGCTGTCGGTCATTCTGTGTTCGACGGCTTTACGGTCGGTATGAGAAAGAGATTCAGCAACCGGTATCAGTTTGAGTGGAACTACGCGATTGCGAGAGACAAGGACGACGACTCGAATGAACGTGATCCGTTTACCGATCGCTCGTTTAATCCGCTAAACCTGAGTCTCGACTACGCGTATTCGGATCGCGACATCCGTCACAAGTTCAACTTCTTCACCTTTATTAATATGGGTTGGGGATTTGACGGAAACTTCCGCGTCCAGGCCCGTAGTGCCCAGCCAATCACACCCGGAGCCCGCGACGCCACAAATCGCAATACCGCGCGCAAGGACAACGACTATTTCTCGTTTGACTGGCGCATTCAAAGACCAATCAAACTCAACGAGCGCTTCTCGATCATACCGATCATCGAGATGTTCAATACATTCAATAACACCAACAACGTCAATCCACTCACTACGCCGGGATTATTCAACTTTGATGGATTCCTGCGGCAGGGTGTTGGCGATCCGCGTCAGGTGCAACTCGCGGTGAGGTTCACGTTTTAACTAGCCACGGATTGCACGGATAAAATCGGATAGCTTCTGCGGATCGAGCGCACCCTCGGTCCGCAGTCCGCTACAGACGTCAATACCAAATGGCTGAACTTCGCGAATCGCATCAGCGACATTCCCCGGATTCAGCCCGCCTGCGAGAAATAACGGCACCTCGATCGCTTCTCTGATCTTTCGACTCAAAGTCCAGTCGTGTGTTCTGCCGGTGCCGCCGAGCTCTTTGATGGCGAGCGATTGATTTCCTGAATCCAGCAGGATTGCATCGACGTGCGGTGCCACGGCAATCGCTTCGTCAACCGACTCCGGACCAATTACGTGTATTACTTGCACTAGTGAAATTCCCGGAAGCGCTTCGCGAATTTGCTGATAACTTCCGCTAGTCAGTCGATCGCAAATCTGAATCGTGTTGACTCGGAGTCGACGCTGCTGATCGATGATCGACGTCGCATCCTGTAAACAAGTCAGCAAAAACGAACTCACGCCGGGCGGAACAATCGCCGCAATCTCCGCAATTAACTCTTCCGCAATCGGTCCCGGCCCACTCGGCATCGCCGACACCAAACCAATCGCATTCGCACCGGCACCGATCGCCATCCACGCCTCTTCAACACTGGCAATGCAGCAGATCTTGATTCGTGGCCTATCGATCGGTCTCATAGAAAATTCACCTCTTAACTACCGGCAACTCGATCATCGAGAGGGCGCGGGGGTTGTGTTGGACCGCGATTGTCGGGGCGCCGTCTGACGGGATGCGAATGAATGTGTCTTTGTCATAACCCGCAATCGCGACTCGCAGCCGGTGACCCTTCTTAACTAACACCGAAATGGGTTGCAATCCAAACTTCAATTCCGCGATTTGCCCCGGCACGAGCGGCATCGCGTCTTTCTTCAGAAACGAATGATATGGAATCGGAAGCTTCACCGGTGACTGCTCTTTTGAAATCCGGCGATGAAGTGCGCGCAGTTCGCCTTCGGTCAGGTATGTGACTTTTCCATTCTCGTCGACATCTTCCAGATAGACGAAGAACGCGCCATCTGTGTGAGTCGAAGTGATAAAGAGACTGACTATGGGATGACCCGTGATCTCAATGTCGGATTCGAGTGGCTCACTCGTGTACGTGAGAAGCTTCTTGTCTTCCTCAGCACGATCCGGATAAACGACTTCGCCGCCAACCTGCGTGTGCCAGCGATTCTTCGCGCCGGTAGTCGCGTCGAAATTGATCGTGTAGCGATCTTCACCGGACTTTGGCCCTTTCACAGTCAAGGAATTGTTTTCGTTGAAGTACCACGCCATCATTAGGGTGCCCGCAACCGGCCAGGTGTTCGTCACTTTCCATCGCTCTTCGCCAATCGTGAAATAAAACAACTGTTTGTCTGTACTGAGACCTGTGTCGATGCCTTTCAGATAATGATCGAAGAAGCGAAGCCACTCGAAGTTAAGCATCACGCGCTTTGATTCCGCCGTTTGATAAGGACTCGCATTCTGTGAAGCGCCGTGATTCCATGGGCCAATCACCGCGCGCTGGTAATTCTTCAACGTCAGAAACGTCTTGATAATGGCTTCAGGCGTTGCCGCATCGAACCAGCCGCCAAAGTTATTAATGGCAACGTTAGATTTCTCGATGTGCGCGCTGTAACTGTGCACACTTAGCTCGTCCAGCGAATATCCAAACTGACGGTCGTCACGAAAAGTGGTCTTCAGCGCAGCGGTGTAGACGTCCAGGTTCTCACTACGTCGTTTAGTGGCTTCCTTGTAAAGTTTCTGATCGGCGTCTTCATCAACCAGTCTCACGCCGGGATTTGTGTCGAGCTGTCGATTGCCTTCGTTCCAGGTCTTGACCATCCAGTCGGTCAGCAAACCACCCGGGTATGGAGTTTCGTCGTAAAGATCGAATTCATAGTGACGTGGAATCACTGCCTTCACTGCTGGATTCATCGTCGACGCAAGCCAGAGAGCAGTGTTGCCCGTGTAGGAGTTGCCGATCGCGCCAACGTTCCCATTGGACCACGGCTGGGCCACAATCCAACTTGCAACTTCACTGTAATCCTTCACTTCGTCCGGACTAAACGGCGCTTTCCAAACTCCGTACGACGCGCCAGTACCACGAGCATCGACAAATACCATCGCATACCCGTGACCCGGAAAAAACAGATTCGGTGATCCGCCCTGTTGCGCCCGCCAGTAACGAGTCATGTTCATGATCGCCGGAATCTTCTGATCAGCAGGCAGATCCTTTGGCAACACGAGTTGCACGGCGATCTTCACGCCGTCACGCATCGCCAGATAAAACGAACGTTGCGTGGCCGCTTTGTACTGAGGCTCGACGTAACCCTTGTATCGCTGCGGATCCTTGCCCGCGGGCATCGTCGAAAGGAGTATGTTGAGATCACTCGACTGCGCGAGAACGCAGCTGCTGAGGATCAATAACAATGTGGCAACTTTGAGCATATTCGCGTACCTCTGTCTATCCACAGATTACACAGAAAATAATCTGCGAAATCTGTGGATGGCATTGACCGTAAGCGACAACAAATTGACGCGCTGTGCCAGCCGGATGTTAACTGAGAACGAATGAACCGAACATTCACAATTCAGGCGAAGGCCGCCGAAAAAATCATCAGCCTGGCTGCAGTTCACGGCGTGAAACCTGAAAGTCTCTACGAGGCTGTAAAGCTCGATCCAACGATGCTACTCGACGGGGACAATCGTATCCCTTTCGCCCAAATCGTTGCGCTCTACGAAAAAGCTGCCGAACTTACCGGCGATGTCAACTTTGGTCTTCACCTCGGTGAAAGCGTTCACCCTTCGGCGTTTGATGTGGTCGGCTATTCGGCGCTCAACAGTCCGACTATCGGCGCCGCATTCACGCGCGTCGCGCGTTATCATTCGATCTGGACTGACGGCGCGTTGTTCACCCCGGAATTGTCAGACGCTACCAGTTCCATCGTCTATCGCTATGCCGACACCTCAATCTCCGAACACCGGCAAGACAGCGAGATGACACTGGCGACGGTCACCACACTGTGCCGTAACCTCGTTTCACCTGACTTTGCTCCGATCTGTGTTGAGTTTCAACATGAAGAGCCGGACGACACCTCGGAGCACTTGCGACTGTTTCGTTGTCCGGTGCAATTCAGCGCATCGTCGAACCGAGTCACGTTCGCATCGAGTTTCTTGTCACTTCCGATCGACAAAGCAGACGCGAGTCTTTGCGCTGTGCTGGATCGGCATGCGGAAGAGATGTTAGCGAAGTATCCACCACGTGATTCACTCATCGATCAGGTGCAAAGCATCATCGCGAATGAATTCCGGGGTGGCGATCCCTCGCTCGAGCGAGTGGCGGACGAACTCACCCTCACACCCAGGACACTGCAACGCAAGCTGCATGAGCTCGGCACTTCGCATAACGAGCTTCTCGATCAAATGCGGCGCCAACTCGCAATGCGATACTTGCGCGAACCGGAGATGGCAATCTGCGAGGTTGCTTACCTGCTCGGGTTCTCAGAAGCGAGCTCTTTCCACCGAGCCTTCAAACGCTGGACCGGCGTCACACCCAAAGACTTCAGGGAACACAGATAACGCGGATAAGTTTACCGATCAATCCGGATCCAATCCGTGTCATCTGTGGCTAGGCTACTTTGAGCAACCTCACTGCATCTTAGGGTCCAGCTTTATCAAGAGATCACGCCTCGATCTCGCTTCGAACCAAAAGGTAGGTTGATTTGTGCGGCGACCCAAGCCGCATTGTCTCGACGTGTGCCTGCCAACGAGCACACAAAATTGCAAAAGGAGATCTTTCCCATGAACGAACTGCGTTTGCGTGCGTCCCGCATGACGCTCGCGCTCATCCTGCTCGTCGCTGCCGGCGTTTCCGGTTTGGCACAAACCGCATCGCCCGCGGCTGACGGTTGGGTCGTGCTCCCCGTGAGTGAATACATGTCTTTGAAACGCTCCGCATCGCCGGCCGAGCCTGAACCTGAAGCGCCTCCAGTCGAAGCAACGCTCAGTCGCATCGACTACAACCTGAGAATTGACGGCGATCTCGCTACCGGCGAGGCACGGCTCACAGTCGACGTTATCAAGAATGGTTGGGTTCGCATCGCAATGCCCGACGGCTTGATGGTGCGCGATGCAAAACTCGACGGCCGCCCAGTCAACCTCGCGATGAACACGACCGACAAAGGCCCCGGACGCGCCGATCTGCTGCTTTCAAAAACCGGGCGCTCGGTGTTGACCATGCAAATCGTCGCTCCCGTAACCACGGTTGCAGGCACTGACATTCTGCATCTGCCCGTCAGCAATTCGGCAGTGTCGCACGCTACGATCGAGTTAGTTCGACAAGGTGTCGACGTGCGCATCACGGGCGGTTTACTGCTCGAACACTCAGAGCATGCAACCGGCAGTCGCTGGGTAGCAAACGGGCGCGGTGGTGAGCCACTGACTTTCGCATGGCGACGAAAAGTGGACGACGTGCGCGCCAGCCAGCCATTGCGTTTGCGCGGATCGATTACGCAACTCGTTGGACTTGGAGAAGATGCTACACAGGTAAACGCTGAAGTTCAGATCGAAGTCGTACAAGGACTAGCCGACGAAGTTCGCGTCCAACTTCCCGAGCAGTTAACCGTCAATCAGGTTTCGGGCGCGACCGTCGCCGATTGGGACGTGGCGAACCACGAGCTCAAAGTGCTGTTTATCGAGCCAGTGCAAAACACTGCGCGCTTTACGTTGAGCGGCGAGCTGCGTTTGCCGCGCGCGGGAAAATTAGACGTGCCGTTGCTTCGGCTTCCGAACGCGGAACGTGAAACGGGAGGTGTCGGTGTGGAAGTGCTCGGCGCGGGCGAAATCAAAGACCGTCAGCCAAATGGACTCGACGATGCTGAGGCCGGTGAGTTGGGCCAAATAATCTCAAACCGGCAGTCGCCATCGTTGATTGCGTTCAGATTCCAACCTGCCGATGGAAAATCAGTGCGGACGTTGTCGCTCGATGTTGCGCGTTACACGCCACAGGCGGTGCTCACCGCAAACATCGAAGAGGCGGAGTACAACACGCTGGTCGCAGCCGACGGAAAAATCCTGGTCCAGTCGCGCTTCGCAGTTCGGAATAACCAGCGCAACTTTCTGAAACTCACGCTGCCTTCGACTGCAGTGCTTTGGAGCGCATCCGTCGCCGGTCGTCCGATTCGACCAGGAAAAGCACCCGATGGTTCGTTCTTACTGCCGCTCGAAAAAACTCGCTCCGGCGAAGAAGCGCCTGCTTTTATCGTCGAGGTTTCTTATCTCGATCGCGCCACTGCGTGGACTGACCGAGGTCACACCCGAGTGTCGCTCGTAGCTGTCGATCTACCGATCTCGAAGTCGCACCTGTTGCTTCATCATCCACCGCTGTTCCGCGTGACTCCGGCGCCGGGAAATTTCCGCGTCGCAACTTACACTGCACCCGAGTCCGCTGCATTACGGACTGAAACGACTTCGTCCACAACCGACCAGCAAAGTGCGGAACGTGAGATTCCTGCCGACCAGGCCGAAACCAAACAACTCGTCGCCCAAGCTCGCGGCGAGAAATACGGCGCGCGACCTGCTCGCAATCTGCCGTTGCGCGTGATGTTTCCACACTTCGGCCCGTCGATTTTTCTCGTCTCGGAATTGACCGCAGAGAATCAAACGCCGGCAGTTGAGTTTGACTTTCAACGTAACAGAAAGAAAGGTGCGCAATGAGAGTACTAATACTGATTCTACTGATGGCCGCGATCGCTGTCGCACAACAGCGCAACACAACAGTCATTACACCATTACCAGCTCCGAGTTCTCCCGGAACCGTGACGCTTTCTTTGGCGGAATATAACCGTCTGGTTGAACTCTCAACACGCAAAGCAAAGACACCCGACGAGGTTCCACTTCCGTATGTCTTGTCACATGCAGTCTTCAAACTGCGCGTCGAAAACCAAACCCTCGTAGGCACAGTCGACATTGACGGTTCGTTGCTACAAAAAGGACCGGTCAAGACTCCTTTGACCACCGCGTTGACGATCCTCGAAGCAAAGCAAGCGAACAATCCCCTCCCGCTGTTTCAGGAAGGAGCGAACCACGCCGCAATTCTCAATGGCCCCGGTCCATTTGCTGTCTCACTCGGAGTTGCCGCGCCTTTAGCAATCGAAGCCGGTCGCGCGTCATTCACGTTGCCGGTGCCGCTCGCCAGCAGTTCGACACTCAGTTTGGAACTGCCCGGCAATCACGCCAACGTCCGTGTCGAGCCGGGTATCGTTACGAACCGGTTAACTTCCAGCGGCAACACGGTGATCGAAGCCTCGCTCGAACCCGGCAAACCCGCGCGTATCTGGTGGACCACGCGCGAGATTGCCGCGCCAGTTGCCCAACGCGAGATCCGTTTTCTTTCCGACATCAAGCAGGTTGTTTCTGTCGGCGATTCGCAGTTGCGACTCACCGCGCTCTGCGACGTCAACGTGATCCAGGGTGAAGCGACCGAGTTCAAGATGGCCTTGCCGGCTGGTTTCGAACTGACCACGGCTTCAGGTAACTCGCTCGAATCGAGTGACGTCTCCAACAATATTCTGACCTTGAGAGTTCACGATCCGGCACGTCGCACACATCAGTTTCTGATCGCGATTGAAAGAACCAATCGTGAAACGAAAGTCGATGCGCCTTTACTCACCTTTGATGGAGCACAGCGTGAAACGGGTGAGCTGCTGGTTGAAGGCGTCGGCGCGATGGAACTGGAAGCGAAGGAGACAGGCGGGCTGCGTCGCATGGACGTACGTGAAGCGGGAGCGATAACGCGTTCGCTTTCTCGGTTTCCATTGCAGGCAGCGTTTCGCTACAACCGTCGTGGCGCCGATGATCCAAAGTTACAACTCGAATGGCGACAGTTTCTCGATGCGGATGTTCTTTCCGCTGTCGCTGAGCGCGCAACAGTCACGACGCTCACGACGGTCGAAGGAAGATCGCTGACTGAGATCTCCCTGCGTGTGCGAAATCATGCGAAGCCGTTTATGAAAGTCGACCTGCCTGCGGGCGCGCAACTGCTTTCCGCGGAAGTTGAAGGCCAACGAGTAAAACCGGTTGTGGGAGCGGATGGTAGTCGTGTGCCGTTGCTGCGTGCGGGGCTCGATTCATCGCGGGCTTATACGGTGTCGTTTGTTTATCTCAGTTCGGGAGCACGCTTCGGCAAGAGCGGCGCTTACGACATGGGACTCGCCAAACTCGACATTCCAGTCAATGTTCTGACGTGGGAAATCTCGCTTCCCGATCGACTCGAGGTGAGGCAGTTTGGCGGTAATGCGCTTTCGGCTGATCTGATTCCAGCGTCTGTTGCGAATTCGATGCTGACCGATGGACTCGATGCCGGCGATTACAACGCCAACACCTGGGCGCAAAATGATCTCGAGGCGCTTCAGCCGGGACAGGTTGGCGGCGTCGTCGTTGATCCGCAGGGTGCGGTGATCCCGAATGCACAGGTAACAGTAACGAACACACAAACCGGAGCTAGTTTGTCTACACAGTCGGATGGAAATGGTAATTGGGTGATTACCAATGTGCCGGCGGGAGCTGTGAGCGTCGTGATAGCTGCTCCCGGCTTCACGAACGCGCGAACCGATCTTCAGGTCAAACCGTCAGAGCCCGCACGGATGGGGACTACACTCCAGGTCGGAACTGTTAGTGAGTTGGTCACGGTCCAGGCAGGATCAGTGAACGCAATCAACTCGCGACAGATTCAGGAGTTGGCCATAAAGACACGAGACGCGCAGTTGAATACGGCGTCACAGAACGTGACCAACCTGCAACGTCGCGTCGCGGGCATTCTCCCGGTCGCAATTGAGGTCCCACGCAGCGGCAAGTCGTATCGCTTCGTGCGCCCCCTGGTCCTGGAGGAAGAAACGACCGTCACATTCACGTACAAGTCGCGATAATAGAATTTTTCGGAACGTACTGTAGGGGCGGCCCTCCGTGGCCGCCCGGCGTCGAATCGATCTCTTTGAAAAATAACTGATCGATTCTGTTGCAAAAGATCGCGTTCCACGCCGGGCGGCCACGGAGGGCCGCCCCTACAGTACGTACCGCAGCGCGAAATTCTACGACGCGTACCACAACACGGCGAAGAAATGACACGTCGTGCCGGCGATGACGAAGAGATGCCAGATGAAATGGTTGTAACGAAGGCGCTCTAACGCAAAGAATGCGAGGCCGCCTGTGTAGGCGATGCCGCCCGCGAATATTAGAAGAAGACCCGGCACTGGTATCAGCATAATCATCGGCTTCACCGCCACGATCGCAAGCCAACCCATGATCACGTACAACACAATCGTGATCCGCGAATGACGCGTCCGCTTCCTGATCTTGAGCGTGATACCGACGATAGCCAACGCCCAAATCACCGCCAGCAACGACCAGCCCCATGGTCCACGCAACACACCAAGGCTGAACGGTGTATACGTGCCGGCGATCAATAAAAAAATCGCCGTGTGATCGAACACACGGCACATATTCTTCGTCACTTCGTGAGTGATCGAGTGGTAAAGGGTCGACGCGAGATACAGCAGAATCATCGTGCCGCCAAACACACTGGCGCCGACGATGAAATGAACACTACCACCGCGCACCGCCGCCAGCACGAGTATGGGAACGGCGACAATCGCGAGCACCAGCCCCAATCCGTGGCTGATGCTGTTTGCTATCTCTTCACTAAAGTCACGATTCTCCATACACGCCGCATTTTACACAAAATATTAATTAAGTGTCTTCTTATGGTATTGTTCGCGCCTGAATGGGCGACGAAGTCCTGCTTCTGCTCCTTGTCTTGTTCCTGATTGCAGTGGTGCTCACTGCGATTGTGCTGCCTATTGTCTCACTCGTAATCTCATCAGGCGTCAGAAAACGACTTTCAGAACTTCAGTCGCGCATCGATCTAATTGAGAAGACTCTCGCCGCCCGATCGATATTCCCAAGCGCCGCCAGACCTGAACCGGAAGCACCTCCAGCGCCACAACCCGAAACCGTAGCGCCGCCTCCGCCAACCGTCACACCCGAACCACCGCCGGGAGTTCCAGCACTCAGCGCTTATCAGCTTGAATCAATAATCGGTCGACGGTGGGTAGGCTGGGTGGCAGTATTACTGATTCTCTTCGCCACCGCTTTCTTTCTGAAGTACGCATTTGATAACCGCTGGATCGGAGAGCTGGGACGAGTATCGATCGGCATCACTTTCGGCATCGCGATGTGCCTCGGCGGTTTCAGGTATCAACAGCGAGGCTGGCGAATCTTTGCTCAGATTCTCACCGCCGGCGGAATCATCCTGCTTTATCTTTCAACTTATGCCGCCTTCGGCTACTACCACCTTGTCGACCAGAAGACCGCGTTTCTTTACCTCGTGATTCTGATCGCGGAAGCTGCGGCAATTTCACTCGTCTACAACGCGCCGGCAATCGCGACCATGGCGTTGATTGGCGGTTTGCTCACGCCTACCCTCCTGCACTCGGATCGAAATCAGTATCGATCGTTCTTCATGTATCTGTTCGCGCTCGACCTCGGAGCCCTGGCACTTCTCAAACACTGGCGGGGACTCAGCTCCATCGCCTATTTCGGGACGCAACTACTTTTCTGGCTCTGGTACAACGAACACTATCACCACCAATTGCGTGGTCCAGTGCTCGTATTCCAGACGGCGATTTTCCTGCTTTTCCTCCTGGCCCATCTCGCGCGAGAACTGATTCGGCGCGAGCAGGAAACACTCGAAGACGCGCTATTGTTGCTCGCCAACCCGTTCACCTTTTTTGCCACCGTCTATCATCTCTTCAATTCGACACATCACGACTGGATGGGGCCCTTTGCGATCTGCATGGCTCTCGTCTACGCAAGCGCAGCGAAGCTCTTGATGGTGCGCGCGATGAAAAGCCGCCGGGAGATTTTGCTGATCATCGCAGTAGCACTCACGTTCGTGACCATCGCGATCCCGATTCAGCTGCATTCAAACTGGATTACGATTGCGTGGGCGATTGAAGGCGTGGCAATTCTTTGGGCTGCTCTGGAGATTCAGTCGGTGCGTTTGCGCGCTCACGCCTTCGCGCTTTTTGGACTCGCGTTTATTAAGTTTCTTTTTTGGGACACCCCTTACGGTTATCGTCCGGCGTTCACACCAGTCTTCAACCGGTATTTTCTTTCGTCACTCCTGATGATTGGCTGTTTTCTCGGCGCGGTTTATCTCTACCATCGCGCGGACGAACGAAAACTGATCGATGGCCGCGTGACGAAGCTCATTCTCGCGCTAGTCGCCGCCGTCGCGTTCTGGCTCCTGATGTCGATCGAGACACACACGTTCTTCGTCGCCCGTACTCTTGCGCAGAAGATCCCGGAAGATGCCGAGCAGCAGCGCTGGTTAGGCCACATGACTCTGTCAGTTCTCTGGGCCACCTACGCGGCCGCACTCGCAGCTCTCGGATTTGTGCGACGCATCGCCGCGGCTCGCTGGGCCGCCCTCGTACTCTTTGCACTAACAATCATCAAGGCGATGCTCGTCGACATCGCACGACTACAACAGATCTATCGCATCATCGTGTTCTTCGTCCTCGGCATACTTCTATTACTCGTCGCCTGGGGTTATCACCGGGCATTTCATTCGCGGGAGTCAACCACATGAAACTCGCATGTCTACTACTTTTTGTTCTTCTTGCAACATCGGTGTCCGCCCAAACTTCCGTGTCTCTCTGGCCTTATTACATTCAGGTCACGGCCGAAGATCCAAAACCGGGTACCTACCATTTCGCAGTGCCGCTGTGGGTCATGGATAAAGCACGTCCGGATTTGGCTGACCTGCGATTGTTCGACTCAGCAAACCGCGAGGTTCCATATGGCATTCGGATCCGGCGCGAAATCGATGAAAAACGAGAAATTCCGGTGCGGCTGTTTAATTCCGGGCTTGCCGGTCCAACAACGAGTGAAGTGTCAGTAGACCTCGGTGAGAGCCCTGGTGAACACAATGAAATCGAGATCGAAACCAGAGGCACAAACTTCAGACGACAAGTTGTGATTGAAGGAAGTGATTCCGGCAGCGAGTGGCGAACGCTGAATAATAACGCGGTGATTTTCAGCTTTGCCTCTCAAAACGCAGTGGCTGAATCACAACGCGTGACTTATCCGACGAGCCGTTACCGCTATTTACGCGTTAAGGTGTCGCGCGATCAAGTGACCGACACTGAGACGCCAACGGTAACTAACATAAAAGTCATGATGACGGTCCGGGAACAAGGCTGGCGTGAGACGTGGGACGTGCCTGTTCCGTCTTATCAGTTACTACGCAACCAGGGTGCACACGCATCGGCATGGATTCTCGACTTCGGAGCGCGCGTGCCTTGCGATCGGCTTATTCTCGATGTTCGCGATGAATCGTTCTCGCGGCCATTTCAGGTCGAGTCAATCGATGACGATCAGAACCCTCAGCTCCTCGCGACAGGTGATCTGACGCGCCATGCGGGTGACCAGCCGCAGCCACTCGTGATTGATTTTAACGAGGAAAAGAATGTACGGCGTCTGCGATTGCAGATTACTGATTACAGCAATCCGACGTTGGACATTGACGCGATCGGAGCAAGCGCGCCGGCGCGGGAGCTTGTTTTCGAGTTGAAGGACCCGTCGGCGGCGCCCATGAGACTCTTTTATGGCAACGCAAGCGTGACCGCGCCACATTATGACTTTGAGAAAGAGCTTCCCGCGCGACTAACAAAACAACCGATGCTGAGCGGCGTAACAGTAGAGCTTCCGAATCGTGAATACAAACCCGAGCCGTTGCCACTCACCGAACGCGTTCCCTGGCTCATCTATCTCGTGCTCGCAGCCTCGAGCATTGCCCTCGCCTTCGTCCTCTTCAGCCTTGCCCGCACCGCTACCCGCCTCAAGCCACAACCAGATCTCTAAAAACACAGAACGTACTGTAGGGGCGGCCCTCCGTGGCCGCCCGTGGTTTTGACAAGTGTTCGCCAAACCCAGGCCGTTGCTTCTTGAACCCGTACACAAACCACGGGCGGCCACGGAGGGCCGCCCCTACAGTACGTCCTGCAGCGTCACCTTACGGTGTGGCGGTAAAGCCTTTTAGTGGGTTGCCGTAGAACGCGTCGGTTTGCCAGGCGGTTTTGTTCCACATGCCGTCCTGGTCGCCGATGATCGTTACGGGGATGATTACGCGATCGCTGCCGAGTTGGTTTGCGGTGGCGATGCCGTTATCAAACTTCCCGCCCGGCTGAACAGTAAACTTCATCGATCTGGCAAGCTTGTTGTTCCAAAGCAGCTTGAATTCGTATTCGCCGGGGTTCGCGGCGAGTGTGTAGATATTCTTCGTAGTGTCGTCGTTCGTCGTGTTGTTGCCTTTGATATTTGGAAAGTCGCATTCAACGCGCGCCCATTTCGCTTTTTGCGGCACGCTATCTTCGACGTA
>Ga0097621_100000618_pt1 | contig 25101 bp, 17 predicted proteins | sample KBSMisM72_FD_73165 | JGI IMG/M metagenome (GOLD analysis project Ga0097621, IMG submission 73165) | Miscanthus rhizosphere microbial communities from Kellogg Biological Station, Michigan, USA - KBS Miscanthus M7-2 (version 2) (version 2) | ecosystem: Host-associated > Plants > Roots >... | reverse complement strand
GCTTTATGGCAAGGCGCTTGGCGCCTATGATGGAAAAAGCGCGGCAATCGACGGTGATCGCGCGGCCTTGGCGGGCCTGGTTCATGCCCATGCGGAAATTTTTTCATGAGTCCTGATCAGATGCTGGCCGAACTGCCCCTGGTGGCTATCCTGCGCGGCGTCACCCCTACCAGGATCGAGGGGGTGGCCGAGGCGCTGTTTTCCGCCGGCCTTCGCGCCATCGAAGTGCCGCTCAACTCGCCAGAACCTTTTAAGAGTATCGAGATTTTGGCCAAGGCTTTTGGCGCGCGCTGTCTGACCGGCGCGGGCACCGTGCTGACTGTGGCGGACGCCGATCGCGTTTCCGATGCCGGCGGCAAGCTGATGGTGACGCCCAACACCGACCCTGCCGTGATTGCCCGCGGCGTGGCGAAAGGATTGACGGTGATGCCGGGCTTCTACACCCCCAGCGAAGGTTTCGCAGCGGCGGCGGCGGGCGCGAAATATCTCAAGCTGTTTCCCGCCTCCAGTGGCGGCATCGGTCATCTGCAGGCGATGCTGGCGGTGTTGCCGAAAAACATTCCGGTCTATGCGGTGGGCGGGGTCGGTGCGGGCAACATGTCGGAATGGCGCAAAGCCGGCGCGGCGGGCTTTGGCCTGGGGTCGGAATTGTTCAAGCCGGATTTCAGCGATGCGGACATAGCCGCCCGCGCGCAGAAATGCGTCGCCGCGTTTAAAGTAGCAAGCTAAAGGCGCGCAAAATAACCGCGCCCCGCCCTCGCCGGCTACGCGGGCTCGAAGCGGGGCCAGCTTTTCTAAGCTCGCGGTGCTCGCTAAGAAAAGCTAGGCCTACCAGTTCGTATAAGATCCGTCCGGGCGATGGTTGATCTGGATTGGGGCGTAATGCTCCGTCCAGTCGCCCAGCAGCTGCAGCTTGCTGGTATCCAAAGTCACACCCAGGCCAGGGCGTTCGTTGGGCCAGAGCTTGCCGTTATGGAAGTCATAGGCCTGGGGCAGATACGGCCAGGGCTGGCGGCCGGCACCGGTCATTTCCATCAGCGCGATGATTGAGGTTGCGGTCAGGCAATGCACCAGGGCAGTTTCGCCGATGGGGCCGGTGAAATGGGGAATCATGCCGCAATAATGGGTTTCGCACAGTGCGGCGATCTTCATATATTCGGTAATGCCGCCGACATTGGGCACGGTGCAGCGGGCGAAGTCGATCAGGTTCTGTTCGATCAGCGGGTTCATCTCCCACTTCACGCCGTAAATTTCACCCACCGCGATCGGCACGCGCAGGCGCGGCCGCAACGTCTTGTAGATGTCGATATTCTCGCCGCGGATCAGGTCTTCGCAGAAGAAAGGACGCAGCGGTTCCAGCGCCGTGGCCAGGGTGATGGCGTCTTGTGGATCCATGGTGCCGTGGAAATCGATTGCCCAGGCGCCGTCCTTCCCCACGCCGCGGCGAATGGCCTGACAGTCCTCGATGGTCTGCTCCACCACCCGGAAGCGGTCGAATTCCTGATTCTCGCGCACACCGGTGCGATAGGCGCGAAACCCTTCGGCGACGCAGGCGCGCGCCGCATCTTCCAAGGTGCCGCCCTTGGGGGTGGGGTAGGAAGTCGCATAACACTCCACATAATCGCGCGACTTGCCGCCCAGTAGTTGCCAGACCGGCACGCCCAACGTCTTGCCCTTCAAGTCCCACAGCGCAACGTCCAGGGCGCCCAGGGAATGGGTCTTTTCCCGGCCCGACGGATAGAAATAGCCGCGCTCCATGGTCTGCCATAGATGTTCGATACGAAACGGATCCTCGCCGATCAACAGGCCGGCGCATTGCTCCATGGTCGAAGGCTCGCCGCCCTCGCCGATACCGATCAAGCCGCCTTGGGTTTCAATCGTGACAATGTTGGTGGATTGGTTGAAGGTCGGCTGGTGGATATTGGGGCGCCCCGCCGCGTCGGTGGGCGTTTTGTAATAGCGAATGCGCTTGATCTTGTCCTTGGGCAGCCCAAGCGCGAATGCGCTGGGCGGCGTCCATAGCGCGGCGGCAGCCGTTCCCAGCATGCCGGTCATCAATGTGCGGCGATCCATATATTCCCCCAAATTGCTTATTACGTCAGGTTGCAGATCCAACCCTTGTTGGCGTCGCAATACCACAGCACGCCGTCCTTGATGTCCAAGCCGTGCAAGGATGGGTCGTTCGCCTTGTCGAGCACGATCTTGGCGACGATGACGCCGTCCGACATTTGCAGCTTGTAGATTTCCGCTTCGTCGCTGCCGACGCACCAGATGTGATCGCCATCGAGCGCGATGCCATGGGTGCGTATGGTCGGCGCCTGGATGCTGCGGGCGACGGTTCCCTGCTCGGCGTTGATCAGGAACAATTTGCCGCTGGCGGGCGTGGCCAGCCAATACTGGCCCTTGCCCGCCCATTTGACGCCATGTCCGCCGGATTCCAGCGGCAGGTCGCCCGGCTTGCGCTCGCGGGTGGTATAGGCGCCATAGATGCCCCAGCCCGGCGTCTCCCATTTTTTCAGCGTTTTTCCGGTCTTGATATCGACCTTCAGGGTCGAGGGATTGCCGCTGACCACTTTTGTCGAGGTCAGGAACCAGGCGCCGTCGCCATAGGTGATGCCGCTGCCGTGGATGCATTCCGTGGTGACGCTGGCCAGGACCTTTCCGGTCTTGGGGTCGATGGTAAAGACCTTGTTGGGGTCGACCTGATCCAAAATCCACAATTCGCCGGTCGGCCCGAATTGCATATCGTTGGGTTCCTTGACCGCGGGCGCAAGGTTGTAAAGCCGGTTCACCTTTTTCGGAATGACCGGCGCGTTTTTGCGCGCGGCGATGGTGGCCTCCGGAATGACCGGATTGGCGGCAAAAGCGGGCGTGGAAAACAGGGCAGTGGCGGCTGCCATTCCTGCCATCGCATCACGGCGCGAAAATTCTTCCATGGCTGTTCCCTCATTGTGATGGGTAAAACTAGGCGCGTTTTGCCGTGCGTGCAAAACCGCAACGCAACACGTATTTCGTACGCCAGGCTCATGCTTTAATTTGTCTTTGTCCGCGGCCTGGCATAACCTTCTTGCAAGCGGCTCCGCCCAAAGGAAGCCGCGCTTGGTGAAAACGGCAAAGACCGCTAGCCGGGGTCGAGGAAACAAGGCAAGAAATCAACACTTTATCGGCGCAAGCCGTGGTGCGGTTCGGTTTTGACCAGCCGCGCCGGTGGGAAATAAAGAATAAGGCGGGATAAACCCGCGCAACTGATGCCGCCTTCCAGCCGGAAGGCGGCATTATTTTTTTGTCGAACCTCGGCACCTTTCATGCCGCAGTGCAGCGTAACTCTTTGCTGTTTTTTTTCGCCAGCCCCTGCCGTAAGAACCAAGAGGCTGGCGCAAGAAAAAAGTCTTTTGGGAGTGGAACATGCAGGGTCTGAAACTTGGCGCGATGGTTGCGGCACTGTTCGCGGCGAGCTTGCCCGCAATGGCGGAAACCACGGTCCTGAAAAACGTCACGGTGATCGACGGCACCGGCGCCGCGCCAAAACCCAATTCCGCCATTGTGATGACCGACGGCAAGATTGCCTATGTCGGCCCGGTTTCCGGGCTGAAAGCGCCGGCAGGCGCCAAGGTGCAGGACCTGTCCGGCAAGTTTGTGATGCCCGGCATTATCGACAGCCATGTCCATGTCGGGTTGATGCATGACGTCACGCAGGACGAGAAATACCAAACGCCCCAGAATGTCGAAGCCGATTTGAAAACCTATGCCGCTTACGGCGTCACAACTGTCGAGGTGATGGGGACCGACAGAGATTTCATTCTCGACATGCGTAACCGTCAGCGCAAGGGCAGGGCCACCATGACGCGGCTTATCAGCGCCGGCCAGGGCGCGGTTATGAAGGGCGGCTATGGCGGTTTTCTGGGCGTGACGCAGCCGATTTCAACGCCGGAGGAGGCGCGCAAGCTTGTCGATCAGCAGGCCGCCAAGAATGTGGATCTCATAAAAATCTGGGTGGATGACGAGCGCAAGAGCATCCCGGTCAAAATGACGCCTGAAATTTCCAAGGCGATCATCGATCAGGGGCACAAGCATCATCTGCGGGTGGTGGCGCATGTCTTCTACCTGGCGGATGCCAAAGAGCTGGTGCGTGAAGGCGTCGACGGTTTTGGCCATATGGTGCGCGACCAGCCGGTGGACAATGAGCTGCTGACCATGATGAAGGCCAAGGGCGTATGGATGGTCTCGGCAACCTTGAGCCGCGAAATGGCCTACAGCCTGGCGATCATGCCCTGGCTGCAAGATCCTTTCTTTACCCGCGGCGTCACGCCCGGAACCTTGGATGCGTTGCGCAGCCCGGCGCGTGAAAAGGCGATTGTCACGGGCTTCACCCGCTTCCCCGGCCTGCCTTACGAGAAAAAGGTGTTTTCCGACATGGACCGTACCTTGTCCCAGGCGGTGGAAAATTATGCGGCGATGATCAAGGCGGGCGTCCAAACCGGCATGGGCACCGATAGCGGCCCCAATGGACGTTTCCCCGGCTTCAACGCCCATGAAGAAATGCAGATGCAGGTGATACTGGCCGGCCGCAGTCCGATGGAGGCCATCAAGTCCGCCACCAGCGACAATGCCCGCTGGCTGGGCGACAAGACCATCGGCAGCATCGAGCAGGGCAAGTGGGCTGATCTCCTGGTGCTGGAAAAGAATCCGCTGGACGACATTCGCAACACCCAGATGATTGCGGGGGTCTATATTGCGGGCAATGCGATGCCTACCGTCTGGCAGACCTGCCGCGACCGCGCCGCAAACGCCTGCACCGGCAAGTCCACCGACCTGCCGCATATGCCGTATTGAGTTGTCACGGAAACGCCGTTTTCATGACTGGATATAAGGCACGAGGCATGGGGCGCTGATCCCACGTCCGTGACGCTTCAGGGGAAAAGTCATGTCCACGTCCAAGCCGACACGGGTGCGCTACATTATATTGGCGCTGACGGTGGCGGCGTATTTCATCACCTATTTGGACCGGGTGTTGCTCCCCAACGCGTTGCCGGTGATCCAGAAGGAGTTTGGCTTCACGCTGGTCACGCTGGGCTTGATCCAAAGCTGCTACCAGTGGGCCTATGCCCTGTTCCAGATTCCGGGTGGCTGGTTTGGCGACCGCGCCGGTCCGCGCATCGCCATGGCCAGCGTTGTGGTGTGGTGGTCGATCTTCACCATGATCACCGGCTTTTCCATGTCAGTGACCATGCTGATGGTCTGCGTGGCTCTGATCGGCTTCGGCGAATCCGGCGCCTTTCCTATCGCCAATCGCGCGCTGTCGCGTTGGATGCTGCCCGGCGAACGTGGCTTTGCACAAGGCGCCACCCATGCCGGCTCTCGTCTGGCCGGCGCGCTGACTCCAGTGCTGGTGGCGAGTCTGATAGCCTCTTACACTTGGCATGCCCCCTTCTTTCTGTTCGGCCTGGTTGGCGTCGTCTGGGCGGCGGTGTGGTTCTGGTATTATCGCGATGTGCCCAGCGAACATGCGGGTGTCAACGCGGGCGAGCGGGCGAAGATTGTAGCCGCGCTGGGCGAGACCAAAGGCCGTCCACCGATTCCGTGGAAGCTCATCCTGAGCTCCAGCCAGATGTGGACCGTGGCGGCGATGTATTTCTGCTACGGCTATGCGCTGAACGTCTTCATCACCTATTACCCGATATATCTGAAAGCATCGCGTGGCTATACGTTGAAGGAAATGGGCTTCTTCGCCAGCTTGCCGCTGGCGGCCGGCGTGGTCGGCGACCTATGCGGCGGCGTCTTCTCTGACATGATCATTCACCGCACGGGCCGCATCAAGTTCGCGCGCCAGAGCGTGGCGATCGTGGGCTTCCTGATCGCGGCGGTGTGCTGCCCGCTGGCGGTGCTGGAACCGGACCGCTATCTCAGCGCCGGTCTCTTTGGCCTGACGGTGTTTGGCCTGGAACTGGTGGTGGGCAATGCCTGGGCGGTGACCTTGGACATTGGCGGAAACTTTGCCGGTTCCTGCTCGGCGGTGATGAACTTCGTGGGCAATCTTGGCGGCGCCATCATGGCGACAGTGACGATTTTCATTGTCAACGGTTGGGGCTGGAATGCGGCCTTCTATGCCGTCTCCGTCATGGCGATCCTTGGCGCGCTGCTGTTCACCCAGATCGATGCCGGGCGGAAACTGGCGCCGGACGCCACCAGCCCGGTGGTCTGAGCCCTTAAAACCCTGCTTTCGCGGGATTTTTGGCCGCAGATGCGGGTGGTTCACTTTTGCGGGAAATTGGCTATGGTCCCGGCCCCATGGAACCATTCGACAAACTTGAGGGCGTTGCCGCCCCCCTGAACATGATCAATGTCGACACCGACATGATCATCCCCAAACAATATCTGAAGACCATTCACCGCACGGGCCTGGGCAAGGCGCTGTTCGACGAAATGCGCTTCAATCCCGACGGCAGCGAGAAGCCCGATTTCGTGCTCAACAAGCCGGCCTATCGCAAGGCCAAGATTCTGGTGGCGGGCGACAATTTCGGCTGCGGCTCCAGCCGAGAGCATGCGCCCTGGGCGCTGCTGGATTTCGGCATCCGGTGCATCATCGCGCCCAGCTTTGCCGACATCTTCTATGGCAACTGTTTCAAGAACGGCATCCTGCCGATTGCGCTGCCGCAGGCGGATGTCGACAAGTTGATGGACGATGCCGAGCGCGGCGCCAATGCCGTCATTTCCATCGACCTGGAGAGCCAGGAAATCCGCGGCCCCGACGGCGGCACGATCAAGTTCGAGATTGACCCATTCCGTAAGCAGGTCCTGATGAACGGCTGGGACGATATCAGCCTGACCCTGCGCGCCGAGGACAAGATCTCCACCTTCGAGAAAAACCAGCACGCCCAGGCGCCCTGGCTGTAGGAGCGTAGGCGTGGCCGCTAGCGTCAGCGCAGCGGCGAGCGACCACAAAAAAGTTCGGTTCGAGGACAATAATGAACGAATATAAACTCCTCCTCCTGCCAGGCGACGGGATCGGTCCCGAAGTTCTGGATGCCACCATGCGGGTGGTTGGCTGGTATGGCCAAAAGGGCCTGCCCTACAAGACCGAGGAAGCGCTGCTGGGCGGCGCCGCAATCGACGCGACCGGACGTCCCGATCCCGATGAGACTTTCGTCAAGGCGATTGCCGCCGATGCGGTGCTGATGGGTTCGGTGGGCGGTCCCAAATGGGACGGCTTGCCGTTCGAGAAGCGCGCCGAGCGCGGGCTACTGCGCGTGCGCAAGGACATGGGCGTGTACGCCAATCTTCGTCCGGCTCTGTGTTTTGACGCCCTGAAGGATGCCTCGACCCTGAAGCCGGAAATCGTTTCGGGCCTGGACATCCTGATCGTACGCGAGCTGATGGGCGGGGTTTATTTCGGCGAGCCCAAGGAAACCAAGACCCTGGCGGACGGCCAGAAGCGTGCCGTCGATACCGGCGTCTACACCACCAGCGAGATCGAACGGGTCTGCCGGGTGGCCTTCGAGATGGCGCGCTTACGTTCCAACAAGGTGCACAGCGCTGAAAAGTCCAATGTGATGGTGACCGGCGTGTTGTGGAAGGAGGTCATCACCGCCCTGCACAAGCGCGATTATGCCGATGTCGAACTGCACCACATCCTGGCCGACAACGCCGCCATGCAGCTGGTGCGCAATCCCAAACAGTTCGACGTGCTGGTCACCGACAATCTGTTCGGCGATGTGTTGTCGGACGAAGCGGCGCAATTGACCGGCTCCATCGGCATGCTCCCGTCTGCCTCGCTGGGCGACAAGAAGGCCAATGGCCTGCCGTCCGCCCTGTATGAACCGATCCATGGCTCGGCGCCGGACATCGCGGGTCAGGGCCTAGCCAATCCGATTGCCTCCATTCTCTCCTTTGCCATGTGTCTGCGTTATTCCTTCGGCATGAAGGACGAAGCGGCGCGGCTGGAAAAGGCGGTCGATACCGTTCTGGCCGAAGGCTACCGGACGGGTGATATTATGCAGCCTGGCATGAACAAGGTCGGTACGACCCAGATGACGGATGCAATCCTGAAGGCGCTGGACAAGTCGAAATAAAAAAGGCCCCTTACGGGGCCTCTTTGTTACTCACCCTTGAGGTCTCTTCGCGCCTGATGCAGCAGCGGTTCAGTATACCCGCTGGGCTGTTCCTTGCCCTTGAACACCAGATCGCATGCCGCCTTGAAGGCGATGCCATCATAGGCGGGCGCCATGGGCTTATAGAAGGGATCCCCTTCATTCTGCTGGTCCACCACCTTGGCCATGCGCTTGAGGGTTTCCACCACCTGGTCCTGTTTGCAAATGCCATGTTCCAGCCAGTTGGCGAGATGCTGGCTGGAGATACGCAAGGTGGCGCGGTCTTCCATCAGGCCAACATTGTGGATGTCGGGCACCTTGGAGCAGCCCACGCCCTGGTCCACCCAGCGCACCACATAACCCAATATGCCCTGGGCGTTGTTATCCAACTCCTGCTGCACTTCCTCGGGTGACCAGTTGGGCCGGTCGGCCAAGGGAATGGTGAGAATGTCGGAGAGCTTGGCACGCGGCCGCGATTTGAGTTCATCCTGCCGTGCTTTCACGCTGACCTCGTGATAATGCAAAGCGTGAAGCGTGGCGGCAGTGGGTGACGGTACCCAGGCGCAGCTGGCCCCCGCCATGGGGTGGCCGATCTTGACCTTCATCATGTCGGCCATCTTGTCCGGCATCGCCCACATGCCCTTGCCGATCTGCGCCTTGCCCTGGAAACCGCAGGCCAGGCCGATATCGACATTCTGGTCCTCATAGGCGCTGAGCCATTTGGACGTTTTCATTTCCCCCTTGCGGACCATCGGGCCGGCATACATCGAGGTGTGCATCTCATCGCCGGTACGGTCGAGGAATCCCGTGTTGATGAAGACAATGCGGTCCTTGGCGGCGCGGATGGATTCCTTGAGGTTGGTCGAGGTGCGGCGTTCCTCATCCATCACGCCCATTTTTATGGTGTGGCGTTCGAGGCCAAGAATGTCTTCCACGCCGTCGAACAGGGTGTTGGTGAAGGCGACTTCGGCCGGGCCGTGCATCTTGGGTTTGACAATATAGATGCTGCCCTTGCGGCTGTTGCGGCGCTTGCCCTTGATGTCGTGCAGCGCCACCAGGGACGTGACCACGCCATCCATCAAGCCTTCGCCGATCTCGCTGCCATCAGGCAGCAGGATGGCATCGCTGGTCATCAGATGACCGACATTGCGGATGAACAGCAGGCTGCGGCCGGGCAGGGTGAAGCTTTTGCCATCCGGCGCGATGTATTCGCGGTCGGGATTGGCGGTGCGTTGCATGGTCTTGCCGCCCTTCTCGAAACTGGCGGTCAGGCTGAAGTTCATCAGCCCCAGCCAGTTGCGATAGGCGTCTGCCTTGTCCTGTGCGTCCACCGCGGCGATGGAATCCTCGCAGTCCATGATGGTGGTGATGGCGGACTCCAGCACCACATCGCTGATGCCGGCCTTGTCGCCCTTGCCGATGGGCGTGGCGCGATCCCGGTGGATTTCAATGTGAAGGCCGTTATGGGCAAGCAGGATCACGGACGGGTCGGCAGCGCTGCCAACATAGCCCTCGAATTGCGACTGGTTCTTGAGCGCCGGCTTCAGTGCGCCGCCCTCGATGCCAAGGCCGCTGATATCTTTCCAGGAACCGCTGGCCAGCGGCACGGCCTTGTCCAAGCTCTCACGGGCAAAGGCGATCACCGCGGCGCCGCGCTTTTGGTTATAGCCTTTGCCTGCCGCCATCTCGCTGTCCTGCGGGATCGCGTCGGTGCCATAAAGCGCGTCATACAGGCTACCCCAGCGGGCATTGGCCGCGTTCAGGGCAAAGCGGGCATTGGTCAGGGGCACCACCAGTTGCGGCCCCGCGATCTCGGCGATTTCCGGATCGACATTGCGTGTGCCGATCCGGAAGTCGGCGCCTTCCGGCTGCAGATAGCCGATCTCTTTCAGGAAGGCGGTATAAGCGCCCGCATCGATGGGACGCGCGGGATTGGCCTTGTGCCATTGATCGATGGCGGCCTGCAGCCGGTCGCGCTCCGCCAGCAGCGCCCTGTTTTGCGGCATCAGTTTGACGGCAAGAGCGGAAAATCCGGCCCAGAATTTGTCGGCGTCCACGCCGCTGCCGGGCAAGGCTTCCTTGGAAATGAAATCGTGCAATTCACGCGCGACAAGCAGGCCGTGAACCGAAATTCTATCCGTCATGATGCTCTTCTTTTGTGAGGGTTGTCCTTAGCCTAGAGCAGCGCATGGGACCGGGTCAAAACGAAAAGGCCGGACCTTTCGGCCCGGCCTTTGTTGTGCAAAAAGCGCAACTTGTCACAGGCCGGGCATGGGCGGCACGGTCCAGGGAATGACATAGGCCTGCAGCATCACCATCAGGCCGACCATGATCCCCCAGAAGATAGCGGCCGGGAAGACAAAGCGCAGGATCTTACCCTCGCTGCCCGTCCAGCCGGTGGCCGCCGAGGCGATCACGATGGAGGAGATCGCGATGATCTTGCCCATGCAGCCGCCGGTCGAGTTGGCCGCCGCCATCAGGACCGGATTGAAGTGCGCCGTATTGGCCGCCACCACCTGCAGTCCGCCGAACAACACATTGGCCGAGGTATCCGAGCCGGTGGCTGCCACGCCCAGCCAGCCCAGCACCGCGCTGAAGAAGGGGAAAAGCGCGCCGGTCGCGGCAAAAGCCAGGCCCAAAGTGCCCTGGATGCCGGAGCTGCCGGTCAGGGTGGCGAGCGACAACATCAAGGTGATGGTGATCAAGGCGAAACGCACGGCGTAGATGGTCTTGAACCAGTTCTTCACCAGCGCCACCGGCGAAAAGCCCATCAACAGGCCCGCGACAATGCCCGACAGCAGCACGCCGGTTCCCGAATAGGTGAGGAAGGAGAACAGGAAGACGCCGGCCTGCGCCGTCGGTGCACGCACCACCGGCGGCATCGCCATGATCATCTTGTCCAGGCCGGGAATAGGGAATTTCGGCGCGAACAAGACAGCGGCGAGATGTTTCCAATAGTCCGTTGCCCAGAAGGCCAGGACGACACAGAGAATGATCCAGGGCGTCCAGGCCCTCATCACCTGTTGGGCAGTCGGCAAGGCCTCCAGCGGCGCCGGAATTTTCACTTCGCTATGGCTGTCGTCCGGAAAGCGCATGGTGGGATCGGTGAGGATTTCCGCCGGCTTCCAGACCCGCAGGAACATCACCATGCAAGCCAGCGAAATGCCGCCCGCCGCCACGTCCACGATGAAGGGGCTGACATAATAGGAGAAGATGAATTGCGGAATGGAGAAGGACAAAGCCGCCACGAGGATGGCGGGTGTTACCGCGAAGGTCTTTTTCCATCCGCAGAACATCCACAACATGAAGAAGGGCATCATGAAAGAGAAGGGCACCGACTGGATGCCGATCGCTTTGCCCAGGGTCATGGCGTCAATGCCGGAAGATGAAACGAGACCCTGAATCGGCGCGCCGATGGCGCCGAAGGCCACGGTGGCGGTGTTGGCGAACAGCGCCATCGCCGCGGAGGTGAGGGGAGAAAAGCCCAGGCCCATCAGCATGGCGGACACCACCGCCACGGGGGTGCCGAAGCCGGCCGCGCCTTCAAAGAAAGCGCCGAAGCAAAAGGCGATCAAGAGAATCTGAAGCCGCCGGTCGGCGGTGATACGGCCCAGCGAATGCTGAAACACCGCGAACAGGCCTTTGTCCACCGTCAGGCGATAAAGAAAGAGTACGTTCAGGATGATCCAGCCGATCTTGCAGAACCCGTCCACGGCGCCCAGGCCGGCGGATTTGAGGGCCATGTCGGTGGGCATGGTGAAGACGAAGTGCGCCACCAGAATGGTCAGAACCAGCGCGATCGCCGCCGCCCAATAGGTTTTCACCTTGTTGGAGGCGATCATTCCCAGCAGCAGCACGATGGGCAGCGCCGCAATCGCCGTGGACAGGACTTTGTTGTTCAGCGGGTCGTAGACCTGTTGCCAGACTTCCATGCGCGCATACCCCTTCTTGGTCCCGGTGAAGCCCGGTTCCCCGTGTTTGTGGCCGGACCTTAATGCAGGAAAACGCCCGCTGTCATGCAGGCATGGGCATTTTTGTGAAGAAAGTCGGATGGTTAGCTGTTGCAGTGCAACAGCAGGGACCGATCGGCAAAAACCCGCCAGTGCCCCCACGGGAAAAAGGCCGCAAAAAAGGGGATCGGAGCTTCACACGTTCCAGGTCGAGGCAACGTGGGTGGGATCTTTCTGCGAATTGCGTTCCGCCATCAGGAAGCTGTAATAGCCGCAACCGCCGCCGGGATATTCCCGGCAAATAGTGGGGCGGGCGGCATAGATGGTGCACGACCGCTTTTTGATGTCGAAGAAGCGGCAAGTTTTGCCAAAATGGGGGTCGGCCTTGCGCCGCATGGCATAGGGCTCCTCGCCATCCACCTTGGTGAATTTCTTGCGGGCCGCCTCAAAGCTCAGGTCGAAGTGATCGGCCAGGCGCTGCACATCGCTCTTTTTTAGTGGGATCAAGGGATAAGAGCAGCAATAGCCCGGACATTTCGTGCAATTATAAGATACCACGTGAAAATCGCCTGCTGTACCGCAAAGCCTCTGGTAGCATGAACGCATGACAGCGCCATCGGGTTCAGTGTCATGGCGACGCCATGACGCGCTCCCGCTTGCGTCCAACGATATGGGTTGTATCAACCGCCAATGGCAAACTCGCCGATCTTTTTCGACGCTTCGGGGCGCCGCGCGGCCCGCATTAGAATTCTGGCCTGGGTGGTCGGCATTGCGTTGCTTGTCATTTCGGTCGGTTTCGCCACCAGCTTGGCGTTGGCCCCCCCGGTCACAGGGTTGGATTTACCGGGGAGGTCGGCGGCGACGCCCGCCAATCTGGTCAAAAGAGCGCAAAAACCCGGCCTGCTCGCACGCGCCGAGCGGCTGGCCACCGCGGCCCGCAAACGGCGGCTGGAGGAGATCGCAAGCCTGCGCCGGAACCAAAGCGCCTTGGCCAGCCGTGCCCTGCCCGCCATTCTCAAGCCGCAGGACGGGCGCCCCCTGGCGATCGGCTTCTATACCAACTTTGCAGGCCAGGATGATCCAGCTTGGCCGTCGCTGAAACGGTCCCTCAAAGATCTGGACTGGGTGGTGCCGGTCTGGATGTTGCTGGACGGCCCCGATCTGCAATTCAAGACAAGGCTGGACCGGCGTGCGCTCGACCTGATCCGGACCACCAAGCCCGGTGTCGCCATCCTTCCGGCGATTCAGAATGCCACGGGCGGCAATTGGGATGGTCCGGGGCTGGCGCGCCTGCTGTCTGATCCGGCGCGTGCCTCCCGGTTGCTGGACCAGATCATCGCCTTCGTCGCCGACAACAAGCTGCAGGGCGTGACGGTCGATTTCGAGAACCTGCCGCCCGCCGCGCACAAGAACCTGCAGAATTTTCTCTCCCGCATGTCGGCGGCCTTCGCGCCGCATGACTGGATTATCGCCCAGGCGGCGCCTTTCGACGACGATCAATGGCCCTATCAGACCTATGCCGACATCGTCGATTACACCATGCTGATGGCCTACGACCAGGTCGATAACCAAGGACCACCCGGCTCCATCGCCGGACAGGATTGGTACGAGAAAACCCTGGACAAGCGCATGCGCCAACTGCCGGCGGATTCGACCATCGTCACAATTGGATCCTGGGCCTATGACTGGGCCGAAAAAAATCCCGCCCAGATCCTGCCTTTCGAATTTGCCATGGCGGCGGCGCGCGACAATGGCGCCACGGTGCAGTTCGATCCCGCCAGCAACAATCCGCATTTCAGCTACAGCGACACCGACGGCAATCACCAAGTCTGGTTCCTGGATGGCGTTACCGCCTTCAACCAGATTCATGCGGCTGACCCTTATCGTCCGGCGGGTTATGCGCTTTGGAAACTGGGTTATGAGGACCCCAGTATTCTTCCGCTGATGGCGCGGCCCTATGACGCGCCGGCGCCCGACAGCCTGAAACACATCGCCAACAACCTGGAAGATGTCGATTTCGACGGCGATGGCGAGATATTGCAGGTCGTGGGCGACCCCACATTGGGCGCGCGCACCATCACCCTGGAAGCCGCCACCGGCGACATCGTGGACGAAAGCTACACCAGCCTGCCGACCAGTTATGTGATCCGGCGGGTAGGCGCGATTCCCAAGAAGCTGGCGCTGACCTTTGATGACGGGCCTGATCCGGAATGGACGCCCACTATCCTGAACATTCTCAAGGAGAAGAAAGCGCCCGCCAGCTTTTTCATGATCGGCTCCAATATGGAGGCCCATCCTGGCCTGGTGCAACGGGTGCTGGCGGAGGGCCATGAGGTGGGCAATCACACCTACACCCATCCCAATCTGGCGGATACATCCCCGGCGGCGACGCGGCTGGAGCTGAACGCAACCCAGCGCCTGTTCGAGGCCCTGACCGGCCGCTCGATGCGTTTGTTCCGCTCGCCCTATCTCACCGATGCCAGACCGTCGGATGCCGACGAGATCGAACCCATCAAGGAAGCGCAGAAGCTGGGCTATATCGAGGTAACCGCCAACCTGGACACGTTGGACTGGGAGGAGTTGTCGATCTCCCAGATGATGGACCTGGTGTTCAAGGCGCTGCACAGCCCCAACCCCGATCTGCGCGGAAATGTGATTTTGATGCACGATTCCGGCGGCGACCGCAGCAAGACCCTGGTCCTGTTGCCCAAGCTGATCGATGCCCTGCGGGCCCAGGGCTATAGCTTCGTGCCACTGTCGGAGCTGGCGGGAAAAAAACGCGACGATGTCATGCCGCGCCTGCCGCTGACCATGTCGCTTTATGCCGACCGCGCGGTTTTCCTGACCATCGGCTATATCGCGCAGTTCCTGTACTACTGTTTTCTCGGCGCCATAGTGCTGGGCGTGGCGCGGCTGTTCGCGCTGGTGGGGCTGGCGCTGTGGGACGGGATGAAAGGGGCCGCGACGCCCTTGCCGGGAAACCCGGTGGCCGAACATGTGACGGTGTTGATCCCCGCCTTCAACGAAGAAAAGGTGATCGTCGCTACCATCGAGCGCATTTTGGCCAGCGACTATCCCAATCTGGAAGTGCTGGTGATCGATGACGGGTCCAAGGATCACACCGCCTATATCGCGCGCTCCCATTTCATGAACGATCGCCGGGTCGGGGTGATTTCGATTCCCAATGGCGGTAAGGCCAATGCGCTGAATGTTGGCCTGGCAAATGCCCGGGGCGCCGTGGTGGTGGCGTTGGATGCCGATACGCAATTCGAAAAGACCACTATTTGCCGGTTGGTGCGGTGGTTCACCGATCCAACCATCGGTGCGGTGGCCGGCAATGCCAAGGTGGGCAATCGTATCAACATGATCACGCGCTGGCAGGCGCTGGAATATATTGTGGCGCAAAATCTGGAGCGCCGTGCTCTGTCGGCGCTGGACACGCTGACGGTGGTGCCGGGCGCGGTGGGCGCCTGGCGGCGCGAGGTGTTGCGCGAGCTGGGCGGCTTTCCCGACGACACTCTGGCGGAAGACCAGGATCTCACCATCGCCATCCAGACCCGTGGTTACCGGGTGCATTTCGACCCCACGGCGATTGCCTGGACAGAGGCGCCCGCCACGGTTCGCGGCCTGGCCAAACAGCGGTTTCGCTGGGCGTATGGGACGCTGCAATGCCTGTGGAAGTATCGCGGCATCACCTTCAACACCGCTTACGGAGAGCTGGGACTTGTGGCTTTGCCGCAGGTCTGGCTGTTCCAGATTTTGCTGACCACCTTGGCGCCTGTCGCCGATCTGCTCCTGCTGTGGCAGTTGGCGGGAGAATATATCAACTATACCCAGCATGTCGGTACCTATACCGGCGACAGCTTGCGGCTGGTGGGCATCTACTATGCCATCTTTATTTTCGTCGACCTGCTGGCCGCGATGGCGGGGTTCGTGATGGAGAAGCGGGAGGACTGGCGGCTGCTTTTGTGGCTGCCGCTGCAGCGCTTCGGCTATCGCCAGATCATGTATTACGTGGTGTTGCGGTCCCTATGGACCGCATTGCGGGGGCCGTTCGTCGGTTGGGGCAAGCTTGAACGTCACGGCACGGTCAAGGCGCGCGCCTAGCCGGCACCAGAAAATTGCCGTTATCATCGCCGTGGTGCAGCCGGTAGTTTTCCGTGATCGCGGTGTGAATGACCGGTCCCATCGCATCCAGCTCTTGCAATTGAACAACGGCAAAATGCCGTGCCGCGATCATCGACGCCAAGGCGGATGGATCCCTGGCGCCGGTCTTTATCTGTTCGCCGGCATTGAAGACATCCACTTGGGCGCCCTTGCCCGCCCACAGGCAAAGCGAAAGCTGGTCGCACAGCGCAGGACCGGACCGGGATTTGAGGAAGATTATATCGCGCGCCGATTGCGCCCGGAAATCATGCGTGAAGAAGAAATTATTGTCATGGAAATGCAGGGCCAGAAACAGCGGCAATGGTGCGGCACACAGCGAGGCGAAAGCGGGATTGCGGCCATGCTCCACGTCCAGTCCCACCGCCAGGCAGCAGGCGAGGGCGAGGTCAAAAAACGCGTTGGTGTCCACGCCGTCGCCCGCGGAAAAGACCAGCCCGATGGCCAGTGAACCAACGGCATAGATGCGGCAAAAATCTTTCCAGGGATGGTTGGCCGCCGCCAAAAAGCCAAGCGGCAGGACCGCCCACCATAACTGGCTGGCGGCGTGGCGAACATTGGCCCATGAGACAAGGCGCGGGGAAGACAGCAGCGGCAGCAGCGCCGTCCCATAGGCATGATGAAACAGCAACAGGCCCAGCGCCGCACTGGCGCCGCCGCACAGCAGTAACTGCAAGCCGGCCCGCCGGTCACGCCACAAAAGCCAGATGGAAGCGGCCAGGGGCAAGGCCACAAGATTGTGCTTCACAAAAAGGCTGATCGCGAAGACCGTTCCGGCGAGGAAAATGCGTTTTCGCAAGAGAAGCAGCAGCCCGCCAAGTTGCAAGGCATGCCCCAGCAATTGCGGATCATCCATGGCGACATAGTCGCTGCCGATCAACAACACGGCAGCGAAGAACAGCATGGCGTACAACCGGGCGCGCGTGCCGCATGCCATCTGTCTGCAAATCAGCGCGATGGCCGCGCAAACCAGCAGGAATGACAGCAGCGACAGGAGGCGCCCGGCAATCACGGTGTCGCCGGTCAGTCTTGTCAGCGCGGTCACCACATAAAAGGACAAAGGCGGATAGTTGTTGACCATCAGGCTGCCTGGCGGCGGATACAGTGCGCCGCGGGTCGTCAGGGAAAGCGCATGCGCCGCGTTCCAGCCTTCATTGGGATCCAGCGGCGCCAGGACCGGGATAGCCAGGACATTGCGCAACAACAAGCCCAAGGCCGCCAACGCCAGCAAGCTCCAAACGACCCAGGACATGCGTTTGCCCATCACCGGCATGAGGAGTCCGGTATGATGTCGTACAGGGAAAAAAAGCTGTCCGCCTTGCGAAGGCGCAGCATCGACGGCACCGGCGTGCGTTTGCCGTCCAGATGCACGACCACCGCAATGTCGAAATGGCATTGGAAGTGATTGAGATAGGGCAGGCCTTCGCGCATTTCCTCATCGGCGTTCATTTCGCCGCGCGCCAGATAGGGCAACTCATCCATATCGGGCGGTGAGCCTTGCTGCGCCGAGGTTGCCGCATAGCGCGCATAGGGCTGGTTCCATTGCACCACATGCTGACCCTTGGTGGTGAACAATAGCGGCGAGAACACGTTGCGCTCCGGAATGGCTAGTTCGGCCATGTGCCAATAGGGCTGGTCGGAACGCTCACCGATGGCGTTGCCATCCAGCACGGTCAACAGGCGCGCACCGCGTGGAATTTCCCTTAGGGACGCGCGGAATTCCCGGTACTGACGGTCATAACCCAGCCAGTTCTGGGTGAGCAGGATTTCATTGCCCGCGATCATCGTCAGGGCCAGCACCGCCAGGCTGGCGCGCACCGGCGGGTCCATGCGCAGTTCCGCCGAGGCGAACAGCATGGCGCCCAGAACCGCGGGCAGGCGCAAATGCACCGCCCAACCGCCCAGCGCCCATTCCGGCGCGCCCAGCGCGCCCACCAGCAAAAGCGCCAAGGTTCCCCACATGGCGGGATGCAGGCGCGCCTTGCGCAGGACAAGCGCCAGCGCTAGGCCGCCGAACAGGATCGCCGACAGGACATAGTCGCTGCCGTCAAACCCATGCTGCATCAGGCTTTGGAAGCGGTCCAGCATCGTGTCGGCCAGATTGAATTCCACGCCGCCTTCGCCGGTGCTGCGTGGCTTGAGCAAGATAAAGGCCAGGATGGCGGGCATGGTGAGCAGCAACAGGCGTCCGGCGCGGCGGACCAGCGCCGCCCCATCACGCTGCTCGATGCGGAAATTCTGCGCCAGCTCGAACCCGATCATCATCAGGAGCAGGCTGGCTGCCGCGAAGATGTGGCAGAAATAAAGCGCGGTGACCGCCAGTGTAAAACCCGCCAGCCGTACCGGGCCATTGCGATTTTCGGTTACGATCCAGCCGGCAAAGATGGCGAAGCTCAGCCCGGCGGAAAAATAATAATTGAAGAAGCCCCAAAGAAAGTTGGCGTTATAGGCGAAGAAGCTGCCGAACAAGGGCGCCAGGCCGGTGCGCCCGTACAAGGCGCGGTGCACCGCGCCGGGCCCCAGAATCCACAGAAAGAGTCCGGCAGTCAGAAACAGCTTGGTTGCCACCGCCACGCCGGTGAGTCGGGCCAGAAGCGGTACCACCAGTTCCGAAGCGAGATTGGGCACAAATCCCCATTGCAGGTGGTACAGGCCTCCCGCTCCTGACGCGCCGTGATGGAACAATTCTTGTTCGATCAGTGCGAAGCTTGCCATATGCGCGGGATAGTCGGGCATGGCCGGCACCCAGACGCTCCATAGCGGCGTGGCCAGCATCAGGGACGCGGCTATCAAGGTGAATCCGGTCCAGTGCCGTGGTGCCCATTCCCGCTCCCAGGCCATGGCGCGCATTGCTCCCCATTCGTGCCCGCCGATAATAGGCCAAACGATTCGCTTTGGTCAGGAATAAGCCATGCGGCCTATTTGCCTGCTCATTTGTCTGGGTCTGTGCGGCTGCCAGTTGCTGAGAGGCGAAGCCCCAGCTGCCGTGCCTGTGCGCGAGCCCGCAGAGAATGTGCTTAAGGTGGGCGACGAACTGGCCATCACCGTGGCGGGGGAAGCCGAATTCAGCGGCGTTTTTCCGGTGAAGGACGATGGCACGGTACGGATGGAATTACTGGGCGCGGTGCCTGCCGCCGGTTTGAGCGTGGCTGAATTTCAGGGGAAATTGCGGCAGAGGCTGCTGGCGGGATATCTCAGGGAGCCGCAGGTGCGGGTGGAACGCCCGGCCCAGTTGGTCGCGGCGCCGCCAGTGTTGCGGCCTTCCCAGTGACCGCAGCGCAGTGAAAATTCCGACCTTATTTGACACCGCGAGTTCAATGAAAATCGCGCGATGGCGGCATGATGCGAACATTGCGGGGATGGCGATTTTGCGGCTTTTGCTCGGGCAGGGCCGCTTGCGTCAGCAGGCGCAAATCGGCGCTGCGGTCTATCAGCCGGTCGGCCATCAGATGGATTACGCCTTCGGGACTTTTCTGGACCTTGCCTTCGGCCAGCAGCAGTCGTGAACCCATCACCTCTTTGCGGAACTGGCGGAAAGTACGTTCCCATATCACCACATTGCAGATGCCGGTTTCGTCGCTGAGGGTGATGAAGACGGTGGTGCCTTCGCCGGGACATTGACGCACCAGCACCACCCCGGCACAGCGGGCGGCCGCGCCATCCTTCATGTCCTTCAACGTGCCGCAGGCGGTGATGCCTTCGGCGTCAAAACCTTCGCGAAGGAACTGGGTGGGATAGCCTTTCAGGGAAAGTCGCGTGGTCTGGTAATCGGCCAGCACATGTTCGCTGAGAGGCATGACAGGCAGCGGCGCGATATGCTCCGCGCCCAGTTCAGGTGCCGCGCCCCCTCGATTTCCTTCATGCGCGAACAGCGGCAAGGGGTCGTCATCGGGCAGGCGCCGCACCGCCCACAGTCCTTCGCGGCGGTCAAAGCCGAAAGTGCGAAACGCATCGGCTTCCGCCAAGGTGACCAGGGCGCGCTTGGACAGGCCGGTGCGGCGGGCAAAGTCGGCAAAACCACGATAACCGTAGCCGCGTTCGCGGGTAATGGTATGAGCATCGTCTTCGCGCAAGCCGTCGATCTGGCGAAAGCCCAGGCGCAGACAGATTTCGCCTTTTTCATTGCGTTCCAGGGTGCAATCCCAGTCGCTGAAAGCGGCATCAGGCGCCAGCACCGTGGCTTTGCCATTCTCCCGGGCGCAACGCACGATCTCGGCGGGCGCATAAAATCCCATGGGCTGGGAATTGAGCAGTGCGGCGGCGAAGGCGGCCGGAAAACGTTTCTTGATCCAGGCGGAGACATAGACCAGCAGCGCGAAGCTGGCGGCATGGCTTTCGGGAAACCCATAGCTGCCGAAGCCCTTGATCTGCTCGAAGCAGGAGTCCGCGAAATCCTGGTCATAACCGCGCTCCACCATGCGGTCGATGAACTTGCGCTCGAAGGTGCCGATGGTGCCGACATGCCGGAAGGTGGCCATGGCGCGGCGCAGGCCGTTGGCTTCGTCGGCGCTGAACTTGGCGGCCACGATGGCCAGTTTCATCGCCTGTTCCTGGAACAGGGGAATGCCCAGCGTCTTGCCCAGGACGTCCTTGAGTTCGTCCTGCCGGTGCGCTGGTCCCGGCTTGGGGTAATCGAACACCATGCCCGGATTGTCGCGCTGCAATTTGCGGCGCTTGAGATAGGGATGCACCATGCCGCCCTGGATCGGTCCGGGACGTACGATCGCGACTTCCACCACCAGATCGTAGAATTTTTCCGGCCGCAGGCGCGGCAGCATGTTCATCTGCGCACGGCTTTCCACCTGGAATACGCCGATGGCGTCGGCCTCTTGCAGCATCTTATAGACATAGGCCCGTTCCTTCGGAACGCTGGCCAGGGTGTATTTCGGCTTGGTACCGCGCGAATAGACATGGATCAAGTCGAACGCCTTGCGGATGCAGGTCAGCATCCCCAAGGCCAGCACATCCACCTTCATGATGCGCAAAGTGTCGAGATCGTCCTTGTCCCATTCGATGAAGCTGCGGTCGTCCATCGCGGCAGGGCCGATCGGCACGATGGTGTCCAGATAATCTTCTGTCAGCACGAAGCCGCCGACATGCTGGGACAGATGGCGCGGGAAACCCGAGATTTTTCCCGCGAAGTGCACGGCCCGCTCGACCGCTTTGTTGGCAAGGTCATGGCCGCTTTCCTGCACCTGATGCTCTTTCAGCTTGCCGCCATGATGGCCCCACACCGTATCCGCCAGCTTGCCGGTGACGTCTTCGGTGAGCCCGAACACCTTGCCGACTTCGCGAATGGCGCTGCGGGAGCGGTAGCAGATCACGGTGGCGGTCAGGGCGGCCCGGCGGCGGCCATAGCGCTGATAGATATATTGAATGACTTCTTCCCGCCGTTCATGCTCGAAATCCACGTCGATGTCGGGCGGTTCCTTTCGTTCGGCACTGAGGAAGCGTTCGAACAGCACGTCGAAACTGTTGGGGTCCACGGCGGTGACACCCAGCACATAACAGACCGCGGAATTGGCGGCCGAGCCGCGGCCCTGGCAAAGGATGCCCCTGCTTTCCGCATATTTCACGATGTCGTGCACGGTGAGGAAATAGTGCGCGATTTCCTGCCTGGCGATGAAACGCAGTTCCTTCACCGCCAGCCGCGCCACCTTGAAGGGCGTGCCGTGTGGATAGCGGCGCTTCAGGCCCGCCCTGGTCAGATCGCGCAGGTGACCATCGGCGGTCTTGCCCGGTGGTACCGGCTCATGGGGGTAATTCTGTTTCAGCATATCCATGGTGAAGATGATAAGGCCGGCGAAACGCACACTTTCGGCGATTGCTTCGGGCGCGGCTTGGAACAAACGCGCCATTTCAGCGGGATGTTTCAGGTGCCGCTCGGCATTGGCCTCCAGCCTGCTTCCCGCCTGTTCCAAGGTCACATGTTCCCGAATACAGGTAACCACATCCTGCAATTCGCGCTGATCGGGATGATGATACAGCGCATCGTTGACCGCGATCAGCTTTACGCGCGCGGTCCGCACAATGCGTTGCAGATTTTGTAAGTGGCGGCGGTCTTCGCCGGTATAGAGCATGGACGCCGCCAGCCATGTGTCGTGACCCAGCCTGGCCAGCACCGGTTTCACGCTTTCCAGGTTGATGGATGGCATGAGGATAAGCAGAAGCCCGTCGCGATGGGCGATCAGATCGGCAAGACTGAGAAAGCAGTCGCCTTTGGGCGCGCGCGATTTGCCCAGGCTGAGAAGCCGGCAGAGGCGGCCATAGGCGGCACGATCCTGCGGATAGGCAAGGATGTCGGGCGTACCGTCGGTGAAAACCAGGCGGGCGCCGATCAGCAGGCGCGGGCGAGCCGCAGAATCCAGTTTGCTCCATTCCTCATAGGCGCGCACCACGCCTGCCAGACTGTTGCGGTCGGCGATGCCGATGGCGGCATAACCCAGATGGGCTGCTTGTTCCACGAACTGGCCGGGATGTGACGCGCCGCGCAGAAAGGAATAATTGGTGGTGACGGCGAGTTCGGCGTAACCGCTGGTCATGCGAAAATGCCTTGCAGATACCAGCCTGGTACCGATTGGCCATGAAGCCCGTCGCGATACAGCCAGAAGCGCTGGCCGTCGCGGGTTTCGACCCGGAAATAATCGCGAGTCAGCCCGGCGCTTCTCCACCATTCCATGGCGATGCGCTCAGGACCTTCGGCACGATGAACATCGAACTGAGCGTGGCGCCAGCGAAAGCGTTTGGGCGGGCCTTCCGGAAATTCAGAAGCCGGTACCCGGATTTGTTCCGGTCTTTCCAGCAGCCGCAAGGGACGGCGCGGCGGATCGTCCGGTTGGCGTTTTAAGGTCCAATTTCCTTGGTTGAAATCGCGGTCCTGGGCCGGCACCGCTACGCCGGCGGCCTCGGGAATATGGGTATCCTGCGAGACAAAGCGCTGCACGCGGGTGCCGCCGAACCGCGCCGACAGCCGGTCGACCAAAAAAAGAATCTGCCGGCGGGCATTTTCATCGCTGTCGAAGCTGATAGTGGCGGGCTTGGTCTCTTCCGCCAGCAAAGCCTCCAGCCGGATGACATCGAAACCAAAGCCGGGGTCCAGCGGATCGGCCAGGGCATCCAGTTTCTGGCGTAACAGCCGCAGCATGATTTTGGGATCGCGCAGCCCCTCGCCTGTCCGTATCGCGATGCGTTCCACCTTGCCGTCAGCACGGAAGAAGGCAGCTTCCAACAGCCGCACGCCACAGCCCTGGCGTTCCAATATTTCGCTCAAGGACCCGGCCAGGCCGAGCAACGAAGCGGCGATGGCGTCCTGGGTGACAATGGGCTCGGCGAAACGCTGCTCGGCCATCAGGTCGGGCAGGGGGCGGCGGGGGGTAAGCGGCTGTTCTTCCGCGCCCAGCATGATCTTCAGCCGGGTGACGAAGCTTTTGCCCAGACGTTCCGACAATTCGCTGGAAAGGCGCTCCGCCACCATGCCAACGGTTTTGAGACCGGCATGGCGCAGGGCGCGCAGAACCTTGTCGTCGCAATCCAGCGCCATGATGGGCAGAGGCGCCATGGCTTGTGCCTCGCGGCCTGGCGGCACGATGGTGCGCGGTTGAAAACGCGCCAAGGCGCGCGCTGCCAGCGACGTGCCGGCAATGGCGCCACGCACGGCCAGACCCTGATCCGCGATGCGCTGCATCACCATCGTCAGCATCGCCGCCTCGCCGCCGAACAGATGCGCCGCGCCGGTAATGTCCAAAAATAATCCGTCGGGGGAGTCCAGGCTGACCAGCGGTGTGAAACGGTCGCACCAGTCGGCAATGTCTTCCAACAATGCAGCGTCGGCGCGTTCGTCGGCCGCTATCACTTTCAGGGGCTGCACCATGGCCCGCGCATTGGCCAAAGGCTGGCCTTTATAAAGGCCCAGCCTGGAAGCCCGCATCTCCAGGGCATGAACATGCAACGCATTGCCTGTTTTCAGGCTTACGACCAGCGGCGCTTCAAACGGCCCGCCGTGCTTGCGTATGAACCGGTCGGCCGGCAGGCGCGGAAACCACAGCGCCAATATCCGCCGTTTCGAAACAGGCATTTTGGACATTCCATTTCATGAAAAAATTTCCCAACCCGCCCAAGCGATGACGGATGAGCTGCGCGGCAAAGACCGGGTTGCCCCAATCGTCGTCATGGCTGTCCGATGTGCCGCTCGCCACTTGCCAGCGTGTCAGTGCCGCGCTGGGCTCGGCCTGTGCGCCATTGCGCAAAAGCAGAAGCGTGACGCCGCTTTCTCCGGCGGTGAAAGCAAGCCGGCGGCTGGCGACCAGGTCCAGGCATTTGGGCATGCCTTCCACTTCCAGCAACACCGCGCCCACATGCGCGCAGGCCAAAATGTCGTTGGCCGCGCACAGTGCCTCGGCGGCATTTCTGGTCCGCACTTGGATCAGGTGTCGCGGATCGCCGCCCAGTTCGAGCAGCCCATTGGGGGACAGCGCCCCATATTCCATCGCTTCGTAATCGGACCTGATCCAGAAAAATGGCCCCCCTTTCCCATTGAAAGCGTCCCCAGCCGCCATCAGTGCCAGCAGCACGGCAAAACCGCCCGCGCTCCAGCCGCTGGGGAAGACTTCGTGCAGGGCGCCGGGCCGCAAGCCACCTCCCAGGACCGCATCTGCCTGTGGATGACCCAGACAGATGGGGGCTCGCTCGGGAGGCAAGCCATACCGCGCCAAGGAATGGCGCAATTTCAACAGTTTTGCGCTTTTGTTCATGCTATGTTCTATATTGCGCCGGCCCGATTGAGAGTCAATTGGAACCGGATTTTTGGGAATCATTCTCAAAGCGCATGGACACTCATTAAATTGACGCACACCTGGCATGTTGCGCCGCAACTGGTGGCGTGTTCACATGCCGGGTAATTC
>Ga0097621_100000615_pt1 | contig 25174 bp, 29 predicted proteins | sample KBSMisM72_FD_73165 | JGI IMG/M metagenome (GOLD analysis project Ga0097621, IMG submission 73165) | Miscanthus rhizosphere microbial communities from Kellogg Biological Station, Michigan, USA - KBS Miscanthus M7-2 (version 2) (version 2) | ecosystem: Host-associated > Plants > Roots >... | reverse complement strand
TCATCGACGAGAGCCACGTCACCATCCCGCAGCTCGGCGGCATGTACAAGGGCGACCGCTCGCGCAAGGAAAACCTCGTCGAGTACGGTTTCAGGCTGCCCTCGGCGCTCGACAACCGGCCGCTGCGCTTCGACGAGTTCGAGAAGGTGGTGCGCCAGACGACCTTCGTGTCGGCGACGCCGGCTGACTACGAGCGGGAGAAGTCGGGCCAAGTGGTGGAGCAGGTGGTGCGGCCCACCGGCCTGGTCGACCCGCAGGTCGTGGTGCGGCCTGCCTCCACCCAGGTGGACGACCTCCTGACCGAGATCAACCTGAAGGTCAAGAAATCGGAGCGGGTGCTGGTAACCACCCTCACCAAGCGCATGGCCGAGGAGCTGACCGAGTACCTCGCCGAGCACGGCGTGAAGGTGCGCTACCTGCACTCCGAGGTCGAGACTGTCGAGCGCGTTGAAATCATCCGCGACCTGCGCCTGGGCGAGTTCGACGTGCTGGTCGGCATCAACCTGCTGCGCGAGGGCCTCGACCTGCCGGAAGTCTCGCTGGTCGCCATCCTCGACGCGGACAAGGAAGGCTTCCTGCGCTCGGAGCGCTCACTCATCCAGACCATTGGACGCGCCGCGCGCCACATCAATGGCACCGCCATCCTGTATGCCGACCACGTGACCGATTCGATCAAGCGCGCCATGGCCGAGACCGAGCGGCGGCGCAACAAGCAGCTCGCCTACAACAAGACGAACGCGATCACGCCGAAGGGCATCATCAAGCGCATCAAGGACCTGATCGACGGCGTGTACGACGCGTCGCAGGCGCAGGCCGCGCAGGACGAAGCGCGCTACGAGGCGATGTCGGAAAAGCAGATCGCCCGCGAGATCAAGGCGCTCGAGAAGAAGATGCAGGAGCACGCGCGCAACCTCGAGTTCGAGGAGGCGGCGCGGGCGCGCGACCGGCTGGCGGAGCTGAAGAAGAAGGTCTTCGGGGTCGAGGCGGCCGCAGAGGAATGAAGAAGGTCCTGTTCGTCTGCACGGGGAACATCTGCCGCTCCCCGACCGCGGAAGGCGTGCTGCGGCACCTCGCGAAGGATGCCGGCATCGACGTCCACGTCGAGTCGGCGGGAACGCACGACTACCATGTGGGCCACCCGCCCGACGCGCGCGCGCAGCGCCACGCCAAGGGCCGCGGCTACGACCTGAGCGCGCAGCGCGCGCGCCAGGTCCGCCGGCGGGACTTCGAGGAATTCGACCTCATCGTCGCGATGGACCGCGGGCACCTCGAGATCCTGCGCGAGAACTGCCCGGCGCAGCATCGCGCCAAGGTGCGCATGCTGGTGAACGGGCACGACGTGCCCGATCCGTACTACGGCGGCGCCGAAGGCTTCGAGCAGGTGCTCGATATGGTGGAGGCCGCGTGCCTCGGCCTCCTGAGCGAAATCCGCGCTACTTCTTGAGTCCCGTCTCGATCTGCACGAGCTCCTCGGACTCCTGCGCCTTGGGACGCTCGCGGCGCGGCCGGCCGAGGCGCTGAGGCTCCTCGTCGACGACGGGCTGCGACGGCGCCTTGGCGCGGTCGGTCTCGATCATCACCAGGCCGGCGCTTTCGAGGATCTCCTTCGGATCGATGCGCGGCTCCTCGCGGCGCGGCGCTTCTTCGCGCGGCTCCGCATGGCGAGGGGCTTCGGCTCGCTCTTCATGGCGCGGAGCTTCGCTGCGTTCCTCGAAACGCGGCGCCTCTTCGCGCGGCGCTTCGTAGCGGGGCTCCTCCATCACCGGAGCCGAGACCGGCTCGCTGCGCTGCGGCTCGTCGTGGTGCTCTTCCTGCTGGCGCATGCGCAGGCCTTCGAGGCGCTGCTCTTCGCGCAGGCGATCCGCGTCGTCCTTGATCAGGAACGCGGGCGGCTGGCCCGGACGCTGATGGCCGCCTGACGGCTGGCCATCACGCCCGCCGCGACCGCCGCGGCCGCGACGGCGCCTGCCGCCGCGCTCGCCACGTTCCCCGCGCTCGCCGCCCTCTTCACGCGGCGGATTCTGGTGCGCGATTCCGGGATGCTCGGCGCGCGGCTGCTGCGGCGCCTGGCTTTGCTGTTCCGGGCGTGGTTGCTGCGGCTGCCCCTGGTTCTCCGCGCGCGGCTGCTGCGGCTGCCCCTGATGCTCGCCGCGCGGCTGCTGCGGCTGGCCTTGCTGGGGACGCTGCTGGCGCTGCTGGTCCGGGCGCCGGTCGCCGCCGCCGCGTCCGCCGCGATCGCCTCGCTGGCCGTCGCGTCGCTGGCCTTCCAGCCGGCCTTGCTGCTGCCGGTCGTGGCGCTCGCCGCCGCCACCTTCGCGGTTGCGATCTCGGCCGCCGTCGCGGTTGCGGTCACGGCCGCCGTCGCGATTGCGGTCCCGGTTACCGTCACGGCCACGATCGCGGCCGCCGTCTCGTCCGTCGCGCCGGTGCTCATGGCGCGGCTCGCGCTGGCCCGGACGCGGTGCCTCGGGTTGCGCGGCGGGGGCGGGCGCCGGCTCGGCGCCGAACAATCCGCCGAAGATGCGGCTGAGAAAGCCGCCGCCGCTGGCCGGGGCCACAGGCTGCGGGCGCGGCTGGGGCTGCGGTGCCGCGGCCTGCGGAACCGGAGCCGGCGCGGGTCGCGGCTGGCTCTCGTCGACCATCGGCGCGGGCTGCGAAGGCGTGATCGCCTTGACCACCGCCTCCTGGCGCTCGCGCTTGGTCTCTTCCTCGGCGCCCGGGGCCTTCGGCTCCTCGGGGCGCTCGACCAGCTCGTAGCTGGAGGGCACGTGCTCCATCTCGTTCAGCTCGTCGTGCTTCAGGCGCTGCACCTTGTAGTGCGGCGTCTCGAGGTGCGGATTGGGCACCAGCACGATGGTCACCTTGAGGCGGCCCTCGAGCTTCTGGATCTCGGCGCGCTTCTCGTTCAGCAGGAACGACGAGACGTCGACGGGCACCTGCGCGTGCACCGCGCCGGTGTTCTCCTTCATCGCCTCTTCCTGGATGATCCTCAGCACGTGCAGCGCCGTCGACTCGACGCCGCGGATGAAGCCCGTGCCGCTGCAGCGCGGGCAGCTGATGTGCGCGGTCTCTTCCAGCGAGGGCTGCAGGCGCTGGCGCGAGAGCTCCATCAGGCCGAAGCGCGAGATCTTGCCGATCTGCACGCGGGCGCGGTCGAAGCGCAGCGCCTCGCGCAGGCGGTTCTCCACCTCGCGCTGGTTGCGCTGCGACTCCATGTCGATGAAGTCGATGACGATCAGGCCGCCCAGGTCGCGCAGCCTGAGCTGGCGCGCCACTTCTTCGGCGGCTTCGAGGTTGGTGCGGTACGCCGTCTCCTCGATGTCGCCGCCCTTGGTGGCGCGTGCCGAGTTGACGTCGATGGCGGTGAGAGCCTCGGTGTGGTCGATGACGATGGCGCCGCCGGCGGGCAGGGCGACCTGGCGCGAATAGGCGCTCTCGATCTGGTGCTCGATCTGGAAGCGGGAGAAGAGCGGCACATCGTCGCGGTAGAGCTTCACCTTGCCGACGTTGCCGGGCATCACCGTGGCCATGAACGACTTGGCCTGCTCGAAGATCTCCTCGGTGTCGATCAGGATCTCGCCGATGTCGGGCTGGAAGTAGTCGCGGATGGCGCGGATCACCAGGCTCGACTCGAGGTAGATCAGGAAGGGCTTCTTCTCGCTGTCGCGGGCGGCGCCGTCGACGGCCTGCCACAGCTGCATCAGGTAGCCCATGTCCCAGTTGAGCTCCTCGACGCTGCGGCCGATGGCCGCGGTGCGGGCGATGACGCTCATGCCTTCGGGGACCTGCAGCTGGTCGATGTTGTCGCGCAGCTCGTTGCGGTCTTCACCCTCGACGCGGCGGGAGACCCCGCCGCCCCGCGGGTTGTTGGGCATCAGGACCAGGTAGCGCCCGGCCAGGGAAATGAAGGTGGTGAGGGCGGCACCCTTGGTGCCGCGCTCGTCCTTCTCGACCTGGACGATGAGCTCCTGGCCTTCGCGCAGCGCGTCCTGGATGCGGGCGCGGCCGACGTCGATGCCTTCCTTGAAATAGCTGCGCGCGACTTCCTTGAAAGGCAGGAACCCGTGCCGCTCTTCGCCATAGTCGACGAACGCGGCCTCGAGGCTGGGCTCGATCCGGGTGATGATGCCTTTATAGATGTTGCTCTTGCGTTGCTCCCTCGTTGCGGACTCTATGTCCAGGTCGACCAGCTTTTGTCCGTCGACTATCGCGACTCTCAGCTCTTCCTGCTGGGTCGCGTTAAACAGCATGCGCTTCACTTGTTTTTCTCCTGCGCGCGCAGGAGACCCGGTTGCTAGCCGGTTCGTGCTCTCCTAGTGGGTTTCCTCAAAAGGAACTCTGAGTAGGGGCTAAAGTCCGCCTACGCGCGCTTGCAGTGCGAATCGCTACTTCCGGTGAGCGAAATTAACCAGCGCTTCAGGACCGGCTTCAGCCGGACAGGAGGCGGGTTGCAGGGGTCCGCTGCCACGGTCGGCAGATCGATCCACCTGTGCCTCGCAACTCGAAGCGACGCGAGATAATACGGGAAAATGAACGACTTAAGCAAGGCTCGCGCGACCTGGCTTGAAGTAGGCGAGGAAGCCGAGGCCCAGCGCATCGACAACTACCTCCTGCGCATCCTGAAGGGCGTGCCGAAAAGCCACGTCTACCGGGTGCTGCGCAGCGGGGAAGTCCGGGTCAACAGCGGCCGCATCAAGCCCGAATACCGGCTCAAGGCGGGCGACCGGATCCGCGTCCCGCCGATCCGGATCGCCGAGAAGAAGGAGCCGGTCGCAAGGTCGCTGGGGCTGCCCGTGGTCCATGAGGACGACGCACTAATAGTTATAGACAAGCCCTCGGGGGTCGCGGTGCACGGCGGCAGCGGCGTGAGCTTCGGGGTCATCGAATCGCTGCGTGCGGAACGGCCGCAAGCCAAGCTGCTCGAGCTCGCGCACCGCCTGGACCGCGACACTTCGGGCCTGCTGATCGTCGCCAAGAAGCGCAGCGCCCTGGTCGAGCTGCACCGGATGCTGCGCGAAGGCGAGGTCGAGAAGATCTACGTCGCGCTCGCGAAGGGCGCCCCGGCCCGGCGCGAGTTCGAGATCCGCGAATCGCTCCATAAGTATGTGACCTCGCAGGGCGAGCGGCGCGTGGCGGTGCGGGAGGACGGCAAATCCGCGGCCACCAGGGTGAAGGTCCTGAAGGCGGGAGAGTCTTTCTGCCTGCTCGAGCTGCGGCTCCTGACCGGCCGCACCCACCAGATCCGCGTGCACCTGGCGCACGCCGGGCACCCCGTCCTGGGCGACGACAAATACGGCGACTTCCCGCTCAACCACCAGCAGAAGGTCAAGCGATTGATGCTCCACGCGGCGAGCCTGTCGTTCAAGCACCCGCTGACCGGCGCCGCGCTTGCCTTCAAGGCGGCGATCCCGCCCGAGATGAAGAGCATCATCCAGGACAAGCTGCCGTGAGGTATCCGCTCATCGTCTTCGACTGGGACGGCACGATCATCGATTCGACCGGGACCATCGCCGAGTGCATCCAGCAGGCGGCGGCGGAGATGGGGCTGCCCGTGCCGCACGACGAGCGCGCACGTCATGTGATCGGCCTGGGACTCCACGATTCGCTGCGGCATGCGGTACCGGAGCTCCCGGCCAGCCGGTACAACGACTTTGTCGCCCTCTATCGCAAGTATTTCCTGGCGCGCGAGGACACCATGAAGCTGTTTCCCGGCATGCAGGAATTACTTTCAACTCTCAAGAAAAAACATGTCCTCGCGATTGCTACCGGCAAGAGCCGCAAGGGGCTCGACCGGGCGCTCGATGCCGGCGGGCTGCGCCGTTATTTCAAGTCTTCGCGCTGCGCCGACGAGACCAACCCGAAGCCGCACCCCGCCATGCTGAACGAGCTGATGGCCGAGCTGAACTTTTCCAAGGACCAGCTTCTGATGATCGGCGACACCTCGCACGACCTCGAGATGGCGAGGGCGGCGGGCGTCGACGCCGTTGCGGTGACCTACGGCGCGCATCGCGAAGAAGGCCTGCGCGCGTGCGGCCCTTTGGGCTGCTTCGCTTCCGTGCGGCAACTGGATCAATGGCTGACGACGCAAGGCTGATCTGCGCCTCGGCCGAGCTCGCCGACGGCGGGCGCGGCACGCGCTTCGAGGTCGAGTACTTCGGCGCCCCGGCGCCGGCTTTCGCCGTGCGTCAGGATGGGCGGGTGCACGGCTACCTGAACCGCTGCGCGCACGTCGCGATGGAACTGGATTGGCAGGAAGGGGTATTTTTCGATTCCGATGGACGCCATTTGATATGCTCGACGCACGGTGCGCTCTACGAAGCGGCAAGCGGCCGCTGCCTGGGCGGACCCTGCAACCGCACCCCGCTGGTCAAGCTGAAGCTCGAGGAGCGCGACGGCGCGGTCTACTTCATGGGATTCCACGATGACTGACAACAACCCGCAGTGGGAGCGCGATCTGGTCACCAATCTGGCGACCGCCGCTCTGAAGGAGCAGCGCCGCGCGCGCCGCTGGGGCATTTTCTTCAAGCTGCTGACCTTCGCCTACCTCACTTTCATCCTGGTCATCGCCGTGGACTGGAGCGGCCGGGCGGAGATGAGCAGCGGCAAGAAGCACACCGCCATGGTGGAAGTGAGCGGCGTCATCGCGCCCAACACCGATGCGAGCGCGGAGCGCGTCACGGCCTCGCTGCAGGCGGCCTTCAAGGACAAGAACACGCAGGCGGTCGTCGTGCGCTGCAACTCGCCCGGGGGCAGCCCGGTGCAGGCGCAGACCATCTATGACGAGATGCGCAGGCTGCGCAAGAAGTACCCCGAGATCCCGCTCTATGCGGTGGTCGAGGACGTGTGCGCGTCCGGCGGCTACTTCGTCGCGGTCGGCGCCGACCGGATCTTCGTCAGCAAGGCGAGCGTGGTCGGCTCGATCGGCGTGCTGATGAACGGCTTCGGCTTCACCGGCCTGATGGAGAAGATCGGCGTCGAGCGGCGCCTGATCACCGCCGGGGAGAACAAGGGCATGCTCGATCCGTTCTCGCCGATGACCGAGAAGGACGTGCAGCACGCGAAGGAGCTGATGGCCGACATCCACCAGCAGTTCATCAGCGTGGTGCGCGAGGGACGCGGCAAGCGGCTGAAGGAGAACGCCGACACGTTCAGCGGCCTCATCTGGACCGGGCAGAAGAGCGTCGAGCTCGGCCTGGCCGACGGCTTCGGCAGCCTCGAGTCGGTCGCGCGCGATGTGGTCAAGGCGGAGGACATCGTCGACTTCTCCACGCGCGAGAGCGTGGTGGAGAGGTTCGCGCGGCGTTTCGGCGCCAGCGCGGCGAGCACGCTCCTCGAGAGCGCGCTGCGCAATTCAGCGATCGGTTTTCGCTAGCAGCAGGAAGACGGCGGGACGGCGACCGACCGGCGCCTGCTGGCGGCGCCATCCGGCCACCGTCCTGAGCTGGATGGCTTCCGTCGGCAGCGTCAGGTCGGCCGCGACGCAAAGCCTGGTCGTGTCGCGGCAGGTCTCCAGCAGCGCCTCGAGCAGCACCTCGTTGCGGTAGGGCGTCTCGATGAAAATCTCGGTCTCGTCCTCGCGCAGCGAGCGGTTCTCCAGCTCCTTGATGCGCATCTTGCGCTTGAGCGGCTCGCGCGGCAGGTAGCCGCAGAACGCGAAGCGCTGGCCCTCGAGCCCCGACGCCATGAGCGCGAGCATGATGGAGGAGGGGCCGACGATCGGCACCACCCGGAAGCCCTCGAGGTGCGCAGCTTCGACCAGCGCGGCGCCCGGATCGGCCACCGCCGGGCAGCCGGCTTCCGAAAGCAGCCCGAGCGGCCGCTTCTCCCGCAGCGGCTGCAGGAGCGGCCGGATGTCCTCGCCGATCTCCTGGATGCTCAGCTCGCGCACCGGCATTCCCAGCTCGCCGAGCAAGGCGCGCGCGCTCTTTGCGTTCTCGACGACGAAATCCTTGAGCGACGCGACGATTTTCAGCGCGGCCGGCGCGAGCGCCTCGGCCGCGGGACCGCCGAGCGGAGCCGGAATGGCGTAGAGGATCACGGCAGCACCGGCATCCCGGCGCGCTCGAGCATCTCGGTGAGGGCGATGAGCGGCAGGCCGATGAGGGCGGTCGGGTCCTCGGTGTCCATGCGCGCGATCAGCGCAATTCCCAGGCCCTCGGACTTGGCGCTGCCCGCGCAGTCGTAAGGCTGCTCGCGGCGCAGATAGGCCTCGATGCGCGCGTCATCGAGCTTGCGAAAGAGCACGGTGCAAGGAACCACGCGCGACTGCACCGAGCTGCTGCGCGCGTCGAGCAGGGAAACCGCCGTATCGAAGCGCGCCGTTCGCCCGCTGAGGCTGCGGAGCTGGCGAACGGCATTCGCATGGTCGCCCGGCTTTCCGAGGACCGCGCCTGCGCAGGAGGCGACCTGGTCGGAGCCGATGATCAGGGAATCGCCGTATTTCGCTTCGAGCGACCGTGCCTTCAGCACCGACAGGCGAAGCGCCGTGTCGGCGGGCGCTTCAGCGTCGAGCGGTTGCTCGTTCACGCCCGGCGAGGCAGTCTCGAATGCCAGCCCGAGGCGCTCCAGGAGCTCCTTGCGGTAGCGGGAGGTGGAGGCAAGGACGAGGCGCCGGCGCGGTTCCATCACTTTGTTTTGACGAGGGTTTTCAACCGATGATATCATCCGCCCCCTCATGCCGCATCAGCCGGTGATCGACGGCTTCGAATTCGCGTCGGCCGGCGCAATACAGCAGGGTGTTTGGCCGCTGAAAGATTTCCAGCGACTGCGCGATATGCTCGCGTCGGAGGCTGGAGAAGTGACCTACCGGGTGCAGGGAACGCGCGATGAGCGCGGACGGCCGGCGCTGCAGGTAAAGGTGGAAGGCACGCTGCAGTTGCGCTGCCAGCGCTGTCTCGAGCCGCTGCCGTTCGAAGTCAAGGTGGAGGACCTGCTGGTGCTGGCGGCGACGCTCAGCGAAATCCACGCCGAGCCGGCCGACGCTTATGCGCCGGACCGGATCGTCGCGGGCAAGGAAATGCCGGTGCGCGAGCTGATCGAGGACGAGCTGATCCTCGCCTTGCCGTACGCGCCGCGGCACGAGGGCTGCGCGCCGGGCGCGGCGGCCCGCGAAGAGCGGGGCAACTCGCCCTTCGCCAGCCTGCGCGGGCTGATGCGGGACAAGCATTGATTGTGAAGAAGTCGAACTGAACAGGAGCTGAACATGGCAGTCCATCAGAACAAGAAGTCCCCCTCGCGGCGCAACATGCGCCGCATGCACGATCGCCTCTCCAATCCGGCGATCGCGGTCGAGCCGACCACGGGCGAGACGCACCTTCGCCACCACGTGAGCCCGACCGGCTTCTATCGCGGCAAGAAGGTCGTCAAGAACCAAGACGAGTAGTCCCGCTGATCACGGTCGCGGTCGATTGCATGGGGGGCGATCACGGCCCTCGCGTGACGGTTCCTGCCGCGCTGGGTTTCCAGGCGCGCTCGGCTGACGTCGCGCTCGTGCTCGTGGGCCGCAAGGCCGAGCTCGAGGCGGCAATCGCGGCGAACGGAACGGCCCTGGGGCCGCGCCTGCGCATCCAGGAAGCGACCGAAGTCGTCGGCATGGACGAGCCGCCGGCGCAAGCGATGCGCTACAAGAAAGATTCTTCGATGCGCGTGGCCATCAACCTCGTGAAGAGCGGCGAAGCTAGTGCCTGCGTGAGCGCGGGCAATACCGGCGCGCTGATGGCGATCTCGCGGTTCGTGCTGAAGACGATCGCCGGCATCGACAGGCCCGCCATCGCCACGGTGCTGCCGAACCAGCAGGGCCGCTACACCTACGTCCTGGACCTCGGCGCGAATGTGGATTGCACGCCCGAGCAGCTGATGCAGTTCGGCGTGATGGGCGCGATGCTGGTCGCGGCCGTGGACCACAAGGAGCGCCCCTCGGTCGGCCTGCTCAACATCGGCATCGAGGACATCAAGGGCAACGAGACGGTGAAGCAGGCGGGCGAGCTGCTCAAGACCAGCGGCCTCAACTTCTACGGCAACGTCGAGGGCGACGACATCTACAAGGGCACCACGGACGTCGTGGTGTGCGACGGGTTCGTCGGTAATTCGGTGCTGAAGGCTTCCGAAGGCGTGGCGAAGATGCTGATCGCCTTCCTCAAGACCGAGTTCACCCGCAATCCGTGGCGCATGCTGGTTGCGTGGCTCGCGACGCCGGTGTTCAAGGCGCTGCGCGCGCGCATGGATCCGGGCAACTACAACGGCGCGAGCCTGCTCGGCCTGCGCGGCATCGTCATCAAGAGCCACGGCTCGGCGGACATCCACGCCTTCGGCCAGGCGCTCGAGCGCGCGGTGGACGAGGTGCGCAACGAGGTGCCGCAGCGGATCGCGCAGCGCATGCAGCAGCTCCAGCCGATGGCGGCCGCGACCGCATGAAGTACTCGCGCATCGTCGGCACCGGCAGCTATCTGCCGCCGCGCGTGATGACGAATGCCGACTTCGCGGCGCGCCTCGACACGAGCGACGCGTGGATCCGCGAGCGCACCGGAATCGTCCAGCGCCATATCGCCGACGAATCGCAGGCTTCGAGCGATCTCGCCCTGGAGGCGAGCCGCCGCGCGCTGCAGGCGGCGGGCGTTGCCGCCGGCGAGCTCGACCTCATCGTGGTTGCCACCTCGACCCCGGATTACATTTTCCCGAGCACGGCGTGCCTTCTGCAGGCCAAGCTTGGCGCCAAGGGCTGCGCGGCATTCGACGTGCAGGCTGTGTGCAGCGGGTTTGTCTATGGTCTTTCCGTTGCAGATAACTTCGTAAAAAGCGGAACGGCAAAGCGTGTCCTGGTCGTGGGCGCCGAAGTCTTCTCGCGCATCCTCGACTGGAACGACCGCGGCACCTGCGTGCTCTTCGGCGACGGCGCCGGTGCGGTGGTGCTCGCGGCGGACTCCAAGCCCGGTATCCACGCGAGCGTGCTGCACGCCGACGGCAGCCAGGTCGACATGCTTTCGGTCCCCGGCAACGTCTGCAAAGGGCGCATCACGGGCTCGCCGTACCTGCAAATGAACGGGCAGGGCGTGTTCAAGTACGCCGTGAGGGTGCTGGACGAAGTGGCGCGCGAAACCGTCGCCGCGGCCGGCATGAGCCTCGCCGACGTCGACTGGCTGATTCCGCACCAGGCCAACGTGCGCATCCTCGATGCGACGGCGCGCAAGCTCGGCATCGCCGCCGAGAAGCTGGTCGTCACAGTCGACCATCACGGCAACACTTCCGCCGCATCCGTTCCGCTCGCGCTCGACGAATTCGTGCGCGCCGGGAAAATCCGCGCCGGCCACCGCGTCCTGATGGAGGGCGTCGGCGGCGGCTTTACCTGGGGCGCCTCGCTCGCCACGCTATGAAGCTCGCCATGATCTTTCCCGGGCAGGGCTCGCAGTCCCCCGGCATGCTGAAGGGCTACGACGGCCTGCCCGACGTCGGCCCGGTGCGCGAGGAAGTCGCGCGCGTACTGGGACAGGAGTTCCTCACGCTGCTCGACGAAGGCCCGGCCGAGAAGCTGAACCTCACCGTCAACACGCAGCCGGCCATGGTCACGGCCGGGTACGCGGCCTACCGCGCCTGGCTCGCGCTCGGCGGTCCGCGCCCGCAGATGCTCGCCGGCCACAGCCTGGGCGAATACACCGCGCTGGTCGCCGCCGGCGCGCTCACCTTTTCCGATTGCCTGCCGCTCGTGCGCTTCCGGGCGCAGGCGATGCAGGAAGCGGTGCCCGAAGGGCAGGGCGCCATGGCGGCGATCCTCAACCTCGACGATGAGCTGGTGAAGCAGGCCTGCGCGAGCGCAGGAGGAGAAGTGCAGGCGGTGAATTTCAACGCGCCCGGCCAGGTCGTGATCGCCGGTGAAAAAGCGGCCGTCGCGCGCGCCATCGAGGCGTGCAAGGCCGCCGGCGCGAAGCGCGCCCTGCCGCTGCCGGTCAGCGCGCCCTTCCATTCCAGCCTGATGCGCCCGGCCGCCGAGCGGCTGAAGGATTACCTGCAGAAGGTGAACATCGCCCCGACGCAGATCACGGTGGTGAACAACGTCGACGTGCGCGTCGAGCGCGAGCCGGCGGCGATTCGCGACGCGCTCGCGCGCCAGGCGGCCTCGCCGGTGCGCTGGGTCGAGACGATCCGCAAGATGGTGGCGATGGGCGCTACGCACATCGTGGAATGCGGGCCGGGCAAGGTCCTGGCGGGAATGACCAAGCGGATCGACCCCGGCGTCCAGTCGCTGACGCTCAACGACCGCGCCGCGATCGAGCAGGCGCTGCAAGGAATGAAGGCATGAGCCTCCAAGGGAAAGTCGCGCTGGTGACCGGCGCCTCGCGCGGCATCGGACAAGCGATCGCGGCGGAACTGGCGAAGCAGGGCGCCAAGGTGATCGGCACCGCGACGAGTGAAAGCGGCGCATCCGGAATTTCACGGACGGGATTGGCTGGAAGAGTCCTCAATGTGCGCGACGCCGCCCAGACCGACGCCCTGGTCGAGTCGATCGCCAAGGAATTTGGCGACGTGCTGATCCTGGTGAACAACGCCGGCATTACGCGCGACAACCTCGCCCTGCGCATGAAGGACGCCGAGTGGGACGAGGTGATGGAAACGAATCTGCGCGCCGTGTTCCGCCTGTCGCGCGCGGTGATGCGCGGCATGATGAAGGCACGCTGGGGCCGCATGATCAACATTACCTCGGTAGTCGGCGCCTCGGGTAATCCGGGACAGGCCAACTACGCGGCGGCGAAGGCGGCCGTCGTCGGCATGACCAAATCGCTCGCGCGCGAGATCGGCAGCCGCAACATCACCGTCAACTGCGTCGCGCCGGGATTCATCGACACCGACATGACGCGCGTCCTGCCGGACGAGCAGAAAAAGGCCCTGCTGACGCAGATTCCGCTCGGCCGCCTGGGCCGCGTCGAAGACATCGCCGCCGCGGTCGCCTACCTCGCGTCGCCTGGCGCTGACTACGTCACCGGGACGGTCCTGCACGTCAACGGTGGCATGTATATGTCGTAGAATACGGGCCCCTCGTGGCCCTATAAAACCGGGAAGGAGTACGGATGGAAAACGTAGAACCACGCGTCAAGAAAATCATCGCCGAGCAGCTCGGCGTCAACGAGGGCGAGATCAAGAACGAGTCCTCGTTCGTCGACGACCTCGGCGCCGACTCGCTCGACACGGTGGAGCTCGTCATGGCCCTCGAGGAGGAATTCGAGACCGAGATCCCCGACGAGGAGGCGGAGAAGATCACCACCGTCCAGCAGGCCATCGACTACATCAACAAGGCAAAAGCCAAGAAATAAGTGTCCCGACGCAGAGTCGCCGTCACCGGCCTCGGTATCGTCTGCCCGATCGGCAATACGGTTGCCGAGGCCTGGGAGAATGCGCTGGCCGGCAAGTCGGGCATCACGCGCATCACCAAGTTCGATCCCGCGCGCCTCGCCTGCCAGATCGCCGGCGAGGTGAAGGGCTTCGACGTCGCGCCGTACATGTCGCCGAAGGAAGCGCGGCGCATGGACACGTTCATCCACTACGGCATGGCCGCCGGCCTGCAGGCCTGGCGCGACTGCGCGCTGCAGGTGACGCCGGAGAACGCGGAGCGCGTGGGCATCAACTTCGGCTCGGGCATCGGCGGGCTGCCGCTGATCGAGGAGATGCACAACGAGCTCAACAAGAACGGGCCGCGCCGCATCTCGCCGTTCTTCATTCCCGGAACGATCATCAACATGATCGCCGGGCTGCTGTCGATCGAGCTCGGCGCAAAGGGGCCGAACCTGGCGATGGTCACGGCGTGCACGACCTCCACGCATTGCGTCGGCGAGGCAGCCAAGTCGATCCGCTACGGCGAGGCCGACGTCATGATCGCGGGCGGCGCCGAAGCGGTGGTGAGCGAGCTCGCCATAGGCGGCTTCGCGGCCGCGCGCGCTCTCTCGACGCGCAACGACGACCCCGCGACCGCCAGCCGCCCGTGGGACAAGGATCGCGACGGCTTCGTGCTAGGCGAGGGCGCCGGGGCGATGGTGCTAGAGGAGTGGGAGCACGCGAAGGCGCGCGGCGCGAAAATCTACTGCGAGCTCACCGGCTACGGCGTCTCGGCCGACGCGCATCACATGACGGCGCCGCCCGAGGATGGCGACGGGGCGTTCCGCGCGATGCGCAACGCGCTCAAGGATGCCGCGCTGGAGGCTTCGGCCATCGACTACATCAACGCCCACGGCACTTCAACGCCGCTGGGCGACATAGCGGAGACGATCGCGGTCAAGCGCATGCTCGGCGCGCACGCCCCCAGGGTCGCCGTGAACTCGACCAAGTCGATGACCGGCCATCTGCTTGGCGCGGCCGGCGGGGTAGAGGCGGTATTCACCGCGCTCGCCCTGCGCGACCAGGTTTCGCCGCCGACCATCAACCTGCGCACGCCTGACCCGCAGTGCGACCTCGATTACGTCGCGAACAGCGCACGCAAGATGACGATCCGCGCGGCCCTGTCCAATTCGTTCGGCTTCGGCGGAACGAACGGCAGCCTGGTCTTCGCGCGCGCTTGAGCGGCGCGCGCCGCCTTCCGTTGTCGCCTTCGCCCGTGCTTGGCTGCGCCATGGTCTGCGCTCACGGGGGCGCTGCAGCATCGGTTGCCCTCGCAATACCGGGATGGGCCGGCGCCAGCCTCGCCGCGGGGCTGGCGGCCCTCGGGCTCGCCAGCGCCTGGAGCCGGGCTTTGCTGCGCGCCCCGAGCTCGCCGAAGTGCCTGGTCCTGGAAGACGGCAAGGCCGCTGCCGAGCTGGCGAGCGGCGAGCGCCTGCCGGTGCAGGCGAGGCACGTCAGCCGGCTGATGGTCACCCTCGCCGCAGGCGGCGGGGCGCGGCGTACGCTCCTGGTCAGCGCCGACATGCTCGACCGCGATTCGTTCCGTTCGCTGCGCGTCTGGGCGCTGTGGGGAAAGCTGCCTGGAGTGGCGGGGAAACAACTCCCTGCCTGAGCCGCGGACGGGGACTACCCGAAACTATTTCAAAGTGCGTGTGTCTGTGGCACATAGGCGTTGCAAAACGGACGGTTTGTCCGGGGGTGGGGAGCTCTCGCCGGGCGGCGCCGGCCTGAAAGCGCGGTCCGATGTCTGACCGCGAGATCGACCGGCAGCTGGTTGAGCGGGCGCAGCGCGGTGACAAGCAGGCGTTTTCGCTGCTGGTCGAGAAGTATCAGCGCAAGCTGGCGCGGCTGCTCTCGCGCTTCATCCGCGATCCGGCCGAGGTCGAAGATGTGACGCAGGAAGCGTTCATCAAGGCCTACCGGGCTCTCCCCGCGTTCCGTGGCGACAGTGCGTTTTACACTTGGCTGTACCGTATCGGCATCAATACGGCCAAGAATTACCTGATGGCGTTGGGGCGGCGGGCGCCGACCTCGACGGAGATCGAAGCCGAAGAGGCGGAAGGGTTTGAAGAAGGCGAGCAGCTGCGAGACATCAACACGCCCGAGAGCCTGTTGCTGTCGAATGAGATCGCGGAGACGGTGAACGCCACGATCGAGAAGCTGCCCGAGGAGCTGCGAAGGGCGATTCAGATGCGCGAGATAGAGGGCATGAGCTACGAGGACATCGCGCAGGCCATGGATTGCCCGATCGGCACCGTGCGCTCGCGGATTTTCCGGGCGCGCGAGGCGATCGCGGAGCAGTTGCGGCCGCTTTTGGGGACGAGCAAGGACAGGCGCTGGTGAAAGGCGGTAGGGGCATGAAAGACCGGATTTCGCAGTTGATGGACGGAGAGCTCGACGAGCGCGCGGCAGGCGAGGCAATCGCAGCGTGCGGGCGCGGCGGCGAGGCAGGGGAAGCCTGGCATACCTACCACCTGATCGGCGACGCGATGCGCGAGACATGCGTTCTCTCGGCCGGATTTTCCGCGCGGGTCGCGGAGCGCCTCGCGGCGGAGCCGACGGTGCTCGCGCCGCGCCGCGTGCGGCCCGAGTCGCGCACCTGGCTTGCGTTGTCGGCGGCGGCGAGCTTCGCCGCGGTCGCGCTCGTCGGCTGGCTCGCACTTACCCCTCAGCCGCTTAACATCCCGGCGCAGATGGCGCAGGTGGAAGCCGCCAGGCCGCAGGAGGCGCCGGCGATCGTGCCGCCGCCCTCCGCCACCAACGACTACCTGCTCGCGCACCAGGGCTTCTCGCCGCGGGTGTCCTTCCAGGGCATGACGCCCTACGTGCGCAGCGTCTCCCAGCAGGGCCGGGAGCGCGGCAAGTGATGCTGGGCCGGGTGCTCGGCCTGTCGGCCCTGCTGTGCGCGGGGCTCGCCCAGGCCCAGTCGCCGGACGCCCTGGACTGGCTGCGCAGGATCCAGGACGCGACGCAGAAGCTTTCCTACAGCGGCACCTTCGTCTACCAGAACGGCAACCGCAGCGAGACCTCGCGCATCACGCGCTACGTCGACGCGAGCGGCGATATCGAGAAGCTCGAGGTGATGGATGGCGTGCCGCGCGAAATCGTGCGCACGCGAGATACCGTGCGCTGCTATCTCCCGGACAGCCGGGTGGTCAAGGTCGAGCGCCAGATCGAGAGCCGCGGCAGCGAGCGGGGCTTCCCGGCGCTGCTGCCCGAGCGCATCAACGCGCTTGCCCGCCACTACGACATCGCCCTCGGCGAAACCCAGCGCGTCGCCGGCTATGAGTGCCGCACGGTGACGCTGACGCCCAAGGACGACCTGCGCTATGGCCATATGCTGTACGCCGATGCGAAGACCGGCATGCTGCTCAAGGCCGTGACGTTCGACCCGCACGGCGGCCTGGTCGAGCAGTTCAGCTTTACCGAGCTTTCGATCGGCAACGTGTCGCGCGACAAGGTGAAGCCGCGCCACAAGGCGCAGGCCTGGCGCTGGGAGGACTCCGATGCCGCCCCGGCCAGCCTCACCTGGACCCTGACGAGCGAGCTGCCCGGCTTCCGCAAGATCGCCGAGCTGAAGCGGCGGATCGGGGAGGGCGGCCCAGTGGGCCAGATGGTCTACTCCGACGGCCTGGCGGCGGTTTCGGTGTTCGTCGAGCCCCTCGAAGGCCGTCGCGAGCCGGTGCGCACGGGCATGGCGAGCGTGGGCGCCATCCATATTTATACGAAGGAAGTGGCGAAGCACATGGTTACAGTGGTCGGCGAGGCTCCGGCGGCGAGCGTCCAGCGCATCGCCAATTCCGTCGAGTTCCGCCCGCAGTAGTGTCGAGCACAACCAAGAATCCGGAGAATCCGATGCGTGCAGTGAAATCCCTAGCCGGCCTGTGGCTGGCCTTGTTCTGCCTGGCGGCGTTCGGCCAGGCGCGCGAGCTCCCCGACTTCACCAAGCTGGTGGACGAGCAGGGCAACGCGGTGGTCAACATCAGCACCACCCAGGCAGTGCGCCGCGCCGCGCTGCCGCAGGTGCCGGGCATGGACGACGACGAGGTGATGGAATTCTTCCGTCGCTTCGTGCCGCGGCAGCCGCCCGGGCAGGGCCCGCAAGGCCCCGGGCGCTCCGAGAGCCGCTCGCTCGGCTCGGGCTTCATCCTGAGCAACGACGGCTACATCATGACCAACGCGCACGTCGTCGACGGCGCCGACGAGATCAACGTCAAGCTCACCGACAAGCGCGAATTCAAGGCGAAGATAATCGGCGCCGACAAGCGCACCGACGTCGCGCTGATCAAGATCGAGGGCGCGAGCCTGCCGGTGGTCAAGTTCGGCGATCCGAACAAGCTCAAGGTGGGCGAGTGGGTGGTGGCGATCGGCTCGCCGTTCGGCTTCGAGAACACGGTCACCGCCGGCATCGTGAGCGCGAAGGGCCGCTCGCTGCCGCAGGAGAACTTCGTGCCGTTCATCCAGACCGACGTCGCCATCAACCCGGGCAACTCGGGCGGGCCGCTGTTCAACATGCGCGGCGAGGTGGTCGGCATCAACTCGCAGATCTACAGCCGCACCGGCGGCTTCATGGGGCTGTCGTTCGCCATCCCGATCGACGTCGCCATCGACATCCAGAAGCAGCTGCGCGAGAAGGGCCGCGTCGCCCGCGGCCGCATCGGCGTGGTCATCCAGGAGGTGACGCGCGACCTCGCCACTTCGTTCGGCCTGGACCGCGCGCGCGGCGCGCTGGTCAACTCGGTCGAGAAGGGCAGCCCGGCCGACAAGGCGGGGGTCGAGGCCACCGACATCATCGTCACCTTCGACGGCAAGCCGGTCGAGAGCTCGAGCGACCTGCCGCGGCTCGTCGGCTCGACGCGCCCGGGCTCGACCGCGTCGCTCGAGGTATGGCGCAAGGGCACCACCAGGAAGCTCACCGTGACCGTCGCCGAGCTGCAGGAAGAGCGCGTGGCGGCCAATGCGCCCGCCAAGGCCAAGCCGCAGGCCGAGGTCGCCGCGAACCGCCTCGGCATCGTGGTGAGCGAGCTCTCCGCCGAGCAGAAAAAAGGCATCGGCGTCAGCAGCGGCCTGGTGGTCACCGACGTGCGCCCCGACTCGAAGGCCGACGTGCGCAAGGGCGACGTCCTGCTGACCATGGTGCACAAGGGCCAGCACACCGAGCTCAAGTCGGTCGAGCAGTTCAACAAGCTGCTGGCCGGCCTGGACAAGAGCGCCGTGATCACCCTCCAGGTGCGCCGCGGAGAAAGCGTGGCGTTCGTCACGATCTCCGGGATCGGCGATAAGGGCTAGCCGCCACGGTTGAGGTCTACGGCAGGCCCTACTGCCATCTGTGCGAAGAGATGGCCGCGGCCCTGCGCTCGCTCGGCATTGCCGTCACCGAAGTCGACATCGACGCCGATCCGCGACTCGAAGAGCTCTACGGAGAGCACATCCCCGTCCTGCTCAAGGACGGCGTCGAGCTCTGCCGGCACCGCCTGACGCCGGAAGCGATCGCCAAGCTGGGCTAGAATGGCGGCCCTGAGGAGGGTGCCGCGGCACCCTCTTTGTTTATGCCGCAGAGCCTGCTTTGAAGCCTCAAGACCGAATCCGAAACTTCTCGATCATCGCGCACATCGACCACGGCAAGTCGACGCTCGCCGATCGCTTCATCCAGATGTGCGGCGGCCTGGAGGAGCGCGAGATGTCCGAGCAGGTGCTCGACTCGATGGACCTCGAGCGCGAGCGCGGCATCACCATCAAGGCGCAGACCGCCGCGCTGGAATACCGCTCGAAGAGCGGCGAGGTCTACTTCCTGAACCTCATCGATACCCCGGGGCACGTCGACTTCTCGTACGAAGTCAGCCGCTCGCTGGCGGCGTGCGAGGGCGCGGTGCTGGTGGTCGACGCTTCGCAGGGCGTGGAAGCGCAGACCGTGGCCAACTGCTATACGGCGATCGAGCAGGGCGTCGAGGTCATCCCGGTGCTCAACAAGATCGACCTGCCCTCGGCCGACCCGGCCAAGGCCATCCAGGAGATCGAGGACGTGATCGGCATCGGCGCGCAGGACGCCATCCGCGCCAGCGCCAAGACCGGGGAGAACGTCGATGCCATCCTCGAGGCGGTGATCGCCCGCGTGCCGGCGCCGAAAGGCGATCCCGAGGGCGAGCTGAAGGCCCTGATCATCGACTCCTGGTTCGACAACTACGTCGGCGTGGTGATGCTGGTGCGCATGGTCGAGGGCGCGCTCAAGCCCAGGGACAAGATCCTGCTGATGAGCACCGGCGCGACCTACCTGTGCGACCAGGTGGGCGTGTTTACGCCGAAGTCCAAGTCGAAGGACGCGCTGGCGGCGGGCGAGGTGGGGTTCATCACCGCCGGCATCAAGGAGCTGCGCGCCGCCAAGGTCGGCGACACGGTTACGCTAGCCTCCAGGCCGGCCGCGGCGCCGCTGCCCGGCTTCAAGGAGATCAAGCCGCAGGTGTTCGCCGGCCTCTACCCGGTCGAAGCGAACGAATACGAATCCCTGCGCGAAGCGCTCGAGAAGCTGCACCTGAACGACGCTTCGCTGCACTACGAGCCGGAGACCTCGCAGGCGCTCGGCTTCGGCTTTCGCTGCGGCTTCCTCGGCCTGCTGCACATGGACATCGTGCAGGAGCGGCTGGAGCGCGAGTACGGCATGAGCCTGATCACGACGGCGCCTTCGGTGGTGTACGAGGTCACGCTGCGCGGCGGGGCGGTGCAGCAGGTTTCCAACCCGTCGCGCCTGCCGCCGATCGAGACGATCGAGGAATTCCGCGAGCCGATCATGGCGTGCAAGATCTTCGTGCCGCAGGAGTATGTCGGCCCGGTGATCTCGCTGTGCACGGAGAAGCGCGGCGTGCAGACCAACATGCACTACTCGGCGCGGCACGTGGTCATCTCCTATGACCTGCCGCTGAACGAGGTGGTGCTGGATTTCTTCGACCGGCTGAAGTCCGCGACGCGCGGCTACGGCTCGCTCGACTACGAGTTCAAGGAATACCGCGCCGCGGACATGGTGCGCCTCGACATCCTGGTGAACGGCGACAAGGTCGACGCGCTGTCGAGCATGGTGCACCGCTCGGCGTCGCAGCACCGCGGCCGCGAGCTGGTCACCAAGCTGCGCGGGCTGATCCCGAGGCAGATGTTCGACGTCGCCGTGCAGGCGGCGATCGGCGGCCACATCATCGCGCGCGAGAACGTCAAGGCGCTGCGCAAGAACGTGATCGCCAAGTGCTACGGCGGCGACATCACCCGCAAGCGCAAGCTGCTCGACAAGCAGAAGGAAGGGAAGAAGCGCATGAAGCAGGTCGGCTCGGTGGAGATCCCGCAGGAAGCGTTCCTCGCAGTGCTGCAGCGTGGCGACAGCTAGGAAAATGCCATGAGCTTCGCTCTTTTCCTCCTCCTGCTGCTGGTGGTCACCGGGCTGGTGTGGCTCCTCGATAAGTTCGTCCTGAGAAAGCGGCGGAGAAAGGACGACAGGCAGCCCTGGTGGGTCGAGTACTCGATCAGCTTCTTCCCGGTGATCCTGATCGTCTTCTTCCTGCGCTCGTTTCTCGTCGAGCCGTTCAAGATCCCGTCGAGCTCGATGGTGCCGACGCTGCTGGTGGGCGACTTCATCCTGGTGAACAAATTCACCTACGGCGTGCGCCTGCCGGTGATCAACAAGAAGATCATCCAGATCAACAACCCGGAGCGCGGCGACGTGATGGTGTTCCGCTATCCCGAGGATCCGTCGCTCGACTACATCAAGCGGGTGGTCGGCGTCCCCGGCGACACCATCGAGTACCGCAACAAGCGGCTGACGATCAACGGCACGCAGGTGCCGGTCAGGCAGATCGACGACTATCTCTCCAAGGAGCGGATGCAGTTCTCGCGCCGCTACGTCGAGACGCTGGGCAAGGCCGAGCACGAGATCCTGCTCGAGGACGACGTGCCGCCGATCGGCGCGCCGGGGCGCGCGTTCCCGTTCGCGGCGAATTGCAATTACAATGCTGGCGGCCTGACGTGCACGGTTCCGCCAGGCCACTATTTCATGATGGGGGACAACCGGGACAATTCGAGCGACAGCCGGGTCTGGGGCTTCGTCCCCGACGAGAACATCGTCGGCAGGGCGTTCTTCATCTGGCTCAATCTGAACGAGCTGGGTCGCTTCGGATCGTTCCGCTAAGGCGCCGGGAGGCGACATGCAGGCAGTTCTTCAGGCAAGGCAGCGTGGCATAAGCATCCTCGGGCTGATCGTCGTGCTGGTGATCGCGATCCTGGTCGCGCTGCTGGCCTTCAAGCTGATTCCCTCGTACATGGAGTTCCGCGCCATGAAGGGCGCGATCGCCGCCATCGCGCGCGAAAAGCAGAACAGCACGGTGCAGGAGATCCGGCGCGCCTTCGAGTCGCGGCAGGCGATCGACGACTTCTCGGCGGTCAAGGCGACCGACCTCGACATCACCAAGCAGGGCAACCAGGTGGTGATCGCCTTTGCCTACCGCAAGGAAATCCCGCTGTTCGCGAACGTCGGCATCTACATCGACTTCGCGGCGAGCTCGCTCGGGGACTGACGACGACGCGGTACGCCGCTCTCGAGGCACGGCTCGGCCACCGCTTCGCCGCGGCGGAGCTTCTGGAGCAGGCGCTGACCCATCGCAGCCACGGGCCGCAGAACAACGAGCGCCTGGAATTCCTCGGCGACGGCGTCCTCGGCTGCGCCGTGGCCGATGCCCTCTATGGCCGCTTTCCCGACCTCCCCGAAGGCAAGCTGACCCGGCTGCGCGCCGGGCTGGTGCGCGAGGAGGCGCTGGCGGAGGTCGGCGAGCGGCTGGGCCTGCGCGACTTGCTGCGCACCGAGCCGAGCACGCCGGTGAACGCATCCATCCTCGCCGACGGCGTCGAAGCGCTGTTCGGCGCCCTGTTCCTCGAGGCCGGCTATGCGGCGGCGCGCGCCGCGGTGCTCGCGGCGTTCGGTCCGCTTTTCGAGCGGCTCGACCCGGCCGGTACGGCGAAGGACGCCAAGACCGAATTGCAGGAAGCGCTGCAGGCGCAGCGGCGGAGGCTGCCGGAGTACCGCATCGTCGCCGTGCACGGCGCGGCGCACCGGCAGTCCTTCGAAGTGGAGTGCGCTCTGCCGGAGCTTGGCCTCAGCACCACCGGAAGCGGCACCTCGCGCCAGCGCGCCGAGCAAGAGGCGGCGCAGGCGATGCTGCAGAAGCTCGAGCGATGAGCGGCCACCGCTGCGGCACGATCGGCATCGCCGGGCGCCCGAACACCGGCAAATCGAGCCTGCTGAACCGGATCGTCGGCGAGAAGCTCTCGATCGTGTCCTCGCGCCCGCAGACCACGCGGCACCTCATCACCGGCATCCTGACGCGCGACGATTGCCAATACGTGTTCGTCGACGCGCCGGGGCAGCAGTCACGCGAGCGCAGCGTCTTTCACCGCACCCTCAATCGGCGCGCCACCGAAGCGGCGCGCGACTCGGACGTCGCCCTGTTCGTGGTCGAAGCCCTGCGCTTCGGGCCGGAGGACCGTACGGCGCTCGAGCAGATTCCGGAGACGCAGCGGGTGGTCGCCGCGGTAAACAAGATCGACAGCCTGAAGAACGAGCATGAGCTGATTCCGTTCCTCGACCGCCTGTCGAAGACGCGGACGTTCGACGCGGTCGTGCCGGTCAGCGCCAAGACAGGGCGCAACGTGCCCGCGCTCTTGCGCGCGCTGCGCGACGCGCTTCCCGAGGCGCCCGCGGCGTATCCGGTCGACCAGCTCACCGATCGCGACGAGCGCTTCTTCGCCGCCGAGCTGCTGCGCGAGAAGCTCTTCCTGGAAATGGGCGAGGAGCTGCCCTACCGCTGCGAGGTGCTGATCGAGTCCTTCAAGGAGGAGGGCAGGTTGCGCCGCATCGAAGCCTCGATCCTGGTGGAGCGCGACAGCCAGAAGGCGATCGTCATCGGCGCCGGCGGCGAGCGCCTGAAGCGCATGGCGAGCGCCGCGCGCAAGGACATGGAGAAGCTCTTCGGCGGCAAGGTATACCTCGGCACCTGGGTCAAGGTCCGCAAGTCCTGGACCGACGATGCGCGCGTGCTGCGGCAGCTCGGCTATGAGTAAGCGGCGGGCGGACCACGAGGACGGGTACGTCCTGCACACCTACCCGTACAAGGAGACGAGCCTGATCGTCGAGGCGTTCACGCGCAAATTCGGGCGGGTCGCGCTGCTGGCGCGCGGCGCTCGCCGGCCGAGGTCGGCGATGCGCGGCGTGCTGCTTTCGTTCCACGCGCTCAGCCTGAGCTGGAGCGCTTCCGCCGAGCTCGGCACGCTGCTGCGCGCGGAATGGTCCGACGCCCTGCGGCCGCTGCGGGGGCGCTGCCTGATGTGCGGCTTTTACCTGAACGAGCTCCTGCTGCGGCTGCTCCCGCGCGATGATCCCCATGAGGCTCTCTTCGACCTGTACGCCGAGTCGCTCAGGGATCTCAGCGCGACCACGAACTACCCGCCGATCCTGCGCAGCTTCGAAAAGCGGATGCTGGCCGAGCTCGGGTATGCTCCGCTGCTCGACCGGGACGCGGCCAGCAGGCCGATCGACCCGGCCGCACGCTACGTCTACGAGCCAGAGCGCGGACCCATGCTGCTGAACAATTCGACTTCCGGGCAGGCCAGCGTAAGCGGGCAGACGTTACTCGACGTCGCCGCCGACGACTACGGGCGCGCCGAGACCCGCGAGGAGGCGCGCGCCCTGATGCGCGCTCTCATCTCGGAGAGGCTGCACGGCCAGCAGCTGCACACGCGCGCCGTGCTCAAGGACCTGAGCGAGCTGTGATCGAGCTCGGCGTCAACGTCGACCACGTCGCCACGGTGCGCCAGGCGCGCCGCACCTACGAGCCCGACCCCGTATGGGCGGCGGTCGAGGCGCATCTGGGCGGCGCCGACGGCATCACCGTGCACCTGCGCGAGGATCGCCGCCACATCCAGGACGAGGACGTGCGCCGCCTGCGCGACCTGACCCACATCAAGCTCAACCTCGAGATGGCGGCGACCGACGAGATGGTCGGCATCGCGGCGCGCATCAAGCCCGAGATGTCGATGCTGGTGCCCGAGGGGCGCCATGAAGTCACCACCGAGGGCGGCCTCGACATCGTTTCGCAGGAGAAGGCTCTCAAGGAAAAGGTCAAGCGCCTCGTCGACCATGGAATCGTGGTATCCGTTTTCATAGACGCAGATCCGAAGCAGGTCGATGCCGCGAAGCGCATCGGCGCTTCGGTCTGCGAAATACACACGGGTCCTTACGCCCACGCCTTCCATGCCAAGGGACGCGACGCGGAAAGCCCGGCGGTGCTGACCGAGTTGAAGAAAATCCGAGACGCCGGCGAGGCTATCCGCGGCCTCGGCATGCGCTTCAACGCCGGCCACGCGCTCAACTACTTCAACGTCAAGCCGGTCGCGGCGCTGCCGGGCGTGCGCGAGCTGCACATCGGCCACGCCATCGTCAGCCGCGCGCTGTTCGTCGGCATGCGGGAGGCGGTGCGCGAGATGAAGCGGCTGATGATCGAGGCCGCGCGTTGATCTACGGCGTCGGCAACGACGTCGTCGAGATCGGCCGCATCGAGAAGGCGCTCGAGCGCTTCGGCGAGCGCTTCGCGCGGCGCATCCTGTGCGAGCCCGAGCTCAGGCGCTTCAGCCGGCATGCCAAGCCGGCCGCGTACCTCGCCAAGCGCTTCGCTGCCAAGGAGGCCTTTACCAAGGCCCTGGGCACCGGAATCCGGGCGCCGGCGAACTGGCATGGCGTCTGGGTCGCGAACCTGCCTTCGGGAAAGCCCGAGCTGCATTTCACCAA
>Ga0097621_100000613_pt1 | contig 25242 bp, 27 predicted proteins | sample KBSMisM72_FD_73165 | JGI IMG/M metagenome (GOLD analysis project Ga0097621, IMG submission 73165) | Miscanthus rhizosphere microbial communities from Kellogg Biological Station, Michigan, USA - KBS Miscanthus M7-2 (version 2) (version 2) | ecosystem: Host-associated > Plants > Roots >... | reverse complement strand
CCGACACTCGACACCTACGGGCCACCGATCGTCTACGTCAACCCGATCGTCCCATCCGGGCTGTTCACCGACGACTTCAACCGGGTCGACACGACAACCACCTTCTCGGGTGGCGTCGGCCTCAACGGCGTCTACTCCGACTGGTCCGGCGATGGTTGGCAGATCGCCTCGAACAAGGCGAACCGGGTGGGGGCCGGTTCCGACTACGTCACGTTCGCCACTTCGCTTGGCACCCCGGATCACTACGTCGAAGCCGACTTCGACCGCAGCGGCGGGGCGTACTGCGTCATAAACCTTCGCCGTCCCTCCGCGACGAACACCGAAACCGGCTACCTCGGCTACATCGACCCTCCCGCGGCTCCATCCGGCGGGCAGGCCCACATCGCCAAGACCGTCAACGGCTCATTCAGCGCCGTTCCTGGCGGCGACTTCGGGACCGGGCACGCGCTGTCGGGTCGCCTGCGACTCGAAGCCCTCGGCAACGTACTCACCCTGAAACTCGACGGGGCAGTGATCGGCACGACGACCGACTCCACGATCACCACCGGCAACTACGTCGGGATGAACGCTTCGTCGGGGGCGCTGATGGACAACTTCGCTGCTGGCCTCGTCAGCGCACCCGCAGCGCCGACCATGTTCCTCACCCCGACCCGCTCGACAGTAACTTTGATCTGAGGAGACAACCATGGCCCGCTACTACTCAGGTATGACGGCAACGATCGCCGGCACTGCGACGCTGCCGTGCTTCTCCATCCTGTCGACTGCGACGGTTGCCCCCACGTTGCGTGAGGTCGCCGTGTGGAACACGACGGCGACCGCCTGCACGTTCCGACTGGTCACGTTCACAGGCGGCACAGCGGGAGCGGCACAGACGGTGCGGGCACCTTCCGGCGTGCCGGCGGCTGAGTGCATCACCCGAGCGGGATATACCGGTGCAGTGACGATCGTGTCGGACGTCGGGCCTCGCTTCCGCCTGGGTGCGGCTGACGCATCAGCGGTGATCCTCGGCTTCGGAGGCGACGGGATATGGGGCGACGTCGGCGCCACCGCAGGCATCGGCCTCGTCCCGGTCGGTACCGGCCAGATCCTAGAGGTGTACTTCGGCTGGGATGAGTAATGGCGACCGTCGCCTCCCGTGGATCGGGGACACCGACCACCACTGGGGCTGTCACTTGGGCATCGCTGACCAACGCCGTTGATGGTGCGGTCGGCTCCAACCCAGCGACCTACGCGACGTGGACGAATGCCACGAACGGAGCCACTGGTGCCATCGACATCTCTGGCCACAACTTCTCTGCGACGATCGGGGCCAGCGACACGATCAACTCGGTGACGGTCAACCTCCGCCACTTCGAGAACAACGTCACCCGCATCTCCGGGATCACGATTCAGCCGTGGGACGGTGCGTCTCCGATCGGCAGCCCGTTCTCCTGCACGATGGCTACCGCGGCCCGCAACGACTCGACCACGTTTGTCGTCACCGCTACACAGCTACGTTCCGCCAACTTCAAGATCCGGGTCAACTGCTTCCACGGTGGCAACACGCAGAGCGGCATCGCGTCCATCGACTACGTCGATGTCACCGTCGACTACACCCCGCCGCAGGCCAGTGTCACCCAGGCTGCCTACCAGTTCTTCGATGATGCCGGTACCGAGTCCGGTGCCGCTGCTCTCGCAGCGCAGGACACCGCCGTCATTGGCAACCTCGCCAACGGCGACGGCTTCGGCTGTGTTCGTATCCGCTTGCAGTCCACGACGGCGATCGCCGTCGCGGCCACCGACGACTTCCAATTGCAGTGGGAGCGCAACGCCTCCGGGTCATGGACGAACGTCGGCACCGGAGCGGTCATCGGCTACAACGCACCGTCCTTGACTGACGCCGCTGCGACGACGAACCGACTGACCGGGGGCACCGGCACGTTCGTCGCCGGGAAGCTCAGCGAGGACGGACTTGCTGACGACATGGGCTGGTCGGCTAACAACTTCACCGAGGTCGTCTACTCCGTGAAGCTCCTCGCCGCCCAGTTCGGCAATGGTGACGTGCTCCGCTTCCGGGTGCTCTACAACGGGGCGCCGACGCAGATGACCTACACGGTCACGCCGACCGTGAACATCCGCCTCCTCATCCAGACGCCTGTGATGTATCCGAGGATCCCGGTCTGATGGCTCTCTACCTCAACCCCAGTCAGCCGGGAAGCGGCCAGACGACACACATCTCGATGGCCTTCGGGCCGCTCGCTGCGCCGGCTGGCCCCGCTGGGGCCAACTACAACGAGACCGGTCGCTCGATCACCATTACGGCGACGACCACCGTGCCGACCGAGAAGGCCGGCCGCAAGGAGTTGGCGCTGTCGGTTCCGATCGCAGGGACGACAACGGCGACCGATCGCAGTGGCAACAAAGAGCTTGGGTTGTCTCTCCCGATCGTTGGCACCACCACAGTTACGCCGGCCGACATCATCCACCGCAAGGAGTTGGCGCTCTCGATCCCTGCGACAGCAGCGGTCACGGTGGTCGACACCTACCACGTCGGCAGTGCGGGGTACAACGAGACCGGGCGCTCGATCACGATCGACGGGGCGGTCACCGTCACTGATCGCCTCAACAACAAAGAGCTGGCGCTGTCGATTCCAAGCACGGGGACGCTCACCACCACCGAGCTGATCCACCGCAAGGAGATAGGTCTCTCGCTACCGATCGTCGGTGCGACTGCCCCAACCGACCGACTCAACAACAAGGAGTTGGCGCTCTCGGTGCCGGTCGTCGCCACGGTCACCGTGGCCGACGCCTTCGGTCACGCCGGCAACTTCTCCGACCTCAACCTGCTGATCGCCATCGGCGCCACAACGACGTTGGCCGTCGACCAGGCCGACTACGAGGACCACCCGGTCAGCCTGCCGATCGTCGGTGTCACTACGGCGACCGACAAACGGGGGACCAAGGAACTGACTCTTGCCGTTCCGATCACCGCTGCGACCACCGCGGTCGACAGGCAGGGCAACAAGGAACTTGCACTCTCGATCCCGGCGACGGGAACGACCACAGCTACCGACCTCATCCACCGGAAGGAGGTCGGTCTCTCGATCCCAGTGGCGGCGGCGGTAGCGGTCACGGATCTGATCCATCGCAAAGAGATCGGCGTGTCGCTGCCGATCGTCGGGGCGGTCGCGGTCACCGAGCAGGTCGACAACAAGGAGCCGTTGCTCCCGTTGCCGATCGTCACCACGGTCACCATCACCGACGCCTTCTCGCACCTCGGCAACTTCTCCGAGATCAACCGTCCGATCCCCATCGGTGCCACCACCACGATGGTGGAGCAGGCCGACCTCCACGAGCCGGCGCTTTCCGTCCCCATCACTGCGACGACCACTGTCGCCAGCTCCTTCAAGGCACGAGAGCTGAACCTCTCGATCACCGCCACCGCTGCAACGACGTTGCCGGTCGACCAGGCCGATCTCGAAGAGCATCCGGTCACGCTGTCGATTGTCTGCTTCGTCAACGTGACCGACCTCCATGGGGCGCCCGGTCACTACGACGAGACGCAGCGCTCGATCCTCATCACCGGCACGACCACGCTGCCGGTCGATCAGGCGGACCACCATCACGTCCTCGGTGTGACCGCAGCGGTGGCAACCACCGTCACCGATTTCCGTCGCACCTACGAGACACAGCGCTCCATCGCGGTGGCGGCGGCGACGGCGATCACCGACCGCCTGCACCTCTACGACCCGGTCAGTCTGCCGATCGTTGCCACGTTCGATGCCGTCAGCCAAGCCGACTACGAAGACCACCCAGTCAGCATCACCGCTACAGCCACCGTGGCACTGTCGATCGACTCGGTGGGCCGGCACGAGCTGGCGATGCCGGTCGGCATCAGCTCGACTGTCAACGCCACCTACCGGTCGAGCTACCGACAGCTCGACCTGCCGGTTGGGGTGACATCGACGGTGACATCCCAAGCTGCGATGCACGCAGTGGTGTTCTTGGCCGTGCTCGTCGTCGCCAAGATCACCTGCACCGACTTCCGATCGAGAACAGGTGTGGTCATACTCAACAATGCCGATGCCATCTACCTCGGTGACGAGGAAGTGTTCGCCGTGTACGTCGGCGCCGACCGAGCCTGGCCCTAAGGAGTAACCCATGCCACTCAACGACACCGTGCTCAACATCGGGGCCAACGCCATGCGCTCGGCGATGCTGTGGGTCTCGCTGCACAAGGACATCCCCAACGGTGCCGGCAACAACGAGACGACGGCACCACGTCAGTCGTCAGCATGGGCGGCGCCGGTCAACGGTGATCTCGTCAGTGCCTCGATCGGCTTCACGGGCGGAGTACCAGGCGGGCCGGTCAAGGCGGTCGGGTTTTGGAGTTCGAGCGCTGCCGGCGCCTTCTACGGGTACTACCCGATCGGGGCCGGCGATCAGATCTTCAACGGATCAGGCCAGTACACGCTGGGTGCCTTCACCCTCGCCGGTTCATCGGCCTGAACTAGCCTCAGACCATGGGCTTCCTGCCGTCCTTCCGCGAGCAGATCAAGTCGCCGAACGTCATCCCCGACTCGGCGCAGATCCCCGCAGCCCACACCCACTTCTACGAGATCGTCAAGGCGCTCGAACCGCGGCTCGTGCTGCGCCTGCCCTCGATCGCTGTCGCTACCACCGAGCCGCAGAGCATCGCCCCGTTGGAGAACGGGATGTTCGTGGTCACCACGTCGGCCCCCTACGAGATCTACTACCGCGCCGCCAACACCTGGAAGAAGATCTATCCGGTGGTCTACAACGGCACGGCCGTTCCTGCTACCGGCCTCGGAGCTGACGACGACCTCTATGTGATGTACTGATGGCGGTCACCGTTCGCAAGGCCGGTGTCTTCAAGCCGACGAGACAGCCGTACATCAAGGTCGGTACGACGTGGAAGCCGGCCAAGAAGGTCTACGTCAAGAAGGCCGGCGTGTGGAAGGAAGCGTGGCCGCGGGAACCGAACCCGCCACGCACCGTACGCGTCACCATGACCGAGGTCTCGGACAACGTCGTCATCAACGGCTCGTGGTTGGCACCGACGGCCGGCGGCTTCCCGTGGGACGTGTACCGGGTGTGGATTAGCTTCCCCAACCGGACGGGCCGGGCGCAGAAGAAGCTGGTGGGCGACAAACTGCCGGGACAGCTCACGTTCAGCGACAACAACGAGGGTGTCGGCTGGCAGCACGCTGCTGGTGAGAAGGTGGTCGTCGAGGTCGTCACGGTTCGCAAGACCACCGCCTACGAACTGGAAATGTACAGCGACCTCGCCTCGTCGGCCGGCGCCATCATCTCCGGCGACCCGCCGGTCGTCGTGCCGCCATCGTCGACACCTCCGATACCGGCTGCCTTCACCGCCACGGTCTCGGAGTGCGAGCTGACGCAGACGTGGACGCACCCCGGCGGTAACTCACTCGACTACTTCGAGATCCAGACCTGGCTCGACGGCTTCGGCGTCACCACCTACAAGGTCACCGAGACGTTGCGCAAGTGGGAGAAGCAGCCGTGGGATCCGGCCACGGTGATGAACGCCCACAAGGTGAACACCCGTATCCGCGCTGTCGGTCAGGGCGGCGCCAGTGCGTGGGTGACGATCACCGGGTGGATGCCCGGGCAGGTGGTGCTGTCCGACTATGGCTACAAGGGCGGAGTGACGGGCGCCTCGCTGTTCTGCACCGTCGACAACATGGACTACGGCGTCGGCGTGTACACGCAGAAGTACGGCGCTAGCCCCGTGCTGGTGACCAACGCCGCCGGCAACGCCGGCAAGCTCACGTACGGCTACCCCAACTCGTTCAGCCATGCCCGTGACAACGTCACCAAGTATCGGCTGGGCTTCCTGGCGCGCAACGCCGCCAATGGTTGGACGAGTCGGCCGCAGTGGCTGCCGTGGGCGGTCAAGATCCCCAACCCGGTGTTCATCAAGCCGGTCGACTGCAACACGTGGTGGTCCAACCCCATCCCCGGCAAGTGGCGCACCAACCCGCAGGCCGACAACTGGTTCTACCAAGGTAAGTCGATCAGCGGGAACAGCTACGGGACGTTGTTCTACAGCAACACCGTGCAGACCTACTTCGATGTCCACCGTCTCGGCTACGGCATCGCCGTCCTCGATTGGGACGTGTACACCAAGCGCACCAACACGGGTGGCCTGGTAGCGGCGGTCGCTCTCAACACCTGGACGCATGCTCGCGACAACGATGAGTACGACGCCGCCCCGGGACTGGTCGACGGCCCGCAGGTGGGGCCGTCACTGGTGCGCGACCAGAAGGTGTGGCTCAACCTGCCGGTGAGCTGGTTCACCAAGATGATCTCCGGCGCCGCCAAGGGGATCAGCTACTACGTGCCGCCCGGCCAGTCCGACAACCAGCTGCGCTCCGAGATCGGCAACGTCTCCAACCGCTACATGATCCTCGACAAGCCGACGTACGGCTCGACGCTCGACGGTCAGATCCCGGGGACACTGAGGATCACACACGATGCCTAAGGCACTCGTCATCCCCTTGGAGCTGAACGGCGACGGCACGTTCCTCACCACCACCGACCCGGCGCGGATCCTGCGCCAACGGATCACCGATCTCCTTGCCACCAGTCGGTGGGAGCGAGTGATGCGCCCCGAGCACGGGTGCGATCTCGAAGGGTTCCTGTTCACCAACGTCATCAACCACCTGCTGGCGACGAAGGCAACCGAGATACAGACGACCCTGACCAACTCCCTCACCTACGGCAGCATCGCTTCGGTGAGGCTGAACCCGATCCTCCAAGAGACCGGGATCGAGGCGGCGATCATGGTCGAGGTGCTCTTCCGTGTCTACGAGGGCGGCGACATACAGATGGTCTCGGCCACCATCGACTCCCCGTTGAACGAAGGAAGCTCATGAGCGACACCAGCACCACCACGCCGATCAACGACACGTCACTGACACCGATCGACTACACCGCCCGCGACTTCAACGCCATCCTCGAAGATGTCTCCCGACGCATGGCGCAGAAGATCCCGGGCTGGGAGGCCGTGCCCGAGTCGTTCGAGATGATCCTGCTCGACCAGTTCGCTTACGTCGGTGACATCCTGAACTTCTACATCGACCGGCTGTCGGCCGAGGCGTACATCCAGACGGCGGTGATGCGGGAGTCGGTGCTCAACCTCGCCTACGCCTTTGGTTACGTGCCGACGGCGCAGACCGCAGCCAAGGCCGACGTGACGTTCACCAAGACCGACGCCGCACTGGCCACCGACCTCATCATCCCCCAGGGCACGCAGGTCTACGCCAACTCCAACAACACACAGGTGATCTTCGAGACCACCGCCGACCTGACGATCGCCGCCGCCACTGCCGCCGGCACGATCTCTGCCAAGGAGGGCGTGACCAAGGTGGAGGAGCCGCTCGGTGTCAGCAGTGGCGTCGAGCGGATGCAGTTCCCACTGCTCAACAAGAACGTGATCAAGGACTCGGTGATCTTCTACGTGCGCGACGGCGGACTCGACGTCACCACTGGGCTGCCCACGCTCGTGCCGTGGACGCAGATCTACCGGATGATCGATGCCGACGCCGTCGACCGTGTGTTCACCATCTACGTGGACGAGGCTGGTACCTCGATCATCCGTTGCGGTGATGGCGTCACCGGTCGCATCCCCACGACCGGCTCCGCCGTGTACGCAACCTACCGGTACGGCAAGGGCGCCGCCGGCAACGTGCCGGCAGCCACGATCAAAGCGATGGTCAGTGGTGGTGACCTCGCCAGCAAGATCGCCACCATCACCAACGTCGCCGCGGCGGTCGGTGGCGCCGACGCCGAGTCGCTGCAGTCGATGCGCACGAACATCCCACGCTCACTGCGTGCCCTCGACCGAGCCGTCACACTGCAGGACTACGCCGACCTGGCGATCCAGGTACCGGGCGTGGCCAAGGCGGCAGCCGGCGCCGTGCTCAACACCAGCGTCTCGGTAGCGGTGCTCGGGTACAACTACTACGCACCCGACACGGCGATGATCAGCGCCGTCAACGCCTTCATGGCACCACGCAAGATGATCGGTACCACCGTCACCGTGGTCGGCCCGGTGTACAAGAACTTCAACATCACCGGCACCATCGTGGTCAACCAGCTGTACCTGCGGGCGTCGGTCAAGGCACTGGTGGAGAAGGCGCTCGCCGCCTACTACAGCTTCTCCAACGTCGACTTCGGGTTCACCTCCCGGCTGTCGCAGCTCTTCCAGACGATGTCCGCAGTGGCCGGTGTCGTCGACTGCACGATCTCGGCGCACTACATGCAGGGCGACTCGGTGCTGCTCAACCAGAACATCACGATCAACTACAACGAGTTCCCCAAGGCCGGCACGATCACGATCACGGCGACAGGAGGGATCGTCCCGACATGACTCGTCGCTCTCTCGCTCTACGCCGTCCCGATGCCGTCTCGGCGCTGCGCCCACTGGTCGCTGGCTTCGTTGCGTTCACGGGTGCCACTGGTGAGTACCTCCATGACGACCGGCCGGTGCTCACCTCGGTGGGGACGTTGGAGTACGGGATCAAGGTCAAGCTCTCGGCTCTCAACCGCGCCCACAACCTCGCCGGCTGGGGGTCGGGCGCCTCCCGCCTGAGCGTCAACTCCAACCCGCCCGGCAACACGATGACGATCGCCGTGATCAACAGCGTGGCCGGGGTGATCGGTGGAGCTGCCTCTTCGACGGTCATCCCGGCCACCGCTGCGACACAGCCGACGTGGCTGCGCGCCCGGGTGACGGTGTCGACGGCGATATGTGAGTACTGGTACTCCAACGATGCCACCGACGAGTACGAGCAGGTCTCGTGGACCCCGATCGGCACGCCGCAGACCGGGACCGGCGCCGGCACCACGCCGACGCTGGCCGGCACCGACCTGCAGATCGTCGGCAACATCGGGATCACCCTGCCCTCGATGGCCGGCAACGTCTACGCCTTCGTCGAGAAGGTCGACGGGGTACGACGCTCGTGGTTCACCAACGCCGACATCCCAGCGTCGCCGAAGACCGAGTTCGTCTCGGCCGGTGGTGGCCAGCTGTGGGACATGGAGCTGTGGCAGACGACGTCGTTCACATCCACCGAGTCGTACTCGGGCGGGCTGCGCGCCGACTTCGCCTTCAACCGGGAGATCACCGGCCTCAGTGACGAGACGCTGCTCGGCGTGGTCGACCTCGATCACCAGAGCGTGCGGGTGAGCTACCAGCCGGCGCTGATCCCCGACCACCCGACGCTCGGCGCCTACGTCGAGGCGATGCTCGTGCGCTCGACCGCCGGCTACGCAGCGACCAACCTCGACGGCCTGCTGATGATGCGCTACCTGGCTGCCGACCCGGCGCTCAACGACGGCTGGGCGTCCACGATCGACAGCGGCCTCAACGGGCAGCAGTGGTACTACTACTCCCTCTTCGCTCGCTACGACGCCACCAGCGGGTGGTTCAAGGTGGCCGAGGAAGGCTGGCTCAACCCGGCCGAGTACGGCTACCCCGACCGCATGTGGTGGGCGCTGCCGACGTACTACCGGCGCATCGACAACCACAACACGTGGATCTTCCCCGGGTACTTCCGACGCATCTGCGATGCCATCGGTTACGAGATGGACGTGCTGCGCTCGTACGCCACGACCCTCGGCGACGTGTGGGACTTCGAGAAGCTGTCGGCCAAGCTGCTGCCAGAGGCTGGGGCGGCGCTGGGACTGCCACAGGAGTCAGCCAATGGCGACCGCCGGCTGCGCACCCTGGTCGGCAATGCGATGGCCCTGCGCAAGCAGAAGGGCACACAGCAGGGCATCGAGGGCTACGTCGCTGCGCTCACCGGCTACCCGACCCGTGCCTACGAGGGTCTCAACCTGCTTCATCGGATCCAGCACGCCGAGTGGCCGAACAGCTTCACCGCCGGCACGTTCTCGGGCGACGCCGGCAGCGACAACAACCCCGGTTGGTCGAGCCAGACCGGCGCCACCGTCTACGGCCAGGTCTCCCGCCAGACTGCTGCCAGCAACGAGGGCAGCCCGATCGGACTGGCCGACGGCGGGTTCTACCTCCGGGTGTCCAACACCACGGGCGCCTCGTCGCAGATGGACATCACCTACGGCAGCGACAACGCCGCCAACGGCACCAACGGGATCCTCTCGATGATCCCGGTGATCGGCGGGCACAAGTACCGCTTCTCGACAGCCATCAAGGCGTCGGTGGCGAGCACGACGGTGAACTTCAAGGTCGACTGGTACGACCAGTACGGCGCCGCCGCAGGCACCAGCGGCAACATCGTCTTCGTCACCATCGGTACCACCTGGCTGCGTGTGTACACGGCGGCGGCGATCACGGCGCCGGCCACGGCGCGCTACGCCAAGCTGCACCTGCTCGTGCCGGCGGGGATGGCAGCCAGCGCACACCTCAACATCTGGCGACCGCTGTTCGGTGACGTCGCCTGGCGCCCGGAGGGGATCCCGACCCAGGCCAAGGGCAACGACGCTCTCTCATCGGTGCAGCCGGAGGACAACGGCACGTTCCGCTTTTGGGCGTACTACGAGCCGCCGCGGGAGGTGAAGATCAACATCTACCCCAACCGCACGAACTTCGCACTCAACTCCGACTTCACGCTCAACAATCAGCCGCCCGGTGCGTGGTCGACGTACGACGCACCGACGTACGCACAGCTCCCCGTGGCCTACGACAGCTACGCCGACATCATCGACGCCGCCCCCGATTGGGAGACGAGCTACGCCGACATGGCCGCTGGTCTCTACCCGTTCAGCCAGAACGCACCGACGATCATCTACGACCCCGCCGCCGGCCGCATGCACGTCAACAAGACGACGGCCCCCTACGGATACACGCTGATGCACACCTACTTCGAGGCAGCCGACCTCGAAGGGATGAGTGCAGCGATCGGCGCCTACAGCTCGGCGTCGACCCGTGGTGACGCACCTGGCTACCTCACCCCACTCACTGGCACGGCATCGATGCCTGACCCCGGGCCGTTCCCGGCCAAGTGCACGCTCGTGTACAAGATCCTCGGGCCGACGGTGGCTGCCGGCGCCACCAACCACACGATCGCTGCACAGTACGACGCCGACCCGCAACGCTCGTGGCTGCTGCGTCGGCAGGAGGCGACTGGTGGCTACGCCTGGACTGTGTCGCCCGGTGGCACCGTGGCCTCGGCCGTGTCGCGCTCGTTGGCCACGCTGTCGCTGCCGAACACCGACCAGTACTTGGCCCTGTCGATCGACCTCGACGTCGGCAGTGGCAACCAGACGCTCACCCCGTGGTCATCCACCGACGGGGTGACGTGGGTAGCCGACACGGCTCAGGCATCGACCTTGTCCACGGTGCGCCCGTTCGATTCCACCGGGCCGATCCGCATCGGTGCCTACACCTCCACCCAGGAACCGTTCGAGGGACGTATCTACGCCGTCGAGATGCGCACGGGCGCCGATCCCAACCTCGGCAGCGGATCGGTACCGATGGCCGGCTCGATCGATCTCCCCGGCGTCAACGGCAACTACGTCTCGATCCCCAACTACGCCGGCATCAACATCACGGGTGACCTCACACTGATAGCGGACGTGGCTCTGCCCGACTGGACGCCGGCCACCACCTATCAGCTGATCGCCAAGTGGAACCCGGGCACCCTGAGCTACAAGGTCTACATCCAGAGCAGCGGCGTGCCGATCCTGCAATGGTCGGCCGACGGCACCAACACCGGCAACGCTGTCTGCACCGGCAACCTCGGCTCGTTGGAAGACGGAGCACGCCAGGCGGTGCGTGTCGACATCGACGTCGACAACGGCTCGGCCGGTCGCACGATCACCTTCTGGCAGGCACCGACAGCAGCCGGCCCGTGGACGCAGATCGGTACCCCGGTAATAGCAGCTGGGATCACCAGCATCTTCGGCGGCACCAGCTCGTTGTTCCTCGGCACCGACTCGACCAGTGCCAACGCAGCGCCCATGTCGATCTACGGAGCATCGATACGTAACGGCCAGTCCGGTACGGCGACGGTCGGCGGGACCGAGGTGTTCAACTTCAACGGCGTCACCGACCTGCCGCCAGGGGCCAACACCGCAGCGACGACGGTGCTCACCAACAGCGGCCAGACAATGACGCTGAACAAGGCCGGCGCCGGTACGCAGACGTCGATCACCCCCGGTGGTCCCGGTACGTACTGGCGCTTCGATGCCAACGACTACCCCGGTACCGGCACCACCTACACCGACCCCCGCGGCAAGGTGTGGACGCTGACCACCGCCGCTGCCATCACGCCGTACTCGCCGGCATCACAGGGCACCAAGCTGTCGATGGCGATGGAGTGGTACACCGACAATGACGTCATCTACAAGATGCTCGGCGCCGACGGCAACCCGATCCGCACGTACTCACCGGAGTACACGCTGACCACCACCGAGGGACGCTACGAGTTGGTCAACGTGCAGCCGCCGAAGGGCGCTCTCTACGGCCGGCTGTTGGTCATCGTCTCCAACGTCGTGGCGCATGACACCTCACTCACGTGGTGCCTGATCGAGGACGCCCCCTACCCCGAGGGTTACTTCAACGGCAACTTCCCCGACGGCGATGACGGTGACTTCTACTTCGCCATCGGCACCGGCTTCACCGGGGCGGCGCACATGTCGCCGTCGGTGTACTACCAGCAGTTCCGTCACTTCGCCTACGGCTCCGCCAACAGCGACGCCCTGTCGACACTGATGCCGCGGCTGCTCCCGTTCCGACGGTCCTTCAAGATCGTCCATGGTGCAACAGGGTTGTACAACAAGATTGTCTGATAGGTTGCCGGCCGTGGTAGCGGCGGCGGTGTCGTGTGGCGTGTTGGCGATCTTCCTGTTGATCACCCTGCGTTCCCTTCGTCTGCTCGGTGATCGAGTCTTCGACTTCCAGGTGTACGTAGCGATGGGCGCCGCCGCTACCTACCTCGCCATCAGGAGCGCCGACGTGGATGCCTACCTCGTCTCGTTGGCGACGCTACGGTTCGTGATCTTGCTGTGGGATCTGATCGACCTGTTGAAGATACGACTGACGCTGCTCGGGGCGCGCCGATGACCGTGCTGGCGATCTTCGGGGAGAAGGAAGCGTCGAGCGCGTTAGTAACGGCGGCACTCAACGACCTACTCGAAGCGCACGTAACGGACACGCCCGAGGAGGAGTTACGTCTCTTCGTCGGCATCCCCAAGACGATGCCGGTGTACTCGGCGGTGCTGGCCTGGGCGGTACGTAACTCGATCCCGGTGGACGTCTACCTGTCGCAACCACCCAAGGTGCTGCAGAACGTCTACGCCGATCAGCTGGATGTCCGCTGGCACCGTCACGAGAACTACATGGAGGAGTTAGTACGTGCGCTCGACACGCAACCCTCCGTCAAGATCTACGCCCTCATGGGCGATGACCCCTCCACTGCTGTCCGTCGTGCGTTGGTACGTGCGATAGACAACGGAGTGGAGGTACGAGACCTGGCAGAAGCAGGTCTCACCGTAGTCGGCGTTGCCGACAACCCCATTAGACAAGGGAGCACAGACATGGCAGATGACCTGATGACGTTGGAGGCTGCCGGCACGGCAGCCGACGAAGGAGACGCCGAGTCGATCGAGGCGTTGACCAACTTCGCCGAGGAGAACGGCATCGACCCCGACGACTACCCGACGTGGTCCGAGTTGGCGGCGGTGCTCGATCCGCTGTTGGCAACGGCGCCGGATGACGAGGCGCCGGAGCCGGAGGTCGGCGCACTGACCGCCGAGACCTTGGAGGACAAGTCCGTCCCCGAGTTGCGCAACCTGGCCAAGCAGCTCGGTGTCGATGGTTGGGAGACCAACCGCTCGGCCAAGCTGATCCAGGGGATCCTCGCCGCACAGGGCAGCGGTGCGGCGACGGCCGCGCCGGCACGGGCAGCCAAGGCCGAGGACAACGGTGAGGTGGTGGCCCTCGGTGGCATCTCCGCCGCTGCGCTGGCACGTGGCTTGCGCGCCTTCGCCGATGCCTTGGAGGGCTGACGACGAGCCGGAGGTAGTGACCGGCGTTAGGGAGCGGGCGACCCCTAACGCCGGTCGGTCCTCGATGTTACGCCAGTGGTACAACATCGTTGGCGAGGCCGTCGAGGAGCATGGGGGCATTCTCACCGTGGGCTACCCGGTGTTCAACAAGCACATCCGAGAGCTGCGCGAGTTCCACAGCGACGAGGAGATCCTCGCCGGGTTCGAGCGCTTCGCCGGCCTGGTGGGCAGGGGCAAGATCCAGGTGCGGAGCAAGCCGGCGTGGCTGGTGTTCTACGGGCGCCGGGCCACGCTCGTGCGCCGCGCCGTGGTCCCGAAGAAGCTGCCGGCCAAGAAGGTGGCGCGCAGCCCGTTCGACATCGAGCGCAGCCCCAAGCCCAGCTTCAAGCGCTGACGCGGAGAGACCCCCCGGTGAGGGGGGGTCTCGACCCGTCGGTGTGACCAAACACCACCTGCTGAATAGCCCACCACCGGAAAGCTCTTACGGTGGTTGACCCCATGTAGGTAGTGCTACTCTAGCACCGGGACGTGACCACCCATCAAAGTTGAATGTTTCACAACAGGGCAGCGGAGTACCACATCCGAGGCCCGCAGATGAAGGGAGCCAGGAGTGGCTCGCAGAAAGCTCAGGGTGGTCCGTGACCTCCCCACCACACCACGTAAACCCAGGACGCCTGACAGGGACAGGTACCTCTCGGAGTGCAGCCGCTCGGTCTTCAAGAAGGGGACGTGGCTGACGATCGGTCAGCTCAGCCGGGCGTTCGCCAGCGCCCACCGCGTCCGCACCCTCGGGCTGCCGGTGACCGTCACCGATCTCGACGTGCTCCGGTTCATCTTCACCTTCGGAGCACCGGAGGGTGGGCGCCACCGCTGGCGGGTGTACGGCACGCCGACGACGTTGGTGCGCTCGCTGAGCAAGCGGACCTACCTCGCAGCGCCACACGTACGTAAGTCCCTCCGCCGACTGCAGGAGCTAGAGCTGCTCGACATCCTCGGCGAGGAGGTCTGGACGACCCAACAGATGCACCTCATCGGGGCCGAGATCCTGTGGAGTGACCAGCTCTGGCAAGCCTGTCCCAGCGAACCGAAGCTCGACTGGTACACGGTGACGAGGGACGCCGACAGGCTCTTCCGAGCCGGCAAGCTGGACCCCACGAAACCAGCCGACCGTCGCGACGTGATGCGGACGGTGGCCGAAGAAGTACAACGTCGTTGTACTTCTGGCTAACTTTCGCAGACGGAATCCGTCTATTTGGGAGACGGAATCGGTCTCCTGGGGAGACGGAATCCGTCTGCTGTCCAAATGCATAAGCCCTGGTAGATGGCACAATTTCGGTGCCAAGAAGAGACGGATACTGGAACAGAAAAGCTGCTTCGCAGCTTTTCTATTTCAGAGATCTTTCGTAACTAGCGAGCGGCCCGGGAGGGCCGCATGATGTGGAGGAGATCCACGGGAGGAGTTGAATGATTGCCATGACCACAACAGCTTGTACACCGCAGGTTCAGCAGTACCGAAACCTGTTCCGCACCGCCGCCGTTCGTGCCATCGGGAAGGTGCCGAGCGAGATACGGGAAGGAGGTACGACACTCAACCGCTCCGCCATCCCCGCCTACCTCGTGAGCATCGGCTGCCCGGTCCTGCTCGATGGCCCGCCCTCGTTGATGATGATCAAGGACGCCAACCTGCTCACCGCTGTCGACGAGGCAGCGAAGACCGGCAACTTCGACGACGCCGCCGGCCTGGCGCTGCAGGGTGACCGGCTCACCGCCATCAAGTACTGCATCGTCACGGCGTCGGAGTTCCTGCGCCGCAAGCGCACCGTGGCGTGGCGCTCCGCCGAAGACATCATCGCCTCCACACCACGTCGTGTGATCCAGACCGATGAGGACGTGGAGATCAACGACGAGTTCTTCATGCTGAGCGAGGTCTACGAACTGCTCGTGATCGATGGGGTGCAGACGTTCGGCCACACCGAGGCCGAGGAGCGCATGATCGGCAAGATGCTGAGCTGTCGCCTGACGATGTTCCTGCCGACGGTGGTGGTGCTCATCCCTCCACTCGGCTCGTCGAGCAAGGAGACCTCGGCGATCGCTCAGTACTTGGTCGACAACTACCTCACGGTCGACGTGTGATGCAGGGCGGGTCCATCGAACAGGTGGTCACGTCCCGCTCCGTCGTGACGTTGATCCCCACCCTGCTGCCGCGGCTGCCCGAGGTACGCCGGCACCGCTTCTGGTCAGCCCAACGCAACGCCGCCGCGGCAGTCGACGGCGCCCGCTTCAACGTGCTGATGCTGCGATGGATCGAGGTGATCGCCCACCTCCACTCGGTCGCCTTCGAGGTGTGGCACATCGCCCCGTTCACCGACTACGACCGCTCCGTGTTCGAGCTACTGGTCGAGCGCATCGAGGAGTACTCCAACCGCGGCGTCGTGTCGTGGGAGCACCACGACGAGGAGACCGCCAACGAGATCCTCATCAGCTCCCCGCACATCGACATGGTCTACGACGCCGACCACGACAGGGTCGCTCGTCTGTGGCGCATACGTGGCTACCGTGTCCCGCTCGGAGGTGCACCATGAGCGTCGAGACCGCCATCGTCAGCCACGTCGTGCGTTACGGCGACGAGTCGCTGGTGTACCTGATCGAGCAAGGGATCACGCCGGAGTACTTCACCTCCGAGCGCACCCAGGACGTGTACCGGTGGCTGCTCGACCAGTGGGGCACCAACCAGCACGTGCCATCGGAGGAGCGGTTCGGCCGGCGCTTCTCCAATTTCAGATTGGCGATCGAGCCTGACCCCCTGCCGGTGCTCGTTGTCGAGCTGCGCGACCACTACGCACAGACCGTCGCCGCCACGATGACCACCAGCATCGTCGCCGAGTTCGCCAAGCCGCTCAGCAAGTTCGATCTCAACGTGCCGCTCGGGATGCTCGCCGAGCTACAGGAGCGCGTCAACATCGTGCGCACCTACAACGACACGGCCCTGCTGTCGGAGCGAGCGTCGAGCTACTTGGAGGAGCTGTTGGCCATGGACGGTGCAGAGGTACCGGGGATACCGACCGGGTTCGACACGCTCGACCAAGCATCGGGCGGATGGATGCCGGAGAACTTCGTCGTCATCGGCGCCGGCCCCAAGAGGTTCAAGACAGCGGTGATGGTGTGGATGGCACTGGCCGCAGCCAAGGCTGGGTACCACGCCACGGTCCTGACGTTCGAGATGTCGATCAAGGAGCTGATGGACCGCATCTTCTGCGAGGGCGCCGGGGTCGACCTCACCCACGTCATGCGCGGCAACCTGACCAAGGGGGAGAAGCGCCGGCTACACGACTTCGTCGATGAGCAGAAGAGCTGGGGTGGTGACATCGACATCGTCCACGATGTCTCGGCTGCCACCTCGGTGGCCGGCCTGGCCGCACAGCTACGCACCAAGCAGAAGCGCCCCGACATCGTGTTCATCGACGGCATGTACCAGATGACTGACGACACCCGTGAGTGGTCGTCCGAGGCGATGGCACTCACCGCCGTCAGCCGGAGCTTGAAGCGCCTCGCCGCCACCGAGAAGCTCCCCATCATCGGCACGACCCAGGCGTTGGACTCACGCATCTCGAAGAAGCACGGCACGGTGATGGACAGCCTCGGGTACACCCGGGCCTGGGCACAGGACGCCAACATCGTCATCGGCATCGACCGCCCCAACCCACACCTCAACGAGGTCCACGTGAAGGTGGTCGGCGCCCGCTCGATGGCCGGCGTCACCGTGCAGGTGACGGTCGACCTGTCCACAGGCACCATCTACGAAGGAGGAGAGGTCGATGCCCCCGGCTCCGACGACGACTACGGTTGAGGACGTGCTGCGATCCCTCGGGGTCAGCATCACCTCCGTCGGCTCGCAGATCCGCGGTCACTGTCCCGTCCACAGGTTGACCACAGGCCACGACGACGGCCACCCCTCGTGGGGGATCAACGCACAGACGGGAGCGTGGTTGTGCTTCTCGTGCCACGCCACCGGATCGCTGCCGCGACTGGTCGACCTGCTCGGCGGGGACGTCGACAACATCAACCAGCTCATCCTCACAGGGGCAGGAGAGCGGCTCAGCGCCATCACACAGCCCCGTGAGGACTCCGAGGCTCCCGCGGTACCGGACGAACCGTACGTGTCACCGTACAGCTTCTCGAAGTACCCCTACCCGCCGGCCCGGATGCGTGAGTCGAAGGACGTCGATCTCGACACGTGCACGGCGATGAACATCCGCTGGGATCCCGACGGTCGCTGCTGGCTGCTGCCGATCTACGCATTCCAGGGCGCCCTCATCGGCTGGCAGGAGAAGAGCACCGGGTACGTCAACACCGTGCCCAAGGGAGTGTTGAAGCGCAACAGCCTGTTCGGTTACCACATGGTCACCGGGTTGGAGCCGATCATCATGGTCGAGTCCCCGCTCGACGCCGCCCGGCTGTACGGCCACGGCTTCGAGGCCGTCGCTGTCTATGGGTCGTTCGTCTCCGACGAGCAGGTGGTCGCCCTCACCCACGTCGGCACCCACTGCCGGCGCGAGGTCATCCTCGCTTTCGACAACGACCACGCCGGCTTCGTCGCCTCGTACTACACGGCGTCGCGCCTGCGGGTGCTTGACATCGACGTGCGCTACTTCGTCTACGACACCAAGCGCCCCGTCGATCCCGGCGAGATCAGCGTGCGTGATCTGCTGCGTGGTGTGCGTCTGGCCACGCCGGCACCACCGCCGGAGGTCATCGAGGCAGGTCAGAGGTAACGAACGTGGCAGATCTCGGTATCAAGGAACTATGAGTTCTTGATCGTCGTTGAATTATCTGCTATACTATGTCTGTGACCCTCACCACCAACCACCCGCCCATCAAGTACATCAAGCGGCCGCGCCCCGAGGGCAGGCTGTACGGGTGCGACCACTGCAGCACCCACATCGTCCTCTACGTCCGACCGATCGAGGTGCTGCACAAGTGCCTGCGGACGCGCAAGACGGCCCGGTTGACTGAGCGCACGTGATCCACGACGTCACCCTCCGCAGCTACCAGACCGAGGCCGTCGAGCTGATGACGGCACGGGGCCGCGCCCTGCTGTCGCTGTGCATGGGCGCCGGCAAGACCGTGGCCTCCATCGCCGCCGTCGAGGAGCTGATCGATGCCGGCGTGATCCGCCGCGGCCTGATCATCGTGCCGTCGTCGTTGAAGTACCAGTGGCAGCGGGAGGTCAAGCGCTTCACCAACCGTGCCGCTCTGGTCATCGACGGCAGCGCCGCCCAACGTCGCAAGCTCTACGCCTACGTGCCGACGATGGTGTACACGATCGTCAGCTACGACACGATCCGCGGCGACTGGAAGTACTGGCGCGACGCCGAGTTCGACTTCCTCATCATCGACGAGATCAGCTACTGCAAGAACCCCACGACCAAGCGCACCAAGAAGGTGCGCTTCATGTCGCAGCGTTGTGGTGTCGTCTACGGGTTGACAGGACAACCGGTGGAGAACCGTGCCGAGGAGCTGTTCAGCATCATGCAGGTCATCGACGCCGAGGTGCTCGGTGACCACCGCAGCTTCGATCGCACGTTCATCCAACGCAACCACTGGGGCAAGCCGGTGCGCTACCGCAACCTCAACCTGCTGCGCGAGCAGATGGCCGACGTGATGTACCGCAAGACCCGTGCCGAGATCGCCGACCAGTTCCCGCGCCTCGTGTCGACGGTGGTGCCGTTCGAGATGTCGCCGGCCGAGGTCAAGCTCTACAACATCGCCGCCGACTACACCCTCGAACGGTTGCAGGAGGCGATGGAGAAGTTCGGCCCCGGCTTCTCGCTCGACCACCACTACGGCGCCGCGGCCGACAACGGCGAGGCGATGAAGGTGCGCGGCGACATCATGGCCGGGATGCTGATGCTGCGGCTGGTCGCCGACGACATCAACCTCATCGTCGACTCGGCCAAGCTGTTCGCCGACAACGTGGACGACAAGGGCAACAGCAAGGTTGGCTCGGCCCTGGCCCACGCCTTCGCCGCCGCCGGCTACCTCACCCACGTCGCCCCGGTGTCAACCAAACGTCAACTGTTCGTGGAGATGCTGACCCAGGTGTTCGAGGAGGACGAGGCCAACAAGGTCGTCGCCTTCTCCACGTTCAAGGGGATGGGCCGGCGCCTCGCCGACGACACCGCCACGCTGACCAAGTCGGTGATGTTCAACGGTGACATGAACGCATGGCAGAAGAGCCAGGCGATGGCCACGTTCAAGGACGACCCCGAGTGCCGGCTGTTCCTGTCGTCCGATGCCGGCGGCTACGGCGTCGACCTGCCCGAGGCCAACTACCTGTTCAGTCTCGACCTGCCGTGGTCGACCGGCGCCTTCGAGCAGCGCGAGGCCCGCATCATCCGCATCTCCTCGGAGTGGGAGCACGTCAACTTGCTGACCCTGCAGGCCGACGGCACGATCGAGCAGCGCATGTACGACACGATCAACCAGAAGCACGGCGTGGCGGCGGCGTTCATCGACGGCAAGCACGACAGCAAGGGCATGTTCACGCCGTCGCTCGGCAGCCTCACCGAGTTCCTCGCCACGCACCGTCCCTGAACGATCTATCATCACTCCGATGGAACAGCACATCGATGCCACCAACGACAACGACGCCGACGGCAACCCGGCCGGCGGATTGGTGCAAGCCACCGGGTTACAGATCTACTGGCAGGATGGCCCGCTCGGTCGCGGCGACGAACGCCGGGAACCCAACGGCGCCTTCGTCGAGACGGTGATCGCCGCCGCCAAGCAACGCATCGAGTACTACCAGACGACCAAGTTCGTCTGCGACGACAACGCCGAGGCGATCGATCTGCTCAGCCGTGCGCTCGAAGTGCTGCACCGTCGCACCGCCGATCGTGAGGCTCGTGACGTCGAGGGCACGCACGCCCTGTGACGCGAAGAGAGCGCCCCCGGCTCTGAAAGGGGCGCTCTCTCCTGTGCTCACAATAAAGCTAGGCGATGCGGTTCGCCGGCTGGCGCCGGCTGTTCCAGATCTCCTTGATGATCGAGTAGGAGGCGGTGATGCGCCCGCTGGTACCCGACGCACGGCTGGCGCCACCCGTCGAGACGTGGTGGATCTTGCCTTTCAGGCTCTCGGCAGTGCCCCACCGCTTCAACTTCGCTGCCAGCTCGGCATCCTTGACCGTCGGGTGGCTGCCGATGAACTTGCCCAGCCCACCGAGGACCATGCCGTCCCACGTTGCCGGCGTGTGGTCCCACGCTTCCTCGGCGACGCTGATGACACGTTCGAGGACGTTCATGTCGTAGGTCTCCACGATGCGGATCACGCCGTTGACGGCGCCGACGCCGTTGGCCGAGGTGTTGCCCATCGTCAGGCCGTGGGCCGCGAGCACCTTGTCGGCGTCCACGTACGAGTCGATGCCGGCTTCGAGAGCGACCTTGTACTGGTCGATCGGCGACGGCGTGGCCGACTCGCGGTTGGTGATCATGAACAGGGTGGCCTCGTCCTTGCGCGAGAGTCCGTAGTGGACCTCGCAGCGGACGTGAGTGATCCCGTTGAGCGCCGCCGCCGACAGACGGTGCATCCCGTTGCACACGTAGTAGTGGCCGTCGGCCCGCTGGTTGACGGTGATCTCGCCCATCGCCGACTCCACGAGCGTGTCAGCGATGCGCTTCACGTTCGTCTTGTTGATGTTGCGCTGGACGGCGGGATCGATCCGCAGGTCGGCGACGGGGAGAAGAACACCCCACTCGACGCGGTGCGGAGGAAGGGTGTATGCGTAGCGTGGTCTGACCACGTTGGTCTCCTTGGTTGTGTTGGGCGCCGGGAATGACGGAGTGTCCCGAAGGACGGTGTCTGGAATGGCGCAGCGGGAACGCTAGCACGTGTGGAATGACGTTGCACAACATCACCATCCTTGCTCCCGCCCCGCGCCAACCAGTACCGTCGGGTCGGTGCCCCGCCTGAAAGCCAACCCCGTCCGCACGCTCGACGCCGAGAGCCTGCCGACGTACCTCACCGAGTACATCAACAACAAGCGGCTGTGCGACGAGCTGACCAAGCGGGTCGGCTCCATGAAGGCGACGATGATGGCCTACCTCGAAGAGCACGGCGTCGAGAACGAGAAGGGTCACCGCTCGATCGTGGTCGACGGTGTCGCCACCATCACCCGACAGCGCAGCGTGTCCACCGACCTCGACGAGGACGCCGCCGAGGAGTGGTTGGTCGAGCACGAGCTGCGCGATCAGGTGATCCACGAGGTGACGATCGAGGAGTTCAGCGAGGACGACTTCTTCAAGGTGCTGTTCGAGCGCAAGGTGCCGCAGGACGTGGTCGACGGGTTCAATGTCACCCACGAGAAGTTCTCGTTCTACGTGAGAGGTGAGTGATGAGCGGCAGGTTCGAGACATCGGTACGCGAGGTCGACTTCGGTCGGGAGATCGAGATCGGTGTCACCGACACGCAGAACCCGACCCGCCATCTGATCCTGCGGGTGCCCGAGATGCAGGTGGAGGAGGTCGCCGAGATGCTGCAGGCACTGGTCGACCAGCTGCTCAACATCAAAGGGGAAGAGAAGCTCTCGGCGCCGTCGTTCAAGCGCCTCGTCGCAGCGTTCGAGGAAGAGGTGAACGATGCACGAACGTGACGTCGTGCACCAGCTGCGCGAGACCAAGAGCGGCAACGTCGTCGCCAAGTGCGGGGTGGCCGGCCGCAACGACAAGGTCCGTACCACGGCGTGGCACACCGACGTGACGTGTCCCGAGTGCCTGTCGTGACGGCGCGCCGCTTCGAGCTGCACCGTGACGTCGATGTCACCGGGGTCTCCGGCACGGGTGTCGTCGCCGAGGGGATCCTCTTCACCGACGACGTGGCCGTGCTGCACTGGGTCAGCCAGTGGCCGTCGTCGGTGGTGCACTACGAGCGCGGTATGGAGTCGGTCGAGCACGTCCACGGCCACGGTGGGCACACGAGGATCGTGTGGCTGGACGAGTGAAGGACACCAACGCCGTGCTCGACAAGGTGTTCGGCACCACGGCGCTCACCTCGATCGAGCAGATTTCAGAGTGGCAGAAACCGAAGACCCCCCCTGCTGATCGCAGCCACTGGGACCGCAACCCGGTGGTGTTCACGATCAAGGGCAAGGAGCGCGAGTTCTTCACCATCGGTGCCCTCGCCGAGGCGCTCGGCCGGCAGCCGGTGACCATCCGCTCGTGGGAGCGCAAGCGCTGGTTCCCTCCGGCGTACTACCGGGAGGAGCCACCGCCCACGGCCAACCTCGCCGGCCGCGTCGCCAAGGGCCGGCGCCTGTACTCACGTGGACAGATCGAGGCAGTCATCGCCGCCGCCAAGGTGGCGCGGGTCTATGATCCTGCCGACAGTCGCATCGCCAACTGGTCCGAGTTCACACGCCTCGTGTGGCTGGTCTGGAAGACGGTGTGAGTCCACCCACCTAGACAATGGGGAGCAACATCCAATGGTCACATTCGTGAGGCAGGGCGCCGTCCCGGCCAAGAAGCAGGCTGCCAAGAAGACGGCAGCGAAGAAGGCGGCGGCGCCGGCACGGCCGGTGTACGACGACGACGATGATGACGACGCCGGCATCGTCACCAAGCCACCGCGCCCACGTCCTGTCGTCGATGACGACGACGACGAGCAGGTCGTCATCCCACAGGTCAAGGGTGGCTGGGGCGAGGCCCAACAGGTCGCCACGTCATCCGACTTCGCCAACAAGCTGACGTTGAAGGATGGTGACGAGGAGGTGATCCGCTTCCTCGAAGACAAGCCGTACGCCTCGATGCGCATCCACTGGACCCAGCGCAAGGGCAAGCGCGCCTTCCCGTGCGTCGGTGACTTCACCAAGGACTCGACCAAGAACGGCTGTCCGTTCTGCGCCTACAACATGGACTACCAGAAGGAGTCGCGGTTCAACGTTGCTGTGCTGTCGGAGGAGGATCCGATCGTGATGTCGCTCAACGTCTCGCCGAAGACGTTGAAGAAGCTCATCGGTCACAACGAGTCCAAGCACGGCCCGCTGTCGCGCAAGTTCTACATCTTCCGCCGTGTCGGCACCGGGTTCGAGACCGAGTACACCTTCGAGGTGGTGCGCACGCCCGGCGACATCGCCGAGGACTTCCCGAAGGTCTACGTGCCCACCGAGGATGAGCTGGAAGCACTGCCGCGCTTCACCCCCGAGTTCGCCAGCAAGGACTTCGCTCCGCTGTCGGAGATGCGCAAGGTGGCACGGGAGATCGCCTCCGGCGAGGACGAAGATGAATAGCCGTGCTCGTCACCACCACTACCGAGTTACGTGAGCTAGTACGGGAGTACCAGCGGCGTGATGCCTTCGTCTTCGACTTGGAGACGATCTACACGCCCGACGAAGAGGAACGAGCGAAGGGTGAGCGACTGCGCAAGCTGTCGCCGGCCGAGCGCTCGGTCGATGACAAGGCATGGCTCACCGAGTACGACATGCGCGCCACCGACGAGCGGCGCAACCAAGTGGTGTGGTTTGGGTTGGCCACGCTCGGCCGCAGTGATGCGGTTGCGTGTGGCCACCCCAACGGTGAGCTGATCACCCCGGCCGGCCCGCAGATGTTCGATGTGTCCGAGCTGTACGGCGAGGACGACGAGCGCGCCAGGACATCACGGGGCAAGGTCTCGCACCGTCACGTGCAACGCATGATGCCGGCGGTGTTCGGCCCACCACCACCGCAGCTCGACATCATGGAAGCATGCGACATCCTCGAACCGCTGATGTTCAGTGAGCGTCGCAAGATCAACCAGAACCTGCGCTTCGATCTCCGCTCGTTGGTCAAGTACTACGGCGAGCTGGTGCCGGGGCCGTGGGGTGAGCTACAGGTGGCGCTGCACATCCTCGACGAGAACGCCTTCCCGGGCTGGGATCTCGGCACGTTCGTGAAGGATCTGCTCGGTCACGAGTACGACAAGCTCGGCAAGGTCGGGATGCGCAACATCAGCTTCACCCAGGCGACGCGCTACGCCGAGCAGGACGCACGGTTCACGTGGCTGCTGTGGGCCGAGGCCGAGCGCAAGCTGCGCCGCAACCCGGTGTATTGGGAGCTGTTCGAGTTCGAGATGGAAGTGGCCCAGTCGTTGCGCCAGCAGGAGCTGCACGGTGTCAAGGTGGACACCGAGGTGATGGCTCGGCTGCGTGCCGATGCCGAGGCCGAGGCCACGTTGCTGCGTGACATGTTGATCACCGA
>Ga0097621_100000607_pt1 | contig 25265 bp, 23 predicted proteins | sample KBSMisM72_FD_73165 | JGI IMG/M metagenome (GOLD analysis project Ga0097621, IMG submission 73165) | Miscanthus rhizosphere microbial communities from Kellogg Biological Station, Michigan, USA - KBS Miscanthus M7-2 (version 2) (version 2) | ecosystem: Host-associated > Plants > Roots >... | reverse complement strand
TTGGGCGGGAAAAATGGAAAAGGCTGTGACATTGGTTATGCTCCAGAAATCAGCTCCTGCGAGGAAGCTAACCACGTGGATACATGCACCGTCACAGCCCTTGATGTAATCACTGCTTTCGCAGTTCCAAACCCCAACTACTCCTCGCAGAGCTAGTCGGTTTTTTCAGGTCTGGTTGCCCTTCGGGTCACCCCGTTGAGCAGATCACTCAGCTTACTTCGGACTGGCAAATTTTATTAAGCCAACCCTTTCAGCCGTCGACGCAAGCAACATTAAAGAGTCACTCGACGCGTGTCAACGCAGTTTTCACCACAATTTCAAGATTTCTGTGAATGCTTTTGTGGAAAACCAGGGCTCATTTCAGTGCGATGGTAAATTCGGTCAATCCAGCTTCCAGAGCACAGTCTCAGGTGGGCCCCTGCCACCGAACATTGTGTCCGATGATTGGCCGCAGGGTGCCCGCCAGGCATCCGATAGATATGAAGCAGTCGAAAAGGAGCTGGAGGCCACCGTCTTCTACAACGCCGCCGATCCCGCAGCCGGGACCTAGACCCGATCCGGAGCCGCATCCAGGAACCGATCCGGACGTGACCCCGCCGTTTAATCCAGACCCCGAACCGGACGTTGTGCCCGTTCCGTTGCCGGAACCTGAGCCGATGCCCCTGTGATCGAGAGACTGCGGTGGCCGACAGAGCGCACTGAGACACCGATGTCTAAGCTTCGCGTTCAGCGACCGCAAAAGAAACGTCGGGGCCTTGCAGGCTTCGAGGAGTAACTCCAAGTTGGCTTACGCTACCTTTGCGGTTGGCTTCTCCTCGAAAGCTGCGCGATAGACCCGCTCGTATGCCTTGGCCATGCGAGAGGTGGAAAAGTTCTCTTCCACATACTTCCGTACCTCCACCGGATTCAGGTCGAGATTACGTGCACGTTTTGCCATCTCGACGACTGAGCGGCAAATGTACCCGGATACTCCGGGACTGACGATTTCCGGCACAGAGCCGCCGGGCATCGCCAACACCGGAGTGCCACAGGCCATGGCTTCCACCATGACCAGTCCAAATGGCTCGTTCCATTGAATCGGGAATAGCATCGCTAGGGAGTTCCCCAGCAGTTCATTCTTCGTCGCTAAGTCGGCCAAGCCGATGTATTCCACCAGCGTCCCATCTATGTGCGGCTTGACCTTTTTTTCAAAATAGTCCCGATGCATCGGCTGAATGTCTCCTGCCATCTTCAAAGGAATTCCGGTCCGCTTTGCGACATCGATCGCGATATGAGTTCCTTTGAGAGGAGCGATTCGCCCAATGAAGCTCAGATATTGCTGCTTCCGCTCAACCAGCTTGTATTGTCCGATGTCGATGCCATGATGAACCGTGTGCATGCGGCGCATTTTTTCTTCTCGGCATTGCGCATGACTGATACACACGTAATGGACATCGGGAAAGAAGGAGTAGAACTCACTCAACTTCGGTTCGTGTGGGCCATGGAGGGTCAGCACCATGGGACGGTCGGTAAAGCGCGAAAACGTGATGCCCGGCCATGACTGCACGTGAAGGATGTCGCACTCGCGCTCGGCATCGTGGACAGCCCATGAGGTGTGATTGCAGTCGCGCATCCAAGAATGCTCTGGGTTCTTGATGGGCCACTCGGCGTGTTCATAGAGTGAGCGGCGGGGAACCGGCACGGTGGACTCTCCATTGGCGTAAACCACAACCTCAATCCCGATTTCCTGCAGGGCTGTTGCAAGATGGGCAACGAACAGCTCGGTGCCGCCGTAATCTGCTGGGGGAACTGAAATCATGGGAGGTGCTATAAGTGCGACTCTCAAAAGACCTCCTGTGTCCAGCGGCCGTGGCAGCTGCGATTCCGGCCCTACTTGGATGCTAGGTGAGGAGGTTAAGGACAAGCCAGTCTCGGGCTCAGCCGTTCTGGCCTTTCGGAATGGCTCCTCGAATCGCGTCGACTCGTTCGCCGACCTTGCCGGGTACTATAGGCAAAAGTTCGAAACCGAACTTACGGTAGGTATCCTCATGAACCTTCTCAAATTTCAGGCTCTCCTCAAAGGTGATCCGACGAGCTGCGGTGGGGGTGATGTGGCCGAGGTTTCGTATGAAGAACACCTCGCGTTCATACACGCCTTCCCTTCTAACGCGTTCCAATTCGCTCGTTAGGAACGGGGACAGAGCGTGTCCGAGATAGGCAGCCAAAGCAACGGTGCACACGACAGAACGATCGTGAAACTGGATTTCGTCCGGCAGATAAGCACCGCGAATCTGCCGCTCTCTCTGTAGTCGAGCGACTGCATCAATGAAAGCTGGATCCCTCCATGGCTCCGAGGTGCCTCGGGCGTGGGCGACAGCAATGATGTCGGTGGCGGCTTCTTCAACCACTCCAAACCCATCGAGTTCTAAGTGGCGAAGGATTGCAGTCTTTCCGGCGCCGGGAGCGCCAGTGATGACGAATCTCCTCATGTTATTCCCCGTTGAGCGTCTATGTTCCGATGGCTCCGGCACAGAGCGCAATTCATTATCAACACCCCCAGCGTTTTCGATGATCATTCTTGCCATGCGTGCAGGTTATCGCTAACTGGCGCACTTGCTCCGAAGAGCACCGAGGGGGCCGCACGGATTTGGAGTGTTTCGAGTTGGCTTCGCAGAGTCGCGTAGAACCCGGCAGGAGCTCGGAGAGCATTGTACGTTGCGAAACAACCTGACCACGATTGCGATCCATAGCAAAGCACCGCGAAAGGATTGCATGTTGCTGATTTAGGGCAGCCTTGCTCGATCCGGCGCAGCCAAAGCACATTTCTCAATGCAAAACTGCGTTGCCTGGACCGCTGCAGGTTGACTGTGTTTGTAAAGCGATGGGAGTATCGCCGCACGCAAAAGCACCTTCGTGGGTCCTTATGCGGCAGCCTGGTTCTCTTTTGCGCGCACGGCTGCGTCCAGGTCGAAATCTCGCCCTTCTGCGATGAGGAGGCAATTGCATATGTTAACCAAGATTCAAAGTGTGTGTCTGTTTGCGCTCGTATTGTCTTGCGCGGGCCTGGCATTTAGCCAAGGAGGTGCCAACGGCACGATCGTTGGCACGGTCACAGATAGCTCGGGCGCGGTCGTGCCCAATGCAAAGGTTGACGTAACCAATACCGCGACGTCAGTGGTTGTCCACACAGAGACAAGCTCAACGGGCGACTATACGGTTCCATACTTGAATCCGGCGTCGTACAAAGTATCGGTCACAGCATCCGGATTCCAAAAGGCGGAATCGACGGCTTTCACCCTGGTTGTGGGTCAACAAGCTCGAGTCAATATCACGATGAAGCCCGGTTCTGCGGTCGAAACCATAGAAGTACAGGCCAGCAGCCTTGGTATCCAGACGGAAAGCCCTGAAATCTCCAACACCATCGCCCAGAATCAAATCGAAGAGTTGCCCCTGAATGGTCGCAATTTTGTCCAGTTGCTTACTCTAGGCGAGGGAGCGGTGACCCTGGGCGGTGAACAAGGGACCATGAGGCAGGGCCAAGGCAATGCCATCAGCATCAACGGCGGTCGGCCCACATCAAACAATTACACTCTGGATGGCTTAGTCAACACCGATACATCGCTCAACACGCCCGCGGTCATTCTGTCTCAGGACGCCATCCAAGAATTCAAGACCCAAAGCGGTGCATACTCTGCCGAGTACGGTTTCAGCGCCAATCAAGTCAATATCGTGAGCAAGAGCGGTACCAACCAGATCCACGGAACTGTATTCGAGACCAACCGCAACGATGCATTTGACGCGAAGTCGCATTTTCAACCGACGACTCCTGAACTTCGGCAAAACCAGTTTGGATTCGTGATAGGAGGACCAGCCTACATTCCGAAACTTTACGATGGCCGCAACAAAACATTCTGGCTGGTGAACTATGAAGGGTGGAGGATTCGGAATGGTTATGCAGCGTCGGGAAATGCTCCCGACCCCCGCGAACTCACCGGCGACTTCTCGGCATCAAATCTTCCTGCATTCGGGTCTGCTGCGTGTACTGCCGCCCTGGTTCAGAACCAGCCGTGTATGCCGGTTGATCCAACAACCGGTGCGGCCTTCCCCGGCAACATCATCCCCAGCACTAGTTTTTCCCGCTTGGCAGTGGTCACAGCAGGTGTCTCTTTTGCGACGCCCAACGCAAACCCCGCCGCAACCGGAGGGCTTAACCTTGTGTTGACGGGAGCTCTACCGCTAACCTCCAACCAGCAAACTTACCGCTTGGACCAAAATCTAGGGAGATGGGGGCAAATCTTTGGGCGTGGTACCTACTCGACCTATGAAAACAGCAGTTTTGGCAGCTATGCACCGGCGCCTGTAGGTACCGGTTTTTTCAATGAGACTTCGAAGAGTTGGACGGTGTCGCACACCATCAACCTCGGACAAACGGCCGTCAACAACTTCCGGTTCGGGTTTCTTCGAGCGATCGCACTTCAGACGGCAACCGCGCCGCCTGCCACGGCCGTGAGTGGTCTCGGATTGACCGGTACCTTCACCAAGTTTTCGGGCGGACAGGAAAGTTGGCCCTACATTGCCATGTCGCAGTTCAGCGCCGCCGGTGGACCAGTGAACGCTTACACAGCAAGCAATCAGCCAATGTGGGAATTTGCTGATTCGGTGACGTTAACCCGTGGCGCGCATACGATTTCTGCTGGCGTCGACTACCGTCATTGGCATCTGATTCGTAATCTGGACAACGACTTTTACGGCGAATACACCTACAACAACAATCTTGTCTCGTCGAATGCCGCAAGTTGCCCCAATGCAACCGGCTTGTGCGGCACTGGGAACGCGGTTGCCGACTACCTGCTCGGCTACTATGCGGCAGCAGGAGGATTCTTTCCTGCTCCCTTGAGCAGTACCAAGGAGGCCGGGAATCCACAAGACCACGTTTTCGGCTACTTCGCCCCCTATGTGCAGGACGATTGGAAGGTAAACAACCGTTTAACCCTGAACATCGGGCTGCGCTGGGATTACCGAGCTGCTGCCTATGAAGCAAGCAACCACTTCTTCTGGCTGGATAACAAGAACCCTTTGGGCGGCCTGTGCTATGCCGATAAGACCCTTTCATCGAATGGCGTGGCGCCGGCGGGGAACGGGGTTTATGAGTACTGTGGAGCTAACGTACCGCATCCCGGCTCGAAGACGCCATTCGCGCCGCGCTTTGGATTCGCCTATCGCCCGTTTGGCGAGAAGACGGTAATTCGCGGTGGTTATGGAATTTTCTGGGACTCGTCCGAAGGCAGAGAAATCGACGATTCCGGAGACCTCTACCCATACGCCGTCCGACAGAACCTCAACCCGGTTTCCAACCCGACTGTTCCCAAGTTCACAGACAATCTATTCCCGAGTTTCACCGCTCTAAACCCGATCAATCCTGCTTCGCTCACATTTCTGGCAGTGATCGAATCCGACAACCCGATCAATCCCTATTTGCAACAGTGGAATCTTTCTGTTCAACGCGAGTTGGCGCGGAACACGATTCTGGAAATCAACTACATCGGGAACAAAGGAACCCACCTTCTCGACCGGCGAAATATCGCGCAGGCACTGCCTCCTTCGGCTACCGATCTGCCGTTTTGCCAGGCTGACCCCAACGATGCAGCGCATAATTGCCTCGTCTCGCAACGAAAGCCTTACGCGCACTTTCCCGGCATTTACATCAATAGCGACTGGCACGGCTATTCCAACTACAACGCGGGAACTGTGAAGTTGGAGCACCGAACCTCATCTCTTGCGGTCACGGCGTTTTACACCTGGGCGAAGAGCATGGACAACAAATCAGCAGCTGCCGGAATCGGCGCTACCGCTGGAACCGGCTGGCAAGGATTCATGGACAACCACAATCCCGATCTCGACTACGGGCAATCGGATTTCAGCGTCAAGCACCGCTTTGTCGCAAGTTACGTGTATCAATTGCCGATTGGTCGCGGCAAGCGTGTGCTCGGAGACATGAACAGAGTTGCAGACGCTTTGATTGGCGGGTGGCAAATCTCAGGGGTCAGCACATTTCAAAGCGGGTTCCCGTATGGAATTCAAGCAACGGACGTGAGCGGTCTTCTCGATACGTTCAACCAGCGAGCCGACATGGTGTGCGATCCGAACAAAGGTTTTACCAAGTCAGTAAACGAATGGTTCAACACTGCATGCTTTGTCAATCCTGCCGCTGGGGTGTACGGCACGACACATCGCAATTTCCTCACTGGTCCTGGCATCAACAACTGGGACATGGGGCTGGCAAAGACGTTTAAGTTCACAGAGCGAGTGGGATTCCAACTACGTGCGGATACATTCAATACCTTCAACCACACACAGTATGGGGTTTCGCCCGGCGGCTTGATCGGTTTTGGCAGCGGCGGTGGGAACAATCCGGGAGCAACCCTGGGGAGTTCCACTTTCGGGAAGATTACGAGTGCGATGCCAGGCCGAGTTATGCAATTGGGGGGCAAGCTTACTTTCTAGTCGTTGCGCGTTCGCCCGCCGGCTGACTCCATGGCCGGCGGGAGCTTTTTTTGTAGTCGAGACGGTGATAACCTCGCAGGGTCTATGCATTTGCACCTAACCGCAGAGGGAGCTTGCTGATGCTTGTTCCGCTGCGGCTTGGCCCACCGCGCTGCTCAAGTTCAGAAATCGGGCGAATCCTTTTTTGCATCCTGTTCCTGTGTTCCGTGCTCTTCGCGCAGTCACGCGAGGGTCAAATCCAGAGCTATTCCCAGCGAGGCCAAGAAGCGCTGATGGAAGGGCGCTATTCGGATGCGGAGCGGGCGTACGAGAAACTGCGAGACCTCGAACCGCAAATCGCTGAAATACATGCAAATCTCGGGCTGATCTACTTCGAGGAGCGCAAGTTCAGCGAGGCAGTGCCCGAGCTGCGGCGCGCCTTGAAGCTGAAGCCCACCCTGGCAAAAACCGATTCCCTACTTTCCATGTCACTGTCCGAGTTAGGCCAGTATCGCGAAGCTCTTCCTGGCTTGGAGAGGAGTTTTCGCTCTCCAGATCGTGAGATCAAGCGTATGAGCGGACTGCAACTGGAACGCGCCTACCTCGGGCTGCGACTTGAAGCCAAAGCCGTGCAGGTGGCTTTGGAATTGAATCGTGCTTACGCGGATGATCCAGAAATTCTCTATCACAACGGAAAGATCTTTGGCAGTTTCGCTTTTTTGAACATGGAGAGGCTCGCGAAGGTAGCTCCCGATTCGATCTGGCGGCATCAGGCGCTTGCCGAGGCCGCGGAAAGCCAGGAGTCGTTCGATATCGCAGTTTCAGAGTACCGACGCGTTTTGGCGCTGAATCCGCAACAACCGGGAATTCACTACCGCATAGGCAGGAGCCTGCTCGCCAGGGAGCGAAAAAGCGATTCCCAGGAGGATCTCGCCAATGCTGAGAAGGAGTTCGAACAGGAATTGGCACAAGATCCACGGAATGGGAACGCACTTTACGAGATTGCTGAGTTAAGGCGAAATGCCGGACAGTTTGCAGAAGCGGCGGCGCTATTTGAGCGGACGCTAGCTTTTCATCCCGACTTCGAAGAAGCGCACGTGGGTTTGGCGTACGTGCTAGCACAACAGAATCGTTTCCCGGACGCTCTGGCTCACCTCCAGAAGGCAATCGCACTTCGCCCAGAGGACGAGGTCGCCTGGTACCGACTCTCGCAGGTGCAACGCTCGATCGGCAATACCGGTGAGGCAGATCAAGCGCGCGTCAAGTTTCAGGAATTGAGGCTTCAGAAATCGAAACAACAGGAGCCGGAGTTACCCATCTACTCGACCGACGAGGTCACCCGACAGACGATCGACAACAGCTTGCCCAACTGAATTCCGCCTCGGAAGCTGTTCTTGCAACATCGCACCGTCCCTTAGGTTCACGCTAATCAATGCCATTGACGAGATCCCGTATTTCTGCCATTATCGAAATATGCCGAACGCCTTTCCCAAGAAAAGCAGCGAATCCATCGCCAAATATGCCGACATGTTTTCAGCCATGGGCGTGGAGCCGAGGCTCCGCATCATGCAACTCTTGCTGTCGGCGCATCCTGACGGCCTCGTCGTTGGAGAGATTCAGGAAGAGCTTGCTATTCCCAATTCGACTCTTTCCCATCACCTGGACAAGTTGCGGAACGAGGGACTCGTCCAAGTGCAACGCGAGAGTACTTTCCTTCGGTACACGGCAGATACCGACGCGCTTCAACAACTTCTTGGGTTCCTCTATGCGGAATGCTGTACCCGAAACAAGGCACTCAAGCCAGAAGAAGTTCTGCAATGTTGCAGGTAAGGAGAATTCCCATGAGCAGCACCGATCTCAAGACAGCCGTCCGGGAGAGATATGGAGAGGCCGCACTTCGAGTGACGAACGGCGGAAGTTCTTGTTGTGGAGCGAGCCCAAGCAATCGATGTGCCGATCCGATCACTTCCAACCTCTATGACGCCTCCCAGAGCGGACAAATCCCCGAGGAGGCCATGCTTGCCTCTCTTGGGTGCGGCAACCCAACGGCACTCGCCGATTTGCATCCCGGCGAGGTCGTTCTTGATCTGGGCTCTGGCGGAGGCATCGACGTACTACTGTCCGCCAAACGCGTCGGACCACAAGGGAAAGCCTACGGTTTGGACATGACGGACGAAATGTTGGCTTTGGCGAACGAGAACAAGCGGAAAGCAGGAATGACAAACGTGGAGTTCCTCAAGGGAGAAATCGAGAGTATTCCCCTCCCCGATAATTCCGTCGACGTGATCATCTCCAACTGCGTCATCAATCTCTCGGCGGATAAGGATCAGGTGCTGCGGGAAGCCTTTCGAGTTCTGAAACCCGGTGGACGATTTGCAGTCTCAGATGTCGTCACGCGTGGCGAGATGCTACCAGAGATTCGGCGGAGCGTGTTGGCGTGGGTGGGATGCATCGCAGGCGCACTCGAAGAGAACGAATATCGCGCCAAGTTGGAGCGGGCGGGATTTGCGCAGATTGCCCTGGAGCCGACTCGCATCTATCGCGCCGAGGATGCGCGGGAAACCCTACTCAACGAAGGTATGGACTTTCAAACCCTGGCTCCAGAAATCGACGGGAAATTCATGAGTGCATTCGTGCGTGCGGTTAAGCCCGGAGCTGCCTCAATGTCTTGCTGCGCTCCAACCTGCTGCAATTGAGGACACTGTGAAAGATCACTACAACGTTTTGTTCCTCTGCACGGGAAATTCGGCGCGTTCGATCATGGCCGAAGCAATCATGAATTGGAAGGGCAGGCCAAGGTTTACAGCCTACAGCGCAGGAAGTCATCCAAGTGGCACGGTACGCCCAGAAGCAATCAAGCAGCTCGAGGCAGCGCGAGTTCCCGCGAATGGCCCTAGAAGCAAGAGTTGGGAAGAATTCTCGAAGCCAGACGCCCCCACGCTGGATTTCGTTTTCACCGTTTGCGATAACGCGGCCAAGGAAGTCTGCCCGTTATGGCCGGGGCAGCCTCTAACAGCACATTGGGGCGTTCCCGATCCCGCGGCAGCCACTGGAACTCCTGAACAAGTTGCCAGAGCGTACCGTGACGCTTTTGTCGCGCTTGAACGCAGGATTGGTCTTTTCCTCTCGCTTCCACTTGCCTCCATAGATCGACTCGCGCTCAAAAAGGAACTCGACAAAATTGGACAGCAATAGATTCAGAAGCTATGCACGGATCAGTGCGGAGTTCGTCGGGACAGCTTTTCTTCTGATGGCCGTCGTTGGCTCTGGGATTATGGGAGAGCGCCTATCCGGGGGAAACGCTGCCATCGCTTTGCTGGCGAATACCCTTGCAACGGGTGCCGCGCTCGTGGCATTGATCCTGACCTTCGGGCCGATTTCAGGAGCACACCTGAATCCGGCTGTTACGCTCACCGACGCATGGCAGAGAGGCATTCGCTGGATTGAAGTTCCTGGCTATGTGGTCGCTCAAGTTCTTGGCGCTTATCTCGGCGTCGTCTGCGCGCACCTCATGTTCGGATTGCCTCTGCTCTCTGCATCACACCATTCGCGTGGAGGACGTTCGATGATTTTCAGCGAGTTCATCGCCACATTTGGACTGATTTCTGTCATATGGGGCTGCTCGCGGCTTCGCCCCTCATCCGTTCCGTTTGCCGTCGGAGCTTACATCACCGCCGCATATTGGTTTACCGCTTCCACTTCTTTTGCCAACCCGGCGGTCACCCTGGCAAGAACAATGACCGATACGTTCAGTGGTATTCAACCTGTGCACGCTCCAGGCTTTATCGCGGCGCAGATAATGGGAGCCATAGCGGCAACCGCCATGTTTCGATGGCTCATTCCCGCCCTGCCCACCGTGGCAAAAGACATTCTCGTATCTCATTCTACAAATGCTTAGGTGGGAGCTTTACCTATTGGAGTCCGTAGTTTTCACCCGTGAGGCTGGGCTCGGGCCACTTCGGGCTAACACGCTTGACAGCCGGGCGAGTGCATTCCCCGTCTACAGCGCGAACCGGGTCCGTGCCACACTCGAACACTTCCTTCACGAGTTTAGGAATCGCGCTTGATTCGGTGAGCAAATACGCCAGTTTTCGAGGGCGTGCAGAAGAATCTCTGCCTGAGTTGCATCTCTCTTTCGCAGACTCCGAATAGTACATTTTTGAGTCGATTGTCGACTCATAGCATCGAAATCCTGTGCGGGCTGGGTCATCAAGTCCTGATAGGCAATAGGAACTACAGGTGTCGCATGAGCAAGTCCAAGAAAAATGGAAAAGAAATTGTCAGCGCTGGCGCATACGCGACGCCCGCAGACTTCAAGCACATCTTTACCGAGGACATCACCAGACTATATTTGCTATCGTTTCTCTTGACCGGAGCCCCGGAAAAAGCGGAGGAGTGTTTTGCAGAAGGTCTTGAAGAGTCCATTAGGACGAAGCACGTATTCAAGGAGTGGGCTCGTTCCTGGGCTCGACGTACCATCATTCAGTGCGCGATCCGGTTGGTCGCTCCACGGGAACGAACCGTATCAGACACTCGGACTGCAGATTTCGCGCGGGCGGGGGACAAGGTTCCGATGGACCTACATGCCGAGGTCTGTGCGATACTCGGGCTTGCCTCCCTTGAACGCTTCGTTTTCGTCATGTCGGTTCTCGAGCACTATTCTGATCACGATTGTTCCATTCTTCTGGGTCTGGCGCGAAGAGACATTGCCGCGTCGCGAGTTCGTGCAATGCAGCAACTAGGAACGTTATTGGGTACTAAGCACGACAGTCAGGCGCAGGTGTGGGAAAACTCCGCAGCATTCGAAAACACTGACTTCGGATTGATGATTACTCAACGCTTCGGCACGCCCGCATGGAGCGGAGGCGTTTCCCAATAACGCGCCACTACCAGTCCATACAGATTCGTCGCTTTGGTTGGTGAGGTAAATCCCGAATCTCAGCCGCTTCGGCGATTCCGGTAAGAAAATCCACCTCTAGAGAATTCGTGAGATTAAATGGGTAGTAGGAGCTGTAGCATTTTCCCCTCAATGCGTAATACCCCGTCGTTTGTTTGACCCTGCGCTGCGAAGCTCATAAACTTTCTCTCAGAGATCCACTCGTTCCAGTCGGATTAATGGAGGCCCTCCTGACTTCGAAGTTGTTTTCCTGGCATGCTGCCCTGATAGGGGCGATGCTCATTGCTTACCCCCCGCTGGTGCCGGCGCAAAGTTCCCCGGTGAGCGTCGGCCAGAACGAAACTCTGTTCGCCGTAATGGCGGCCATCAACAATTGCGGATATGACGCCGAACTGGGTTCCTCTGATCCCCTGCGCGCGAAGATTCGGGAGGAAGTAGGACAACAGGTTCAGGCTAGCCTTGCCGCACAGGAGGCCGCCGGGTCCATCTGTGGGTTTTATCGCGACCATCAGCAGGCCGACGACACCCATATGTTGTCCCAATATGTGTCGCTTGCGCTGTACCTTGGTGCCCCACCTTCCTTCGCCCCCAAGGTGAAGGAGGCCGATCTTCCTCCTGATGCCAGCGGAGTGCTGGGCATGGTTCCCCTGGTGGTGAAGTTGTATGCGCAGGCTGGACTTCACGACGTTTGGCAGGGCCATCAGAAGGAGTATGCAGAGTTGAATGCCCGGTACCGGGACGCTCTGTCTGGGATGATTCGTGACACCGAGCTCTATCTTCGTTTGCCTTCGGGAAGCTATGGTGGTCGAACATTCACGATCTTGGTAGAGCCGATGATAGCTCCCTCCGAGGTCAACGCTCGCAGCTACGGCAACGATTATTACGTGGCGATTTCACCAGGAGAGAAATCAGGGTTGAAGATGGACCAGATACGGCACGCCTATCTTCACTATCTGGTAGATCCAATGGTTGGACGGTTTGCTGCCAACTTTTCGAACCTCACCGGGCTTATGGACTCCCTCAAGTTGGCTCCCATGGATGAGAGTTTCAAGTCAGACCCCGTCCTGCTGGTGACCGAGTGCGTGATCCGTGCGATTGAAGCCCGCACCGGCAATGGAGGCAAAGCGGCTGTCGCCGATCAGCAACGCGCCGTTGAGAACTCGATGAACCAAGGCTTCGTGCTAACCCGCTACTTCTACGACAACTTGCACGAGTACGAGAAAGGTGAGTTCGGATTCAGGAATGCCGTCGGACTGATGATCACGAGGATGGATCCGCGCAAGGAAGAGCGCCAGGCATCGCAGATCCAGTTTGCATCGGCTGCGGACCCGGAACTTCTTCAATTGGCGCGCCCCAAGCCAGGCAAGTTGCTGATCAATGCCGAGGAGAGGCTGACCGCGGGCGATCCGGAAGGCGCAGAAAAGCTGGCAAAGCAGGCGTTGGCAGAGAAGAGCGAAGACTCAGGAAGGGCGTTTTTCATTCTGGCAGAGGTTGCGCTGCGTAATCGGAACGTCCCGGAGGCACAACACAACTTTGAACAAGCTCTTAGCTCCACCAAGGATCCTAAGGTCATTGCGTGGTCGCACATCTATCTAGGAAGACTGCTCGACTTGCAGGATCAGCAGGAAAATGGGCCCGACCGGGCAGCGGCGGTTGAGCACTACAAAGCGGCCGCTGCCGCAAGCGAAACCCTGCCCGAGGCCAAAGCTGCTGCCGAAGAGGGCCTGGCGAAGGCCTACGTGCCCAGAAGCGCAAGGAACAAAGATCCGGAGAAGGACTCTGGCAACCCATAAGGTCAAGATGACCCGGTTTTCGATCATATTCGCAATTGCGTTGATCCCCGCCGGGATCGCTGCCCATGCACAAAATGCGGGTGCGGTAAGCCCGGAAAACAGCCCTGCGGGGCAGGGCGTGCCCGCCCAAAAGCCCCATCTCCCCATCAAGGCGAGAACCCACGAAGAATACGTGGCTTATCAAGAGGCCATTGCCAAAAAGCAGGACGCCGATGCCATGGCGAAGGCGGCAGCGGAGTTCGCATCCAAGTTTCCAGACAGCGACATCCGGGTGCTGCTCTATCGTGCCAGCATGAAGGCTTATCGCGGGTCGGGTGATGCGCAAAAGATGATGGATGCCGCCCTTAAGGTGCTGCAATTAAGCAACGACGATCCCGAGGCCTTGCTGGCAGTGGCGCAGGTCCAGGAGGAGCATACCTCCCAAATGGATCTCGATCGGGACGCACGCATGGACCAGGCGGTTGCGAACGCGCAACATGCTCTGGCAACCATCGATACCGATCTGGTCGTTCCGGTGAACACAAGTCCCGACAGCATCGAACCTTATAAGAGGTTCTTGCGCGCTTCCGCGCTCGCCATTGTCGGCACCATACAATACCGACGCGAGCAGTATCCGGAAGCGGAACGGACATTGCGCCAGTCCATCGATAGCGACCCTGCGAATGTGGACGGAGTCATCGTGCTGCGGCTCGCGCTTGCCCTAGACCAGCAAAAGAAGTACCAAGAAGCTTTCCAGCAGGCCAACCGTGCGGTGGAGCTAACCAAAGAGGACAGCGAGGCTGGCCGACTGGCAAGAAACGAACGTGGACGACTAACCGCCCTCCTCGCTCAAAATAGCGCACCAGGAACATCAGACGTAGTGCCCGCCTCAAATGATTCGTCACCGGGCCAGTAGCGCCGGAGCAAATTGGATTGGACACCGCCAGCGTGATTTCGTCATCTTCAGAGCTTCTCACATTGCAGCAGGCGCTTGGCCACCAATTTCTTTCGCCCAGCCTGCTGCAGCAGGCTGTCACTCACAGCTCGCAGGCTCGCGAACTGGAAGCGCAGCGGGCCGGTGAGCGGGCCGAAGACAATGAGCAACTTGAATTTCTGGGGGACGCAGTTCTCAGCCTGGTCACCACCGAGGAACTCTTTCGCCGCTTTCCCCAGTTCAGCGAGGGTCAACTCTCGAAGCTGCGAGCTCACCTGGTCAGCAAGAATCACTTGATCCACATCGCCGAGCGCCTGGAACTCGGCAGGTATCTTCGCCTCGGCCGCGGCGAAGAAAAAAGTGGGGGACGCGCGAAGTCCGCACTCCTGGTGGATGCTCTCGAGGCGGTACTTGGCGCCGTCTATCTGGACGCCGGGCTTGAGGCAACGCGCTCCATCATTCTGAAACAGATTGTGTGGCCGGAACTTCAGCACTTTCTTACGCTTGGAACAGCTGGGAAGGTTACAGATTATAAGTCCGCCTTACAGGAGCGGTTGCAGGCTGGAGGCCGGCCGCAACCCGCCTACGCGCTAGTAAAGGAGTCCGGTCCCGAGCACCGCAAGACCTTTACCATCGAGGCCCGTCTGCTGGCTGGGTCGAATGGCGAAGTGGAATTTACCGCGAAGGCAGAGGGATCGACCAAGAAAAATGCCGAGCAAGATGCGGCCCGGCAAGTGCTCGAGTATCTTGACTCGCGTGCCTCGCAAGGGGAACCGGTTTGACCGAAGCCTCCGCTCCCAACTTACATTCTCCCTGGGCCGATTTGTGCAAGTCGCTTGCCGGTACACTGGTCATCGCGATATTTGTCGTGACCTTTATCGTCCAAGCTTTTCAGATTCCTTCCGAATCGATGGAAAACACGCTTCTGATCGGAGACTACCTACTGGTCGATAAGCTGCATTTTGGAGCGGGCGGATTCTGGGACAAGCTCATCCCCTACCGCCCGGTGCGCCGCGGCGATATCGTTGTATTTCATTATCCGGTCGATCCATCTGTTCATTTTGTGAAACGCGTCGTCGGGATACCGGGTGACAAGATCCGCCTCATCGACAAAAAAGTGTTTGTCAACGGAGTGCGGCTGGACGAACCATACGTTCGCTACTTGGTGACGCATAACCCATATCGCGACGAGTTTCCAAAGCTGGATTTGGGTGTGATGGAAGGGGTCACGGGCGCTTGGTGGCAAGAAATGCAAAAGCTTCTAGTAGACAACCAGCTCATTGTGCCCCAAGGCAACTACTTCGTCATGGGGGACAACCGCGATGACAGCCTGGACAGCCGTTACTGGGGGTTTGTTCCCCGGGAGAATATAGTCGGACGTCCCCTGCTGATCTACTGGTCGATGCGTGCGCCCGAAGCGCCTCCGGGACAATCGACGGCCAGTGATAAACTGAAGCGATTCGGGTACGCCCTAAGCCACATCCTGCAGATCACCCGTTGGGACCGGACCTTGCGCTTGGTCAAGTAAATTTGGGTTGAGGGAAAAAGATTGAACAAGAAAGCTCAGTTAGAAGAAGAAAAGCCGCGCGAAACAACCGTCGAGTTCCTGGCTTCGCTGGCCGGCGTTCTTGTGACCGGCCTGTTCATCATCACCTTCATTTTCCAGGCCTTCGAAATTCCCTCCTCGTCCATGGAAGACACCCTCTTGATTGGCGATCATGTGTTTGTAAACCGCGTGCAGTTTTCTCCGCGTACGGGTTGGATTCAGCCGATCGTCAAGTATGGCAGCATCAAGCATGGCGACGTTGTCGTGTTCCTGTCGATGGATCCACGCACGCCGGACATGTACATCGTTAAGCGAATCATCGGTTTGCCCGGTGATCGGATCCATTTGCGGGAAGGCATTGTTTATCGAAATGGGGAGAAACTGGATGAGCCATACGTGCGGCCGGGCAGCCGGGACCAGTACGAAGCTTACCGCGACAATTTCCCGGCCGTAAAGCCGGAGGAAAATACCAATGTTCTAGACGATTGGAAGCTGACGATGGGCTCGCACATCGAGAATGGTGACATCGTGGTGCCTCCGAACAGCTACTTCGGCATGGGGGACAACCGCGACGTAAGCCTGGATAGCCGCTACTGGGGCTTCATCACCCAAGAGCACGTCATCGGCCGGCCGATGTTCATCTACTGGTCCTTCAAAACCCCGGAGAGCCAGTATGCGCAACGGGAATTCACCCAAAGGATTTCCGCCTTCCTACGCACCATCCTCCACTTCTTCGACAGGACCCGCTGGAACAGGACGCTAAAGGGAGTACAGTGAAGCACCTGCTGTCCAAACGCGTGATCGCCGCGTTTTGTCTGCTCCTTCTGCTTCTTTTCCTGCTGCGGCCGGGCGCCGGATGGATGAAGGCTCGGGTCACAAGTTCCATTTCCCAGGCCGTAGGCCGCAGCGTGGAAATCGGGGCGGTGCGTTTGCGCTTTCTTCCCCGCCCCGGGTTTGAAATCGACGACTTGCTGGTTCGTGACGGCTCGGGGTTCGGTGCGGAACCGCTTGTGCGGGCGCGGGATGTGATGGCTGCCGTCAGTTTGGGTGCGCTATTGCGTGGAAGAATACAAATCGCGCGCCTGAGCCTCAGCGAGCCAAGCCTGAACCTTACGCGCAATCAAGACGGACAGTGGAACCTCAAGGACCTGATTGATCGCACTTCGCACAGTTCGCTAGCGCCGACAGGATCGGCGCGACAAAAAAGCAAGGGCCCGAGTTTTCCCTACATCGAAGCCACGGATGCTCGGATAAACCTGAAGCTAGGTACGGAAAAGACCCACTTTGCGTTGACCAACGCGGAATTCGCTCTCTGGCAGGAATCGGCAGACACCTGGGGCGCCCGCCTGCAGGCACGCCCGATCCGCACCGATGCCAATCTCACCGACACCGGGATCGTGAACGTGACTGCACTCTGGCGGAGATCCGCGAAAGTCGATGAGACCCCCATTGAAGTCGCATTTCAGTGGAAGCAGGCGCAGATCGGACAGGTTTCCAAGCTTGTCTATGGAACCGAGAAAGACTGGCGCGGAGCGGCTTTGTTGTCCGGGGCGATTGCAGGCACACCGGCACGCCTCGAGATCGTGGCGGACGCAACCGTCGATAACTTCCGCCGGGAGGACGTGATTAGCGGTGGGAATCTTCGCCTTGCGGCGCACTGCGTTGCTGAATACTCGCCGGCCACCCGAGAGGTTGCTGGCCTGGATTGCACCGGCCCGGTCGGCAGTGGATTTCTTCAGGTAAAAGGCGGGGCGGCTGGCGTGCTCGAGAATGGGCAGCTTTTCGCCGCATCCAACCTATGGTTGGTGGTAAATCGCGCGCCGGCCAGATCGTTCGTAAGTTTGCTCCAACACGCCAGGCCTGAGTTCCCGCAGGACCTCCAAATCAGCGGGGAAATCACTTCCAGTATTCAATTCCTGCGAGAGGACCTGACGCATCCCCTTTCGATTCAGGGCAAGGGATCGATCAATGACCTGGGAATCGCACGCAACGGGGGAGACGCCATCGGTTTTGGCTCGGTTCCGTTCAACGTGAGCAATGGAACCGACAGCGGGCCGCTCGAGGCCGCGCCGAAAGCCCGGCTTAAACGGAGCCGGTCGCAAGCAGCCGACCAACCGCAGCGAGAACTGCGAGCGGAAATTGGGCCGGTAAATCTTGCACCGGGCCGGCAGGGGCCACTCACTGCCCAGGCAATCTTTACGCGCAGCGGGTTCACCGGTTCCGAGCATGGCGACGTTAGCATCTCTCGCCTTCTGCTGACCTCAAGGGCCCTGGGTTTTGCCGCTCCTGGGTTTTCAGGTGATGGAACCGCGAGCGTGAACCTCCACGCATCCGGCGAATGGTTTGGCGAGGAAAGACCGCTCGTGACGGGCACGGCACACCTGCGGGCCGTGCACGCGCAAATACGAGGCGTGAACACGGCAATCGCGATCCAGAATGCCGATCTGGCGATCGATGCCGTCGGAGTCACCGTACAGAATCTGTCAGCCAACGCTGGGGATTCCAAGTGGCGCGGTTCCATGCATATTCCCCGCCCTTGCCCCAATCCCTCCGATTGTGAGTTGCAATTCAAGCTGCACAGCGACAAGCTCTCTTCGGCCACGCTGAATAATCTGCTGAACCCTTCCCAGCGTCCAAAAGCGTGGTACCGGTTTCTGTCGTTGGGGAAAGAGCAACCTTCCTATCTTTTGCAAGCAAGCGCATCGGGCACCATTGCGATCGATAGCCTTTCTCTCGGGGGCACGTCTTGCGACCATTTCACCTCGGGCGTCCAGCTGGACGCCGGCACGGTGGCTCTTCAGAATTTCAAGGTCGAATGCCTGGAGGGGACGGCAACAGGCACTTGGAAAGGGGATTTCACTGACGGCCCTCCGGTATACACCGGCTCGGGTGAACTTGAGGGCGTATCGCTCGGGGCCATAGCGCAACTGATGCACGATGGCTGGATCGAAGGTAGGGGGCACGCCGAATACCAGTTCAAGTCTTCCGGATCGAACCTGCAGGATCTCGTCAACTCCGCCGACCTGAATGCTGAGTTCAGGATTTCGGGAGGGAGATTTGCCCACATCGTTTTCACCCGGGATTCGGGACCTCTTCTGGCGTCAGACTTCTCCGGCGCCTTACAGCTTGCTAAGGGAGCAATTTCATTCCGAGATGCGAAACTTACCAGCGGGGGTGAGGTTTATACCGTAAGCGGAACCGCATCTCTGGGAGGCGTTTTGAACCTCAAAGCGGTCAATGACAATGCCGGGGGATACACCATCGGCGGCACCTTCGTGAAAACCCGCGTTTCCGCCATCCCCAACGCTGAGGCATCTCTGAAACCGTGACCTTTCGCCTCTCGATCGTCGCCTGTGTTTTGGGGCTGGCTTTCGCTGCGGCTGCGGCCAAGAACTCATCTCTAGACCTGGCCAGCGCAAATCGCAAGCTTGCTCACCTCGAGGCGAACGGCCGAGCGACGCGCCCCGATCCTAAACCCACAATGCTGACAGAGGCGGAGATCAATGCGTATCTTGCCTCAGACGAGGTGCAGTTCCCCGCTGGCGTGCAGTCGGTTCGGTTGAGTGGAAGCAACGGAGCCATTTCCGGGGTGGCCAAGGTCGACTTCGACAAAGTTCGCGAAGGGAGCCACTCGTCGAATCCCCTCCTCAGCATCTTCAGCGGAATTCACGATGTTCAGGTTGAAACCCACAGCTACGGCCGCGGGGGGCAGGGCTACGTCCACGTCGATTCCGTCTCACTCGATGACGTTGAAGTACCACAGTTCGTTCTGCGGCTATTCGTTGAGAAATACATCACATCTCGCTATCCAAACATAGGCATCGACTCCCAGTTCAAGCTGCCTGACCGCATCGATAGAGCCATGGTAGGTCAGCACCAGGTCAGCCTTGTGCAGAAGTGAAGGCGATCAGGTCCTTCGGGGAATCTCGAAAGGAAAGCCAGGCATCGTATCAGCCTGGCCATTTCCTCAGTTCCTGCGGTTCCCTTCCTTCGTCTGGGGTAGATCGCGAAACAGCCAACCTGCGAGGCAGGCCTCGGCACGCCCGCTCAGCGTGATAGTATCGAATCCAACCGGGGCGCGCGCCTCGAGCAAATTGCTCCAATTCTTTCGCCTTATCCTTCGATTTGGATAATGACTAATCTAGCCCGCAAAAAACGTGTTTTGAGCGGCATGCGCTCGACCGGAAAGCTTCACCTCGGGAACTACGTGGGTGCCTTGGCCAATTGGGTCAAGATGCAGGACGAAAACGAATGCTACTTCTGCATCGCAGACTGGCACGCGCTCACAACCGACTACGCCGACACTTCGCAAGTGAAGCAGAACTCGATGGAGGTGCTGCTCGACTGGCTGGCGGCGGGGCTTGATCCCGCCCGCTCGGTTATGTTCATCCAGTCGCATGTCCCACAGCACGCCGAGCTGCATCTGCTGCTCTCGATGATCACGCCGCTCGGCTGGCTCGAGAGGGTGCCAACGTACAAAGAACAACAGGAGAACATTACCGGCAAGGACCTGAGTACTTATGGGTTTCTGGGGTATCCGGTGCTGATGACCTCGGACATTCTTTTGTACAAGGCGGACTTCGTTCCCGTGGGCGAAGACCAGGCAGCGCATGTAGAGCTGACGCGGGAAATTGCGCGCCGGTTCAACAATCTTTACGGAAAAGACCCGCAGGTATTCCCCGAACCGCAAACCGTGCTTACCCCTGCGCCCAAACTGCCCGGAACTGATGGGCGGAAGATGTCGAAGTCGTACGGCAACACCATTCTGCTCACCGACCCGGAACCAGTGGTCCGGCAAAAGCTGAAAACCATGGTGACCGACCCGGCGCGGGTGCGGCGGACGGATCCGGGCAATCCTGATGTATGCCCGGTCGGCGATTTGCACAAGATCTTCAGCGATGCAGGTACCAACGAAAAAGTGAACGTCGGCTGCCGCAGCGCGGGCATAGGCTGCATCGAGTGCAAGAGTTGGGCAGCGGATTCGCTGCTCAAAATTCTCCATCCGATGCAGGAGCGTCGCAAGAAATATGAGGAAAACCCGCGCCTGGCTTGGGATATCCTTGAAACTGGCTCAGAGCAGGCACGCAAGCGGGCGGGGACGACCATGGACGAAGTGCGCGATGCCATGGGAATGTCGTTGAATCTTTGAATTTGAGGCTTCTCGCCCTGTGAAAACTGCCCAGGGTGGGCACATTCAGGAGTGCAAGTAGCATGGCTGAAGAGGCGCGGGTCCCGATCGAAGAACAGTATCCGTTGAAAAGCGCGAAGGGTGGGAAACCCTCCATTGCTGGGGCCGGCCCCATCGCCCTAGCTTCTAATAACGACAGCGACTTCCCTTTTGCCGTCAGCGTCACCGACGTTTACGAAGGTCCCCTGGATCTGCTGCTCGACCTGATTCGCAAGCAGGACATCGACATCTACGACATTCCGATTGCGAAAATCACGGCCCAATATCTCAGCTATGTGGAGCACCTGCGTGAGCTGGATGTGAACGTCGCAGCCGATTTCATTTATATGGCGGCGGTCCTCATTCACATCAAGTCGAAGATGCTGCTGCCGCGGGATCCGGCCGTCGGGTCAGAAGCGCAGGAGGATCCCCGTGCGGAACTTGTCAACCGGCTCATCGAGCATGAAAAGTTTAAGTCCGCCGCGCAAATGCTCTTACAGAAACAGCAGATTGAAGACGCCGTGCGAACCAATCCCGCAATTCGCGAATTCATGCTGGCCGACGGTACTGAGCCAGAAATTGCCGCGGACGTGATCGACCTGGTGAAGACCTTCCAGCAGGTGCTCGAACGTGTGCGCGCGCGGCCAATGATCGAAGTCGACGAAGAAACCGTCACCGTCGGGCAGATGATTACGTATCTAAAGCGGCGGCTTACTTTGGAGGACCGCCCGATCCGACTCAAGCAGATGCTTTCCAGCGTACAGTCCCGGCAAGCGCTGGTGTGTATGTTTCTCGCCCTGTTGGAGCTGGTCCGCTTGCAGGCGATTCAGATGCGACAAGAACGGCTCTTCGGCGAAATCCTCATCCGTAAGCATTCCCATTTCGGAGAAGTAATGGAAAACCAAGCAGCCGTCAGAGATGATTGGAGATAAAGTGGTGGCTGGTGAAATTCGATCCTTGAGCACGGAATCATCGAGATCCTAGAAGGGCTCTGGGCTCGACGATGATTCGATGATTCGTGATTCGATTTCCCGGGACGCACTCGATACCTAAGCGACATGACCTTGAAACCCAAACTCGAAGCCATCATTTACGCCGCTGAAACGCCCATCACAGTGGACCAAATGGTCCAATTGCTGAAAGATACAGCGGACATTGCGGAGGCCAACGATCTTCGCTCCGAGGTTCTGCGCGCGTTGACAGAGCTTAAGGTGGAGTACTCGGCAGATTCGCATGGAATCGAAATCCGCGAGATTGCAGGCGGATATCGCATGTCCACCAAGCCCGAGCAGCACGACCTGGTGCGCGGGTTCGCAAAGAGTCTGAAACCACCGATCCGCTTGTCGCTACCAGCGCTTGAGACATTGGCCGTGATCGCCTACAAGCAGCCGGTAACCGTGCCCGAGATCAGCGAAATCCGTGGGGTGGATTCAAGCGGCGTCATCGCCACTTTGTTGGAACGCAAACTCATCACTACTTCCGGACGCAAGGATGTTGTTGGGCGCCCCATCCTCTACAAGACCACGAAAGAGTTCCTGCTACGCTTCGGATTGAAAGACGTGAACGAACTCCCCAGCATGGAGGAGTTCGAGAAGCTTGTGGCCGAGTCGTTCCAGAGCGATTTGCTACCGGCAGAAGCGGCAGAGACGGGCTCCCAAAACGCTCCCCAGGCCCAGGGCGAAGTTGCCCCGCCATCCGAGTCTGGCGGCGCGCCTGACGAGAGGCCTACCCCGGCGGTAGAGGCGGAGAAAAGCGCCTAATCAAGGGCGATCGGCCGGCTTTCGCTCGACCGAACGGTTGCGCTCACCGACCGGGTTGTTCTCCATGAAAGCTGGTAAGCTTTTGTCAGAATGCCTTCTGAACGGCTACAGAAGATCATCGCTGCCGCTGGCATCGCTTCCCGGCGCAAGGCCGAGGAGATGATCGCCTCTGGAGTAGTCGAGGTAAACGGACGGATTGTCACGGAACTCGGAAGCAAGGCCGATCTGGAGTCCGATCACATTCGCGTGAACGGGAAGCTGCTGCACGGGCCCGAGCGGCACGTTTATCTGCTGATGAACAAGCCCAAAGGCTACGTGACCACCGTCAGCGACCCGGAGGGACGGCCAACGGTCATGAATCTGCTGCGCGGCATTCGCACCCGGGTCTATCCCGTGGGGCGCCTCGATTATGTCAGCGAAGGTCTGCTGCTTCTCACCAATGACGGGGAGCTTGCGCATGCGCTCACCCGGGCTTCATCCCATGTGCAGAAGGTGTACCTGGTCAAAGTCGCTGGGGTACCCAACGAAGCGGGACTGCAGAAACTTAGGCGCGGATTGATGATTCCGGAGGGCAGGGTGCAGGCCTCAGGCGCCGGCGGCGGGGAAAACAAGTCCTTCACGCTCCCCGCTCGGAAAGGTGCCCGTGCTTCGAAGACCCAGGAACGCGTTCGCACAGCGCCGGCAAGAATCCGGCAGGTGCGGGAAGCCGACAATCCCTGGTACGAAGTCACGCTGATCGAAGGAAAGAACCGCCAGCTGCGCAAGATGTTCGAAGAGATCGGCCATCATGTAGAGAAGATAAAACGCGTCCGTTATGGCCCGCTAGGCCTGGATGTGCCGCCAGGAGAGTTCCGTCGGTTAAGCCTCGGCGAGGTGGGGAAGTTGAAGCGCGCGGCCGGAATTGATGGGTGAGGAGATGCTCGCCGCTGACAAAAGGCACGGGACATGACCCGTACCTTTTTCTGGTTCTGGCGATCCGATGGGCGAAAGTTGGTAGCTGAGAGCGGTTTTACAACTGGCTCATCTTCGCCAGGAACTCGCTGTTGGTTTGCGCCTTGGCCAGACGTTCGATCAGCAGTTCCATGGCTTCGACCGGCGAAAGCGGGTTCAGCACTTTCCGAAGCACCCAGATGCGAGCCAGGTCGTCTTTGGGGATGAGCAGCTCTTCCTTACGGGTACCGGAGCGCTGAATGTCGATGGCTGGGAAGGTGCGCTTATCGACCAGCTTGCGATCGAGAATGATTTCGGAGTTACCGGTGCCCTTGAATTCCTCGAAGATCACATCGTCCATGCGCGAACCGGTGTCGATCAGGGCGGTGGCGATAATGGTCAGAGAACCACCTTCTTCGATATTTCGTGCGGATCCAAAGAAACGCTTCGGGCGCTGCAGGGCGTTGGAATCCACACCGCCTGAGAGCACCTTGCCGGACGGCGGAACAATGGTGTTGTAAGCGCGCGCAAGACGGGTAATGGAATCGAGCAAGATCACGACGTCGCGCTTGTGTTCGACCAGGCGTTTCGCCTTTTCAATCACCATTTCGGCGACTTGAACGTGACGCGCGGCGGGCTCGTCGAAGGTTGAGGAGATGACCTCGCCCTTCACCGAGCGCTGCATGTCGGTGACTTCTTCCGGGCGTTCGTCGATGAGCAGCACCATCAGCACTACTTCGGGATGATTGGTGGTGATCGAGTTCGCCACGTTCTGCAAGAGCATGGTCTTACCGGCGCGGGGAGGCGAAACGATGAGTCCGCGTTGACCTTTGCCGAGCGGCGTAAGCAGATCCATCACGCGCGCACTGATATTCTCCTTTACGGTTTCGAGCTTGATGCGCTCCTGCGGATAGAGCGGCGTGAGATTGTCAAACAAGATCTTGTTGCGGGCTTCATCGGGCGATTCGAAGTTGACGGCTTCGATCTTCACCAGCGCGAAGTACTTCTCGCCTTCATGCGGAGGACGAACCTGGCCGCTAATGGTGTCACCGGTCTTCAGGTCAAACTTGCGGATCTGGGAGGGAGAAACGTAAATGTCGTCTGGCCCTGGAAGGTAGTTGTAGTCGGGCGAGCGCAAGAATCCATAACCGTCAGGAAGGATTTCAAGAACACCCTCGGCGAAGATGTGCCCTTCCTTCTCACTTTGCGCCTGAAGGATTTTGAAGATCAGATCCTGTTTGCGCATGCCGCTCGCGCCGGGGAGGTCGAGCGAGCGTGCGATTTTTGTGAGTTCGGTTATGTTCTTTTCTTTGAGTTCTGCAATGGTCATTGGTTCACCTGCGAAGGATCAGAAATGAAGGCGGGTTCTTCAGAATTTTTAGGGGAATTCAGATTACAGCAAGGCAGGAAAGCGGGACTGCTGGATTAAGCAGCCCGCCGTTGTGCCTCAACAAAATGTTCTGGTTCCGACAGAACCGTCTGTTTCTCAGAGCTAGCGATCCGGTCCAGCACTTCGTTCATGGTTTCCTGGATACGGGTGTTCGGCTTATGAAATTTGCGAGTTGCCTTCGAGGCAAGCTGGCAAAGCATATAACGATTTCGCAAAGTGTGTAGTGCGTCAAAAACGCGATCCGAGCGCATTGGCGATTTCCTTTCTCTCCAAGGAATGTGTCCACGTTTGAGGAGTTGCTCCTTCGGAGAACCCGCAAGCGGCACGAGACAGCCGACCAGAAGACGTAAGCTACTGATTACAGAAGAGTTCTACCGGAAACAAGCTCTGGTTACCTGTATAGATGC
>Ga0097621_100000605_pt1 | contig 25292 bp, 37 predicted proteins | sample KBSMisM72_FD_73165 | JGI IMG/M metagenome (GOLD analysis project Ga0097621, IMG submission 73165) | Miscanthus rhizosphere microbial communities from Kellogg Biological Station, Michigan, USA - KBS Miscanthus M7-2 (version 2) (version 2) | ecosystem: Host-associated > Plants > Roots >... | reverse complement strand
TACAATATTGAGTGGGAGATCGTAGATCATCGTCCAGAAGTAAAGCTTGGGACACCTTTGCCCTTGCACGATGTAGTATTGCGTGACTATCAGCAGGAAGCCGTTGATCTTGCGATCCAGCGTGAGCGTGGTATCCTTAGAGCAGGTACTGGCGCTGGTAAATCCTCCATGCTCTCCGCCATAATTGCCCGAACCAATGTAAAAACCTTAATTCTAATTCATAAGCAAGATATCTTTTATCAACTGATCAAAACCTTTGAACGCATCCTCAAGATTCCTATAGGAAGGATTGGAGATGGGGAATGTCAATTTGAAAATGTCACAGTGGCTATGATTCAGACTGTTGCGCATATCTTTGATCCTAAGGTGAAGGTATTAGCTAAGGATAATAAGATTCTGGCCGAGAAGCGTGATACCATCTTAGAATTCTTGAATAGTGTCGAATGTGTCCTGATTGATGAAGCACACCATGTTGCAGCTGATACATTCTGGGACGTTATGCAGAATATTCCAAAAGCACGATATCGTATTGGTGTAACAGCTACAGCTTTTAGGGAAGATAACATGGACCTAATGCTTGAGGGTGCGCTTGCCAAGAAGTTCATTGATATTTCATCTTCAGATTTGATCGATCGCAAGTTCTTAGTGCCACCTGATATCTTTCTTGTCCCAGTTGCTCACCCCAGACGCAAGAAAGAAGATACATACGGACAAGTCTATAATGAAGAGATCGTAAACAACATGGATCGGAACACTCTAATCTGTAACCTTGCCCTGAAAGCTAAAGCAACTGGGAAAGCTGTCTTGATCGCTGTTACTCAGATCGAACATGGCGAGCTTTTGGAGCATATGCTCCAGTCGGCTGATAAAACAGCTATCTTTGTCAATGGGCAATCTAAATCCGAGGTACGTAAGCAGATTTTGGAAGAGCTTGGATCAGGGGTTGCCAGAATCGTTGTGGCAACCAATATTTATTCTGAGGGAGTTGATATGCCTGCGCTCGCTGTCCTAATTAACGCAGCAGGTGCAGCTTCTGGTATTCATTCTCTGCAGCTTTTGGGTCGTGTGTTGAGATCAGCACCAGGTAAGACAAAAGCATGGGTTGTTGATCTTCAGGACAATGGGAAATTCCTTAATAATCATTCTAAGGATAGGGTTGAGATTTATGCCACTGAGCCGAGATACAAATTGATCCCAATACAAACGATAGGACAGGTTGATTTCACACGTTAAAATCAAGCTGTTTTTACTAGGGTTTACAAGACAGGCTTTACATGGTACAATTAAAGTGATCTAAAAGGAGACATGTTATGAGCCATAAATGTTTTCAGTGTCAGCGTTCAGGTCACACGTTCCGAAATTGTTCAGAGATTACTTGTGTTTGTGATTGTGTATCTCAGCTTGCTTCATTTCCTAAGAATGAGAGCTTCGATCGAGTCTCGGATGAAGGTCCGCACTTTTTGAAGATTACAAATGAAGAGATTGCAGCATTGCCTTATCCTTATAAACAGATCAATCGGTTTATGAAGATTCGCGAGCACGAGTGGTTGCCTAATAAGATCGATCGTCGTAAGAAAAAGTCGCTTTACTAAACGGAGGCGTTAATGTTTATTATTATTGAAGGTGCTGACAAAACAGGTAAAACTACTCTATCTAATGCTATCTTAGAAAAGTTTGGATCAGAGTATGTTCATTTCGGTAAGCCCAAAAAGCATCCAGCCACTGAATATGCTGAATATGCGCTTGCTAACAATGGGAATTTGTGCCTTGATCGATTCTATCTTGGTGAGTTGGTTTACGGTCCGCTTCTCCGAGGCAAAGCTGGTATTGACGATGTAGAATTCGCTACGATTGAGCGTATTCTTCGCAAGAAACAGGCTATCTTGATTCAGACAACGACAAACAGCACACTTGCTAATAAACGGCTTCTGGTAAGTACCCAAGATGAACAGGTTAACACTGAGCAGAACATTCGTGCTGCTAAAGGATTTGCTGAGGTAGGCAAACGCTCTAATATTCAACATCATATCCTATATGATGGTTCATCCTATGAGAATTTGAATGAGCTTTTAGAGAAACTTGAAGACCTGAAAAATGAGGTGGAACGTGATCAAGCTACAATTCAAGAGGTTTGTACTGGTATCGGTACGGCAACTGGAAAAAAGATTGTATTGGTTGGAGAAGGGGTTAACAAAAAGGTTTCTTGGTTGGGTCTTCCATTTGATAAAGGCTTCTCTTCGCAGTTCCTATTAGATTCCCTAAAAGCTGCTGGTGTTGATGAAAAATTGGTGTACCTGTGTAACGCAGATAAAATTACAGCTCAGGAGCTTGAATTCTTGACACGAAGCAAGACGTTGTTTATCTCGCTTGGTACAAAAGCAGATGCTCGATTGAAGTATTTTGATATTCCGCATGCTTCATTGCCTCACCCACAATACGTTAAACGCTTCCAATGGAAAAATAAAGGACAGTACGCTAAGGACATAAAGAGTATTGTCAAAGGATTCTAATATGACCCATTACAATGAGTATCACGTCTATCCCGACATTTCTACAGCTTATCTTGGTACGCTTGAAGATGTTTTGCTCAATCCTACCTATAAGGTTGCGCCACGTGGTCTTCCTATCCGTGAGAAGACTGATTACATGTTCCATATCACTAATCCCTCCAATGAGCCTATTGTAACACTTGATGCGGAACGCAATGTGGTCATTGCTGATTACACAGCTAAAGAGGTTGCATTGTATGATTCAGGCACCAATCGTGTCGAAGACTTCGCCAAGGCCAGTAAGTTCTGGGAAAAGATAGCTAATGCTGATGGTACTATCAATTCGGCCTACGGATTCCTTATTTGGCACAATAAATCTCTTGGCAATGGCACTATGACGCCTTGGGATTGGGCAAAGACGAGCTTGATTCAGGATAAGGACACGCGTCAGGCAATCCTACGTTTCTCGCTTCCCGAACATTCAGTATTGGGTACTAAAGACTTTCCATGCACCCTGTTTGGTAACTTCCTTATTAGGGATAACAAGCTGAACCTCACTATCGCGATGCGCAGCAATGATCTATGGCTTGGTCTAACCTATGACTTGCCTTGGTTTTGCGGATTGATTGATCGTATGGTTGGTGAGCTGAAAGAAACATATCCAGACCTTGGACGTGGTACTTATACTCATATTGCTCATTCTGCTCATATTTATGAACGAGACATTGCTAAGATTGAAAAAGCTTTAGGATATGTAACTAAGGAGAGTTAAATGGACGACCGACTTGCTTATATTGTAGCAAAACAGAAAGAGATTGTTGATCGTTGGATGGATTTGAAAACCATGACAACGGAAGACAAAGAGAAGAAGACTCAGGAATTTTTGCTGGCTATCACGGCCGAGATTGGTGAGATTCTGAACGGAGATGATATCCGTGGCGTTAAAGGTCAAGGTGCGATTCGATGGAAGAGCTGGAAGACACAGAACACTCCACCTGATCCAGATTATATAAAGACAGAGTTGATCGATATTTTGCACTTCACTTTAGAGCTTCTATTGATTTGGGGTGCAGATGCAGATGAAATTTACGCTCGTTACACAGGTAAGAATGCTGAGAATCAAAAGAGGTATAAAGATGGCTATTAAAATTGCATGTATTTCAGATACGCACAATCAACATTATGGAATTGAGATTCCAGAGTGCGATATTCTGATTCATGCAGGTGATTTTTCGTATCAAGGTAAGGCAATCGATATCCTTGAGTTGGATCATTGGTTTGGAAAGCTGAAAGCAAGTGGGAAGGTTAAAGAGATCGTAGCGATTGCTGGCAATCATGATTGGTTGTGCGAACGAGACCCATCTTTAGCCGCTTCCTTATTTAAGAATTGCATTTATCTGAACGAACAACCAGCTGAAGTGATGGGACTGAAGTTTTTCGGCTCTCCAATTCAACCTGAGTTTTGCAACTGGGCCTTTAATCGTCAAAGAGGTGCTGAGATTGCACGGCATTGGGCTAAGATTCCTGATGACACACAAGTCTTGATTACTCATGGACCTCCGTTTGACATTCTTGACAAGGTTTGGGATAGACCATACAATTCTATCACCGGACCTGATCCTTTGGGTTGCAAAGATTTGCGAATTCGTGTAGATGAACTAGAACACTTAAAACTGCATGTTTTTGGTCATATACACGACTCTAATGGTCAATATATTGATCAATCTACTGGCAAAATGTTCATTAATGCTGCCATTTGTAGTGAAGAATACAAGCCGATTCAGAAGGTTCATTTAATTGAATTAAAATAGGGGGGAGGGGGGTTTACAAACTTACCTTCTTCTGTTATAATTAAGCGTGTTGTAGAATCGATATGTACAAAAGAAAAGACACGACAAGGCAACACACTCTAATTGGTTTTAATATGTGGAAATCAATAGAGTAATTACATGAACGGGAGACAAAAGAAATGAAAAGGCTAATGGCTGTAATTGCTCTTGTGTGGAGCTTAACCGCTCTCGCTGGAGCAGCGAGTAATGTTATTACACAAACGAATAGTGGAACACTCGGACAGGTTTTATACGTTGCGCCGGGTGATGCTGGACATGCTCAAGGAACATGGGCTGATCCTTCCTCTATTCCTGGATTAACTGGAGCCACTGGTGCAACAGGCGCGACGGGTGCGACTGGTGCTCAAGGTGAACAGGGAATTCAAGGAATTCAGGGAATTCAAGGCGTTCAAGGAGAAACTGGTGCGACCGGAGCTCAAGGCGAACAAGGTATCCAAGGAATTCAGGGCGTTCAAGGTGAACAGGGAATTCAAGGAATTCAGGGTGAACAAGGAATTCAGGGAATTCAAGGCGAGAAGGGTGATAAAGGAGATACTGGTGACACTGGTGCGCAAGGTGTTCAGGGTGTGCAAGGTGAAACTGGTTTCGTAGGCAAGTTGTCGGCGAACAGCGGAGTTGATGGTGAAGCGAACAACATGTCACATGTTGATGTCGTGGGTCAAGGTGTAACCGTTAGCCAGTCTGGAAACGTTGCTACCTTAGATCTTAGTAACTTGTCAACAACTGAAAGTCAGTCAAATTCTAGCCGACTCGATTCTCATGATGTTACTCTTGCTGATCATGAGACACGAATCACTCAGAATACGAATGATATCTCTACCCTTAATACGGGATTGTCTAATGAGACTTCTGCACGTATTGCTGGTGATGCTCAGAATGCCTCAGACATTGCTGCAGAAACTGGTCGTGCCACTGGAGCTGAAGCTGGTCTTCATAATGAAGTCGTGAGTGAAACATCACGCGCTTCTTCTGCTGAAGCCGCTGAAGCCAACACACGATCGGCTGCTGATCAGACGTTGCAGAACAATATCAATAGCGAAGCGAATACTCGCGCCGCTGGTGATCAAGCGTTGCAGAATCAGGTTAATCATCTCAATGCTCAGGCTCAAGATAATGCTAATCGGATCGATCGTTTAGAAGAAACGAAGTTCCTATTAGAACCGACTGTGAGACTTTACGATAGTAAACGTTTCCAGGTTCAGGCGTTTGATTCTTATGACGTTCGTCATGGGATGAACTTCGCCTTAGGTGCTCGCGTTATGCTGAAGCTTGGCAAGTCTTATGAAGAGAAGCTGATTGAACGACAGAATCGTGATACAGCTCGACTTCTAGCAGCTAACGTTGGTGATGAAGTTGCAGATCGTAAGGCCATTGCTGCACAGCTCAAACTTGATAAGCAGTTGTTGGCTGATCAGGCTGCGTTGCTTGCTGCTCAGCAGAAAGCCCTGCAGGATGCAAACGCTCGTTTACTCGCGCTCGAAGGCACGACCAAATCTAGCGTTGATGTGACGTTGGGAGAATAACATGAAACTACTTCATATAGGTTCAGGTATAGTGATTGGCGCACTGCTTGCAAGCATTGGATTCTTGACTTACTCAAAGAGTCTTACGCCGCAAGAACAAGTGAAAGTTGTAACTGTCACTAAGAAAGAGGTTCAATTCGTTGATCGCGAACGTACTAAAGTGGTCAAAGAAGCGAAACTGTTCCGCGCCATGAAACTAGATGAAAATGGCGCAGTGATTAACAAATGGACTATCACGAAATGTAAGTTCCAGGTTGTTGGAGCCACGTTGACTGATACAAGCGGTAACACGTTTGAAGTCCGCGGTAACATCAAGGTTGAACCAGTTAAATAAGTAAGCTTTACTGCAAGGGCATCGAAAGGTGCCCTTCAGTAAGTCTTAATTAAAGGGAGGATGTATGAGATACGTTGTATTGGCAATCGCGTTAGCATCCTTGACCGGATGCGCCTTAAATGGCGTGGTAAGATTTGGTGGCGGAGAAGTAAGTAAACCACAGCTTCATGGTGGCGTTATGGTAAGCGGTACTAAATAACTTGAGGGAGATAAGAATGCTAAGAAACACTGTTGGAGTTAAGCATCCGCACAAAGATGAGATTTTGGCTGAGATCGTTGCTAAAGTAGAGAATAGATTAGGTGCTCATAACTTCTTTGGACATGGAACACCCACTGTTCATAAAGTAAAGAATCCACATGTTACTGTTGAACATATGATTCTTGATGTAGAAGAAAGAATGGGCGACGAATATACTGAAGTCTTCGCGAAAGCTGTTGTAAGCATTAAGGATATTACAGATTATAGAGGAAGTCGATAAATTCGGAGGCTGGTACCTGTCCGTAGTTATGGAGTTTGGCCGTTCTCAGGGAAAAACGGCCTTATAATATGAAAGTTTACTGTGTGCATAGAAATGCTGTTTTTTCTAAGATGTCCAATTTTTATCAGTGTCGGTTTTGTAGCGTAGGTTGGTATGGATTTCAACCTACCCCGTTGGTTATTATAGGTTCTACTGATCCGTACGAAGCAAGTCCAGATTATGCAAAAGAATTTGAGCCGAAGGATCTTTCTAAGAAAAAATTTATTCAGTGTGGTGTATGTAAGGATTTGATAGGGAAACGAAGACATATAATCTGTATTATTAGGCTTTGGTGGAAAACTCTATTTAATAAGCACAAGCATCTCTTAGGATTGAAATGAAACTATTATACATTTTATTTGGACTGATCTACTTTAATCAAGGGATCGGTGGACTTGCTTCACAACCACTTTATTACTTCCTCAGAGAAACGATGGGCATTTCCATAGCCACAATCATGTGGATGGGAAGCATTACGAGCTTACCATGGATGATTAAACCACTCTACGGATTCCTTAGTGACTCCGTTCCCTTGGCTGGATATAAACGGAAGTCATATATCATCCTTAGTGCGATCCTAAGCAGCGTCGCGATGCTGATTCTCGGCATTTCACCATTCTATTCAATCCCAGTGCTCGTATTCTTCTTAATCCTTGATTCGATAGGCGGTGCGATTAAGGATGTAGCCATTGATGGTGTGATGGTTGAAGAAGGGAAACGTCTCGGTAACACTGGAACCTTCCAGAGTGTTCAATGGGGTGCGTTGTATTTCTCTCAGGTCATAACAGGTGTTGCTGGCGGATATCTTGCAGAGCATTCTAATTATAGGGTAAGCTATCTCATCATCGCGGCATTTCCTATCTTAATTGGATACTTTGCCTATCTGTATAAAGAGGAAAAATCTGCAGCTGTACGCAAATCCTTAGAGATCAAGAAATGGCTTAGTGCTCTCTCGCGTAGGGATTTCCTTTTATCTGGGGCTTTCCTCTTCTGTCTTTGGTTTAGCCCATCATTTGGCACTCCGCTGATGGATATCATGCGAACGCAGCTTCATATGAGTAAGATTTGGATTGGATGGCTTGGCACGATCGGTGCGGTTTGCAGTTTGATTGGTTCGCTGCTCTATTTCAAGTATGCCAAAGACCTAGACCTCAGAAAGTGGCTGATTTGGAGTACAATTATAAGCACCATTACGACCGCGGCCTACCTCTATGTAGATAAGAATGCCTTTTTGGCCTATACAATTATAGGTGGGATCAGTGGTGCCTTTATTCACCTTTTGCTCCTCGATTTCATGGCTAGAACATGTCCTGAAGGCACAGAAGCGACCACCTTTGCACTTCTTTGCAGTTTGGTGAACTTCGGTACCTTCTGCAGCAATTCCATGGGCGCTATGCTGTTTGACAAGATAGGATATAGCGGTTTGGTGATTGTATCCAGTGTCACTACGTTGCTTTGTCTGGGTTTCATTCCATGGCTAAAATTGTCAAAAGAAAAGGTTTGAAAATAGCCCAAAACATGCTATAATATAGATATGATTAAACTCAATGGCTATATCATTACACCTACCATATTTCCAGATAAGACTTCTCAGGTTTGGAAGCTACCTGATTCTTACATTTATACCTATACTTCAGAATATACGCCATTGAACATTATTGATTGGGAATTTGAGCACGAAGGTGAGTTTTTACAAATTGCTCAGCTTAAATATTTGGTTGACATGACAGCCAAAAAGCCAGCTGTTTTATTTTTAAACTATCTTCCATACGCGCGTCAAGATAAAGAAATAAGTAATACAGCAACATTTGCATTGCGACCATTTGCTGATCTTTTAAATTCTTTGAAATTTCAATTTATTTATGTATTTGATCCTCATAATTACGAAGTTTCAAAGGACTTAATTAAAAATCTTGTAGTGATGCTTCCTATAGTTGAACCAATTGTACGCGAATTGAATGCTACGCTTGTTTTTCCTGATAAAGGTGCAGCCCACAGGTATGGTAAAGGGCAACCAGTAATTGTTTGTGATAAGATTCGTGATCCGCTTACTGGTGAGATTAAAGGATTAACTGTTGAAGGTACTGTAGAACCTAAAGCTTATTTGATTCAGGATGATATTTGTGATGGTGGGCGAACTTTTATCGAGGTTGCAAAGAAGTTGTACGAGCTTGGAGCATCCGAAGTGCATCTTTATATCTCTCATGGGATTTTTTCTAAGGGATTGGATGTTTTGCGAAATGCTGGGATCAAACGGATTTTCACCAGAAATGGTGAAGTGAAGTAAAATAATTGTATAAGCGAAATCACGGAAACGTGAAGCGATCTTATCAAAGGAGCAGTATCATGAAAAACCTGTCAGCAATGTTGTTGTGTGATTTTTATAAAATCGCACACCGAAGCATGTATCCACAGAAAACCGAGGTTGTCTATTCTACATGGACAGCTCGTACAAGTCGTCTATTAGACGTTAATCAAGTAGTTCATTTTGGCGCACAGGCTTTCGTTAAAGAATTCTTAATTGACTTCTTTAATGAGCAGTTCTTCAGCCGTCCTAAAGCCGATGTTGTTGCCGAGTATTCTCGCATCATTAAAAATACACTTGGAGTTGCTAGCCCAGATGTGTCTCATATTGAGGCACTGCATGATCTTGGCTATCTTCCTTTAAAGATCAAATCTTTACCTGAAGGTTCTGTTGTGCCTCTTCGTGTGCCTTTGATGACTGTCCAGAATACTAATCCTAAATTCTTCTGGCTTACCAATTACATTGAGTCTTTGATGTCGGCTCAATTATGGCAAGCAAGCACGAGTGCCACGATTGCTCGTGAGTACAGAAAGATCTTTGAGAAGTATGCGTTGGAAACAGCTGGAGATGTTGGCTTTGTGCAGTTTCAGGGCCATGACTTCTCTTTCCGAGGCATGTCTTCGTTAGAATCAGCTATCCTCAGCGGTATGGGACACCTGCTCTCGTTCGTTGGTACAGATACAATCCCAGCGATTCAGGGTGCAGAGCATTATTATGGTGCGAATGTTGAGAAGGAATTGGTTGGCTGTTCGATTCCAGCTTCTGAGCATAGCATCCAATGTGCTTATGGCAATGACTTAACATACTTCACTGAATTACTTACTCGTGTTCATCCTGCTGGCTTTGTTTCCATCGTTTCAGATGGTTATGATCTATGGGATGTATTGACTCGTGTTGTACCGGCCTTGAAACCTATCATTCTTGCTCGTGATGGAAAAGTTGTTATTCGTCCTGATTCTGGCGATCCAGTTAAGATTGTTATTGGAAATCCAGAAGGGAAAACTGAAGCTGAACGTAAGGGCGTTATTGAGCTCTTATGGGATACATTCGGCGGAACGATAACTCCTCAGGGTTATAAGGTGCTAGATTCTCACATTGGTTGTATTTATGGAGATGCTATCACTCGTACACGTGCAAAAGACATTTGCGAAGGTCTTAAAGCTAAGGGCTTTGCTTCGATCAACATGGTCTATGGTATTGGATCGTACACGTATCAGTACAATACTCGCGATACGTTTGGGTATGCTATGAAATCCACAGCCTGCGTGATTGATGGTAAAGAGATTCAGATCTTTAAGGACCCAGTAACAGATAATGGTACAAAGAAATCTGCAAAAGGTGCTGTTAGGGTTATTGAGAACCAAGATGGTTCGTTTGAATTCATCGATGGTTTAACAATAGCTGAAGCAGATAAGTTTACAGCCCTCCAGGATGTATTTGTGGACGGAAAACTCTTGACGAATGAGACGTTTTCTGTTATAAGAAATAGACTAGCACAGAAACTATTACAGCAGAGATAATGAAGTCAAACTCAGTAATAAACCATACGACGAAAAAGGCATATCCTAGCAAGGAAGCGGCTAAAAAAGCAGCTGACTTCCTTGCTGGGAAGTTTGTCTATGTTCGACCCTATAAATGCTTTTGTGAACAATGGCATTTGACAAGTCAAAAGGATAAGTAATGGCTCTTGATCAATCATTAGAAAGAAAATTTCTAGCACGCGTTATTAGGGATGCTGATGCAGCAACAGTTGCACTTCAGCGAAAGATCAGTGGAGAAGTATTTCAATGGTCTACAGCTGCTAAATTGTACAGCATTGCTACATGGTATACTCAAAATTATGGAACTTGCCTATCTATCAATGAGTTAGATGATTTGCTTAAGAAATCAGCTACGCTTACCCCAGATATTCAGCAGTCTATAACAGTTTTATTCACAGAGCTTCAGGTTGAACCTCTCGACACAGATATTAATTTTTTATATGATCAGATGCTCGCGTATCACAAGCAGAATTTGCTTGAAGGTGCTCTCAGACGCTCAGCTGAGAAATTCTCAGATAAGAAGATCGATGAATCTATTGCAGGTCTGAAGGCTGACCTTGCTAAGATTGAGGCTAAATTTAGACAGGAAGTAATACGTAGTGGACAGCTCGACGGATTTGCTGAAGAGATTGATTTTGAATTTGAAGATCGTAAGGTAAATCCAGATAAATATGCAGGTTTGAACATTGGATTTAAGACGATGGATGAAATCACTGGTGGGCTTGTTTCGTCTAGTGTTTCAATCGTCATGGCACCGCCTAAAGGATTCAAATCAGCTTTGGCTATGACTATTTGTTATAATGCAGCCAAACGTGGTATCTATTCATACTATCATGCGAACGAAGGTACGTATAAGCTGTTCTATAACCGATTTGCAGCCATGGAATTATCCATCCCGCTTAAGAGCATCAAAGATAATAAGATGAATCCTATGGAAGAGTCACGTTGGAAGCATTGGATTCAAACAGTTAAAGATGGCAAGCACCCTATCCTTAATAAGATTTACTTTGATGAAGTTCCTCCAGCAATTAGTACACCTGAGCTTATTAATGATCGTTTGAATAAGCTTAAGGCTGATGGTAAAGAGGTAGGACTTGTTGTAGTCGACCACTTTGGTCGTATGACAACCAGCTCTAAGGAAGTTATGCAGGATTGGCAAATGAAGGGTTATATTGCCCAGCAGATTTGTAGTATTGCTCTTGATAAGCGTGTTCCTTTTATCCTCCTTACTCACGTTAAGGCAAGCAGTGCAAAAGAGGGTGTAGAATCAGAAAAGGACTTTGACGCGTATGACATTGAGCGTTCTGGTCAACCATTGAAAGACGTCGATTATGTCTTCTCATGGAAGATTGAGAATCAGGAAGATTTTGATCGTAACGGCAAGCAAGGTTTCGCACGATTGGCATTGGTACTATCGCGCCATTCTGAAACTGGGGTGGCCACGTTAAACATTCAAGGAAAATACATGCAGATTCAGGAGATCCAGATTGGTGGAACAGCACCAACACCTGCTCCTGTTGTTGCTCAAACAACACCATGAACAAAACTTTCGACATGGTTGTAGAGTGTCCCAGAAAGAGTCGTAATAAGATTGAGTGGGATGATAAAGCCCACGGATTTAGATTTAGCCGTATGCTTTTTACTTCCACTCAATATCCAGCAGAGTATGGATTTATCCCTAATTCGCTAGCTGCTGATGGTGATCCGGCCGATGTTATGGCTTTGACAGGTGAACCTACATTTACTGGCTGTATCATTGAGGTTCGTATACTTGGTATCCTTAAGATGATCGATGGCGGGGAAGAGGATTATAAGATGCTCGCTGTGCCAGTTCGTGATCCTCATTATAGTCATATCAAGACGCTCAAGGATGTTCCCTTGGATCGATTGAACGAGATCGAGCACTTCTTTAAGGTTTATAAGGATTTGGAAAAGAAGAAGGTTGTGGTAAAGGGTTGGGAAGGTCGTAAGAAGGCCTTAGCTTATATAAAGAAATCCATTAAACGATATGAAAAGCACACTGGTCATTAATCTCTTCGGTGGTCCTGGTTCAGGCAAGTCTACCCTTGCTGCAGATTTATATTCTGAGATGAAGAAGCATGATTATGAAGTCGAAATGGTTCGAGAATGGGTTAAGCTTTGGGCTTGGCAAAAACGTGAGATGACTTATGCTGATCAGTGTATTGTGTTCGGCAATCAAGTACAAGAAGAGACTGCTCTATATGGTAAGGTGGATGTCATAATCACTGATTCTCCGTTGATCTTATCAGGATTTTATGAGGGTGTTAATCATGGTTCTAAATTCCTGCTTCCGGCTGCTAAAAAGATCATGCATCTAGCAAAATTTGATCAGGTTACATACTGGAACCTATTAGTTAAGCGAAATTGGCCATATCAGGCAAGTGGACGCTTTCAAACTGAAGCACAGGCTAATGAATTTGATAAGAAGATGGTTGAATTTCTTAAGGTAAATAAGATTCCTTATGAAACTGTTAAAACTGTAGAAGAGATCATGCTTGAGCTGATGCAATGAGTAAGAAAACAATCAAAGAAACGGTTGAATCCTACGGGGTTAAACTATGGTACATAGGAGATGGGATTTTGCGCGGAGCTTGTCCCATGCATACAAATGTCAATACACCTTCCTTCACTGTCTACGAAAACACTGATTCTTATTTTTGTTTTGGAGAAGGTATTGGTGGTGATACTGCTAACTTTATTTCCCACATGGAGAATATATCTTATGCAGAAGCTAAAAAGCTTGTGGATGGCGAAGTCAGTTTTCAAGAGGATTTTAATCAGCTTCTTGATTCTGCTTCTGTTATAGATGAATCTAATTATGCAGCACAGTTGAACTTCGCAGTAAGTAAGTATTGTAGGGATTTGCTGCTGAGTGGTGCTCCAGTAGATAAGGTTATGGCTTTTTTAGAGAAGTTGGATAAAGATACTTTGCAAAAACCAGTAACACGTGATATATTAGAGAGTGTGATAGCCGAATCCCGGCTTCTAAGAGGTGATTCTAAATGAAAATTACAAAACGGTTTACAGAGACAGTAAAACTCACTGATGGCTCGATGAGAACATTTACAACTGAGCTTCAAAGTGATGAGTTGGTCATTAATTCTGCAGATGAGCTTATTGCTGCTAGCGATAAGGCGTTTGCTCAGACCAAATGGCTCACAGAACGAGATAAAGAAACAGTATTTGGGACAGGAGCGTAAAATGGCATTATCAGAAGAACAAATGTCACAGAATCTGGAAGATGTTAAAAAGATCCAGGTCTACTTAGACGAAGATCCTCTTGCTAAAGGATTGGTATCTGTCAATAATAAGCTAGCAGAAATTCAGCTTGCTAAGGATAAGGTATCAAGCCTGCTTATGTCTGCTATGAAGAACCTAGCAGAACATGAGATTATGAAGGATCAAGCCCAGAATACCCATGATCGTCAGCAAGATTTATTGATTGCTACTGATCCAACGATTCAGGCTCAGAAATCAGCTGAACAGCGTAGCATTCATGCACGTATGAAGATGCCCGAGCTTGTATTAGATCTTCATCGCGCAGACGTTTCATTACTTAAGGCTTCATGGTATTTGAAATGTATGCAGTTAGTCGCTAGCAATTTAGAAAGTGCAAATGCAAATCTATCACGTCAGATTACTGTGATTCAGATGGACTTGAATTTGCAAGGTGCAAACGGTGGTCCAGGTCGTAGTGCAACAAAAACGCTTCAGTTTTAACAAACATAAAGGAGACTTAATATGAGCTTGTTTCGTAAACCATCAAAAGAGGATTTTCCAGAGCTTCCGGATAATCTGTATGTCGCAAAGTTGGCCAAGATTGCCAATAAAGTAGGTAAAAAATCTGGTAAAGAGTATATCTCTTGGGGATTTGAATTAGTTCAACCTCCTTATTCTAAACGTTGGGTTTGGGGAAACACTCCTCCTAGCATCACGACTAAAAGCAATGCAGGAAAATTCCTGACAGTGCTCGGTGTTGATATTGATGCTATTGACCCTAATACATTCAATGAACAGACACTAGTTGGCAAGTATGTTAAGGTGTTGCTTGAGACCAAAGAAAATGAAGAGACTGGTGAGAAGTTCCAAAATGTCACGAAACTTATGGCATTGACGGATGCTGATCTTCAGTTGCTTCAAATCTGGCTCACAGCTGCTAATACAAAAGGACCTATCACAGCAGCAGTTCAGCAACCAGTTGTTGCTCAACAGCCTGTTCTTGCAGCGGCTCCAGTTTCATTTCCAGCAGCTCCAGTTGCTCAACCAGCTCCAGTCGTAGCACAACCAGTGGCTCAACCAGCTGCTGCAGCACCACGTCCTACGAGTAAGTTTCCTTTCTAATGGAAGACTTATATACTTCTGGCACGGACCTGATAACATGTCCGTGGTGCGGGTATGAAGAACGTGATTCATTTGAAATAGATGATGGGAACTTCGACTGCAGTGAATGTGGTAAAACTTATAGAGTTGACCATGATATTGTAGTCACGTACTCAACATCTAAGGTTCTAAAAGAGGAGAGACAAAATGTCTGATATTAAAGAATTGACAACATTCCTTGCTAAATTAAGCAAGACACACGAGAGCACAATCTCTCGAATTAAGGATATGGATGACCGTCCTAAAATTGAAGTGATTCCTTCTGGGAGTTACTCAATTGATGACGCGCTAGGAGCTGGTGGTTATCCTCGAAGTCGCCTAATCGAGATCTTTGGACCTGAATCAGGTGGTAAAACAACACTTACCCTTTTAGGTGCTGCGTCTTGTCAAAGAGCAGGTGGAACAGTTGCCTTTATCGATGTTGAAAACTCCCTCTCCTTAGATTGGGCTGCTCGTCTCGGTGTAGATGTAGACAATCTAGTGTTCACACAGCCGGATGGTGGAGAACAGGCACTTCGTATCGTTCGTGATATGATTGAATCGAACCTGTTTGACATGATCATCTTGGACTCAGTTGCAGCCTTGGTTCCTCAACAGGAAATCGATGGCGAGATTGGTGATCAAACGATGGCACTTCAGGCACGTATGCTTGGACCTGCGATTCGCTTGCTCGTTAAGTCAGCAGCTAAATCAAAGACAGTCGTAATCTTCATTAACCAGCTTCGTGATACCATGAGCATGTATGGACCAAAAGAAAATACGCCTGGCGGTCGTGCTTTGAAGTTCTATTCAAGCATTCGCTTGGCTGTTCGTAAGATCAGTGGTTCAGAGATTAAGGTTAAGAAGGGCGATGGAGAAGATGGTGATACTGGTGAGATTCTTGGTCATAAGGTTAATGTTAAGGTAGTTAAGAATAAGGTTGGTCGTCCGATGTGCGAAGCCTCATTTGAACTACGATTCTTGAGCGGTATTGACCGCTTTAAAGAATTGGTTGATATTGCCTTAGCTCGTGAGATTATTAAACAAGCCGGTGCTACCTTTAGCTTTGGAACGCTTAAAGCAGTAGGCCGTGAGAAGTTTGAAGAAGCATTAAAACCAGATGAAAAAATGCAGAGAGAAATCTGGGATGCAGTTCTAGCTCTTAAAAAGATCTAATGCCCATCGTCTATCAAAAGGGTAGTCTATTTGATGCCCCAAAAGGCTCAGTACTCGTCCATGCTTGTAATGGACAGGGAATGTGGGGATCGGGGATTGCTAAACAATTCGCTGATCGTTTCCCGCAGTCCTATGATGAGTATAGAGTTATTTGTAGCCTTCCGGAGTTTGAAGTTGGTCAAGCCTTTGTACTCAATATTGAAAATGAGTATAGGGTTGGTTGCCTAATTACCTCAGATAATTATGGTCAACTTCGCGATCCCAAAGACGTAATTTTAAAGCACACACGTACAGCATTGCTCGATATCCTTGGAGCTACAAATAAATTGAGTTGCTTCATTGTAGAAGGTCAAGATATTCATTCGTGCAAGTTCAATGCTGGATTGTTTGGAGTACCGTGGGAAGAAACTGAGAAAGTTTTACTAGATGTTATGAATGAAATAGGTTATAATAGAAACTGGACAGTGTGGGAATTATAAGGAGACCGTCAAATGGCCGATTCGAAATTGTTGAAAGATATCTGTAAGGAAATTGAGCGCATTGCATCGCGTTTAAAGCTTGAACCTTACGAGTTGAATAAAGCACAGTTCAAAGAATTTTCAAAGATCTCCGAGTGGGATCTTACAAAGGTTGGCGGATACGCAACTGTCCGAGCGACGTACTTCCCCATCCCCGACAAAAGCCTCAAAGATATTGAGTTGAACAAACAACGTAAATCATACGTTTCGAAGCTTGAGAAACAGTATGGTTCATGGGAAGCATTTGCTGAGCAGCTTTCTGAATCACTTATTAAGAACTTGGATAAGATGAAGGTTGAACCAGTTATCCTTAATGAGAAAGCCACGAAAGAGTACCTTAAAGCTATTGCCAAGCCTACACTTCACGATACAACACCGCGTTCAGTGGTCGTAGCGCTTACTGATCTTCACTTCGGTACGAACGTTGACAAGGCTGAGCTCGGTGGTAAGAATGAGTTTAACTGGGAAATTGGAGCTCGTCGTTTCGGCTTTATTATGGAACAGCTTCAGACCTATAAGATGGAACTACGTCACTTGCATAGCGAGATTGTACTCTTGCTAGGTGGTGACTTGATCGGTGGTATCATCCACAATCAAGAAGGTCCAGATTATGACGTTATCACGCATCAGGTCAATGGAGCCTTGAGTTACTTCATCCAAGCCTTTAATCATCTGAAAGCCTTCTATCCTAAAGTTCGCGTCGTTTGCCAACCAGGAAATCACGGCCGTATGATGCACAAGATGTCTAAGGATCGTGCAATGTCTCAGAAGTATGACTCTTATGAAAACATCATCTTCTACGCGCTTGCTAAAAAGTTCGAGAATGATGCTAAGGTTGAGATCGTTGTCCCTAAAACGCCGTATGCCGATGTTATGGTTCAAGGACATAGGCTTTTTATGTCCCATGGTGATACAGTGTTCGTTACAGGCAATCCTGGTAAGAGCATAAATACAGATAGTATTGATAAACAGGTTCTTCGTACGAATTCTGATCAAGTTAAGAACGGCAATAAGCCATTTGAAGTATTCGTGTTCGGTCACGTGCATCAAGCTGCTCATTTCCAGGTATCCAGCGGAGCGCATATTATCATTAATGGTAGTATGATCGGTACAGACTCATTCGCTCAAGCCGTAGGTATTATGACAAATAACCCAGTTCAAGTTATGTGGGAAATGAATTCAAAGTTCGCTGTTGGTGACTCTCGTTGGTTGTTCGTGTCAGCTGCTGATAAAGATGCACGATATGAAAAGATCATTAAGCCTTATAACCACGAATTAGCATAAAAGGAAAATAATATGCCTCGACAAGAAAAAGATCCAGAACGAAAATTCTACGAATCACGCTTTGATAACATTCCACCCACGCTAGTAGCTAATAGCACAGCGCGTGATTATGTTGATATTCTAAAAGAAGCACGCTGGAACAATGATTATAAAGCTAAGATTACAACAGCATTTTTGGGTGCAGACTCAATTCATGATGTTGTATACTCTAATCATAAATGTTCGTTGGCTGCGTCTTTGGTATTGCGATATGTCTTGCCTGAATTCTTAGAAAGTAAAGGGCTTAAGATTGATCGTATTGCTGCGGTTGAATCAGATGGTGATTACGCTGCGTCCTATAGCGCAATTGAGATCGCTCCTGATAAGAATGTTGATCGATTGGACTACGGGGATTACTTCGTGGTTGGAGCTGAATCAAGATATATCATTCATCTTGAAGACGCCTATCCTGATTCCTTCCTCTTTAGGTTTGCAAGCCTAAAGGCTGATTCTAACACATTGATCACTGAGCTTGTAAAATATGCTGAAGAGCATAACTTCTTGAGAGGTCAGAAGATTGATCCTAATTGTAACTTTGTCAAATTCAACCGTAAGCTTGGGTGGGATGATTTGATTCTTTCAGATCGTATTAAGGATGAGATCAAAATGAACCTTAAGAATCTCATTGAGTATCGTGAGATTTACAAAAAGAACGGCTTACAGGTGAAACGTGGTCTTATTTTGGCTGGTGAACCAGGTACAGGTAAAACAGTGCTTGCGAAGATCCTTTGTAACACAGTGGATTGGACATTTATCTGGGTTACTTCTAAGAATCTTGAAAGTCCTAAACGTGTAGCTCAGATTGTATCATTGGCTCGTGATCTTGCTCCCGCAATCATCTTCTTAGAGGATATTGACTTGTTCGGTGGATCGCGTGAGTCTAATAATAACCCAATGATGCTCGGTGAGCTTCTAAATCAACTCGATGGTGTTGAAGAAAACACAGATATCATCGTGATTGGTAGCACTAATAACAAAGAGGTCTTGGAAAAAGCCCTCGTGTCACGTCCTGGTCGCTTCGATAAGGTTATTGATTTCCCACTTCCAGCCTTGGCTGAACGTATCCGCATGATTAAGACCTTCAGCAATGGCTTACTTGGTGATGATGTTGATTACATTGAAGAAGTAGCCAGAGAAGCTAAAAAGAAGACTGGTGCTCAGATTCGTGAGCTTGTTAACATGGCAATCATCTTCGCAGTTGATGAGAAGTCATATGATGCAGAACACAAGCTGATCATCAATAAGGATCATTTTACAAAAGCAATGGTAGCTGTTAAAGGTAAGGACTTCAACCAGGTTACTGGATTTTCAACCCCCGGAGCTAGTAGCCTAATTGGTAGTAGATTCCGCGATCTAGACGATTAATAAAGGAGAATGCAATGGCAAAGACAAAATATGTAGAAGCAGTCCCAGGTGTAGAATCATTGGTTACGAAGATTATGGAAGTGTGGCCAGATCGTTTCGCCCACATCAATCGTACTGAGATCCTACTCGTTATGAAAGATTCACCGAAGAGCTCGTATAAAGCACGTACTCGTTTATTGAACGGTTTCTATCGCATGCTAACAAAGAAAAAGATTATCATTGAACTTTGGAAACAAGGCTGGGAACTAGATAAACCCGTGGATCGTGCACTTACGATCTATCGTGAGCTATGGCGTGTTGATCTTCGTGAATCTAATAATGAATACAAACTAAATCGCCCTGATCTTTCTGACTTTACGAAGATCTTGGAGAAGACTGGTTTGCATGGTGAGACAGCTGCAGAATTCTTTAATAAAGTTGTCTAAATGTTTAAACAGGTTCTAATACTGCGTAAGGACCTTAATATGCGCAAGGGCAAGATGGTTGCCCAAGGTGCTCACGCAGCTATTGGAGCTTTAAAGCAAGCCTCACAGAGTGCTATAAAACAGTGGGAACAAAATGGATGCACAAAGATATGTGTATCCATTGCAGATGAGAAGGAATTATTAAGCTTAGCCAAAAGTGTAGCAGATGCAGATATTCCATGCTATGTTGTATTAGATGCCGGTCGAACAGAGTTTCACGGAGAGCCAACATTTACGGCTCTCGGTATTGGTCCAGCACCTGCAGATGATATTGATAAATTCACAGGACAGTTGCAACTCTTATAATGTATCTAACAAAGATAGTTCTAGAAAACTTTCAAGGATTTGAAAGGGGCGAATTCAACTTATCGCCTAACCTGAACATTTTGGTTGGTGTTTCAAACGTAGGTAAAAGTAGTGTTGCTCGTGCTCTCTCGCTTATCCTGTATAATCAATGGGATAAAAGCTGGTGTAGACATGGAGCGAAGTTTTGCAGAATAACCCTAGAAACGAGCACAGGGATTGTCGTAGTTCGTGAAAAGGGCGATAAGGTCAATCGTTATATCCTCCGTTCCCCCAGTTCCCCCGAACAGCTTTTTGAGTCATTTGGAACCTCCACCCCCGAACAAATACAGCAAGCCCTTAAAATTCATGAAGTGCAAATCGATACTACTGACACACTGAATTTGAATTTGGCAGGTCAGATGGACGCTCTTTTCCTCCTATCCCAGACAGGGAGTTATAGAGCGAAAGTCCTAGGTAAATTGTCCGGGGCGACATACCTGGATCATGCAATCCGAGAGCTGAATAAAGACAAGCGTAGAATTACAGCTGAAAAGGATGCCAAGGATTTGGAAATTATAGACCTTCAAACGCAGGTAGACAAATTTGGTGCATTAGAATCATTCTCTGGGACCCTAGCTAACCTGGAAGCAAGATTGGTTTCCCTGGCTGCTGCAGAACAGCGCGTAGAACAGATCAGATCGCTCCTAGAACGCGTAAAAGCCCTCAAAGATAGTTGGACACGAGAACATGCAAAAGCTGAGCTTTTAGGTGCATTTGACCTCAATTCTATTGAAAAATTGGCTCCCAGGGTAGATAAGATTAAGGCGGTTAGTTTACTTTTAAGCAAAATAGTAAGCTTTAAGCATACTTTCTTGCACCAAAATAAACTAAATGAGCTCTTGAATGTTGTTGATTTATCTGGTATAACTAGATTAGCAGATAGGGTGAGTACCTTTAAAACTAAGCGAGATTTGGCAACACGCCTGGTTGATATTTTAGGTAAGATTCACCTTACAAACATGGATTTGAAACGGGTAGAAGAGCAGCACGCAGATGCGGCAAAGCAATACACAGATATGTTGAGAGATGTTGGGGTTTGCCCAATTTGTAATAGGACAACGGCTGACTCATGCGTACAATAATTGCAGGTAGTCGTACCATTACAGATGCTTCAAAGCTTCAAACTGTTATAGATGATTATGAATGGCCTATAACAACGGTTCTTTGTGGTGGAGCTCAAGGTGTAGACAAACTGGGTGAGCAATACGCCTTAGCTCATAATATTCCTATTGAGTATTATCCTGCTGATTGGAAGACACATGGTAAAGCTGCAGGACCTATTAGAAATTCTCAAATGGCTGAGAATGCTGAGGCTCTTATATTGATTTGGGATGGTCAGTCGCGTGGTAGTAAGGATATGCTTGCTAAAGCGCAAGCTAAGAATTTGAAGACATACGTTTATTATATACTTCCGGAGAAAGAATGAAGATTCTCTTCTTTACAGATATGCACCTACGTTCTGCATCTGATCGTCCGAAATGGCGTACGGATGATCATTACAAGCAGCAGTTTGCCGAACTACTTGAGATCAGCAGCATAGCTAAAGAGCAAAAGGTTGATTTGATGATTAGCCTTGGTGATTTCTTTGATCATACACGCATTTCTCATCAACTGGTGACTGATACATTGAATTGGTGTAAGACGTTGCCTTGCACTTTATACAGTATTGTAGGAAATCATGATGTTAATGCGTATGTTACCTCAGATCGTAACAATGGATTGGGTGTGCTCTTTGAAAGTGGCGCGGTAAAGCGTCTTGATACACTGGTCTTTGATAATGAAAAGGTCATTATTCGTGGGGTGCATGTTTATATTGATCCAACGCAGGGTGATTACTTCTTCACAGAACGAAAGCATGATGAATTCTATTATAAGATCGTAGCTAGTCATAATTTCATCATCCCTCATGAAGTTCCGTTTCCAGCAGTCTTACCAGCACAGGTTAAGACAAACGCTGATGCAATAGTGCTTGGGCATTATCATAAGGCATTTTCGCATCAGGAGGGAAATACTCAATTTATTAATCCTGGTAGTATTTCAAGATGGGCTGTTAATGAACAACATCAACCCAAAGTGGTGATTTTGGATACTGAAAAAAAGAGCTTTACCTCAATTCCTTTAAAGTGTGCACCTTTAGCTTCAGAGATTTTTGATTTGGCCAGTGCTGCAGAGATCAAATCCACAGAGATGAACCTTCAGGCATTTGTTGATAGCCTTGAAAGTACAAGCTTTGATAACATAGATGTAGAACATGTTGTTTTGACAGAGGGTAGCAAGCAAGGTCTAATTAAGAACGTTGTTGACTTGGCGCTAACAAAAATACAACAAGCGAAGGTGGAATTACAATGAGCCTAGAACAAGATCTATTAAATTTGAAAGCTAAGGGAGAACGTCTGAATACACTTCGTATTGAGAATGCAACTACCCTTAAGAGCTTGGAGCAGGAAAAGGATAAACTGGTGGCCGAAGCACAGGCACTTGGTATCGCTCCAGATCAGGTTGAAGAAACACTCAAACGAGAGGAAGCAGCTCTTCAGACAGAGGCAACGGCTTTAGAAGCTGAACTATCTAAGGTGTTGGAACAGGTTAATGCTCTATAAGAGCGCCTGTCGAGCTTGTCGTCATTCTCATGCGGGAATTATGTGCACTTGGCAAGTGCATAAGACAGGTAGGATTAAGTTAAAGCTGGTGTACGGTGATAGTAAGCTATGGGGAATAGGTGCAGCGTTGCATGCTCATTATGATGATATCGATGGCAAAGGTGGTGTTTATAAACAGTTTCTTGATATTTATAATAATGAAACATTTGAATATGAACAAGAGACAGATTGCGGATGCAATTTTTATGTTCCAAATGACAATCTTGAATTTTTAGAATGGAAATATGAACAATCTCAATAATAAATTTGATCAGATAAAGGCTGTATACAATCGAAAGCTTGGACAGTTAGAATCCCTTCGCGAGCGATTGTCCACCTGTAATGCGAAGATCATTGAACTAACTGATAAAGAGGACACAACACTTAAGGCAAGCCTGTTTTTACAGTCCTTGTCTGACCAAACGCGGTTGCAGGTTCTTGATAAGATTTCAGGTATAGTGACAGAAGCACTCCAGACAGTTAAGGATAAGAATTTGGTCTTTACGATGCAGCTTGTTACAAAGGCTAATCAACCTACCTTAGAAATGGGTATCCTTGATAAGTTATCAGGACAGACGTACGATGTAGTAACATCTTTCGGTGGTGGTATTTGCGACATTGTGTCATTGGCCTTACGCGTGGCACTTCTAGTTAAATGGCAACCTAGCCTATCTCGAGTATTGATTTTGGATGAAGCTTGTAAACATGTAGCTATTAAGGATCAGGAGCTGCTATCGACTTTTGTTAGGAAGCTATCTGAAGCATTAAATGTTCAATTTATTTGGATATCACATTCTGATATCCTGCAGCAAGCAGCACATAAGATTTTTGAGGTGAACAAACATGACGGACTCTCAACAGCCCAAGAAAAAGACGCCCAAGCCCTTTAATGAAGATGCAGTGCTTCGTGGAGCATGGCGTAGAGCATTTAGGCAGTTCCCTATAAAGAAAGAAGTATTGGCTGAAGGTACACGCCGAGTACCTCGTTTTAATCAGGATGGTAGCAGAGCTAAGATAGACTCAAAAGAGCACCATTGTCAGGTTTGCAATAAATGGGTTAAGGCGTCAGTAGGTGGCAAGAATAACATAGACGTAGATCATATCATCCCGGTTATTGATATTAATGATATAAGTGGTAAGGTAGAGGATTGGAACGTCTATAAGTCACGTTTGGTTTGTCCGAAGTCGAACCTTCAGCGTATCTGTAAGGCTTGTCATACGATTAAGACGAAGAAGGAAGCGGATCATCGAAATGCCTTGAAGGATAAAGAGGCTATGGATGTTCTTGAGCAACAGATCAAATTTGCTAAGAGCATTTCTGAAGAGCAGGCTTTGAAGAAGCGGTTTGCACGCTTCCTAAATAAGAAGAAGCCAGCGGCAACTAGGGAACGAGCATTGAAGCTTAAAGAGCTTCTATTAAAACGATTGAGTGAGGATTAGATGGAAATTCTAGGCTGGCTTGCAACATTAGCATTTGCTGGGTGTTATTGGCCTCAGATGGTTAAAACCTGGCGCCGAAAGCTTGTTGGTGACATTAGCGTATGGCCATGGATTATTCAAGCATTTGGGTATGCGGTTGGTCTTCCTTATGGTATCATGCTTGATAAGATGCCATTGATTGTTGGCTATGCACACGGTCTTGTTTGTAGTTTAATATTTTTAGCCATGTATTGGAGGTTTAGAAAAAATGTACCGACTAAGCGAAGAGTTAGCTAAAATTGTAATTTCAATGATCAAGTCCCCTGAGCTTGAATCAGCGGGAAACACAGCCTTTTTACCGAGGCACCTTAATAGTGTAGGTATTGTAGATCCTATTTGTTGCGCTGGTTCTGCGTTTCATTATATCATTGAATGCCCACGACCCATCATTTATCAGAATATGCCATTTGTTCCGCCGAGCATTGATGGGTACTTCCTCTATCGTAAAGAAGAGCTAAGGCCTGTTGAGGAGAAATGGGAGATTAATAGAGTACTTGTCGATCCAACTGCTACTGATCCTGAAGAGATGATTGATGTAAGTGATGCTGCTATTATCATACCAAATGATGTTGATAAGTTAACAGCTCCAACCATTAATAGCATGGACCAACTCATTAAGAAAGAACCATTGATAATTGATTGTTTAAACTGGGAGAAGAAAAATGGAAAACCCCAAACCAAATAACTTTAAAGAAGCTGCTTTGTCTCATATTCCCATGGATATCTTAACCTCCATGCAGAAACAAACAGCCGTAAAGACTGAAGGGATGACTGGATTAGAAGCAATTCAAGCGAATGGTAGTCCGTCAATGCTTCCTGCTAAGCAACCAACAATGGCTACGAAAGATGCTCATATATCAGTAGCAGTGGATGGTAAGGTTATTAAGGTTGCTCTGAATCCTACTGAAGGTGCTGTTACTATGCTCCTTTATTTATTGGCTACAGTTTGGAGTAAGGATAAGAAGATAGCTAAGATCTTGAAACAATTTAATTTTCATTTCTATGACGCCAATAACGAACAGCTTTATCCACCTTTGAAAGAT
>Ga0097621_100000604_pt1 | contig 25311 bp, 17 predicted proteins | sample KBSMisM72_FD_73165 | JGI IMG/M metagenome (GOLD analysis project Ga0097621, IMG submission 73165) | Miscanthus rhizosphere microbial communities from Kellogg Biological Station, Michigan, USA - KBS Miscanthus M7-2 (version 2) (version 2) | ecosystem: Host-associated > Plants > Roots >... | reverse complement strand
CCTGGACTGCTTTCCGTACATAAAGGTGACCTCATCGCATATAGTGGAAACACGGGCGGGTCGCAGGGACCGCATCTGCATTTTGAAATCCGCACTTATCCCGAGGACCGTAATCTGAATCCCATGCTTTTTGGATTGCCAATTTCAGATAACACCCCGCCGGTGTTCAGAAGCCTTTCGGTTTATGACAGGGATAAAAGTTTTTATGAACAGATACCCTCTTTTCTTCCTGTGAAAGGGAATGGCGGAAAATATATGATCGGGCTTCCGATGTTGGTTGTCAAAACACCCAATCCAGGTTTTGGTATATCAGGGTTTGATACACAAACGGGTTCGAAAAATCCGAACGGTATTTACCAGGGGATCATTTATGATAACGGTGAAGCAGTGTCGGGTTTCCGTATGGACCAGATCAGTTATAACGACACAAGGGGTATCAACGCGCATATTGATTATCCGACTCATGAAAAGAGTGGAGTATATTATCAGCTGCTTTTTAAGATGCCAGGCTATATTCATTCGATTTATCAGGTAAACAATCCGGGCGGACGCGTCAATCTGGAAGACGGCAAGGTTCACGAAATCCGGATCGAACTCAGGGATGCCGACGGAAATACTTCAAATTTGTCTTTTAGGACAAGGTACCAGTCCGGCGATAACTCAAATGCAACCTATGCAGGGAAGATGTTTTATCCCGGAAATGTAGATGGATTTGAATCTGCGGATGCCGCTTTCTACCTGGGATCAGCCTGTTTGTATGATTCCCTCCATCTTGATTACCAGCAAACCGCTATCGAAGTAAAAGATGCAGTTTCCGCCATTCATCATTTTGGAAACACTGGCGTTCCATTGGCAGATACGATGACAGTGAGAATTAAACTTTCCAAAAATGTGAATCAAAAGCAACGGGTTATTATGGAATGGCTTGATGGGGAGAATTTTGAAGTCCGGAGACCGGAATGGCTCGGAGACTGGGCTACTGCCAGCTTTCGGAGTTTTGGCAATTTTGGTTTGGTGCTGGATACCCTGCCACCTGTAATCCGATTACCAGGGATAGTTGAAAATGCCAACCTTTCCCGAAGCAGCAGGATAGCAGTTCTTGTAGAGGACAATTATAGAAAAATAAAAAACTTCCGCGCCACACTTGACGGGAATTGGCTGATGTTTACCAATGACAAGGCAAGAGCGTTTATCTATCATTTCGACGAACATTGCAAACCGGGCAGGCATGAACTGAAAATTTATGCAGAAGATGAGGCGGGGAATGCCTCGGGTGTACTGTTACATTTTACCAGATAGTCAATAGAGCCTGTATTGTGGAGATCAATGACCTGTAACAAACTGTACGTCGCCCGCGGCAAATAATCCATTGTCAGTTTGAAGAATTCCCCCAGAATTGATATTTAAAATCGTAGCAATGATCATTTCATTGCCTTTCTGCAGCGCCACGGATTGATTTCTTTTGTAAAGAAACTGGTTTAGTTCGTGCAGGATCCTATCCGGATCTTCTCTGAGTATCCCGATCCTGTCCCGGATGGTGGGAACCAGTTGCCTGGCCAATTCAACAGGATTATAGTGGATACCGGTAATTTGTTTTAATGAAATGGCATTTGGAATTTCTTCCGGGAAAGTCTCCTGATTCAGATTTATTCCGATTCCTACGACAGCCCAGGGCCAGTTCTCCCCCCGGATAATACTTTCTATCAAAATGCCCCCTGCCTTTCTGTCACCCCAATAAATATCATTTGGCCATTTTATGGTCCATTTTTTCTCCTGAAAAAGCTGAAACAGATCCAGAATTCCTAGTGCAACGGCAGCAGAAAACAGGAATTGCTGTGTTATCAGAAGCTGGGCAGGCTGAAAGACAAGGCTCATGATCAGACTTTGACCGGGTTCACTTAACCATGATTTGCCCCGCTGGCCTTTACCGGCTGATTGATAACGGGCAAGACAAACAAGACCATCGGAAGCCAATCCTGCATGAATCCGGCCCATGGCATAGTTGTTGGTGCTATCCACAGATTCCAGCTCAATCAACTGATTGTCAAATGTTGTATCCGAAGAGTTCTGCTGACGGGGATGTGGCAAAAGATTAGTATTTTTGAGCTGTGCGAATTTAGGATTACTAGGATATCTGGAATCATCGCCTGTCGTATTTATCATTTAAAATAATCTGATTATTGGAACAATTGTCAATGCTGGTTAACCGGAAACCTAATAAATCTGCCCGGTTAGCGAAGAACTCAAAAATCATAAAAGTCATTATCCAGGCAATTCAGGAAAAAAAAGGCGAAAAAATCATATCTCTTGATCTCCGGAAAATACAGGAAGCAGTAGCGGATTTTTTTATTGTTTGTGAAGCGGGAAGCACTACTCAAGTCAGGGCTATAGCGGATTACATTGAAACAGAAGTGAAGGAAAAATGCACCGAACTACCCTATATGCACGAAGGCAGGCAGGTACTGCAATGGGTGATTATTGATTATATAAATGTGGTTGTTCATATAATGCTTCCGGATTCCCGGCGTTTCTATAAATTAGAAGAAATGTGGAGTGATGCCGTTATGGAGGAACATGAAGGCTGATCACCATTAATGTTTAAACCATTTTTCTGAACTTTTTTATTTCCCAACCATTAATTACTAGAAGGAAGACCATCAAATGCCACAGAATAATATAAAACCGAACGACAGGCCAGGATTTTCACGATTCAGACCCCGCCCCGGAGGAGAAGACAACACACCCAAAAAAGGCCCGAGATTCAATATATATTGGGTTTGGGCGGTCATCGCAATCATATTGCTGGGATATAATTTCCTTGGTACCGGTTTTACACCCGATGCACGTCACCTGGAATCTGAAATGGAATTCAGGAACAATATGCTCGAAAAGGGCGATGTAGCCAGGCTCGTACTCGTGACCAATAAAAACCTTGTAAGAGTTTACATCAAGAAAGACAGCCTTGAAAAACCTTTTTATAAAGACCTCCTGGGCAAGAATTTCCAGGTCGTAAAAACAGAAGGACCGCAGTTCGAATTCCAGGTCACCAAGATCGATGAATTCGAAAAAAGACTTTATGATTTCTTCGCGAAAAACCCCGGTCTGGAAGTTCCTACATCCTCTGTTCAGGAGGGAGACTGGATACCCGGATTACTGCAGATTGCACTTCCAATCCTGATAATACTGCTGATATGGGTGATGCTTATGCGCAAAATGGGTGGCCAGGGAGGCAGTGGCGGACCTGGTGGTATTTTCAATATCGGAAAATCCAAAGCTACCCTGTTTGATAAGGGCACCCGCGTAAATATTACTTTCAATGATGTAGCTGGTCTGGATGAAGCCAAGGTGGAAGTCATGGAAATCGTCGATTTTCTTAAAAATCCGAAAAAATATACAGCCCTTGGCGGAAAGATTCCTAAGGGCGCTTTATTAGTTGGCCCTCCGGGAACCGGTAAAACCCTTTTGGCAAAGGCGATGGCAGGAGAAGCGCAGGTACCTTTCTTCTCTATGAGCGGATCTGATTTTGTTGAACTTTTTGTGGGTGTTGGTGCGAGCCGCGTACGAGATCTCTTTAAGCAGGCCAGAGAAAAAGCACCCTGTATCATATTCATCGACGAAATAGATGCCATTGGTCGCGCAAGAGGTAAGAATGCCATCATGAGTAATGATGAACGCGAAAGCACATTGAATCAGTTGCTGGTAGAAATGGACGGGTTTGGTGGCGATAGCGGAATCATCATCCTGGCCGCAACAAACCGTCCGGATGTTCTGGATACTGCATTGCTTCGCCCCGGAAGATTTGACCGTCAGATCTCGATCGACAAACCGGATCTGAAAGGAAGAGAAGCCATTTTCAAAGTGCATCTAAAGCCTATCAAAATATCTTCCAAACTGGATATTTACAAACTGGCTGAACAAACACCCGGATTTGCCGGTGCAGATATCGCCAATGTTTGTAATGAAGCTGCCCTGATTGCAGCACGTAAGGGAAAAGACAGCGTGGAAATGGAAGATTTCCAGGATGCCGTTGACCGGGTAATCGGAGGATTGGAAAAAAAGAACAAGATCATTTCTCCGGAGGAAAAGCGCATAATCGCATATCACGAGGCAGGACATGCCATTTGCGGCTGGTATCTGGAACATGCATATCCGTTGTTGAAAGTAACTATCGTTCCGCGCGGCGTGGCTGCACTGGGTTATGCGCAGTACACTCCCAAAGAACAATACCTTTATAACACCGATCAGCTTTTCGACCAGATTTGTATGACACTGGGCGGCCGTGCAAGTGAAATGCTCAATTTCAGCAAAATTTCCACTGGTGCGCAGAATGACCTGCAGCAGGTAACCCGTATTGCTTACTCGATGGTTACCGTGTACGGGATGAATGAAAAGATCGGGAATGTTAGTTTCTATGATCCGGCACAGGAAAATCAATTTACCAAACCGTATTCCGAAGAGACCTCCAAGCTGATTGATGAAGAAGTTCGATTATTGATAGACAAAGCATACACATTCACCAAGGGACTTCTTACAGAAAAGTCTCATCAGCTGCATCTGCTCGCAGAGGCGTTGCTGGAAAAAGAAGTACTTTTCCAGAGTGATGTGGAAACCCTGATCGGCAAAAGACCTTATGAGGAAAAAAGAGCCCTCGATGTTTCCGATCATGATATGAATGATGTTCCTGAAATCAAGATTGCAGACAACGGAATACCCGCACCCCCGGTGCCCGTTCCGCCAATAGGAGACCTTTAGTTCAAGGATATGCAGATCTCTCCCGCAAAAGAAAATATTCTCAAAAGAATCCGGCAGGCGTTGGTCAATCCAACGCCTGTTCCGTTTCCACAGAGTGAAGGGAACTCAAACGTATATACTGAACCCGGACAGGAAAATGAAATAGAATTTGCCGAAAATTTCGGACGGATACAGGGTAGGTTTCTCTATTGCAGCAATCAGACGGAAATGATTGCACAGTTGACCCAACTTGTCTCCCAAATGGGATGGACGCAAGTATTTTGCCGGGAATCAACGCTGCTTCCCATGCTCAGGGAACCATTAAAAGGCCTGTTGATTTCGGAGGGTCTTCAAGAGGCCGATGTGTCGATTACCTGTTGTGAAGCCCTGATAGCCCGAACTGGAAGTATTCTGATGAGTTCTGCGCAGGAAAGCGGCAGGACCGTGAGTGTGTATGCGCCGGTCCATATCTGTATTGCTTATTCAGATCAGTTGGTATATGATATCCGTGACGGGCTGGAAATGATGAATGAAAAATACAAAAACAAAATACCATCTTTTATTACGCTCGCTACCGGCCCCAGCCGTACGGCGGATATTGAAAAAACCCTGGTTGTAGGTGTTCATGGGCCAAAAGACGTATATGTTTTCCTGATAGATGCCCAGTGAATTATATTTGCCCATGCAAATCGCTGAGGGCAAAAAGATTTTCTTCATTTCAGACTTCCATCTCGGTTCCCCCGATCGCCACACCAGCCTGCAAAGGGAAAAGTATATCATCAAATTTCTCGATTCCATCCAGCAGGAAGCGGCTGAAATATTTATTGTCGGTGACCTGTTTGATTTCTGGTTTGAATATAAGACCGTCGTCCCAAAGGGTTACGTGCGCATACTCGGAAAACTGGCTAGTATGACCGACTCAGGTATACCGATCCAGTTTTTCGTCGGTAACCACGATATGTGGATGAAAAACTATTTTGAAAAAGAATTGTCTATCCCGGTTTACTATGAACCAAAAATATTTATCCGGAACGGCAAGAAATTTCTCATCGGGCATGGAGACGGGTTGGGCCCCGGAGACGGTGGGTATAAATTTCTAAAAAAGATATTCAGAAATAAATTCAGTCAGGGATTGTTTGGCATACTTCCACCTGCGGTAGGGGTGGGTATTGCAAATTATTTCAGCCGGAAAAGCCGGGTAGCAACCCAGCAAACGGATGAAAAATTCCTGGGAGAAGAAGGAGAGTGGCTGATCCAGTACAGCAAAAGAAAACTTACTGAGGATAACTACGATTATCTGATATTTGGCCACCGGCACCTGCCCATCGAATTTAGATTTCCAAATGGCAGCCGGTATATTAATTTGGGAGACTGGATCAATTATTTCAGTTATGCCAGCTTCGATGGAGAACAACTTATCCTGAAGAGTTATGATGACGCTCTGGATTATAAGATTATCAGAAAGTGAAGAAAATAATCCTTCATATAATAAGCTGTTTTTTGCTTGGAACAATTTCCGCGCAGGAAGTCGACAGCCTGCCACAGATGTCCCGTTTCATTGCGGGGACCTATGTAGACTTTCAGGTTGACAACCTGGGAAATATATTTGTTCTGACTCCCGATAATCAGCTGAAAAAATACAGCGCCTCCGGGGATTCTCTGGGAGTTTTCAATGATGTAAGACGGTATGGAAAAATTGCTTATATAGATGTAACTAACCCGCTTAAGCTCCTGCTTTTTTACCAGGAATTCGGCACTATAGTTATGTTGGACAGGTTCCTGAACAATGTCAACAGCCTCGACTTGCGCCAGCTGGGATTTTACCAGGTTACCTGTATCGGGCTTGCCTACGACAATAATATTTGGGTATACGATGCGCTTGCAGGTAAGCTGAATAAAATTTCCAGCGACGGTACACTGATCAACCAGACAAACGATATTCGACAGTATATGGATTCCGTACCCAATCCCATTTTACTTACAGATCAGGGTGGACTGGTATATCTGTTCGATCCGCAAAAAGGAGCTTTTATTTTCGATCATTACGGGGGATATTCGAAATTCATTCCGCTGAAAAACTGGCGACATTTCTCCGTGATCAATCAAACAATGCTCGGATGGAACGGGCAGGAATTTCTGAAATTCGGGGATAAAATGCACACGGAAGAGAAAAAGCAAATTCCGTCTTACTATCTGCCCGCGAATAAAATCCTGATTATGCCTGATTTTCTCTATGTATTAAAGGCAGATGGCATTCATGTATATAAGAATTGATTTATTATGGATGGATTCTGGAATCAACTTGTATTTGACAACCCGGTAAAAAAATACTTTTTCGTATTTATTGCCTTGCTCGTCGGCTTGATTTTCAAGCGAATTTTTTCAAGGTTTGTCGCCGGGCAGTTGTTCAGGGCAGCGACGACGCTGGGAAAGGGGATTGATAAAAATGCATTCGTCAAACTCCTGCTGGATCCGTTGGAAATATTCCTGATCGCTTTTATTTCGATCGTCGGAATAGATAAACTGCGTTTTCCAACCGTTTTTGAATTTGAAATCTTTGAGGTCTCCTCTAAAACAGTCGTTCACGGGATTGCAAAGACCATTCTGATCGTAGTCTTTATCTGGCTCCTGCTGCGGATCATCGATTTCGTCAGCATCGTAGTGAAAGAAAAAGCCAGGCTGACGGGTGGAATCAAAGATCATCAGCTCATAGTTTTTTTCCGGGATTTCCTGAAAGTAATCATAGGAATCATCGGTTTTTTAATGGTTTTGGGAATGGGCTTTGGCTTTGAAGTGAGTAAGGTATGGACCGGTCTTGGGCTCGCCGGTGCGGCGTTGGCATTATCCCTCCGGGAAAGCATCGAAAATCTTATTGCATCCTTTATTATATTTTTTGACAAGCCGTTTATGGTAGGCGATTCGGTTAAAGTGAGCAATATATCAGGGGCGGTGGAAAAGATCGGACTGCGTAGCACGCGTATCCGGACAGATCTGAAAACTTATGTGACTGTTCCCAATAAGCAAATGGTAGATAGTATTGTCGATAACCTGACCCTGCGCACATATAGGAAAGCCGAGATCAGGTTGCAGTTGAAATCAACCACGCCGGCAGCGACCATTCAATCTTTTATTGAGGAAAGCAGAAAAATGCTGAGCGATAAATCATTCATCAGTGATGCAACCGTATATCTTATGGATATTTCCGGCACTTATTTCCAGGTCAATATCGATTATTTAACCACACCCATTCCTCTCGCAGAATTTAATGAGATAAAACAGAAACTGAATCTGGAAATTTTAAATCTGATCGAGAACCGAAAGATTGCATTTTCGGAACCGAAGTGATGGTAAAACCATAGAAGGATGTGAAAGTGTAAGATTACCGCAGATTGAACATTTCAACATTAACCCAGGCTGGCCTTCATTTCCAACAGGAATCGTTTCACTTCTTCCAACTTTTTAATAGTCTCAAATTTTTCTTCCGCTTTTGAATTTTTTTTCAGAAAATCCTTGGCGCCTTCGATGGTATATTTCCGCTGGCGTAACAGGTGATAAATAAGGTGGAGGTTTTTGATATCGATGGGACGAAAATAACGGTCACCTTTTTTGTTTTTTTTCGGTTGAAGGATGCTGAATTCTGCTTCCCAGAAACGAAGAAGTGACTGGTTGACGCGAAACATGTCGGCGACTTCACCCATCGTATAATAATGCTTCTGGAAAAGTATCTCATCCTCAGGAATCTGGATCAGGTCTGCTTCTTCAGAAATCTGACGGATGGATTTTCTACCCCTTCCAGATTTAATTTTCAGTGCAGGATCTATTTGCAATGCATCGGAAGGTTCATCAGCGACGATCGTCTCTTCAGGAATATTTTCTGTCGGCTCCTCGACTGGTTGAGTCTCCGTGTTTTTCAGTTTTTTTATCCGAATACCAACATTAACCGGTTGATCTTCCTTCTGCAGTTGAGGATCCTGCGGGAAAGTTGATTCTTCAACAAACTTCATAGCGATCTGGGAAAACGTTGTCATGCTTGTCAAAAATAACAAAAACTATTCCGAAACAGCCGAAAGTTTTATGAAAAAATTAGTCAAAGCTCTGATTACTCGAAGAAGCCAGCTTTAAGAGGCGGTCGTATTGTTCAGGGGTGATATCATTATAAAAATAGAAAACAGGGTCCACCGGCTCACCGTTGCGGTGCACTTCATAATGACAATGGGGACCAGTGCTTTTACCTGTATTACCAACCCATCCGATAATTTCTCCCCGTTTAACTTTCTGACCCGGTTTTACTTTGATCTTAAACATATGGCCAAAAAGAGTGGCATACCCGTAACCATTATGAATCACCACGTGATTGCCATAACCGTTCCCGGTGTTACCGGCGGTTTCAATGGTTCCGTTGGCGGTGGCATAGATGGGAGTGCCCTGGGGCGCGGCAAAATCCAAACCAGCATGAAATTTGGTCGTTTTGTAAACAGGATCTACCCGGTATCCGAAACCGGAGGCAATTCTTTTCAGGTCTTTGTTACTTACCGGCTGAATAGCTGGTGTGCAGGCCAGGAGTAATTCTTTGTTTTTAATGAAGTTGTTTATTTCGTCGTAAGATTTGGTCTGAGCATGGATCCTGGATCCCAGGCTGGTCAGGGAGTTTGCAATTGAAACCGCCAGGTTCTCCTGATCCATTCCCTGCACAAGTTGAAACTCCTGTTCTTTGGCCAGATTTTTAGCCCGGGCACTATCCGGAATGGGATTGGCTTCAAAAATAGCCCGATAAACTTCGTTATCCCTTTTTTCAAGCCCAATAATCTGTTCCTGCATTTTTTTCACCTGTCCGTTCAATACGTAATAATTGTCTTTCAGTGCTTCATTGTTCCGCAACAGCCTTTTTTCATTTACAGAAGGGAAATAGCGGTAAGCGAGAGAAACAAGGATCAGGGCAGTTACGATGGAGGCTGATAAAAAGCCCAGAATGCGCAGCAGGGTTACGCGTAAAGGCGTTTCCAGTTTTTCATACCGGAGGGTATTGGTATTATAGTAATATTTGATCTTTTTCATGCAGTCCGATGGCACCGCACTCCGTTTACGGGGCGGAGGCTGTACCTTTGCAGCGCCTGATTAATTACGCAAGTGTACTAATTATTATCCTTTTATAAACCCGGTTTTAAAGATTGTCAGATAAAATATGATGGGAAGCGCTGAGATACGGGATAAATTTCTGGATTTTTTTAAATCCAAAGCTCATGTCATTGTTCCATCCGCCCCGATAGTAACCAAGAATGACCCGACGTTACTATTTACCAATGCAGGGATGAATCAATTCAAAGATTATTTCCTGGGAAACAAAATAGCTCCTGATCGACGGGTCGCCGATACACAGAAATGTTTGCGGGTAAGCGGTAAACATAATGACCTGGAAGAAGTAGGCGTGGATACTTATCATCATACGATGTTTGAAATGCTGGGGAACTGGAGTTTTGGTGATTATTTCAAAAAAGAAGCCATCGGTTGGAGTTGGGAGCTGCTGACACGTGTCTATCAGATTCCGGCGGACCGGATTTATATAACTGTATTTGGAGGAGACACAACAGAACAATTAAAATCGGATGAGGAATCCAGGGCAGAATGGATGAACTGGGTTAAGGAAGATCGTATCCTGCCCGGAAATAAAAAAGATAATTTCTGGGAAATGGGCGATACCGGTCCCTGCGGACCCTGTACGGAAATTCATGTTGATTGCCGGACAGATGAAGAAAGAAAAAATCTGGACGCCAGAAAATTGGTGAATAAGGATCATCCGCAGGTGATAGAGATCTGGAATATTGTATTTATTCAGTTTAACCGTACCCGGTCAGGATCGCTGGAATTACTTCCTTCCCGTCATGTAGATACCGGCATGGGACTGGAAAGACTGGTAAGGGTTCTTCAACAAAAACATAGCAACTATGATACTGATATTTTCAGCGGTACCATCGGAATGGTTGGTAAAATAACGGGGAAAATATATTCAGGGACAGAGTCGGGGAAAAAAGATATCGCATTCCGGGTAATCGCTGACCATATCAGGGCAATATGCTTTACGATAGCAGACGGACAACTGCCGGCCAATACGGGAGCGGGGTATGTTATCCGTAGAATTCTTCGCCGGGCCGTCCGGTATTACTATTCTTACCTTGACCAAAAAGAACCTTTATTATTTCAGCTGGTTCCTGCACTGACAACCCAGTTTCAAAAAATCTTTCCTGAATTACTTCAGCAGCAGGCCTTTGTTGAAAGGGTTATCAGGGAGGAAGAAGAGGCTTTTTTGCGAACGCTCGATAAAGGGATCAAGATATTCAATGAATATATAGAAAATGGAGATTCGCAGAAACTGGAATCCTCTGCTCATGCGGAAAAGCGAATTTCCGGCGCTTTCGCTTTTAAATTAAATGATACCTATGGCTTTCCTATAGATCTCACCTCATTGATGGCCCGGGAACTCGGCTGGACGGTGGATGAAACTGATTTTGAAGTGGAACTTCAAAAACAAAAAGACAGGTCCCGTGCAGCCGGCCAACTGGATACAGGAGACTGGATACCTGTACATGAAAATGGGAAAATTATTTTTTCAGGCTATACCGAACTGAATTCAGATACGGAAATTACCCGCTGGCGGAAAGCGAAGATCAAAGGAAAGGAACTTTACCAGCTCGTATTATCACGAACACCGTTTTATGCAGAAAGCGGCGGCCAGGTAGGGGATACCGGCACTATCACTGTTTCAGGGGAAAAAATAGATGTACTGGATACTAAGAAAGAAAATGACCTGATCATACACTTTACTGAGAAGTTGCCTGCTAATCAGCAGGCACCGGTTTTTGCCAGCGTAGACCCTGCAAAAAGAAAAAACACCGCAGTTCACCATACGGCAACCCATTTACTGCATGCTGCTTTGAGAAAAGTTCTTGGAACACATGTAGCACAAAAGGGATCGTTGGTAAATTCGGAACACCTGCGCTTCGATTTCTCCCATTTTGCCAGGCTAGCTGATCTGGAGCTGACTGAAATTGAACAGTTGGTGAACGAGAAAATCAGGGAAAATATTCCGGTAGTAATAAAGGAAATGCCCAGGGAAGAAGCCATGAAAACCGGCGCCATGGCACTGTTCGGGGAAAAATACGGGGAATTGGTGCGGGTAGTAATTATAGATCCGGCCTATTCCATCGAACTCTGTGGTGGAACGCATGTATCCGCTACCGGAGAACTTGGTTTTTTTAAGATCAAATCCGAATCAGCTGTAGCGGCCGGAGTAAGACGCATAGAAGCCGTAGCAGGAGTGGCGGCTGAAAATTATATCAATGGAGAATTGAATGTCCTGAAATCTGTTCGCGATCAATTTAAGAATCCAAAAGAATTATTGAAGTCATTGCAGGATCTACAATCGGAATCCGCCAGCCAGCGCAAGCGGATTGAATCGATGGAAATGAAACAGGCATTGCATTTTAAAACGGAATTGCAAAAGGAAATAATTCCTATCGGGGAATATAAATTTATCGGAAAATTTTTAGAAGGTGTCAACCCTGATGCGATCAGGAAAATATCCGGTGAACTCCGGCAGGAGCTGCCTGATCTTCTACTGGTTCTGGCCACTGTTTTGGAGGGCAAACCGACAGTTACAATCGCCATTGGCGACCAGATGGTCCGCGAAAAAAACCTGGACGCCTCAAGGATTATTAAGGAAATAGTGGCACCTCTCATTAAAGGAGGTGGCGGAGGACAAAAAACGATCGCTACCGCAGGGGGTCAGGATGCAAGTACATTGGAATCGGTCGTTTCTGCAGTGAAAGCGCTTATTGCTGACCGTTGATCGTCTGATTACAGAAGTCCTGGTGTATCCGCCGAAGCTTTCACAGAACGGGCGACAGGGTTCAATTAATAAGGTTGTCCGTTGGTCGTTGGTGACTGGCATTGGTCGATTTTTCGGCGACCGACCCATTCCGGACTAATTTTCCTTCAAAACAAGTTTTATATTCAACTATCAGATATCGGGGGTTTGTGATACGGAATTGTAAAATGTATTTCATGAAGGGAAAAATTCTCCTGTTATTCTTCCTGCTTTTCCATATTTGCACTTCTCACGGTTTGGCACAAAACACCGAGATTAAATTCAACCTGGTGGAGGGCAATAACGGCGATCCATTGGGTCAGATAAATGGAATTACCCAGGACCCCCATGGATATATGTGGTTCTCCGGACAGGGAGCAAGTGTATTGTACCGATATGACGGAGTCTGGATGATCTCCTACAAGATAGATACCCCCAAAACAAAATTGCCATTCGGGAATCGCCTGGAAACCGTCTATGCTGATTCGTCAGGCATGATATGGGTAGGATTTTTTGAAGGTATGGGACAGTATAACCCGACGACCAGAATTTTCAAACAGTTCGTACATGATTCTTCTGATCCTGGTAGCCTGAGTGCAGGGATGGTAAGTGTCTTTTTAAGGGATCATAAGGGAAGGTTATGGGTGGGAACTGCAAATGGCCTTGATCAGCTGGATGAAAAAACCGGCAAGTTTACCCATTACAGGAATGATCCCGGAAATCCTTCCAGTCTCAGCAGTAATGTTGTCAGGGCAATTTATGAAGACCGAAGAGGAGTACTTTGGATAGGAACCGGGTTTGAATTCAATTTTGGTAATTATAAAAGTGCTGTAGATGGCGGCCTTAACCGGATGGATCAAAATGGAAAATTCACCCGCTACCTCCATGATCCAAAAAATCCGAATAGCCTTATCAATAATAAAGTGAGGTCTATCTTCGAGGATAGCCGCGGCATATTCTGGATAGGTACATCCGGTGACGGACTGCATACGATGGACCGGGAGAAAGGAATTTTCGAAAGGCATACATTTAATCCTGACAATCCCGAACAACTCAGCAGGCCTCCATTGAAAAGAGATGAAGTTCCCGATCCCATCACTTTTATCCGGGAGGATGCGGTTGGCAGAATTTGGATCGGTACATATAATTCAGGTATCAACCGATACGATACCACCACAAAAAAAATAACCCACTATGAATCCAGTAATGGGTATCCGGATAAAAGCTGTTGGGCAGCTTACAAATCAAGTGATGGTTCTTTTTGGTTGAGTTCAACTGATCAGGGCGGCTTTTTATTTCGGGTGGATCCTGCCATCAGTAAAATAAAAGATATTTCAACAGGAAATTTCATTAATTGTATTCAGGCAGATAATCAAGGGTTTTTATGGGCGTCCGGCTTTGCGACAGGACTACTTCAATTTGATAAAAATAAGAACCTGATTCGCCAATTCAAATCTGATATAGCCGATTCAATTGATTTATTAAAATTAGGTTTTCATTCAATTTTTCAAAGTCATCCTGATAGCTTTTTGTTGGGTACTTCCGATGGGGTTATTTTATTCAATAAGAAAACAAACCATTTCAATCGGCTTCGCTATAAAACGAACCCGGATTCCAGGCCGCTCATTTTACCAAGACAAGAAGTTTTCCAAATTATACAGGACAGTAAGGGTGTGAAATGGTTTGCTACTTCAGGTGGATTATTCCAATACAATCCGGGAAATGAATCCATAAAACAATACTTGCCGGACTCAAAAGATTCGGGCGCCATCCTATCCTATACGACAACTTCTGTTTTGGAAGATGCTTCCGGGAATATTTGGGCAAGTTCGGGGTATTGGAGAGAGGCTTTAGATAATTTTTCTAATATCTCTACAGAACAATGTGGTATTAATCGTCTTGACCAAATTACAGGAAGGTTCAGACATTACCTGAACAGGATAAACGTATTGCGTCTGTATAAAGATTCAGATGGAAATATCTGGGCAGGCACAGTAAGGAAAGGTATGTTTAGATTCGATCGGGAGAAGGATCGTTTTTCTGCTTTTTTTGATCCTCTGTCGGAGATTGGTCAGGAAACAATCATTAATATCATAGAAGATAATTCAAAGAATTTGTGGATCATTACAAAATCTTCCATCATCAAACTAACTGCCGATAGAAAAAATTACTTTGTTTACAGTAAAAAATACGGCATCCGGTCGAATACATTGCGTTTTGGGGGAATTTGTAAAACAGCAAATGGGGAGATCCTGGTGGGGAACAATAATGGGTATTATTCATTTTTCCCAGACGAAATGACTGAAACGAGTGAACCTCTTCAAATTAATATCACAGAGTTTTTAATTAATAACCAAATTGTTTTTTCCGGCGGGGAAAGTATACTTACAAATCCGATCGAAGAGACAGATAAGATATTTCTAAAGTACAACCAGAATAATTTTTCCTTTCATTTTGCTGCCATGGACTTTCGGGCGCCGGAAGCCAGTAAGTATTATACGCTAATGGAAAATTTTGATAGTGTCTGGCGGGATGCGGCAGGAGATAAAAGCGCCACTTACATAAATGTGCCACCGGGTAAGTATACATTTCGGGTTAGGGCAATTAATATCGACGGCATAAGGGCGGAGAAATCAATTCAGATTGTCATAAACCCGCCCTGGTGGAAAACCTGGTGGGCTTTCTGCATTTATGGAATACTCTTATTAATATCCATATTTGAGATTCACAGAATTCAAAAACAACGCACGATACGTATAGAAAGGCAAAAAACGCAGGTAAAAGAACTAGCCCAGGCCAAAGAGATCGAAAAAGCATATAAAGAATTAAAAACCACCCAGACTCAGCTGATCCAGTCAGAGAAAATGGCTTCCCTGGGAGAGCTAACTGCGGGCATTGCCCATGAGATTCAGAACCCGCTGAATTTTGTGAATAATTTTTCTGAAATCAATAAGGAATTATTGGTGGAAATGAAAGGGGAGATCGATCAGGGGAATCTGGCAGAGGCGAAGGAAATTGCAAATGATGTGATAAAAAATGAAGAAAAAATAAGCCATCATGGTAAACGGGCAGATTCCATAGTAAAAGGAATGTTGCAGCATTCGCGAACGAGCACGAATCAAAAAGAATCTACGGATTTGAATGCCCTCGCAGACGAGTTTCTTCGGTTGAGCTACCATGGAATCCGGGCCCGGGATAAATCCTTCAACGTTACCATGCGAACGGAGTTTGATGAAAGTATCGGGGATATAAAAATTATTCCGCAGGATATTGGCAGGGTCTTATTGAACCTATATAATAACGCATTCTATGCGGTGTCCGAAAAGATGAAGGAAAACTTCTCGGTTTATGAACCGTTAGTGGTTGTAAGTACAAAGAAATCCGGAAATCAGGTGGAGATTCGGGTTAAGGATAATGGTCATGGAATTTCTCCCGAGCTGCTCGATAAAATTTTCCAGCCTTTCTTTACCACCAAACCTACCGGAGAAGGGACCGGCCTTGGGCTCTCCCTGAGTTACGATGTCATTAAAGCACATGGGGGAGAGCTCCGTGTAGAGTCCGGTAAAAATGAAGGTGCATCCTTTATTGTAGTTTTACCTATTTCCTAAAATTTGAAAAAAATAAATCTTTCCCGCTCATCCCGGTTCTATAAAATCGATGGTCAGAGCGGACATCTTACGCGGATAATATTCTTAATTGGATTTTCAGCGAGGAATCCACTCCCTGGTCTTTTTTAAGCAGTAAGTCTGAAAGGGACTGTTAAAAATCAGGAAACTTTTAAATCCGAATGTTTTCGTATATCAAAAATATCCCTATATTTGAAATACGAAATTCGACGTAGTTTAAAAAAAGTAATAAATTAACAGTGATGAAAAAATTTACTTACCAGGTAGTCACACTTTGTGTTTTATGCCTGGCGCTTGGTCAGCTTACGATGGCCCAGCCCGCTCCTCCTCCCAAAGCGCCCACTCCAGCCACCGATATGACGGATAAAGGCGATCAGCAGGAAATTATTATCCGGCAAAAAGGCGCTAAAGACGCTAAAATTACCCTGGAGATCAAAAACGGGGAATATTTCATCAATGGAAAACCTTTGGAAAAATTTGACGACCAGAATATTATAGTGGAAAGAAGAGACGCTGATGTCAACATAATCGAGATTCCGGATATCGTGTATTCTCCCTCGCCATTTCGTGAAGAGATGTGGAATAAGCAAAGAGCTGAGAGAGCTCTGAGCAACGCGGATATGCAAAGAAGAATGCAAAAATCAATTCAGGTAAGGATGAACGCTGCCTTTTTGGGTGTTTCTTCCCGCAAGGCGGAAAAGGGGGGCGCTACAGTACTGGAAGTCACAACCGGCAGTCCGGCTGAGAAGGCAGGAATCAAAAAAGGAGACGTGATCATCAGAGTGAATGAAACAAAGATTGAAAGTCCGGAAAGTCTATTTGAAACCATTCATAGCTTAAAACCCGGAGACAAAGTTAAAGTTGCATTTACCCGGGACGGAAAGGAGCAGACAGTTACTGCCACCCTGGATAAGGCAGATTATAAGACAAAGGATTTCAACTACAATTATGATTTTAGGATGCCTCCCATGCCGGATATGGATGGTATGAATATGGGTCCCTGGGGACCTCATCAGCCAAAGCTGGGCATCAAGGCCCAGGATGCGGAAGATGGGAAAGGTGTTAATATCCTTGAAGTGGAAGACAGTTCAGCAGCAGCAAAAGCTGGTTTGAGAAAAGGTGATATAATTCTCCAGTTTGACGGCGAAGAGGTAAACAGCACGAACGAATTGATTGACCAATTACAGGAAGCGCGTCGGAAATCCGCTATTAAAGTCAAAATTCTGAGAGGCGGGGTAAACCAGGAACTTGAAATTAAAATACCACGGAAATTGAAAACCGCCGAGCTCTAAAAAGAACAAACGAATTCATAAAAACTTCCTGCGATTTTTTACCTTCGTGCACTGGATTCAACTGGTTCACGCCAAGCGCAAAGAACCGGCCTAAACCGGCCATTCTTTGCGCTTTTGCTTGTTTCCGGGTCCGCAATATAATATGTCTGAAGAAGTATACGAAACAGTAATCGGCCTCGAAGTTCACGCACAGTTGCTTACGAAAACCAAATTATTTTGCGCAGATGAAACGCAATTCGGTGCAGAACCTAATACGCATATCAGCCCGGTTACCCTGGGATATCCGGGTACCCTTCCTGTTTTGAATAAGCATGCAGTTCAGCTGGCAGTAAAAACGGGCCTGGCCTGTCACTCTGAAATCCAATCCTGGAATTATTTCGCCCGGAAAAATTATTTCTATCCTGATCTGCCCAAAGGTTATCAGATTTCACAGCATACAACACCCATTTGCAAAGGTGGATATGTGAATATCACAACTACCAACGGTGAGAAACAAATTCAACTGAACCGCATCCATCTCGAAGAGGACGCCGGGAAAAGCATGCACGACAAGCAGGATGAATTTACGAGCCTCGATTTTAATCGCGCAGGGGTTCCTCTGATTGAAATTGTTACAGAGCCCTGTTTGAGCAATGCAGATGAAGCTGTCGCCTTCCTGACAAATTTGCGGCGCATATTGCGTTTCCTTGCAGTTTGCGACGGAAATATGGAAGAAGGAAGCTTTCGTTGCGATGCAAATGTATCCATCCGACAACGGGGACTAAAAAAGTTGGGTACCAAAGTGGAAATTAAAAATCTGAATTCGATACGAAATGTCAGGCGGGCGATTGAGTTTGAAGTAAGCCGGATGCAGGAGCTAGTTGACCAAAACGAGCCCATCGTGCAGCAAACCCGAAGTTTTGATGCAATTAACGGAACCACTTTTTCATTACGTTCTAAGGAAGAAGCCAATGATTACCGGTATTTCCCTGATCCGGACCTGCCTCCATTTGAAATAACACCGGCATATCTTGAATACATTGAAGAAACAATTCCTGCACTGCCTGAAGAACTGATTGCCCGCTATATGGAATCGTATAATCTTGTCAGGTATGACGCTGAAGTAATTACAGATGATAAAGAAACTTCGGATTATTTTGAGACCCTCATTTCGTTCACTCCTGCTTATAAAGCGGCAGCGAACTGGTTGTTGGGACCGGTAAAATCCTTTCTTAACGAGCGCAATTTATCCATCTCTGCTTTCCCTCTGAAACCTGCTGTGCTGGCTTCTTTGATCGTCCTGGTTGAATCAGGCAAGGTAAATTTTTCCACCGCTTCATCAAAGATATTCCCAGAACTTACCAGCGGTGCCAGCGAAGACCCCTTAGAGATTGCAGACAGGCTCAACCTTATACAAACAGATGACCAGACTCAGATTTTGGAATGGGTAAGACTGGCCATAGAAAAAATGCCGGACAAAGTGCTCGAATATAAAAAAGGAAAAAAAGGTTTATTGGGATTATTTGTTGGGGAAGTAAAAAGGATCTCCAATGGAAAAGCGGATCCTCAGCTGACCAATCAGTTGCTCATTCAGAAATTAGATAAATAATTTTTTTAATAAAAAAAATATGAAAAAAATATTAATTCCCGCACTGGTTATTACTTCTCTATTTCTTTCCTGTAAGGAAAGTGATAAGAGCCAGTTCCAGGTAAAAATAGCTTATAAGAACAGTGATAAACTGGTTTTTCCTAACGTTGGTCCAAAATCGGATAAATGGGTGTACCTGGAAGAAATTGTTTACGGAAAATCCCAGCCTCCGGTGATCATCGACTCACAGAAATTATCCGGGGCTTCAGGAAATTTGAGCTTCCGGGGTAAAAGTAAAGAACAGGGCATTTTTGAATTGGTTTTCGGCGATAATATTTTGGCCATACCGTTTATCAACGATGTATCAGAAATTCATATGGATGCGGATCTTTCTAAAATGAAGGATTTCTATACGGTGACCGGATCGCCGGCGAGTAAAGAACTGCAGGAATTACTTTCCGTCGTGGGTACCAGGAATGATGAAATACAGATGGCCTTTAACCAACTCGACAGCTTGAAGAAAGCTAATGCACCGGACAGTGTGCTGGTTGCTGCAAATCTGACCAAAAATGAAGCTATTGCTAAATTAAATGAATACCTGAAACAATTTATGAAAACGACACCCAATGCGACCCTGGGTGTTCTGGCACTTGGCTGGGCGTCCAGGAGTCTTCAGCCTGCTGAAATGGAAACTGCGCTGGGCAATTTGAAAACCCGGTTCCCGGGAAATAATTTTTTGACAGAAATGGAAAAAGCCGGCAAGCAACAACAGCAATCCGAGCAGACGACCGGTGAATCCTGGGTTGGAAAAACTGTGCCTGAATTAGTTATGCCTGATCCAAGGGGGAAAAATATTTCAATCAGTTCATTTCGCGGGAAATATGTGCTGATCGATTTTTGGGCAAGCTGGTGTGGTCCATGCCGGATGGAAAATCCGAATGTGGTTAAGGCTTTTAACGAATTCAAAGGAAAAAATTTCACGATTCTCGGTGTTTCACTAGATCAGAGTAAAGATTCATGGGAAAAAGCCATAGCACAGGATCATCTCAACTGGACTCAAATGAGTGATTTAAAATATTGGAACAGTCAGGCTGTCGAAACTTTTGGGTTCCAGGGGATACCGTTTAATATACTGGTGGATCCTTCAGGTAAAGTCATAGCTGAGTCATTGCGCGGGGAAAATCTGGATGCCAAACTCAGGCAGGTACTGAACTGATTTCATATTGTGGCGAATATGGAATTGTGGAAAGTAAGAATGGGAAAGTTGAATATGGAAATGATACTGTGGGTAATTTGAAAACGCCCATTCCCACATTTACAAATTGTCATTCCCATATTCAATTTCCACCTTCCCACATTTTTCACAATTCCACATTCACCACATTATTTCTTTGGGCTCATTGCAATTAACAAAGCCGGAAGAAAAATCAGGTTCGTAAGTGTCGCCATCACCAACGTAAGCGAGGTAAGCCAGCCAAGTGCCTGGGTTCCTCCAAAACCACTAAAACAGAAAATACCAAATCCCACAATCAGCACCAGTGATGTGTATACAATACTGATACCGGTGGAGTGAATAGTTTTAATGACGGTGTCTATAACACTGTGCCCGGTATAACTATCCTGTTTGTAGTTTACGAGAAACCGGATCGTTATATCAATCGCTATACCCAAAGCGATGCTGAATACAAGTACAGTAGACGGTTTTAAGGGTACTCCGGTCCATCCCATCACACCGGCTGTTATTACCAGGGGAATCACATTCGGAAGTAATGAACAAAACAGGATCCGGATGCTCCTGAACAGGTATAACATACAGGCAGCGATCAGAACAAATGCCCAAAGTATACTTTGTTTAAGTCCGCTGATGATAAAAGCGCTTCCTTCCAGGAACGTAACCGTTGTGCCTGTGAATTCAATATGATAATGGGCGGTGTCGAATAATTCATCGGCGCGTTTTTGAACGCCATCCAGGATTCTTGGCAATTGAATACTGCCCACATCAGCCATATTTACACTAATGCGAAGAGTTTGTTTATTGCTGTCTACAAAACTGTTCGCCAGCTTCATGACTCCACTTGGTTTGCTGCTACTGTCGCCCTTCATATTTAAATAAGGAGCCAGGAAGGCAATGTCAAATTCATTCGGTAAACCGTAATTCAGAGAGTCATTATTGTAGTAAGCCTGGCGAACGAATTTTAGTCCTTCCACAATGGAAAGCGGACGCGCCATTACTGAACTGGAGTCAATATATGCAGCGAGTTTATCAATTTTAGTAAAGTTACCCAGCATATTGACTCTTATGCCGTTTTTCCTTTTGGTATCAATCAGGATTTCCAGTGGCATAACACCCTTGAAATTCTGTTCAAAAAACTTCAGATCAGCATAAACCGGATCTGTTTTCGGAAGATCATCCAAAATAAAAGCCTCAGAGCGTAATCGCATCATTCCCGCGATCGATAAAGCAAGAATGAAAAGCGTTGATATAAAAATTGTTTTTTTGTGATGAAGGGCCCAGATCTCCAGCCAGTCTAGTATGCTAATCAGCCAGCGATTGGTCAGGTATTTCATATGACTGGCTTTGGGATCAGGCAAATAACTGAGGGCGGCAGGAATCAGGATAATGGAAATAATAAAGAGCATCATAATATTAATTCCGGCCACAACACCGAATTCTTTCAGGATGGCACTTTTCGTCAGTGCAAAAACACCGAATCCAATGGCTGCCGCAATATTGCAAAACAGGGTTACAATACCCATTTTGCTGATCATCTCACGAAGCGCCTTTCTTTTTTCGCCGGTTTCCCGGAATGAACTGTGGAATTTGTTCAGAAAATAAATACAATTTGGAATTCCAATTACAATGATCAATGGTGGTATCAGGGCATTCAGCAGGGTTATTTTATAACCAAATAAATGCATGGTAGCCAGGCTGAACACCACGCCTATTATGACGACAATCAATGACAACAGCATATTACTGAAGCTCCGGAAAAAAATCAACAGGATGAGTGCGGAAAGTAAAACAGATGCCAGTGAGAACCATTTCATTTCTGTGGCTACTTTGGTTGCCATGTTGGTACGTATTAGTGGCAGGCCACTGTAATGCATCTGAATATGGTGAGCATTTCCAAAATTGTTTCCTGATTTTATGATATTGTTCACTACGGCAGTTCTCCCGGCTGAATTCATGATCTCTTTATTCATACTGATAGCCGTGAGGTAAGTATGGGTTACGGGATTATATAACAGCCCCCGGTAGAACAAAAGATTTTCAAAAATTTTTCGGGTACTGTCAAGTTTAGTCTGGGAATCAAAAGGTCCCGGGAAAATTGGGCTCGGTACGAGTTTTTCCGTCACCAGATTTTTATTCAGAATGATCGCATCCGGGATACTCAACACCTGTTCAACTCCATGCACTTTTTTGAGTTCCCTGTTCATTTGCAGGTAATCGTTGAATACTTCCTTATTGAACAGTTGGTCAGTCTCCACGCCGATGACCAGCAGGTTTCCATCGTCCCCGAATTTTTTCAGAAAACGCTGATAGGTCTGGTATTTAGCGTTATCTGTGGGAATGGCACGGGTATATTCATAACTTAATTCCACTTTCGAAGCCTGGAACGCCGCATAAATAAACAGTGCAGCCATCAGAACCAATAGCGTAAAGCGGTATTTCAATATAAAATCAGCAATTCTTCCCCACATCATGATATGATTTAATGAATCTGTCTTGTTGCCCGGCAAAGAAACTTATTTTAACCGAATTTAGCAGGAATGCATTTCGGTTATGATCCACAAAACAAAGGGCATTGTATTGCGCACAGTGAAATATGGGGAAACCAGTGTAATTGTTACCATTCTTACCGAACTTTTCGGACTGCAGTCCTATCTGGTAAATGGGGTAAGAACCAGTTCCTTAAAAGGGGTTTCCAGAGGAGCCTTGTTTCAGCCGGCTGCCATGCTTGATCTGGTAATCTATCACCAGGAATCAAAGAATTTGCAAAGATTGAAAGAATATGGCTGGAACCATTTATACCACCATATTTTTTCCGATGTCGTTACTCACGCGGTCGCCTTATTCATGATTGAATTATTACAGAAATGTCTGAAACAGCCAGAACCCAATCCGGAACTTTACTATTTTATGGAAGATGCGCTCAACGGGCTCGATCAGGCCGATCTACGGATACAGGCAAATTTTCCCCTGTTCTTTGCACTTCATCTGGCCGGGTTTTTTGGTTTGCGGATTGACGATAATTATTCCGAAAAAAGAAATTTTCTTGATTTACGGGAGGGATATTTTTCGGAAGAAAAACCTTCACATCCCCACTATCTTGACTATCCCCTAAGTGAAATCAGTTCGCATTTGTTGAAAATCAGACAGCCCACTGAACTCGCCGACCTGCCTCTAAACAAGGAAAAAAGAAGACAACTGCTCGTGGCTTTCGAAGATTTTTATTCCATACATATCAGTGGATTCACGGCACTCAGAACCCTTCCCGTTTTGCGAACTATACTGGAGGAAAGTTAAAAGTTTGGTTACTACTCTATCATAAGATTCTCAGACTGATACTTCCTGCCCCGATTTCTCCACCGACTAAATTTTTTATTAAGACCACTCCGGGTTTTTTCCCTTTCTGAAAGTCACCGAGTTCATTATCGAAATTCAGGACCTTAGCTCCATTGGAAGTCGCCCAAACCAGCATTTCCTTTGTTGATATGAATGGGTAATGTTCTTTTATCGTTTTCATTTCTTCCAGAATGCTGAGTTGATGATTGCTGGCCAGGCTATCAGTGCCCAAAACCAGCTTTGCCTTGTTTTTAATAAAAAGCGGAATATCCGGAAGACGACCCTCAATATATTGGTTTGCGTTAGGGCAGAGACAAAAAAACAGGTCTTCACTAAAATTTACTGCTGAGTTTATGTCACTTGCATTTGTGTATGTATTGTGAACGAGCATAATTTTCGCAGCCCCTATTAGTTTATTCAGGTAGTATGGCAGACTTCTGATACCTGGCGGTTTAAAATGGTTGTTGTCTATCTTCATTCCTGCATACATAGCCGCCAAACCGCCTTTCCCGGACATAAAAAACTCATTCTCGGCCTCAGATTCCTGATTATGGATCGTAATGGTTTTTCCGTTGAAATCCGGTTCCATTAGTTTCCAGAGCTGATCTGAAACTGAATAAGGTGCATGCGGAGTTAAAGAAACATGCATATTAGCTGCTCCCTTTTCAAGAAAGAAGGCTGCCAGTTGTTTCCCGGCCTGATATCGGGTTGTTGACTGTTGGGGATCCCAACCAAAGAGCTCTATAAAATTATGATAAGAAATACGGCCGAATGATTTTTCCTCCAGTGTATCGGGTGTATTGCAGATATCACCTACCGCTACAATTCCTGCTTTTAACATTGAATCTTCCGCCTCCCGGATTGACTCCCGCTTCAGTTCTTCAGATTGACTCCGCTGTCGTATAACGGACAAGACGAAATTAACGAGGCCCTCTTTTTCCGGAATAAGGCCCTTGAGATGACTGAGCTCCAGATGGCAATGCGAGTTTACGAAGCCCGGTACAATCATACCGGAAAATTTCTCCAGATCCCGGCCAGCCTGATCTGCCGATAAAATTGACTCAACCCGGCCATCCTCGCGACATACCAAAACATCCCCGACTTCACGAATTTTGAAACCATCAAACAAATAGTCAGCTTTGAATTTCCGATAACTCATGGTTCAGTTAACTTTGCAGCAATATAAATTTTTCGGAAGTTATGATAGATAAACTGGATGCGATCCGGGCAAGATTTGATGAATTGGGCGTTGCACTTACCAATCCGGCCATAGTAAATGATAACAAGAAATTTAGTTCTACCAGCAAAGAATACCGGAGCCTGGAAAAAATAGTGAAGTCCTATGATCAGTACCGCAATCTTCTGGAAGACCTTGCTTTTAACCGGGAGGCACTAAATGGCGAAGATGATGAGTTGCGGGAACTGGCTAAAATGGAAACCACTGCGCTGGAAGAGAAAAAACTGGTCATGGAAGCAGAAATCCGGCAACTCCTTATTCCAAAGGATCCGCAGGATGAAAAAAATGCCATAATCGAAATCCGGGCGGGAACAGGGGGCGACGAAGCAAGCCTGTTTGCCGGAGATCTTTACAGGATGTATATGAAATATTGCGAAAAGAAGGGCTTTCGAACTGCCCTTCTAAGTGAGAGTGAGGGGACAGTTGGGGG
>Ga0097621_100000601_pt1 | contig 25372 bp, 21 predicted proteins | sample KBSMisM72_FD_73165 | JGI IMG/M metagenome (GOLD analysis project Ga0097621, IMG submission 73165) | Miscanthus rhizosphere microbial communities from Kellogg Biological Station, Michigan, USA - KBS Miscanthus M7-2 (version 2) (version 2) | ecosystem: Host-associated > Plants > Roots >... | reverse complement strand
ATTTGTCGGCAATTGTTCCAGCTGCTGCAGCATCTGGTCGGCGGTGGTGATAATGCGCGCCGATGCGGAATAAGCGCGCTGTGTGGTGATCAGGTTGGTGAACTCCGTCGCCAGGTCCACTGTCGAGGCTTCCAGCGAGCGGGCAGCAATGCCGCCGGCGCTGCCGGTATTGGCCAGATTGACGCTTGCGGCGCCGGAGGCCCTGGTGGAGACATAGGCATTGCCGTTCACCTGGCCCAGACCATTGGGATTGGTGAAGGTCGCGATCGGAATTTTGTAGACGCTCTGCGACAGGCCGTTGGAGAACTGCGCCGTCACCGTGCCGTCCTTGGAAACCGTCACGCCGGTGACGTTGCCGAAGGACGAGCCGTCGGGCGAGGTGCCGTTCAAGGTGGAAGCGGTATCGAATTGGGTAAGGCCGGATGTGCCGCCGACGCTGCCCAGATTGACGGCCACGGCTTGGGCGGCAAGGCCGGTGGACGCCGCCCAGGGAATGGTCAGGTTGAAAGTGCCTGAAGCGGGCGCCGCGCCGTTGACATTCTTCAAGGTACCGTCGGAGTTGAAGGTCACGGTGCCGGTGCCAATGGGATTGGGGCTGGACAGGTTGGCGGGAGCGCCGGCATAGGCGGCTTCATAGGCCCAGGTGTTGGCGGCGGTTTTGACGAAGGAAAAAGTAACCGGCTGGCTGCCGCCTTGGCTGTCATAGATATTGATGGTGCGCTGGAAGTCGGGAGTCACCGCGCCCGAGGTCATCTGGCCGGCGACATAGCCGCCCGCCATGGTGGCGCTGGCCTGCAGGTTGGCCTGAATACCCAAGGTGGTGGTGGCCTGCGCCTTGCCCGACAGGCTGGCGACATTGATCATGCTGAGGGCGCTGGAATTGGTGGGGACATTGCCCAACGAATCCAGCTTGTAGCCCAGCAGATAAAGACCGGCGGCATTTTTCAAGTCGCCATTCTCGTCCGGGGTAAAGCTGCCGGCACGGGTATATTCCTGCGTCGCGCCAGGCTGGTTATTGGTGGCGACCACGAAAAACCCGTTGCCCGTGATGGACATGTCGGTGTTGGAGGTCGTCGAGGTCGGCAAGCCCTGGGTCGTGACATCCTGGCCGATCACCGCGCCGACGCCGGCGGAGGAATTGCCTGCCAGGCCGGGAGCGTTGAGAAAGGTTTGGAAGTTGACGGTCTGGGTTTTGTAGCCGACCGTGTTGACGTTGGCGATGTTTGACGAGGTCGCCGACAGCGCTTGGCTGTTGGCGGCCAGGCCGGCGACGCCGATGTTCAATGCTCCGTACAGACTCATTTTACGTTTCCTTCAGGGCGGATCAAAGGTGTTCGACCGGATCCGCTTGAGGTTTGGCGCCGTTTCTCGGCACCGGTGTTTCAAAACTCCAAAATCAGTTGGCGACTGCGGCGATATCCGCGATGTCGACTTCCATGCTGCCGATGATCAGCCGCGGTGTGCCGCCGGTCATATCGATCTGGGTAACGGTGCCGGCGCTGGCGACGCTGCTGGCGACGGTGCCGCCCGCCAGGTCGGTGGCGGTGACCGTCAGCTTATAGCTGCCGTCGGAAAGCGGGTTGCCGTGACTGTCCTTGCCGTCCCAGGCAAAGCTGTGATTGCCCGATCCGGTTTCGCCGGTGGTCGAAAAGACGGTCTTGCCGTTGCTATCGGAAATGTCGAGCTGGGTGGCGGCGGCGGCTCCGGAAAGGTTATAGGTCCAATTGGCGTTGCCGCCGATCAGCGCGCCTTGGCCGTTGACGATCGAGACCTTCTTGCCCAGATAGCCCGTCGTCATCGCGGCGGCGTTGCTGCTGCCCTGCGAAATCAGGCTCTTGAGGTTGCTGTTGGTGTCGATCTGCTGCTCGACCTGGCTGTACATCACCAATTGCTGGGTGAAGGCATTGGAATCCATCGGACTGGTGGGGTCCTGGTTCTTCAACTGCGTCGTCAACAGGGTAAGGAAGGTCGAGAAATTGCTCGACAGCTGCTTCATCGACGGATCCGTCGTTGCGGTGCTGGTGGTCGAGCCGGCTGGTGTCACGGTCATGGCGGTTCCTTTAAACTCTGATGTCCAGCCGGCCATCGACCAGGCCGCGATAGGCAATGGTGCTGGCGGTGGGGTCGATGCTGGCGGTGGCGGCAAGCGAGAAAGCGCGGGAATTGCCGAAGCGGCCGTTGTTGCTGTCGTTGCCGCTCTGGCCGCCCGACTGGTGGCGCAGCGAGAAATTGAGTCCGTCTTGGGAAACGTCCAGGCCCGCTTCGCGCAAGGCGCGTGTCAGGACAGGGGCATCCTTTTGCAACAGGGCCAGGGTCTGGGGCTGGTCGGCGGAAAGATGGGCACTGGCCTTGCCGGTGGCGTCGATCGACAGGCGTACTTCCACCCGGCCCAGTTCCGGCGGATCCAGGCGGATGTCGAATTGCTTGGCGCCGCTCTGGGACTTGGCGGCGATCTCCACGGCCAGGGCCGGAAGATTGGGCGCGGCCTGTGCCGTCACCTGCACATGCTGCGTGGCGGTCGGCGCTTGGCTGTGCTGGCCGGCCTGAGGCGCGGCGATGTTGCTGATAGCAAAGCCGGCATTGGACATCTGCGCCGACTGGGGTGCGGGCCTGGGCGCCGACGGGCCGTTGGCGTCGTCGCGTTCGACCGGCACCGGATCGAGCCGCGACGCTGTCGTCGTGTCCGTGCTGGTATTGCCCTTGTCGGCGTCACTCCCGGAGGCGTCGCTCTTGGCGACACCGTCTTGGGCAAGGTGACCCTTGGCGAGCCCGTTTTTGCTGTCCCTGATCGCGTCGCTCTTGGCGAGATCGCTTTTGGCGGCGGGGTCGGCCTGAGCCATTGCGATTTCGGGCGTGGCCTTGTTGGCATCCGTCGTTAGAGCCTCGCTCGCCGCCCCGCCGCTTCCAGCGGAGTCCGTGTTCGTTGTGTCCGGCTTGACTGTCGCGCCCGGCGCAGCATTCGCAGGGGGTTTCGGTCCGCCCGGTACAATGGAGGGTGAGGATGGCTTGTTGCTCGGTGGGGTTGATTCATCGCGAGCTGCCAAAACCGCACGGGCCCGGGCCGCTGCAGACGCGGGTAGCTGGGGTTCTTCGGTTTGGTCGTCGTCGGCCAGCGCGGCGACCGGCGTTTGCGGCGCGGCATGTGACTGGGCGGTCGCGCTTGCTTCAGGTTTTGCCGATGCGCCAACATGCTCGGGCGCATCAAAGTCCGTGTCGGATGACGTCACCGGCGCCGGTGACGCAACACCATCAATCAAGAGGTCTTCGTCGGCGTCACTGTCGGTAATGGTCTGGATCGACGCCTGCACGACCGGCGCAGGCGGCAGAGCCTGCTGGTCGGACATCTGTTGCTCGACCGCGGCGATCTGCTTGTCATCGGGTGCGCTTTGGACGGTTTCGATATCGTCCTCACCGCTCTTGTTCTTGTCCGGTTTTCCCGGCTTGGCCGATGCCTTGGGCTGAGGCGCTGTCTGGGCCGCAGCGATATTGTCATCTTGCTTGACACCGTTCTGGCTGCCATCGTTCTGCTTGACGGCCGACTTGCTGTCCGCCGGCTTGTCGCCGGAATCCTTGGCGTCTTTCTTGGCCGGCTTGGCACCGTCCTTGGCCGTGGCCATTTCCACCAGCAAAGCGAAAGGCGAAGCGGCGTCGGCCTTGTTGGCGTCCGCCTTGGCCGGCGACACGGAAATGTTCGCAGGAGAATTGGTCCGGGATGTCGCTGAGGCTCGCACGCAAATCTTCCGTTGACGATGCGCAAAAAATTTTGCTCGCAGAAGCAGACGCAAGGGACGGGCCAGTTGCAGCCCCGCGATTTTGCTGAACTTTTTGAAAAAGTCGGGCTGGCGGACAGCACAAAAAGACGGGCAGGACCTGCCGATGCGGCAAACTCTGCCGCGTGTCTGCAAGGGTCTGAACAGTGTGAAAACCCTTGAAATGCCGGGAAAAACAACGGGCTCAAAGTGGCATGGGGTTTGCGACAGTCTGTGCGGAACATTGTATTTGGACGTCAGACCGTGAGCCTGAACGGGATCGCCGCCAGCGCCATCAGCGCGCTCAAGACCAACAGCGCCGCTCTGGGCGTGGTCGCCAATAACGTTTCAAACCTCAATACCCCCGGCTATGCGCGCCGCATCGTCAATCAGCAGACCTTGAGCGCCGGCGGCCAGTTGATGGGCGTGGACATCGCCACCATTCAACGGGTCAGCAACCAGTTTCTCGCCCAGGAGCAGCTTTCGGCGAGTGGCGCGTCCTCGCAATACGACACCATGGCCGGCTTGTTCTCGCAGTTGAACGGCCTGTTGGGCAGCCCCGGCGACAACCAGTCCCTGGCGACCCAGCTGACCAACCTCTCCGCGGCCTTCGCTACCGCTTCGCAGGCGCCGACCTCCAGCGCCGGCCGCACCGGTGTGATGAATGCGCTTAACAGCCTGGCCCAGACATTTTCCAATGTCTCCAGCACGATTTCATCCCTGCGCAGCCAGGTCGACCAGCAGGCGGTCAATTCCATCGCTTCCACCAATGTCCTGATCAAGCAGATTTATGACCTGAACACCCAGATCAAGACGGCCAATGCGGGCGGCAACACGGCGTCGGCGCTTCTGGACCAACGCGATGTGGTGCTGGGAAACCTCGCCCAGGTGATGGGAATCAAGACCAGTAACAATGCCGATGGCAGCGTGAATGTTTCCACCGCCGACGGCGTCAATCTGGTGTCCAACACCTATGCCCAGCTGTCCTATTCCGGCAGCGCCCAGAACGGCGCTTATGGCAGCATCACCATCCAGGACATGAATCCGGCCAATGGCCAGACGATCGGTTCGCCTTTTGCGCTGGACCCGCATCTTGACGGTGGTTCGCTGAAGGGCCTGATCGACATGCGCGATCAGGTCCTGGGCGGGCTGTCGCAGACCCTGGGCAACCTGGCGCAGCAGACCGCGCTGGCTTTCAATGCCCAGTCCAATGCCAATGCCGCCTATCCGCCGCCCGCCACGCTGGCGGGGCGCGACACGGGTTTGTTGTCGACCGATGGCCTGAATTTCGCCGGCAAAACCACCATCGCGGTCGCCAATTCCAGCGGCAATCTGGTGTCGCGCATCGATGTGGATTTCAATGCCGGGACATTGAGGGTCGATGGCGGTGGTCCCGTCAGCATCGGCACCACGGTCGGCAGTTTCACCACCGCGCTGAACACGGCGCTGGGTGCCAATGGCAGCGCCAGTTTCGCCAATGGCCAGCTTTCGGTCTCCGCCACGGGCAGCAATGGCGTGCTGGTGCAGGATGATGCCACCACGCCTTCGTCGCGCGGCGGCACAGGTTTTTCACAGTTTTTCGGCTTGAACGATCTCTTCAAGTCGCAAGTGCCTTCGATCACCGCCACCGGCCTGGCGGCGGGCGATTCCAGCGGCCTGCCCGCAGGCGGCGTGATCAACCTGTCGCTGAAGGGCCCGGCCGGCGACATCGTCAAGAATGTCAGCATCACAACCACCGCCGGTCAGACGATCGGCAATGTCGTGACGGCCCTGAACACCGCCATGGGCGGCGCGGCAACCTTCACCCTGAACCCAGACGGCTCGATCTCCACCGCCACCAGCGCGCTTTATCCCGGCTATGCGCTGAACGTGACCGGCGATACCACCCAGCGTGGCACCACGGGCATGAGCTTTACCCAGATCTTCGGACTGGGCGCCAATGCGCAAGCCTCGCAGGCGGTCGGATTCGCCCTGAACCCCTCCATCGCCGCCAGCCCCGCGCGTCTGGGCTTTGCCAGTCCGGCCATCACCCCCACCAGCGTGGCGGGCGACACCGTCGTCTCGGCCGGCGACAATGCCGGCGCCATCGCGCTGCAGAATGTGATCACCAAGACCCAGGCTTTCCATGCCGCCGGCGGCATCGCCGCCCAGGCCGCGTCGCTGTCGGATTATGCGGCGACTTTTTACCAGAATGTTTCCACCCAATCGAACGCAGTAACCGCCAACCAGACCACCCAGGACGACCGGTTGACCGAAGCCAATGCGCGGGTCTCTTCCGATTCCGGCGTCAATCTGGATGAAGAGCTGACGGCTCTCACCTCATATCAGCAAGCCTATGCCGCTGGCGCGCGCCTGCTGAGCGTGGTCGACCAGATGTACAAGGCACTGCTGGATATTCAGTAAGGACCAATAACCATGAGCGTTGATCGCGTCGCCACTTCCGCCCAGACCGCTTTCTTTCTCAGCCAGATCCAGAATGCGGGCAATGCATTGGATAAGGTGCAGGAACAGATTGCCTCGACCAAGAACGCCAACACCTATGCCGGCTTCGGTGACAAGGCCCAGGTATTGACCGCGACCATCGCCGCCAATGCGCGCAACGATGCCTATACCAACGCCACGAAATTCGCCGTTACCCAGACCGATCTGCAGGATACTCAGCTTGCCAGCCTGTCCAGCCTGGCCGCGTCCCTGAAGAAAGCGGTCAGCGACGCCGTCGCCAACAATGACGGCACCACCCTGATGACCCAGGCCAAGAGCATTTTCGACCAGGCCGCCGCCATCCTGAATTCCAAGGACGCCAATGGCGATTACATCTATAGCGGCGGCAAAACCGACGTGCCGCCGGTGTCGGTGAGCAGCTTGGCCGGGCTGGTGCCGCTGGCCGGCGCGGGCCAAGCCTTCGCCAATGGCGATCTGCAGAAATCCGTGCAGGTGGCCGACGGCGTGACCGTCAGCTACAGCATGACCGCGTCCGACGTTGCCACCGGTCTGATGCAGGCGCTGAAGGATGTCGCCGATTTCGATGCCGGCGGCAGCGGAAATTTTAACGCCGCTTCGACCCTCAGCTCGGCACAGAACACTTTTCTCAGCAATGCGATTGCCCAGGTCTCGACCGTCTATACCGACCTGAACGCCACCGCCGCGTCCAATGGCTATGTCTCCAACCGCCTGACCGATGCCCAGACCCAGCAGGCCAGCCAGAACACGCTGTACAAGAAGTTCACCTCCGACGTTCAGGACACCAATATGGCCGAGGCCGCCACAAGGCTGTCGCTGAACCAGACCCAGTTGCAGGCGGCGCTTCAGGTCACCGCCGGGCTGCACCAGCTTTCGCTGTTGAATTACCTGCCTATTTCCAATGGCTGACGCGTAAAACTTGCTGTTCGCGGGGCTGGCGCTTATAGCACCGCCCATGATGTCCCTGAAGCCAGGAAGCCGCGTGGTCGCGGCTATGTCGGGCGGAGTCGATTCCTCCGTCACCGCCGCGCTGCTCAAGCGCCAGGGGTTCGACGTGGTGGGCATCACCTTGCAGCTTTATCCGGAAGACAAGACGCCGGCCCGCAAGGGCGCCTGCTGCGCCGGCGCCGACATCTATGACGCCAAGCGCGTGGCGCAGAGCATCGGCATTCCCCATTATGTGCTCGATTATGAGAGCCGCTTCCGCAAGGCGGTGATCGAGGACTTCGCCGAAAGCTATGCCAAGGGCGAGACGCCGATCCCTTGCGTCCGCTGCAATGAACGGGTGAAGTTCGCCGATCTGCTCGACACCGCCCGCGAGTTGGGCGCGGAGGCGCTCGCCACCGGCCATTATGTCCGCCGCCTGGAAGGCGCGGGCGGCGCCGAATTGCATGCCGCCGCCGACCCCATACGCGACCAAAGCTATTTTCTTTTCGCCACCACCCAGGCGCAGCTCGACTATCTGCGTTTTCCCTTGGGCGACATGGACAAGGGCGCGGTGCGCGCCATTGCCGCCGAACTGGGACTGGTCAATGCCGACAAGCCGGACAGCCAGGACATCTGTTTTGTGCCGGAGGGGCGCTATACCACCATCGTCAATCGTCTCAGGCCCGATGCGGCGCGCCCCGGCGATATCGTGGATCGCTCAGGTGCGGTGCTGGGCCGCCATGACGGCATCACCAATTTCACGGTCGGCCAGCGCAAGGGATTGAATCTTTCGGGCAATGCCGAGCCGTTATTTGTGCTCAAGCTCGATCCGGTCAATGCCCGGGTGGTGGTGGGCCCGCGTTCGGCGCTGGGCTCCTCGACCATGATGCTGCGCCAGGTCAACTGGCTGACCCAGCATGACGCCGCATTCCCTGCCCGGGTCAAGGTGCGTTCCATGCGTCCGCCGGTGGCGGCCATGGTGACGCCGCTTGCCGATGGCGCGGCACGGGTGGAACTGGCGGCGCCGGAAGACGCCATCGCGCCCGGCCAGGCCTGTGTGTTCTACGATCCCGACGGCAGCCGCGTGCTGGGCGGGGGCTGGATCGCGGCCCAAACCCAGGCTGCGGCCTGAGCGGCCAAACCTGGCAGGCCAAACCTGGCGGGCCAAACTTGACAGGTAAGCGCCTGCAACCCTACATCCCCGCCTCCGCGGCCCCTCCCTGGCGCCGTCCGGTCTGGCACCGTAGCTCAGTGGTAGAGCAGGGGAATCATAATCCCTTGGTCGGCGGTTCAAATCCGTCCGGTGCTACCATTCGTTTTCGCGCGGCCCGCGCGAAAACGAATGCCAAGGCCGGGCGCGGCGACCTAGCGACAGCGTAGGTCGCGCGCAGTGAGCCCGGCCGCGGCAGCAGGCAGTCCCGCATAGACTTCCCGCGCGGCAGCGTCTTCGGCCCCGCGCGTCAGGCGAAAATGCCGGTTCCGACGAACACACCCACCGGCATTAACGCGAAAAAAGCGCAACCACAGCGCGCGTGGACAAGTTAACCATTGGTAAATTTTTCCGTTCACCTGGGTGGCGATACGGGCCACGATGCGGGCATGCGAGCTCTTCTTCCCAAAAGCGTGGCGCAGCTCACCGGTGTCCTGGTGACGGCCATTGTCGCCTTCGGCACGGATATCGATGTCTATTACGCCGTACCGCTGGGCGTGTTCGCGGGCGCGCTGGCGATCTTTTTCGTTTCGCTGTCGGAAGCCCAGGAAGCGTCCAGAGTCGCTTACCGCGCCCGCAATCCACAATAGCCTTCAGGCTCAGGCGGTATCCGGCGGGATATTGTTCAGCGAATTTTCCAGTTCCGCGAAGCTGGGCTGATATTCGGACGGCACGCTGCCGCGGCCGATTTCCACCGAGACCTGCGCCGCATTGCCGTGCAGATGCGCCACCAGGATATCGCGGATCACGTGATAGAACAGCGCGTCCTCGTCGATCACCGCCTTCAGGCGGGTGCCCAACGGACCGACAATGCCATAAGCCAGGAACACGCCCAGAAAGGTTCCGACCAAGGCCGAGCCGATCATGCCGCCCAGCACTTCCGGCGGTTCGCTGATCGCGCCCATGGTCTTGATCACGCCCAGCACGGCGGCCACGATGCCCAAAGCGGGCAGGCCGTCGGCCATGGACTGAAGCGCGTTGGCGCCGACCAGGGCTTCGTGATGATGCTTTTCGAGCTGCTTTTCCATGGCGGTTTCGACCTGGTGCGGATCTTCCAGGCTCATGGTCATCATGCGCAGCGTGTCGCAAATGAAATCCAGCGCGAAGTGATCTTTGCAAATTTTGGGATAGCGCTTGAAGATGGACGACTCGTCGGGCTTTTCGATATGGGCTTCCAGGGCGATCAGGCCCTTGGACTTCATGGTCTTGGTCAGCAGGAAGAGCAGGCAAAGAAGGTCGTTATAATCCTTGGGCTTCCATCCCGGTCCGGAAATCACCTTGCCCAGCGAGCCGGCGATTTTCTTCATATTGTACATCGAGCCGGCAATCAGCATGGCGGCGATCGCGGCGCCGAAAATGGTGAGGAGTTCGTGCGGCGCTGCCTCGATCACCACGCCCAGCGAGCCGCCGGTCATCAGGTAACCGCCAAACACGCAGGCGAAAAGAACGACAATGCCGCCAATCTGAAGCATGAAAACCCGCAAAATCCCTGGCCGCAGTATTAACGCCAGGGCTTAAAGAGCCGTGAATTGGGGCGATTTTCTGCGGTCTTAAAACGTTAACGCTTGGTGACCGCCAAGGACTTACCGGGCGCCTAATGCGCTTCCGCCAGGCGGCGGGCGACAAGGGCCGCCAGCTCCGCCGCGACTTTTTCCCCCATGCGCACATCGTCGTCCTCGGCGCGGGCAGCGCGGGCGATGGCAGAGGCATGCAGCGCCACGATGGTGGGATCAAGCGGTTTGCCGGCACGTTCCATGTCGTCCATATAGCGGCAAAGGATTTCCGCGATCCGCCCGGTGGTGATCATGCCGGCGGTTTCCGCGAAACCGCGGATCTCATGGGCGGTGGCGAACAGCTTTTTCATGTCGTGGGAGGCCTGCTCCATGTCATCGACATAACGCAGGATGGCGGCGCGCATGGGCGGAATGGCGGCTTCCATCGCCACCTGCGCCCTGGCGGCGGTCTCGGCGGAGCGCAGATTCAGCAAGGCACGCGCCGCTTCCGGCTTGTTCAGCATCTGCGGATAGGCATCGGGATCGATGAATTGGGCGCCGCTGGCCAATTTCCTGATTTTGGGCATCACCGTACCCCTACGTCTTGAAGTTCTTCGGCGCGGCGCCATGGCCCGCCATAATTGTCGGCATCGTGACGGCGGCGATCGGGCCCGAAATAGCTGTCGCAGCGCACGAAGGCGCGGGGCCGTTCCAGTATTTCGGTGATGCGCGCGAACAGGTTGTGCGCGGTGATCGGTTTGGCAAGAAATTCGGTGACGCCGGCATCGCGCGCCGCTTCCACCCGGTACTTTTCGGTGTGACCGGTGATCATGATGATCGGCACAAAGGGATTGGGGCTGTTTTCGTCCTTGCGGACATGACGGGTAAGTTCCAGCCCGTCCATCGGGCTCATGGCAAGGTCCGTCAGCACCAGATCGATCTTGCGTTCGCGCAAGGCCTCCATGCCCGCCTGGCCGTGGATCGCCTCGCTGACGTCCTTGATGCCGATGGAATTCAGCAGGGCGCGCAGCAGGGAGCGCATATGCGTATTGTCTTCGACAATAAGCGCTTTCAGGCTCTCGAATCCGCCCGCCGCCATTCGCCTTTTTGCCTCGCAATTGGAACCGGATCATTCCGGCTCTAACAATAATCGCGTGATATTTCAGAGGCTATATGGGTGGAAGTTATGGAAAGGTTACGGTGATCCGCAAGAAAGCGGTGTTTGTTAAGGAACCCGCTCAAGCCCGGCGCGCGGCAGGCTGCGGGCGGCCCTTTGAGCCGCCCAAGTTCGGCCAGGCTTGCCTTTTGCGGCCTCGGCGGTTAGCGAAACCTGATGAACGCGCCTCCGATCCGGCAATTGCGTACCGCCTGGCAACTCCGTCTGGAAACGTCTGCGGATGCGGCGCAGGTTGAGGCGCTGAATGCGGAAAGTTTCGGGCCGGGCCGCTTTGCCAAGTCAGCCTATCGGCTGCGCGAGGGCGTGGCGCCGGTTGGCGCTCTATCCTTTGTGGCGGTGGAGCAAATGCCGGCAGGCGGGGAAATCTTGCGCGGCTCCGTCCGCTTTTGGCCGATCCGGGTCGGCGGGCATGAAGAATTGTTGCTGGGACCCCTGGCGGTGCAAGGCGACCAGCGCGGCCGCGGCATCGGCATCGCCCTGATGCAGGCCGGGATCGCGGCGGCCCAGTCTGGCGCGTGGCGGGCCATCCTGCTGGTGGGTGATGAACCCTATTATGCCAAAGTCGGTTTTTCGCGCCTGCCGCCGGGGCGGGTGAAGTTTCCCGGTCCGGTGGACCAGAACCGCATCCTGGGCCTGTCCTTGAAGGCGGGCGAGCTTCTCAATCTTGCCGGCGAGGTGCGCCGCGCTCAGATTGACGAGCCAGTTTGTGCATCGAGTGCGGGGGTCGGCTAAGACGGTGGTCATGGCGTTCAGGTCAGCAGTCCTTCTGACGATGCTCTTGGCGGGACCGGCGGCGGCGCAGCAGACTTTGATCCGGGGCATCGATCATACCCCGGTCGTGGTCGCGGACCTGGAAAAAGCCCAGGCCGATTTTCGCCTTCTGGGTTTTGCCATCAAACCGGGGCGGCCGCATGACGACGGCATTCGCAATGCCCATGTCAAGTTTCGCGATGGTTCTGAGGTTGAACTCATCACCCCGCCATCAGCTGTCGATGCGCTCACCACCGAATATCGCGCAAAGCTGGACCGGGGCGAAGGGCCGGTCTATTTCGGTCTTTATGCGCCGGACAGGACTGAGTTGGCCTCGCGGCTCCAGGCTGCGGGCGTGGCCGGCCAGCAAGACGGGTTTGGCTTTTTCAGCCGAAGCCCGTTGCACCCCCTGTTCTTCGGTATGCGCAACAAATCTCCCACCGATCGGCCCGAACATTTTGCCCATCCCAATACCGCCTTGCGCCTGTCAGGGTTGTGGATTCGCGGGCGCGCGGAAGAGCAAGACTTGCTGGCAAAGCTGGATGTGCCGTTGAAGTCCGTGCGTGCCTGCGGTCCGCTCCGTGGCGAGGCCATGGTTGCCAGCTTCCCGGAAGGCGAGATCATGTTTGTCCGGCCGCAACCACAAACCGGGGATGTTATCGGGGCGCGGATCGAAGTCAGAAGCCTTGCTTCGTTGAGGGCTCTGTTGTGGAAAAATGGTGTGAAGACCGAGACATATGCGGCCTGCGATCGGAAGTCGGTTTGGGTATCTCCGGCCTTGGCGCACGGCATCTGGTTGCAGTTCGTCGAAGTCCGTTAGCGCCCGGCAGCTCGCCCAAGCTCGCTGCGCGCCTCCGGCCGCTCGCTTTAGCTCGCGGCGTTCGTCGCTCGAAATGGTCCACTGGACCATTTTGTTCGCTAGGCGAAACGCTCCTCATCCTCTCGCAGGTCCATCAGGATCTGCTCGCGCGCCTATCGGCGCGGCGGGCTAACGCCCTTCCAATTTCCAGGCCAGCAACAGCGCACCCACGATCAACAGCAGCGCCAGCCATTGCGGCAGAAGTTTTTCCTGCTCCAGGGCGGTGACGCGATAAGCGCCATTGTTGCGCAGGCCGATCCAGCCCGAGCCGCTGGCCGTCTCGCCCTCGCCGACGCGGCGTATCTCAGGCATCCCGTCTTCCAGCCAATGCACGCTGCCGCCGCTGGCTTCCGCATCAGGTTTGAGAACTTCATCGGTGGCGCGCATATCGGCCACTTCCTTGGGGTTGAGCGGCCCCGCCGCCGTTACGGTGGACAGAATGCCGTCGGTGGCGCGGTAAAGGCCCAGCTCGCCGGCCTTGGTTTCGGCGCGCCACATGCCCGGCTCACTGCGGGTCAGTGGCAGGTTCACGACCTTGCCCGATGGCATGGTCAGGTTCACCGCCGGCGTCTGCTTGGCCATGGTGCGGCGGGTGATGCGGATCGTGTCGCCGACAATTGCCGCCGAAAGATTCTCCGATTCCAGTTCCGGTTCCTTCATCAGCCAGTGAGCAAGGCGGCGCAACAATTCCGCTTGCGGTCCGCCGCCTTCAAAGCCGCGCGCCCACAGCCAGGTCTGGTCGGACATCAGTTCCGCGACCCGGCCCTTGCCCACACGGTCCAGCACCAGGAGCGGCCGGCCGCCATCACCTGCCATCACGGTCTGGCCCGCGATCTTGTTGGCGCCCAGGATGCGGAACCAGCGTCCCCATGTGGGTGGGGTCTTGTCCTGGTTGCGTCCGGCGAGTTCGCGCGTCACCGGGTGTGCCAAGCCATCCTCGGTCACCACCGGCTTGAAAGGCCGGTTGATGATCTCGCCGGTGGGCTGGACCGGCAGCACCTGGCTCAGCGGCGTGCGATAGATGCTTTCGGGGCCGGCAAATTCCGGGCCCGAGGAAATCAGCAATGCGCCGCCATCCTGGACGTAGGAAGCCAGGTTGAGAAAATAGGCCAGCGGCAGCACGCCGCGCTCGCGATAGCGGTCGAACACCACCAGATCGAAGGAGCCCAGCTTTTCCTGGAATAGTTCGCGGGATGGAAAGGCGATCAGCGACAATTCATTGATCGGCGTGGAATCCTGCTTGTCCGGCGGGCGCAGGATGGTGAAATGAATCAGATCGACGGACGGATCGGCCTTGAGCAGGTTGCGCCACACCCGTTCGCCGGCATGGGGCTCGCCGGACACCAGCAAAACCCGCAAACGGTCGCGCACGCCGGAAATCGTCACCACGGCGTGATTGTTCTGCGCCGTCAGTTCGGCTGGTCCGGGCCCGGCGGAAAGTTCGACCAGATTTTCACCTTCATGCGCCACCGGCACCCGCACATCGGTATCCTTGCCGACCGGCACCGTGCGCGCGCCGAACGGTTTGCCGTCTATGCGAATGTCCAGCATGGCGCTGGTTTCCCCGCCGCCGCCCAGATCGTCCACCCTGAGCCGCAACGTGGCCCATTGCCCGACAATGGCAAAGCGCGCGGCATTCAACACGGTGAGCTTGCGGTCGCGTTCGCCGCGCGATCCCGCCACCAGCACCTGCAGCGGCGCGTGCAACTGCAGGGCCTGGGGCGAAGGCGCATCATGCACCTGGCCGTCGGTGATCAGGATGGCGCCCGCCACACGGGTTTGGGGCACATCCGCCAAGGCCGCATTCAAGGCGGCAAAGGCCTGGGTGCCGTTATTCTCGCCGGTGGCGGTGGTGGTGATGCTGGTCTCGCGCACGATCAGGCCAGGCTGCTGCGCCAACAGGCGCTTGATCTGCCCCCGCGCGGCTTCGGCCTGCGCGGCGCGCTTGCCCAAACTCATGCTTTGCGAGCGGTCGGTGACGATCACCGCCACATCCGGCAGCGGCGCGTGTTTTTCCTTGACCAGCATGGGACCGGCCAGCGCGAACAACAGCACCGCAAAGGCCAGGCCGCGCGCCCAGGCGCCCCGGGCGCGGGTGGCGAAAGCGTAAAGCGTGACCAGCAGCGCCAGTGCGATCAGGACCGTAAGGGCGGAAAGCGGAAGAACGGGTGCAAAGGCCAGCCTTGTCATGGCGCGCCCCGCTCATTTCCCAGCCGCTGCAGCAAAGCGGGAGCATGCACGACATCGGCTTTGTAGTTTCCGGTCAGGGCATACATCACCAGATTGATGCCGAAACGGAAGGCCATCTCGCGCTGCAATTCGCCGCCGGGGGACGGCGTGGACATGAAATGCCCGTTGGCGTCCACCGCCCAGGCGCTGGCCCAGTCGTTGCCGCCCACGATCACCGGCGATACGCCGTCGCCGCCGCGTGCGGGCGGGGCGCCGTTCTTGGGCGCCGGCGGCAAGGCTTCCACCCACAATTTGCCGCCGCTCCAGCGTCCGGGAAAGTCTCGCAAAATATAGAAGGTCTTGGTCAGGACATGATCGGCCGGCACCGGTTCCAGCGGCGGCAGGTCCAGCGAAGCGGTCAACCGCCGCAAGGTCTGCTCGCCGGGCGAGGCGGGACCACGCACGGCGCCCAAAGTGAAATCGCGGGTATCGAACAGGATAGTGCCGCCGTTGCGCATATAGTCGCCGATCCGCGACAGGGCCTTTGGCGACAGATTTTTTTCGCGGGGGTCCATCGGCCAATAGAGCAGGGGATAGAGGGAAAGATCGTCTTGTTCCGGATCTACGCCCAAGGGATCCGGCGGTTCATAGGATGTGCGGGCGCGCAGCATCAGGCTCAGCCCGCTCAATCCTGCCTGGCTGACGGAATCCACATCGGCAAGGCCGGTCTTTACATAAGCCAGATGGGTATCCAGCGCCGCTTTCATACTGGTGGCTTCGTCGGCGCGCGCATGGGGAGCAAAAAGCATCACGGCGAGAAGTGCCGCCGACCATCTGAGCTTGCGCGGCGTGAAACCGCGCAGCCAGAGCGAGAGCAGCGCGTCCAGCAGCAACAGCGCCATGGCGGCAGCCAGCAGATAAGGCTCCAGCGCACGGGCATGGGTGTTGCCATAGGTCTGCAGTCCATAGTCCGGCAGTGCGTTGAGATGATCCTCCGCGCGCACAATGTTCAGCGCGCTTTCCACCTCATGCGCGCCATACAGGCCCGGCGGATGTTGCTGCGAAACCCGCAGCTGTGAAAAGCCGCGCGCCGGAATCGGAGTGACCTCGGCCGGCGGCGGCATGGCATGGCCAAAACCGTCCAGCAGCGAGACCGGCGGCAGGCTGGTCAGTCCGGCAAGTTCGCGCGCCGGGGTGCCCGCCGACAGCGCCAGCAGCCGCTTGAGCATGTCCACATACAGTCCCGACAGCGGCAGCGACGACCAGCCGGGGCTGGCGGAAATGTGGAACATCACGATCCAGCCCGATCCCATGGCCTGCGCGGTGATCAGAGGCGTGCCGTCGGTCAGTTGCGCCCAGGTGCGGTTTTGCGCTTCGGCGGAAGGCTCGGCCAACACCTGGCGGCTGATAGTCACTTCCGAAGGAATCTCCAACCCGTTGAACGGACTCGCCGAGCCGAACGGCGCCAGATGCTGCGGCGCCGACCAGGCCATGGCGCTGCCCAGATAGCGTCCGCCCACCCGCAGCTTGACCGGCACCAATTCGTCGGAGCCGCCCGTCGTTCGTTCCCCCGCGAAACGGATCAACACACCGCCATGGCTGACGAAATCCTTCACCTTGTCCATGTCGGCGCGGTTGATCTTGGCCACATCGGCCAGGACCAGGACCGAGACATGTTTGTCCAGGAGTTGCGCGATACCGCCCTTGGCGATCTCGGCATAGGGCGACAAGGCGCGCTCCAGATAATAAACATCGGACAGCAGCGGCTGGCCTTCGCCGCTGGCATTTTCCGAAACAATACCGGCGCTGCGTTGTGCCGCGCCGCGGTCGAGCAATTGAACCGCCCCAGCGCTGTCTTCTGAGTTGATGGCGAGGCGGGTGGTGGCATTACGCACTTCCATCGGCAGGGATATGTGGCCCTGGGCGCGGGTGTCGCCGCGCTTGAAATGCAGCCTTGTGGCGGCCAGGGTTTCCCCGCGGGCCCCGATCGCACCGGCTTCAACCTCAAGCGGAACACCGGCGCGGGCGCGGATCGCGGTCAGCGAAAAGCCGCTGGCATCCCGGGTCACCGGCAACAATCCCAGCGGTAAATGGGTGGGCGCGAACAGGCTGGGGCCGCCATAGCGCTTGAAGGCGTCGCGCAAAGTTTTGCTGTCTGCATCGTCAATGCCGTCGGTGAGCCAGTAGAGCGCGGGCGGGGCGGCGAAGTTGAAGCGCCCCAACGCATGGGCGGCGGCGGCCCGGTCACCCGGCCAGGGCATGGGCTTCAATTCCTTGGCGATGCGCGCCGCCTCGCCTTCATTTAACAAGCCCGACGGCACGACACCCGCGGTGGGGATGATTGCCACCGGCCGGCCCTGGGCGCTGTGCAGCAGATCGGCGATCAACTCCTGGCGCGCATCCCAGTCCCGTGCCGCGGTCCAGCCATTATCCACCACCAGCACCAAGGGACCCGTGGCCGCCAGTTTGGGGCTGCGGCCCAGCAAGGGATCGGCCAAGGCCAGGATCAACAAAGCCGCCGCCAGCAGGCGCAGCAGCAACAGCCACCAGGGCGTTTTGGCCGGCGTCTGTTCTTCGTCTTGCAGTCCGCGCAACAAGCGCAGCGGTGGAAACAGTGTGCGGCGGGGCAAGGGCGGCGTCACCCGGAGCAGCCACCACAGCACCGGCAAGGCGACCAGCGCCGCCAGAATGAGGGGGGTTCCGAAACTTATGGGCGCGAGGAGCGACAATCCATTCATTTATGGTCGCTCCGGCTTTCGCCGACGCTCCCTGGTGTCCCGAAGCTCAGTGGAAATCCGAACACGATATCAAGTACCGCCGATGGCGGCATGCAGCGCGATCAGCGAGGCTTGCGGGGCATGATCGGTGCGGTGAACGGTGCAGGTCCAGCCCAGCCGCGACACGGCTTGCGCGACGCGCTCGCCATGAGCAGTGAAACGGGCGCGATAGGAGGTGCGGACCCGCTCGGCGCGGCCGAATATTTCATCTTCCCCGCCGCGCGGCGATTCAAAGCGGGTGCGGCCCGAATAGGGGAAATCCTCTTCCGCGGGATCGACGATGCGGACAAGATGACCTTCCACGCCCCGCTGCGACAGGCTTTTCATGGCATCGAAGACCGTCTCATCCAGGAAGTCGCTGAACCAGACCAGTTGATTGCCGCGCGCAAAGGGCACCAGTGGCGGCAATGTGCCGGCGCCGGATGCGAACATGGCGCGGCCTATCCGGGTCAGCGCCAGGCGCGAAGAGGCGGGCGCGCCTTCCATGCCGGTAAATCCCACCCGTTCGCCGCCCCGCACCAGCAGCGAGGCCAGCGCCAGCAGCAACAAGTCGGCGCGGGCCCGTTTGGTCACCGCGCCGGATTTAAAGCTCATATTCGCGCCGGCATCACGCCAGAACCACACGGTCTGGGCCGCTTCCCATTCGCGCTCGCGCACAAAAATATGCTGCGACTTGGCGGATTGGCGCCAATCGATCGCCGAGGAGGAATCGGGGCTGGCATAGCGGCGAAACTGCCAGAAGCTTTCGCCCATGCCGGCGCGGCGTCTGCCATGCACGCCCAGGCTGACCGAGGCCGCCAGATGATCGGCTTCCACCATCAGGGGCGGCAAGCCGGCCGACAGGCCGTCGGCTTCATGCTGAAGCGCGGAGAACTGAGTCAAAACAGGCCTATATCAAAAGAGACTCTTCAAAAGAGGCTTTGGCAGAGCCGCGCGATCACATTGGCGGTGGTGACACCTTCGGCGCGGGCGGAGAAATTAAGGGCCATGCGATGGCGCAGCACCGGGCCGGCCAAGGCCACCACATCGTCGGTCGACGGCGCGAAGCGGCCATCCAGCAGGGCGCGGGCGCGGACCGCCAGCATCAGGGCCTGGCTGGCGCGCGGGCCGGGGCCCCAGGCGATCTGGCTTTGCAGGCCGCTGGCATGATCGCTGTCCGGGCGCGCGGCGCGCACCAGGGACAGAATGGCTTCCATCACCTGCTCGCCAACCGGAATGCGGCGCACCAGGTTTTGGGCGTCCTGAAGATCTTCGGGCCCACAAACGCGCAACGGGCTCTTTTCCTCGCCTATGGTGGTGGCCAGCAGCATGCGGCGTTCCGCATCCAGGTCGGGGTACCCGACATCGATCTGCAACAGGAAGCGGTCGAGCTGGGCTTCGGGCAAGGGATAGGTGCCTTCCTGCTCCAATGGGTTCTGGGTTGCCAGGACATGGAACAACCGCGGCAGGTCGTGGCGCGCACCCGCCACCGTGACATGCTTTTCCTGCATCGCCTGGAGCAGCGCCGATTGGGTGCGTGGGCTCGCCCGGTTGATTTCATCGGCCATCAACAACTGGGTGAAGACGGGACCGTGAATAAAACGGAAAGCGCGCTGCCCGCTATTGCTTTCCTCCATCACTTCCGAGCCGGTGATGTCGGCGGGCATCAGGTCGGGGGTGAATTGCACCCGCCTTGTGTCCAGACCCATCACCACCGCCAGGGTGTCCACCAGCTTGGTCTTGGCCAGGCCGGGCACGCCGATCAGGAGCCCATGGCCCCCAGCCAACAGGGTGACCAGGGTTTGTTCGACGACCTCGTCCTGGCCGAAGATCACGGCGTTCAATCCGGCCCGCACCTTGGCGAAAGTCTCGGCCGAAGCCGACAGCCGCTTGCCGGCTTCGCGCTCGTCTGGAATGTCCACTTTGTTCATACAGGGGCCTGAAGCTTGCCGGGGTTTGACGTTATGTTGCACCGTTGGCAGTGAACGGCGCAACCCCGGCCAGAGCTTTAAATTTCAACAGAAAAGTAGCAATTGTGGCGTCATGACGGCAGGCGGTTTCCTTCTTTTTCGAAATCCTGGCGCGGCGCGCGCATGAGAATTGGGGTCGAGCGATTGCGAACCCTTCTGCCGCAGCATGCGCCGGAACTGACTCAGCATGACGATTATGACCTGCTGCCGCCGCGTGCCGGCAGCGCGGTCAAGGCGGCGGTACTGCTCCCGCTGGTCTTGCGCGATGAGCCCAGCCTGATGTTCACGCGCCGCACCGAAAGCCTGGCGCGGCACAGCGGCCAGGTGAGTTTTCCCGGCGGCCGCAGCGAGGCGCACGATCTGTCGCCGGTCGAGACGGCATTGCGTGAGACCTTCGAGGAAACCGGTATCGCGTCTTCCTTCGTTATAGTGGCGGGCTATCTCGACCGCTACCTGACCGGCACCGGTTTCGACATCCAGCCTATAGTGGGCCTGTTGACCGATGGTTTTGCCCTGGCGCCCGATCCGCGCGAAGTGGCGGAGATTTTCGAGGTGCCGCTGGCCTTTCTTTGCGAGCCGGCCAATCGGCGGCGTGAAAGCCGCGAGATCGCAGGGCGGAAACGCAATTTCTATGCCTTTACCTACCAGAATCACGAAATCTGGGGCGCCACCGCTGCCATCGTGGTCAATCTGGCACAACGCCTCCATGCTATAAGCGAGTCATGAAGATCGATCCCTTGCAACATGGCTGGATGACGGCGCCAGAGACGCTTGCGGTGATGGGCGCCCTGGGTGAGGCGCGCTTTGTCGGCGGTGCCGTGCGCAATGCCCTGTTGGGCGTCCCCGTGGTGGATGTGGACATCGCCGTGCCCATGCCGCCGGAAGAAGCATTGGCCCGGCTCCGGGCCAAAAATATCAAGGTGGTGGAAACGGGCCTGGATCACGGCACCGTTACCGCTATCGCCGGGACCCACGCCTTCGAAATCACCTCCCTGCGCCGTGATGAAGAAACCGATGGCCGCCACGCCAGGGTCGCCTTCACCGACGACTGGAATGAGGATGCCGCCCGCCGCGACTTCACCATCAACGCGCTGTACGCCTCCGCCGATGGCGAGATTTTCGATTATGCCACCGGGGTCGAGGACCTGATCGCGGGCCGGGTGCGATTCATGGGCGACGCGCGCGCTCGCATCGCCGAGGATTATCTTCGCGTGCTGCGGCTGTTTCGCTTTCATGCCTGGTACGGCAAGGGCGAGATCGATGCCGAAGGCTTGCGGGCCGCCGCCGAAGCCAAGGAGAAGCTGAGCACCCTGTCGGCGGAGCGGATCGCAAAGGAATTGCTGCGGCTGTTGGAAGCGCCGCATCCCATACCGGTCCTGCGGGTGATGGCGGCCACCGGAATTCTTTCATTGCTGCTGCCGGGCGCGCTGCAATTGAACCGCCTGGAAAAGTTGGCACAGCTGGAAGCGGAGAATCTATTTTCCGGCGATGCGGTGCTGCGCTTGGCAGCCTTGCTGCCGGATGGCGATCAGTCGGCCGATGCCGCTGCCCGCGTGCTGAAATTGTCCAACGCCCTGCGGGACCGGCTGGAGCAGGCGCTGGGCGGCGAAAAAATCGGCATGCAAATCTCCGCCCAGGACGCTCGGCGGCGGCTCTATCGTATCGGCGCCGCAAGCTTCAAGGACAGAGTGATGCTGCAATGGGCAAGCGCCCCGCAAGGCGCCGGCGCCTGGCGGATGCTGCTGCAAATGGCGGAGAATTGGCAGCGGCCGCGCTTTGCCTTGACCGGGCGCGATGTGATGCAGGCGGGCGTGCCGCAAGGTCCCGATGTCGGGCGCCTGCTGGCGCAGGTGGAAGATTGGTGGGTGGAGGGCGACTTTGCCGCCAGCGAAAGCGCCCTGCGCGACCGGCTTAAAATGGCGGTCGATCAGGCCCGCACATGAGTTTGGACGTGGTGGAAATGCTGTCGCTGCCGGGCGATCCCGCTAAGGCGAACGAGGATGCTTTCGGTCATGGCGGCAATCAAGCCGTGGTGATCGATGGCGCCACGCCATTGGGTGACAGCCTGATGCCAGGCCCCAGCGACGCGGCCTGGATCGCCCAGTTTGGCGCGCGCCGGTTGATGGCGCATCTCAGGGACGGCGATGGCGCGCGCAAGGCGCTGCGCGCAACCTTGGGCGATGCGCAGAAGTCCTTTGAGGCCCTTCGCCGTCATGAACCCGAAGAAATGTGGCAGATGCCCTGTGCTTCGATGATGCTCGCGGTATCGGCTGAGGAAGGAATGGAATTTCTTTGGTATGGTGATTGTGCCGCGCTTGTTATGCAAGGCGATGCAGCCGTGACGGTGATCGGCGAGACGTTTGACAAGCGCGCCGCCGAAGCGCGGCGGGCGCAGGCGCTGGCGAAAGAAAAGAACGTGTCGCCCGCCGCGAGCCGCGCCGAATTTATCGGCAACTTGCGCGCCTCGCGCAATCGCATCAACAGCGGCAATGACTGGCTGTTCGCTCCGGATATCAAAGCGGCATCGCATGTTTCACGCCGGGTGATGAAGATTGCGCCGGGGAGCGATTTGCTGCTGGTTACCGACGGATTCCTGGCTTTGGCCAGCGATTATGGCGCCTATAGTGCCGACAGTCTGATGGCGGCGGCGTTGTCGAAAGGCCTTGCTTCATTGGGCGAAGAGCTGCGCGCCATCGAGGCGGACGACAGTGGCGGCGACAAGTTTCCACGATTCAAGAAGAGCGATGATGCTACCGCGCTATTGTTGAGATTGGTTTGAGCGCGGTAGTACTTCTGCGGCTCGGCTAATTGATCGCCTTCATCACATCGTTGCCACCATGCCAAACCATCATCACCGCGACATAGACAACAATAGCCAGGCCGACATAGGCAATCCAGCGATGGCGCTCCAGCAGCTTGGCGATGTAGGTGGCCGCTGCCCCCATCAAGCCCACTGACATCAAAAGACCGATGACCAGGACATCGAGATGGTCGCGGGCCGCGCCCGCCACGGCCAGCACATTGTCCAGCGACATGGAAATGTCGGCGACCAGGATTTGGAGTATGGCGCGCTTGGCGGATGCACCGGCGGTGATCTTGGGCGCGTCGTGATGCTTGTCGCCAGAAATGTCCCGCCACATGCGCCAGCACACCCACAAGAGCAGGATGCCGCCGGCCAGGGTGAGGCCGATGACGGCAAGCAGTTTGACCGCCACCACCGCCATGGCGATGCGCAGGACCACCGCCGCGACCAGGCCCCAGAAAATGACTTTTTTGCGCATCGCCGCCGGCACGCGCGCCGCCGCCAGGCCGATCACCACGGCATTGTCGCCCGCCAGCACGATGTCGATCATCAGGACTTGGGCCAACGCGACCAGTCCGCCGGGCTGGAATAGGGTGAGTTCCACAATCAATCCTTTGGAGAGCCAGAAACCGGAAACCCGGCCGTCTGGCGAAGCGCTTCCCCCAGCACCATCGCGGCGGCTTGCGCCACATTCAAGGACCGCAGTCCGGGGCGCAAGGGAATCACCAGCCGCGCGCCGGCGGCATCATGAACGGCCGGGGGCACGCCGGCGCTCTCCCGTCCTACCAAAAGCACGTCGCCGGGGGTGAAGGCGAATTCGGTATAGGCCATGTCTCCCAGGGTGGTGAGCAGCACCAGCCGGGCGTTCTGGCAGATCTCCTGATGGAATCGTCCCCAGGATTCATGGCGCCGGATATCGGCATTTTGGAGATAATCCATCCCGGCCCGGCGGAAATTGCGGTCCGACAGCAGAAATCCACAGGGCTCGATAATGTCGATCCCGACCCCCAGACAGGCGCCCAGCCGCATCAGGCTCCCCGCATTCTGGGGGATATCGGGCTCATACAGCGCCAGTCGCACCCCAAACCTCCAATTTTATGCCCCTTGTTGGTCCCGCTGTTTGCCTTGGGCGGGATTAAGTCGCGGCAGGACAAGGCATTTTCTGCGTCATCGTGCCGCAAGACCCTCGAAAACCGACTCTCTATTTTACCGGCCCAACGCACAAGCGGGGCGGGCCCTGGCGCGTCACCGCGTCAGTACTGATCCGCGCTTGTTTGTGGCAGAAGTTCGCACGGTTTTGTTCCAGGCATCTCGAAGTTTTGATCTCCAAGTTTTCAAGGGTGGACCCAGTGGCAGCTACGACGAGTGACGCGGGCACGCGACGCGATTTCCTTTATGTGGCGTCGGGCGCGGTGGGCGCCGTGGGCGTGACGGTGGCCGCCTGGCCCTTCATCGACCAGATGAACCCCTCGTCGGCGGCGCTGGCGATGGCGTCGACCGAAGTGGATTTGTCCGCCATCCAGCCGGGCCAGCAGATCGTCTACAAGTGGCGCGGCCAGCCGCTGTTCGTGCGCCGCCGCACCCCCGCCGAGATCGCGGCCGCCAAGGCGGTGGATGTGAATTCGCTTCCCGATCCGTCGGCGCGCAACGCCAACCTGCCGGCCTCGGCGCTGGCCACCGACGCGGATCGCGCCACCAAGCCGGAATGGCTGATCCTGGTCGGCGTCTGCACCCATTTGGGCTGCACCCCCACCGTTTCCACACCCCAGATTCCGGAGGGTGAATATGGCGGCTGGCTGTGCCACTGCCATGGTTCGATGTACGACACGGCGGGACGCATCCGCAAAGGTCCGGCGCCCCGCAACCTGGATGTTCCGGTCTACACGTTTCTGTCTGACACCCGCGTCAAGGTCGGTTGAGGAGAACAACAATGTCTGGCCCTTCAACCTATAAACCCCAATCCGGTTTCGAGCGCTGGCTCGATGCCCGCCTGCCGTTGCCGCGCTTGCTGCACGACACGATCATGACCTTCCCCACCCCGCGGAACCTGAACATCTGGTACACGTTCGGCGGCATCCTGACTTTCTGCCTTGGCATCCAGATCATCACCGGCGTCGTGCTGGCGATGCATTATGTGGCGAATGCGGGCCTGGCCTTCGACTCGGTCGAGGCCATCATGCGCGATGTCAATTACGGCTGGCTGATCCGCTACATGCACGCCAATGGCGCGTCCATGTTCTTCCTGGCCGTTTATATCCATATCTTCCGGGGCCTCTATTTCGGCTCCTATAAGGCGCCGCGCGAGCTGATCTGGATCATCGGCGTGTTGATCTATCTGCTGATGATGGCCACCGCCTTCTTCGGCTATGTGCTGCCCTGGGGCCAGATGTCTTTCTGGGGCGCCACCGTCATCACCAACCTGTTCAGCGCCATTCCGGTGGTGGGCACCCATATCGCCACCTGGTTGTGGGGCGACTTCGCGGTGGGCGACGCCACCCTGAACCGCTTCTTCTCACTGCATTACCTGCTGCCCTTCATCATCGCGGGCGTGGTGGGACTGCATATCTGGGCGCTGCATGTTCCGGGCAACAACAATCCGCTGGGTATCGATGTTAAGAGCCCGCAGGACACGGTGCCTTTCCATCCCTATTACACGGTGAAGGATGCCTTCTATCTCACCTTGTTCGTCATCCTGTTCGCCGGTTTTGTCTTTTATGCCCCGGACTTCTTCGGCAATCCGGATAACTACCAGCCCGCCAATCCGCTGGTGACGCCGCCGGATATCGTGCCGGAATGGTATCTGTTGCCCTTCTACGCGATGCTGCGCTCCATCCCCAACAAGCTGATGGGCGTGATCGTGATGGGCGGCGCCATTGTCACCCTGTTCTTCATTCCCTGGCTGGATACCAGCCGGGTGCGCTCCTGCCGTTTCCGTCCGCTGATGAAGCAATTCTATTATGGCTTCATCGCGGCCTGCCTGCTGCTGATGTATTGCGGCGCGCAGAGCGTCGATGCCGTGAAGTTCGGCATCCCGATGGTGTGGGTGGCC
>Ga0097621_100000598_pt1 | contig 25444 bp, 23 predicted proteins | sample KBSMisM72_FD_73165 | JGI IMG/M metagenome (GOLD analysis project Ga0097621, IMG submission 73165) | Miscanthus rhizosphere microbial communities from Kellogg Biological Station, Michigan, USA - KBS Miscanthus M7-2 (version 2) (version 2) | ecosystem: Host-associated > Plants > Roots >... | reverse complement strand
GACGACGTGCTTGGTTCGAACAACCTGTTCGATCTCGTCACGCACCAGGCTATCTGGGGCGACTGGTGGCGAACTGAGTTTCTGCGAATCGGCATGGACGCCGTGGACTTCGTCGAACGCCGCGTGCGTTACTGCGCGTTGTACTCCGTACCGCTAATTGCTTTGGCGGGCGCGCTGCTTCCTCGAGCGACAACGATGGCGTCGCGGCCGGTGTCGAAGGCGGCCGTGCTGTCGACGGTCGTCGTTGGCGCGGTCTGGCTGTGGCTATGCGGCGGCATCGTGCTTACATGGGCGGCCACCGACAACCTCACTGAGCTCATCGCGGCTCCGTGGTTCCTGTTTGCGGTTGTGGTCGTGATGGCGCTCAACGTCGAACTCGTCTTGCGCGCTCGACGCTCCGCCCTCGGCGGCCTCGTAGCGCTTGGCGCATCAGCGGCGTGTCTCGTGGCGACGTGGTTCCTGCTGAACGCTGGTCTCGAACAGCACGTGCACAAGTATTCGTTCGTCTTCTCGGGTACGCAATTTCTGTTGGGCCCCGATCGCCAGCATGGATTGTCGCGAGCGATCCTCTTCGCGCGTTGGAGTGTCGTGTATACCGGCGCAGTCGGCGCCGTTGCCGTAGGAGTCTGGATCGCCGACACGGCGATTGCCGGCGTGCGCGCTATTTGGGGGCGTTCGCGGGGTTCAGTTGCTCCTGAAGCGCCTTGATCTCCGGACGTTCGGCGAGCTTCGGGTCGGCCTCCAAGGCGGCCTTGAGGTCAGCCTTCGCACGGACGGCGTCGCCGGCCGCCGAGAAAATGACAGCCGCATGCCACAGAATCTCTGGATCCCGTCCGCCGAGCGCGCGAGCCGCGCGCATTGAGTTGGCCGCGAGCTTGTCGGTACCGAGCAGATGCTGCGTCCACGCGAGCGTGTCGATGTACATCGGATCGGTCTTCATGATGGCCGTCGCGCGCTCCGTGTAGGTCAGCGCTTCCGAGGGCTTGCCTTGACGGGACAGCTGGACGGCGAGGTTGTTGAGCGCGATGGCCAAGATCATTTGATTTGGTTCGAACTCGACAACGGCCCGATAGTTCGCGATGGCGCGATCGATTTGACCGTCGGCCTCCTGGGCTTGGGCCAGTTCGAGCCGCGCCGTCGTGAAACGCCCGTCCGCGATGACGGCCGTTTCAAGCGACTCGCGCGCGCCTTTGAGATTTCCCGCGTCGGCGCGGCTGCCCGCGCGGACGTAGGCGGTCTTCGCATCCTGTTTCACGGTGGACGGTACGGTCGAGAGCCGTTGCTTCGCAAATTGCGTGGGCAGCTCGGTCTCCGTGTCGAAGCCGGGGTCGATGTCCTCGGCCGTCCGCCGCGCGCCCTCGAACGGAGCGCAGAGCGGATCGCCGATGATGAGCGTCTGCCAGCTCAGATACGGCGTCGCCGCGTAGAACGCTTCGGCGAGGTTGCGCCCGCTGACGTAGGCTGGAAACAGAATCTCCGGCCTGATCGTGGCGTCGAGGTACGGCTCGTCGACGTAGCCGACCGTCCCGGTGACGCCGTCCCGAATCAAATCGCCGATCAGCGACTGATGCGACCCGGCGTAAATCGATTCCCTCGTCGCTTCGTTCGCCGGCATCCAGTTCGCCGGCGGTTCCTTGAACGTCCTGGCATCTGTGCTGACGAACATCCCGGCCAGCGCGCCGGGCACGAATTCCAGATCGAAGTGCCGGAGCCGAATCGCCGGGTCGTTCGAGCCCCACGAGTAGTAGCCAAGCACCTTGCTTTGCTGCGTGACGACCTTTGTCGATTCGTCCAGCACCACACGTTCGCCGAACCCCTGCGCCCGAAGCCGCTGCGCCGCTGTGCGCATCCACGCATCGCCGCCGCTGTCGACGAGCGACGCGCGTTCGTCCAGCACGAAGCGCCCGTCGCGCACCGGCGTTCCGCCTTTGTCAATCATGGCTTCGACGTCGCGAACCGAGTAGCCGTCAAGACGCGTGACGAGATAGATGTCGTAGCGGTCGTGCGAGAACGGCTTGATGGTGTCCACGGCGGCTGCGCCGGCGAAGTACGGATTGGGCACGAATCCGGTCACGGGAGCCACGCGTCCGACGCGCCGGCGATAGAGAAGCGTCAGCTCCGAGTCGACACTCGCCGACGTGCCTGTTCGTCCCGGCGTGCCTGTGATGCGAATGGGCACGCCTTTCGTGAGTACGATGTACAGGATGCGGTCGTGGGCGCGGGCCGACGAGATGCATTTCCAGATCGGCTGCTCGATCTGCGATTCGTAGACGCTGCGTGCGATGGATTCCGTAGTCGGGGCGACGAGCAGGCACACGTTGTCCCGAGGGACGCTGCGGCGCGCGATGTAGTGCTTCGCCACGGCGTCGCTGTCGGCGCTGGCTGTGTTGACGACGAGCAGCAGGTTCGAGGCGGTCTGAGCGGCGGCGCGGCCGTTGCTCAGAATTGCCACGGCCGCACAAACCGCCAGCACGCGGCAGAACGGAGGCATCGTGAATAAGTCCCGTCGATGGAACAACGTGCGTGCGATCTTTGCACAAAGCACGCCGCGCGTCGACTTGGCGTCGAGGGGGAGGGTGTGAGGTATCGATCGCGGCTCATTATCTGGACGATCTTTATAGGCGTATGCGTCGTGCCGTGGATGGATCTGCAGAATCATTCGCACTGGTCGAAAGTGCAATGGATTCCGTTCGTCACGCCGCCGATCAAAGTCATCGATATCGTCGTCAACGTGGCGCTCTACATGCCGTTCGGCTACTGGTTTATTCGTTGGGCGGGGAGAAAGCGATCGCTGTTGGCCGTCGTGTCCGCCGCGTCGCTGTCGCTCGCGACTGAGTGGACTCAACTGTACAGCCACAGCCGTTTCCCGTCCCTGACGGACGTGACGTGCAACGTGGTCGGCGCGATCGTCGGCGTCTGGATTGCGCAACAATTCACCTGATTCGTGCGTTGAAAGTCTTCCTGCCAATGGACTCTGTCCGCGCGCTGTCGCCTTTCGAGGGCGAATAACGGAATTGAACGCTTGGCGGCTCGTATGCACAGAGCGCGCTCGAGGTGAGTCGTGAAGACTGGTCTTGTACTTGGTGTGCTCGCGTTGCTTCCCGTTGTGGGCCAGCTTCCCCGGCCGTCGACGGCGGCGACGCCTGCTGAAAGGGCCGCGCTCCAGAAAACGATCGTCGTGAGCCTGCAGCGCATCGCCAGCGAGTCGGCTGACGGACATGCCGCCGCGCAGCGTCTTCAGGCATTACTCCAGAAAATGACGCTCGACCTGGCCGCGAAGCAGAAGGAACTTGCGCAGCCCACGGGTCCAGAATTTCAGCGCCTCGCGCAGCAGTCGCAGCTAGACTACGCGAACGCTCAGCGGCAGGCGCAGGCCGAGTTGCGCGCGAAACTGGCGCCGATCGTGGCGGACATCGCGGCGCAACGAGGCGTCGACGTCGTGTTGAACGCCGACACGGTCGTGTGGGCCGCGACGCGGCTGGACGTCACCAACGAAGTGATTTCAAAACTCGATAGCAAGTGATGAAGCACGCTGCCTGTCTCGTGACGATCGCCGCGGTGGCGGCCCTCGGATGGGCTCGTCTCTCGGCCCAGAATGCGGGCGCGACGTTCTTGCGGGAAGTCCCGTGGCACGGCGCGGGCGTGTGGCTCAAGGTCGACACGCACGTGCACACGCGATTTTCTGACGGCGTTCGCTCCGTGGAGGAGGTCGTGTCTCGCGCCGCTGCGCTCAAGTGCGACGCCATTGCGATCACCGACCACGCGGACGTGAGCAACAAAGCAGGGACGTTCGACTACTTCGAAGCGATCGCCGAGGCGCGCATGCGCCATCCGCGGATCCGTATTCTCGCCGGCCTCGAATGGAATGTGCCGCCCGACGGCGACCGGACGCATATGGTCGTCCTCGTTCCCGAAACCAACGAACGGCGGCTGCTCGGCTTCAAGAAGTTCGACGACTCACGGCACGACGGGAACGCGACGAAAGCCGACGAAGGACTGCGATGGCTGCAAGCGAATACCACCGCGGACGGCGTCGGACCCATCGGGATCCTCGAGCACCCAAGCCGGAAACTCACCAAGAGCATGGATGCCGGCGCGATGATCAAACGCTGGCGATCGGTGAACGACGTCGTCGTCGGCCTCGCCGGCGCGCCCGGCCATCAGGGCGCGAAGCCTCTTGGCAGTTACGACAGCAACGAGAAGCCGATCGATCGCTGGGATCCGATTGTCGCGCGCGTCGGCGACGCGTGGGACACGCTGCTCGGTGAGGGGCTCGATGTGTGGGGGGCGTACGCGCCCTCGGATTTTCACGACAACAACTACGGATCGCTCGCGGACTATTGGCCCGGCGAATTCGCCGAAACGTGGGTGTACGCGCCGGACGCGACGTCGAACGGCGTGATTCAGGGCCTCCGAGCCGGCAGCTTCTTCGGCGATCACGGGCGCATCGTCCGCGAAGCCGAACTGACGGTCGCTGCACCCGGACTGCCGCGGCCGGCGGGTGCGGGGGAAGTCATCGCCGTCCCCGCCGGTACCAACATGATGGTCGAACTGTCGTATCAAGTGCCGGCAGAATCGTGGCGTCCGGGGCCAAACCACATCGACCACGTCGAGCTCATCGCGATCGATCGGCACGGCGCGCGAATCATCTCGCAAGGCCCTCCACAGGTCGACGGTCCGGCGTTCGCCGTCCCGGTACGGGTTTCCGGCGATGGCGTGGTGTTCCGTGCCCGCGGGTATCGTGTCCTTGAAACCGGTACCCGACTCGCGTTCTACACCAATCCGGTGCGTATCGTCGTCAAGCCGTAGCCGTATCGCGTTCACGCTTCAGGGTTTTTTTGAATTCGTTCGCTTCGCGGCATAGTTGTTGCCGCTCTTATCCTTACAATTTTGACAACGGCACGTAAGTGCAGCGCGTTGATTGAGAAGATCGAGTTTTCGCCGGAAAAAGTCGCCGCGATTGAGGACTGGCCGCTCGGGATGTCGCTACAGGATCACACGTCGGATGTAGTCGCCCTCGCGCAGGCCACAGTTGTCGCTGGCGTTGAAGCGCGGTTTCGGTCGAAGCATGTGGGCGTCCGTCTCGCCCACGATCTGATCGCACAACTTGCTGCGGCGCTCGGGACGGATCTCGCTGTCTTCGCAAAGAGGACGGATGGATGGAGCTTGCTCGCGCAGGCTGGTGATGCGCTGCTGGCCGACACGGCGGAAGTGTCGGCGTTGCTCGGTCACGTGCCGATCTCCACGCCGTCGGTGCGCCAGATCGGCGGTGCCCCCTGGACGATCGTCGTCGCGGCGCAGGGCAGCGCGAGAGCGGCCGTTGCGATTGCCGGTACGTGGTCGTCGTCGGGTTGGCCGTTGGAAACGCTGGCTGAGGCCATTTGCCTTAATGTCGCGCGAGTCCGGCGTTCTCTCCCTCCCGAAGGAGCCGCACGCGTTGCGCAGATTCTGTATCGAATGACGCGCGAGGTTTCGCGCGCGACAACGAACGAGGCCGTTGCCGACGCTGTGGTTCGCCACGCCGCGTCCGCGGTGCAAGCGCGGATCGGTGCATTGGCAGTCAAGATGCCGGGCGCCGACGAGGCGTCCATCGTGGCGACGTTCGGCTACTCACTCAGCCTCGTCGAGCACGTGCGGATCGAGCCTGGTGCGGGCGTGATTGGGCGCGTGATGTCCTCACGCAGGCCGCTGAAAGTGGATCACGACGGCCGCTCGCCGAGTCGCCGTCTTCGCTATCGCACGAATTCGTTTGTCGCCGTCCCCATCTTGTCGGGCGCCGACGCCGTCGGAGCGCTGTGCGTCACCGACCGCGTCCGCGATGAAGCGTTCACGGCCGACGATGTCAACGTCCTCCGCCGGTTTGCCGCCACCGCGGCACTCGCGATCGAGCGGCAGCGCGCGATTGCGTCGGCGGAAAAATACGCGCACGCCGCCGCGGTCGATCCGATCACCGGCGTGTTCAACAGACGGCATCTGCACATCCGCCTCGACGAAGAACTCCAGCGATCGCGCCGCCACAATATTCCCGTCGCCATCCTCGTGCTCGACATCGACGACTTCAAGATGATCAACGATTCGTACGGGCACTTGGTCGGCGATCTCGTGCTCAGGGATGTCGCAGAAATCTTGCGCCGGTCGGTACGCGTCTTCGATATTTGCGCGAGGTTTGGTGGAGATGAGTTCGTGATTGTCATGCCGGGAAGCGCGCCTGCTGGGGCTGCCCGGATTGCCGAACGAATTCGCGAACGGATTGCCGACTACACGCCAGGAGATCGTCGGCTCGCTCGTTTGCAGTTGACGGCGAGCATCGGCCTGGCGATGTCATTTCCGGAGTCGACGGCCGCAGACGTCCTCGACCGAGCGGATCGAGCGCTATACACGGCGAAACATCAGGGCAAGAACAGAGTCAACACGCTGGAGCAGCAGAGCGGAAACTGACTGCGCTCGGCGAACTTAAGGCAGCGCCGCCGAGGACAACCAGTTCGAAACGGCGGAGCGCACTTGTGCGGCGGAGAGATGGTCAACGCGGACGGTCAGGCCGTAGGACGTTTCAGAGCGAAGACACAGCTGGACCCAGTTCCTGGCGTTGTCGGAGTGAATGCCGCAGATTTCGACGCGCCATGTCCCCCGCGGCGTTTCGAGTTCGGTTCCGTCGAGGTTGACAAAAAGCTCGTCCGCGTCGGTAACGGCGGGCGCTACGGGGCGAATGAGGCCGACTTCTCTGGTCACGGCAAGGAATTGTGCAAATTCAGTGCCTCGATGAAACAGGCGTTTAACGTCGCGTTCCGCACGGTTGAGTTGGGACGCTACGTCAGAAGGTATGGAAGAGCTGGTAAAGACGTCACGCTCGGTGGACTGAAGAGTCTGGATCGGGCAGCCGATATTCAAGGGCTAGCGACCGTAAATGGTCTGCTGGCAGTGGTTTTGTAAACGGTTCAGCTTGGGATAATGGTCACTTCGATCGAAAAAGCGTTGAGCGTCCTGATTGTGGAGCCCGACGCCTTCATTAGTCGGCGCCTCAAAGAAGCGTGCGGGGCACTCGCTCGAGTGACGACGTGTCCCGATTTTCCGAGCGGCCGCGAACGATTAATGGTCGATCAACCGAATTTCCTTGTGAGCAACCTGCGACTGAATGAGTACAACGGCCTGCATCTCCTCTTTCTCACGCACGCCGAAGAGCGCGCGACGCGCTGCATCATCCACACGAGCCGTCCGGACTTTTCGTTGGTAGGCGAGGCCCAGAAGCTAGGCGCCGTCTTCGAATGGACCGAGCGCCTGCCGTACGCGTTGCATCAGTACCTTCAGAACCCGTGGCCCGAAAACGATCGCCGTTCGGCGCTTCGCATCGATCGACGCCGGATTTTCCGCGGCGGCCGCCGCGCTCCCGACGTCGCTCAGCTGTTTTCTCCGATCGCGTAAACCACAAATGTAGCGCACGCCTTTAGGGCTGCATGGCAGACCTGAAGGTCTGAGCGACGTCGGCGTCAGTCGAGCAGCAAGGAATTCAAACGACGCACGAGACGCTGCACCAAGCTCTGCGGCTGCGGTAGCACCGGTTCACGCTCCGTCTGGGTGTCAGGTCGAGGATTTCTCCAAGAGGGGAGAGAGATTTCCTTTTGAGGATCCGAAAGTGCCGCGTAGACGTACGATGCTATCGACACGCCTGGTGACTGAGCAAGGCATCTGCCATGCACCCATCACGACATGACAACCGACCGTGAGCGTGCAGGACCCACTGACGAGGTAGGCAGCGAAGGCGGAAGTCCCGGCGAGCTCGAACTGAACAAGAAACACGTCGTGACCGACGGCAGCGAATCGACGTCGACGGTCGTGCCGACAGTGACCGAAATCGAGGAGCGAGACCGCAATCAGACCCGGGACGACCGGCCCGAACCCTAGCCTGTATACTGTCGGGCGTTCCGGAGGCTCTCGATGCTGAAGCGACTTGTGCTCTCCTGCATGCTGGCCGTGTCGTGTGCGACGCTGTCCGCGCAAACACCGCCCGCTGCGGCCAAGCCGGCGGCCAAACCGTACGTGCCGCCGAAGACGTCGTGGGGCGATCCGGATCTCCAGGGCAATTACACCAACAAGTACGAACAGGGGACGCCGTTCGAACGCCCGGCTGAATTCGAAGGCAAGACCCTCGCCGACATCTCGAGCGCCGAGCTCGCCGACATCATCAAGAAACGCCAGCAGCGCGCCATCGATAACGCGCCGTTCCTTTCCGGCGATCCGACCGGCACCATCGCCGGGCCGATGGAATTTCGCGACATCTATGAAGTAGCCAAGGCGAGCCGTCCGTGGTTCGTCACGGATCCCCCGGACGGACGAATCCCGCCGATGCTGCCCGAAGCGCAAAAGCGGATTGCGGCCCTTCCGCGCGGCGGCAGCAGCTTCAGCAACGGGGTGTACGAGAGCTACGAGAGCCTCGGTCTCTACGATCGCTGCATCACGCGCGGCTATCCCGGCTCGATGCTGCCGGCCATCTACGGCGACTCCTATCAGATCATCCAGGGTCCCGGCTTCGTCGCGATTCGCATCGAGATGATTCACGAGACGCGCATCATCCCGCTCGGCGGACAACCGCACGCCAGCAAGGGCGTGGCGCTCGACATGGGCGATCCCCGCGGACATTGGGAAGGCAACACGCTCGTCGTCGAGACGACGAATTTCCGCGGACGCAGCATCTATCGCAACGGCAATCCGAAGACGTTCAAGCTGATTGAGCGCTTCACGCCGACGTCGAAGAAGTCGCTGGAGTGGTCGGTCACCGTGGACGACCCCTCGACGTGGACGAGAGCATGGACGTTCTCGCTGCCGCTCACCGTCAACGACGACGAGCCGCTGTACGAATACGCGTGCCACGAAGGCAACTACGCGATGAAGAACATCCTCAGCGGGTCGCGGCTCGCCGACGCCGAGGCCGCGAAGGCGGTCAAGCCGTAGGCGACTAAGGATTCGCTGACGAGTTCCTCACAACTCTTGCGGTACCGGTGCTGCAGTCCGCAGCAGCATGCGCCGGTACCGCGTGCTTCTCGCCGTTCTCGCAACGGCGTCCCTCGTCGCGGCAATTCTTCTGGTTTTTCGGCCGAAAGCCGACGTCGACGTCACGACCGCGGAGGTGACGTCGGGCACAGTCGTACGTCGCATCTTTGCGACAGGCGCCCTACAGGCGACCAGGACAGTGGACGTCGGCACCCAGGTGTCCGGTGTGATCGCCTCGCTCGGCGTCGACTTCAATTCCATCGTTCATAAAGGACAAGTCGTCGCGCGGCTCGATCCGAGTCTTTATGCGGCCGCCCTCAATCAAGCGAAGGCGTCGCTGATGCAGGCCGACGCAGCGCTGCGGCAGGCCAACGCCGACCTCGCAGGCGCGCGAACCTCCGAAGAGGACGCGCGCATCAAGCTGACGCGCGCTGCGCAGCTCGCGTCCAACCAATTGATCACGCAGGCCGACCTCGACGCCGCGCAGATCGCGATGAACGAGGGGACGGCGAACGTCGGGTCGATGGCGGCGCAGAGGGACGACGCCGCAGCCGTCGTCGAGCAGGCAAAGGCCGCCGTGTCGCAGGCGCAAGTGAATCTCGATCACACCGTCATCGAGTCGCCGACCGACGGCATCGTGTTGAACAGGAGCGTCGACGTCGGACAGACCGTGGCGGCCGCGATTCAGGCGCCGGTGCTCTTTACGATTGCCACGGACCTTCGCCGTCTGCAGGTGCAGGTCGACGTCGACGAATCGGACATCGCGGGCATCGAGCCCGGCCAGCCCGTCACCTTCGAGGTCGAGTCCTATCCGGACGAAACCTTCCGCGGCGTCGTGACACAGGTCCGCTTGCAGCCCATCGCCGAACAGACCACGACCGCGACGACCGTCCCGTCGTCGACGATTCCGCAACAGACGACGACGGTCGCGACTGTCGTCAGCTACGCGACGATGATCGACGTCGACAATCCGGGCGAGCGTCTGCGGCCCGGGATGACGGCGTCCGTGCTGCTCAGCGGCATCACCCACGACCACGTGACGCGAATTCCGAATGCTGCGGTTTCGTTTCGCCCGGCGGCGGCCGTCTTTGCGGCGCTTGGCCAGCAAGAACCGCCGGTGCCGACGCCGTCGTTCCCGACTGGGGGCCAAAAGCCCCGCGAGCTGTGGACGTACGACGGCAAGCGCTTCGCCCCGCTGCTCGTGCAGATCGGCTTGTCGGATGGGCAATGGACGGAGGTGACGAGAGGCTCGCTTCACCCCGGCGACGCGATCGTCACGAACGCGACGCTGAGAAGGGCGTCGCGTTGGTGAATGTGCGTGGGCCGCGTCCTGAACTCCGCGGTCTGGTTTTCATCGCGATTGAAACAGCGCGAACGCCGCGCCTTGCGGATCGTCGCATGGCGCCACGAGATCGCCGTCGGGCGTTTCCATCGCGTTGAAGGCCAAGCCGCCCAGTTCGCGCACGGTGTCGAGCGACCGGTTGATGGCGGCCGTGCGAAAGAAGAAGAGCCACTGTGCGTGCACCTGCGGGCGCTGTGCGCTGTCCGTTGTGCAGCCGACGGCTACGCGTGAGTCGTCCCACCCGAACGTCTGGTGCCTTTCGCGCTGCGGACCAAGGTCGTGCGTTTCAATCGGCGTCCAGCCGAAGAGATCGGCGTACACCGAAAAGGCGCTCGCCCCGTCGCGTGTATGGAGGACGTGCCACGCGACACGATTGTCCTGCGGCGCGTCGCGGGCGTCCGTGAGCGCCACGAGGGCGCCGAACGGATCGCGGAGCAAACCGGGACCAAGTTTTGTCGCGCCGTGGCTCGCGAAGCGAAGTTCCGTGCCGACCACATCGTCGACGCCGATGTAGCCGACCCAATGGGCCGGCGCGCCACGCGCCGCCGCGCGCGGGGCCAGCGGGGCGAGGTCGATGCCGTCGCCCCAGAAGCGCGAGCCGAGCAACGCGGCATAAAACGTCCGCGCGGCGTCGACGTCGGTTGTTCTGAGTTGATATCGAACGAAACGGTTTGGCAATTGGCGCGGCGGCCCGGAAAAGGCCGGCTATTTCTTCAAGGGAAGGGGCGGCGGCAACGGCGCGGGGTTCTGATAGCCGCGAGTGCCGTCAGGCCGGATGGGTCCGGGGCCAGGCTGCAGATGATCGCGATCGATGTTGTTCTCGCTGCAGGCGTACTCGGCGAGTTCTTCGTCCGGCCGTCCGAGCTGCCACGTGCGCGTGTAGTGGAACGAGCGCGTGTAGAACTTCGGATCCTCGATCAGCGTGTCGACGTGGATGTGGTCGTAGTCGGGCCGCGTCCACCGTTCGACGACGTGCAGCGCGTCACTGTGCGGGCTGCCGTTTTCGTCCGCCCACACCTGTTCGTCCTTGAATCCGATCGAATCGATGACCAGCGTGTCGCCGTCCCACTTGCCGAGTTCCTCGCCGAAAAACGACGGATCGGGATCGTCGGCGTGCTTGCGGTTCGCGTCCACGGGGATTCGGCGGAAGTAGTTGTAGAAGTACAGAAACGCGATCGTCTTTGGGTTCTGCAGGATCTCGAACGGCAGGCCGCTCGCGTTGTGGCGGGGAATGCCGCCCTGAATGCACAGACTCTCAGGGTCGATCGTCACGGTGGTGTTGTGCTTCCAGGCCGCCTCGCCGGCCGGCGTCAACGGCAGCTTGAGCCCGGGAAGGTCTTTCGCGATGTTGCCGACCGGGACCGTATCGCGCATGCCTTTCCAGTAGCCGTTGAAGTCGGGATGGCCATCGGCCAGCCGAGGCACCGCCTTCGCGCTCGGCGGCCTCGTCGGGTCGGTCAGCGATTGCGCCGATACCACCGTGGCAATCGACAGCAGCGACATGGCGAACAAGAGACGGGTCATGCGACGGAGTGTAGAATGAAACCGCTGCTTATGAAAGCCACACATACCGCGATCGCCTCGGTCGTCGCCGTCACTATCTTCGCCGGTGCCGCGACGATCTCCGCGCACCACTCGTTCGCTGCCGAGTTCGACGGGAGCAAACCGATTCGGCTCGTCGGGACTATCACGAAAGTGCAGTGGACGAATCCGCATTCGTTCTTCTACATCGATGTGAAAGACGAGGGCGGCGCCGTCGTGAACTGGGCGTGCGAAGGCGGCGGGCCTGGCGCACTCTCGCGGCGCGGCTGGAAGCGCGGCGACCTGAAGCTGGGCGATACGCTCGTCGTCGACGGCTACCTCGCGCGCGACGGCTCGCATCTCATCGACGCCCGCCGTGTCACGTTGCCGGACGGCCGATCCGTGTACGGCGGCTCGCAGGGCGACGGCGGGCCGGGCAGCCGGTTGGAAGACGAGGCGCCGAAGAGCCCGGTGAAGTAGCGGCCCGCGCTACATCAGACATCACAGAGCGCGACAGCCTCTCGCAGCGACGTCAGCGGATCGCGTGTGGGCTGAAACTCATGCGCGAGATATCCAGAGAATCCCGTATCCGCGATCGCGCCACAGACAGCACGCCAGTTGATTTCCTGTGTGTCGTCTAGTTCATGACGTCCGGGGACGCCGCCGGTGTGATAGTGCGCGATCAGGTCGTGATGCTCGCGAATCGTCCGGATGAGATCTCCCTCCATGATTTGCATGTGGTAGATGTCGTAGAGCAGCCTCACGCGGGGCGAGTTGACGGCTCGCACGACAGCCACTCCAAACGCCGTGCGATCCCCTTGGTAATCCTTGTGATTGACCTTGCTGTTCAGCAGCTCCACACAGATCGTCACCCCGTGGTCCTCGGCGATTCGCTTCACACGGCTGAGTCCGTCCACGCAGTTGCCAATCGCCTCGTCGTCGGGCATGCCGCGGCGATTGCCGAAAAACGTGATGACGTTCGGCACGCGCAGCGCCTCGGCACGCGGAATGAGCCGTTCGAAATTCTTGACGATCGCGTCGTGGTTCGCTTTGACGTTCAGTCCGTCGGGAATGGAGCCGCCCCCGGCATAGGCCATCGAGCATGCGAGCCCGTATTCCCTCGGGACGCTCCAATCCTGTTCTTGGAGAAGGTCGATGCCGCTCAGCCCGATGTCGGCGGCCGCGCGACACAAATCCGGAAGAGCCATGGACTGATATGTCCATCGGCAGACCGACTGTTTCAATCGGCCCTTCCGTACGACGCGCTGGCCGAACGCAGGCAACGCGATCGACGCGCCCAGCAGCGTCAACAGATCGCGTCGTGATAGTTCCGCGCGGGGGCGAGTCGGCAACACGCCGACAGTCTACTTGGAGCCGAGCGCCATCACCATGATCGATTTGCGAACGGTGGTGCGGTCGCCGCGTGCGTTCAGGAGTGTGGCCGTCACTTCGTACTCGCCGCCCGGAATGTCGATCAACCTGAGCTCGGTAGTTTTCGGCGCCTGTTCTCCGTCCAGTTCGACGACGCTTCGCCGGTAAAAATCGGAGGAGTCGGCAACAATTTCCAGTTCGCGGTTCTCGGCGTCGTGTTCGACGGTGGCGCGCACCATGACCGATGCAGGAGCCATGCTGACGGCCGGCGAAACATGTAATTCGAGTTTGTCAGCCGCGCGTGCGACGTGCCGCGTCTGACTTGCGATCAGCAGGGCGGCGGCCGCGACGGCGGCCTTTGCGAGTCCCTTCACGAGCAGTCGCTGTTGCAGGATTGGTACCAGGGATGTCGGCCTCGCGCGCGATCATCACCTCGGTCGATTTGATGATTGCGACCGCGTCGTCTCCACGTCGAAGCTTCAATTCCTGGATGGCGTCGCCCGTGATCACGGCGGTCAACGTCTGATCGCCGATGCGAAGCCGTACCTGGCCGAGGAGCCCGTCTCTCCGGACCTCGTCGACGAATCCTCGCAGGCGATTGCGCCCGCTCAGCGCGACGATGAGCCCCGACGTCGCCGCTGGCCGAGCTGCGGTCCGAGCCTCGGGCTCATGACGCGACGTCAATCGATCGATCTCGGCTTCGGAGATGCGATGGTGGCCGCCGGCGGTGTGCGTCGTCCGGACGCGGCCCTGATAGATCCATTGCTTCAGCGTGGAGTAGCCGACGCCCAGGCGATCTGCCGCGGCGCGAACGGTGAGTTGTGTCATCAGGCTGCGCTCCTGCACGAATACGTTTTGATGACGAGCCAGACGTGCTGGCCGAGCGTCAAGTGAAGCGAGTCGGCCGCCGACGGCGTCAGATGGACGACGAATCGCGTGCCGGCGTCGACGAGGGCGATCATCGTCGCGCCGTCGCGCGTCAGCGACGACAGCTGGCCGCGCAGGATGTTGCGCGCGCTCAACCCTCGCGGAGGTTCGGTGGCGAGCAGGATGTCTCCGGCACGCACGGCAATCTGCACGTCGGATCCCGCCGCGCCGCGGGCGAGCGGCACTTCGAGTTCAGCGTCCGTGCCCGCCAGCCGGCACTGCATTGTCCCGGCCTCGGCCTTTCGAGCGATGACCGTCGCCGACAGGACGTTTTCGAATCCTGCGAGCTGCGCGAGCGTCGGATGCTCTGGCATTTCGAGCACCTCGTACGGCGTACCGGTCGCAATCACGCGTCCACCTTCGAGCGCGACGACGCGATCGCCCAGCGCGAAGACCTCGCGATGGGAGTGCGTCACATAGAGGATAGGAATCTGCCGCGCCGCATTCCACTTCCGCAGGTCGTCGATGATGCGCGACTGCGCCGGCAGATCGAGTGCGGACAGCGGTTCGTCGAGCAGCAGCACTTCGGGACCTGCCACGAGCGATCGCGCGAGCGCCGTGCGTTGCCGCTCGCCGCCGGACAGAGACCCGGGCTTGCGATCGAGGAGGTGATCGATGCGAAAGGACGTCGCGACGTCTCGAAGGCTGTCGGGGCGGACCTCCGGAAAGTCGGTGCGCAATCCAAACGCGAGGTTTTCTTCGACCGTGAGGTGTGGAAACAGCGCCAGATGCTGAAAGACGTAGCCGATGCGGCGTTCCCGCGTGGGCACGTCGCGGCGAGACGTCGCGTCGAACAGCACGCGATCGCCGACGCTGATGGAACCCGCAGCCGGGCGGAGAAGACCGGCGACCGAGCGGAGAACCGTCGTCTTCCCGGAGCCGGATGCGCCGAAGAGGATCGTGACGCCGGGGGGCGCAACGAAGGCGACGTCGAGCGTGAAGGCGAGTGAAAGACGCGCTCGGATGGCGACCGACAAATTCGACACGGCCGACCTATGACAGCGGCGCCACGGCCCATGGCCGGCGCATCAAGGCGTACACCAGTGCGAGGACGAGGAAGGAGAACGCGAGCAAGGCGAGCGCGGTTGCGTTTGCCGCTCGATAGTCGAGCGCCTGTACCTGGTCGTAGATCGAGATCGACACCGTCCGCGTGACGCCGGGCAGGTTGCCACCCACCATCAACACCACGCCAAATTCACCAAGCGTGTGCGCGAAGCTGAGCGCGCCGCCCGCGACCACGCCTTCGATCGACAGCGGCAGCACGACGCGCGTGAACGTGGTCCAGCGCGAGGCGCCGAGCGTCGCCGCCGCTTCGGGGAGCGCTCGATCGAGCTGCGCGAACGCCGCCGCCATCGGCTGTACGGCGAACGGCAGGCTGTAGAGAATCGACGCGAGCACGAGGGCCTCGAACGTGAAGGCGAGCCCATGTCCGGTCAGGCGTTCCCACAACCGGCCCAACGGACTCTGCGACCCGATTCCCAGGAGCACATAAAAGCCGAGCACGGTTGGCGGCAGGACGATCGGCAGTGCGACGACCGCTTCGAAGAGGAACTTCCAACGCCAGGTCGAGAACGCGAGCCATTGTGCGATCGGCAGCGCGATGACCAAGAGAATGCCGGCGACGATCGCGGCCAGACGGACGCTGAGAGCGATGGCGGTCCAGTCCATGTCAGCGAGCCGGCTCCAACCCTGCGTCCGACAGCATCGCGACGACGTCGGTCCGTCTGAGGAACGCGAGAAACGCACGCGCGGCTTCCTTGTTGCGCGACGCCCGCGGAATGACGGCCGCCTGCTCGATGGGCGGGTGGAGCGTCCGTGGTATGTCGACGTACTCGCCTGCGGCGCGGGCGGCGGGCGAGCGGGCGAGGGTCAGCGAAATGAGCGCGGCGTCCGCGTTGCCCGACTGCGCGAACTGCGTGGCTTGGGCCACGTTTTCGCCGAGCACGAGCTTGCCGCGAACCTTTTCGTAGACGCCGCTCGTCCGAAGCGCGGCCACGGCTGCGCGTCCGTACGGGGCGTGATCGGGATTCGCAATCGCAATTCGCCGGACACCGTCCGCCGCCAGCGCGTCGAGGCCTCGCCGAACGTCGACGCCCGATCCCGTTCGCGTCCAGAGCACGAGCGAACCCGTCGCGTACGCCGCCAACGTGCCTGGCTCGGCGAGCCCTGCGGACTCGAGCTGTCGCGGATAGTCGACGTCCGCGGACATGAACACGTCGAACGGCGCGCCGTTGCGGATTTGCGCGAGGAAGTTTCCTGACGAGCCGAACGTCGTACGGACGGTGTGACCGGTCTGCTGTTCGAAGAGCGCGACGAGGCGGGGCAGCACCGGCTGAAGGTCGGCGGCGGCGGCGACGGTCAGGATCGCCAGAATCAGATGCACGATTACAGACGATTATAGTCGAATTGATCGGACGTAAAGAACCGTATAGAGTGCAGCCGCAATGATGTGGGCCATCCTGCTCGCCGCGCAGCTGGGCGGCGGCACCATCACGGGGACCGTCCGCGACCAGGGCGGAGCCGTCGTGCCTGGCGCGACGGTGACACTCACCGACCAGATGCGCCAGACGATCCGCACGAGTGCGACGACGGCCGCGGGCGTGTATGCGTTCAACGGCTTGCTGCCGAGTACCTACGACCTGCGCATCGAGCTGAGCGGCTTTCGTCCGGTGGTGCGTCAGGGGATTCGCGTGGAGACAGGGACAACCGTCCGCGTCGACGCGGCGTTGCGCGTCGGCGACCTCGCCGAAGCGATTACGGTGAGCGGGGAGGCCTCGACGCTCCGGACGGCCAGCGCGGGCCTCGGGCAGGTCGTGACGCGGGAAAAGATCGTCGACCTGCCGCTGAACGGCCGCACGTTCATCACGCTCGCGTCGTTGGCGGCGGGCGTCGCGCTGCCGCCAGCCTCGCAGCTGCCGCGCATCAACGGCGGCCGCCCACGCACGAACGAATATCTCTTCGACGGCATCTCGGTGCTGCAGCCTGAGCCGGGGCAGGTCGCGTTCTTTCCTGTCCTCGACGCGATTCAGGAATTCAAGATCGAAAGCAACAGCCCGCCCGCCGAGTTCGGCCGCTTCAACGGCGGCGTCGTGAACCTGACGACCAAATCCGGGTCGAACCAGCTTCACGGGAACGGCTTCGAGTTCCTGCGCAACGAAGCTCTGAACGCGCGCAACTACTTCTCGTCGACCGTTCCCGACAAGCCGCTGTTTCGACGCAACCAGTACGGCGGAACGCTCGGCGGACCGCTGCTGCAGAACCACACGTTCTTTTTCGTGGACTACCAGGGACAGCGACAGACGATCGGACGGACCGTCATCTCGACCGTGCCGACGTCGCTGCAGCGCCAGGGAATGTTCACCGAAGCGATCGGCGGCCGCGTGCCGCAGATTTTCGATCCGACAACCGGCGCCTCGAGCCGCACGCCATTTGCCGACAACAGGATTCCTGACGGGCGGATGGATCCGATCGCCGTGGCGTTGCTGCAGCGGTATCCGTCGCCGACATCCTCTGGCACGGCAAACAACTACCGACGCACGGACAACGAAGTCGACGACGAGGATCAGTTCGATATTCGCGTCGACCATCGATTCGGCAGGCGCGATCAGGCGTTCGCGCGTGTCTCGTACTTCCGCGACGGCTTCGTGCCGGTGACGCCCTTGCCCGAAGGCAGCGGGATCACGACGGGGACGCTGGGACTGCAAGACACGACGGCGTGGGCGACGGCGACGAATTACCAGCACACGTTCTCGGATCGGTGGCTGAACGAGCTGCGCGTCGGCGACACGCGTCGCGCCGTGGCTCGTACGGCCGCGCAGCTGGCCACTGCCGCCGGCGCAGCGCTGAACATCCCAGGCATTCCGTCGACAGCGCAGTTTCCGAACACGCTGCCGACGTTTCAAATCAGCGGCTACCAGCAGCTCGGCTCGCCGGCGAACACGGCGTCAGATTTCAGTACCTCGGTCACGGAGGTTGGCGATTCGCTCAGCTGGCTGAAGGGGCGCCACTCGATCAAGATGGGCGCCGACCTGCGGTGGGAGCGGCTGAACGTCGTCCAGCCGCCGTCGCCGACCGGGCTGTTCACCTTTACGAATCTGTTTTCCGATCAGCCCGGCGTCGCGAACACCGGGACGCCGCTCGCGAGCTTCCTGCTCGGACAGGTGCAGACTTTCTCAATCGATCTTCAGCAGCAGCAGATTCGCAACCGGGCGCACGTCGAGGAGTACTTCATCCAGGACGAGTGGAAGGTCTCGAGCAACTGGACGCTCACGCCAGGCGTGCGCTACACGTTGAATTTCCCGTCGACGGAAGAGAACAATCAGGCGGCCGTCTTCAATCTCCAAACGCAGCAGCTCGACTATCTCGGGGAAAGCGGCCACCCGCGGGCGGCGCGCGAGCTGCACAAGTTGAACTTCGGACCGCGCCTTGGGCTCGTTGGACGCGTCAACGACAAGACGGTCGTGAGCTCCGGCTTCGCGCTCGTGTTCATCGAACAGGCGGGCATCACGACGCCTTTCACGACGCCGGTGTTCCCGTTTCTCCAAACCGTCTCGCAGCGAACGCTCGACAACATCACGCCCGCGTTCACGCTGGCCCATGGACCGACCGTCGTGCCGATCGGATTGACGCCCGATGCCGGCCTCGGCCAGGGCGTGTTCGGCGTCACGCGCGATCTCGGGTCAGGCTACGTGCAGCAATGGAATCTGTCGCTGCAGCGCGAGCTCACGACGAACACGTCAGTCGAGGTCGCGTACGTCGGCTCGAAGATCACACACGTCGGCATTCCCGACACGAATCTCAATCAGTTGACCGCCGATCAGTTGGCCCTCGGTCCGGCGCTGACGGCGCGCGTCGCCAATCCGTACTTCGGCATCATCCCTCGCTCGTCGTCTCTCGGGGATCCCACCATTACGGTGGCTCAACTGCTCAAGCCGTTCCCCCAGTACACGACAGTGAGCCTCTATCGCAATAACGTCGGGACGACGTTTTATCAGGGCGTCACGGCGCGAGTGGAGCAGCGCTTGTCGCACGGGTTGTCGTATCTCGTGAGCTACACACGATCGGTGCTGAAGGACGACGCCTCGTCGGTGTTCGACGCGTCGATTCTGACGGCGCCCGTGGCGAACTTCCAGGCGGCCGACAGCTTCAATCGATCGCTCGAGCGCGACTACTCGACCGGTGACATCCCGCAGGTCCTGACGGCGTCGGCGGTGTGGACGTCTCACGGGTGGACCGTGTCGGGCATTCTCACTTTGCAGTCAGGCATGCCGGTGGCCGTCACCCAAGCCACGAATTTCAATGCGTTCGCGGGCTTCGGCATCCAGCGGCCGAATGCCGTGGGCGATGCGGAACTGCCGGCCGACCAGCGCACGCCCGAACACTGGTTCAACACGAGCGCGTTCGGCATCGCGCCGATGTTCACGCTCGGCAATGCATCCCGGAATCCGATTCGAGGCCCGGCCTATCGCAACGTCGATCTCGCAGTCAGCCGGCGTATCCCGTTGCGAGGCGCCGCCCTCGAATTGCGGGCTGAAGTGTTCAATGCCCTGAACACGCCGCCGTTCGGCGCGCCCAACGCGATCGCCGGAAACTCCAACTTCGGGACCATCACGACCGCCGGCGATCCGCGCGTCGGTCAAATTGCCATCAAATTCGTCTTCTGACGCGCCAACCCTCAGAATCCATAGGGTTTTTGCGTTCTTTCTGCTAAATTTTCAACCAGTAAGAATGGCCTCTCGCGCCCTCGCCGTGGCCGTCGCTGGTTTGCTGTCGATTCCGTCCGCCGCCGGCGCGCAGACGGTCGACTACGCGTCCGTCGTCAACAAGTACTGCGTCGGCTGCCACAACGAACGCGCCAAGACCGCCGGGTTGATGCTGGACAAGGCAAACATCGCCGATCCGGCCGCCACTCCGGACGTGTGGGAGAAGGCGATTCGCAAGATGCGCGTCGGCATGATGCCCCCGCAAGGCGCGCCGCATCCCGACGCGCAAACGCAACTCGCGCTCATCTCGTACCTCACGTCGTCGCTCGATCGCGCGGCCGCCAGCCATCCGAATCCCGGCCGTCCACTGGTGCATCGCTTGAATCGCGCTGAGTACGCGAATGCGATTCGCGACCTGCTGGCGCTCGACGTGGACGCGTCTGCGCTCCTGCCGCCCGACGACGCGGCGTACGGATTCGACAACATCGCCGATGCGCTGGGCATCTCGCCCGTGCTGCTCGAGCGCTACCTGACGGCGGCAGGCAAGATCAGCTCGCTTGCGGTCGGCGATCCGACAACCGGCCCGGCCGGCGAGACGTTCCGCATTCGTCAGGACGCGTCGCAGGACATCCACATCGAAGGCCTGCCGATCGGCACCGTCGGCGGCATTCTGGCAAAGACGACGCTGCCGCTCGACGGCACCTACGATTTCTCGATCAAGCTCTTTCGGACGAATCTCGGCGTCGTCCGCGGTCTCGAGTACGAACATCAGCTCGAATACACCGTCGACGGCGAACGCGTCCACCTGTCGCGCGTCGGCGGCGAAGAAGATTTCAAGGCGAACCTGAAAAACATGACGAAGGCGGGTGACGACGTCGAGGCGCGCGCGCACGTTCGCATCCCGCTGAAAGCCGGCCCGCACGTCATCACCGCGGCGTTTCTCGAGCGGACCGAGGCCGTGAATCCTCTCCGTCTGCAGCCGTTCATCCGCAGCTCGAACGACACGCTCGACACAATCGGCCACCCGCATCTCGACACCTTCACCATCACGGGTCCGTACGACTCGAAAGGTCCGGGTGACACGCCGAGCCGGCGGCGGATCTTTACGTGCAGGCCGTCGGGCAAAGCGGACGAAGACGCGTGTGCTCGGCGCATCGTCGCGACGCTCGCGCGACGTGCGTATCGCGGGCAGGCGACGCCGGCCGATCTCGATCGGCTGCACGAGTTCTATCTGGTCGGCAGAAAACAGGGGACATTCGACACCGGCATTCAAACAGCGCTTCAGCGCATTCTGGCGAGCCCCAAGTTCGCGTTTCGGGTCGAGCGCGATCCCGCGAACGTTGCAGCCGGAACGGTCTACCGCGTCAGCGATCTCGAACTCGCGTCGCGGCTTTCATTCTTCTTGTGGAGCAGCCTCCCCGACGACGAGCTGCTGCGTGTGGCGGCGGCGGGAACGCTGCACACGCCCGCCGTGCTGCATCAGCAGGTGCGGCGCATGCTGGCAGACAGGAAGAGCGACGCGCTGATTCAGAACTTCGCCGGCCAGTGGCTGTACTTGCGCAACTTGAAGAGCTTTCAGCCGAACTCGCTCGAGTTTCCGGACTTCGACGACAACTTGCGGCAGGCCTTTCAGAAGGAGACCGAGCTGTTCTTCGGCAGCGTGATGCACGAAGACCGCAGCGTCCTCGATCTGATGACGGCCGATTACACGTTCCTGAACGAACGGCTGGCCAAACACTACGGCGTGCCCGGCATCTACGGCAGCCACTTCCGCCGGGTCACGCTCAAGGACGACGCGCGGCGTGGACTGCTGGGCAAGGGCGCCATTCTGATGGTGACGTCGCATCCGGATCGGACGTCGCCGGTGGTTCGGGGCAAGTGGGTGCTCGACAACCTGCTGAGCGCGCCGGTGCCGCCGATGCCGAACAACGTGCCGCCGTTGAATGAGGACGCCAATCGCGGCGGCCGAATCCTGACCATGCGCGAGCGCATGGAGGAGCACCGCCGGAATCCGACGTGCGCGGCGTGCCACAAGATCATGGACCCCATCGGGCTGTCGATGGAGAACTTCGATGCCGTCGGCGCGTGGCGCACGCGCGACGGCGGCACGCTCGGCACGGCGATCAACGCGACTGGCGAACTGCTCGACGGCACGAAGATCGATGGCGTGGTGACGCTCCGCGAGGCGCTGGTGCGTCAGCCTGAATTGTTTGTCGGCACCGTGGTCGAGAAGCTGATGGTCTACGCCCTCGGCCGTGGCCTCGCGTCTCCAGACATGCCCGAATTGCGGAGAATCGTTCGCGAGTCGGGGTCGCAGGACTATCGCTTCACGTCGCTCGTCTTCGGCGTCGTCGACAGCGCGGCGTTTCAGAAACGGATGAAGGCAGGGGATTCGGACGTCATCGCATCCCGTTAAAGGAGCCTGGAATGTTTGTCACCAAGATGTCGTTGCCCCGGCGGACGTTCCTCCGCGGCATGGGTGTGACCCTGGCGTTGCCCTTGCTCGAGTCGATGGTGCCGGCGCTGACGGCGACGGCCAAAACCGCTGCGAACCCGCAGCGGCGGTTCGGCGCCATCTTCGTCCCGCTCGGCGAGCGCCCGGGCTTCTGGACGCCCAAAACCGTCGGCGAGAACTTCGAGTTCACGCCGATTCTGAAGCCGCTCGAGCCGTTCCGCGATCACGTGACGATCGTGTCTGAGCTCTGCGATCCGCTGGACGGCCATGCGACGACCGTGGCGGCGTGGCTGAGCGGCGTCATCCCGAAGCGGACCATCGCCGAAGACGTGCATAACGGCGTCACGATCGACCAGGTGGTCGCGAAGGAAATCGGCCGCGACACGGTCTATCCCTCGATCGAACTCGCGACGGAGGACTTCACGGGCTACGTCGGCGGCTGCGACACGCAGTACGCCTGCGCCTACATGAACACGCTGTCGTGGGCGAACGAGAAGACGCCGCTGCCGATGGAAATCAACCCGCGCGTCACCTTCGAGCGCCTCTTCGGCCGCGCCGGCACGAGCCAGCAGCGGCTCGCGCGGATGCAGACCGACAAGAGCATCCTCGACTCGGTGCGCGACGACGTGAAAGACCTTCAGGGCGATCTCGGCGCGAAGGACAAGTCGCGTCTGAACGACTATCTCGAGAACGTTCGTGAAATCGAGTCGCGCATTCAGAAGGCCGAGAAGCAGGCGACGACACGTGTCGTCGTGCCGGATGCGCCGATCGGCGTGCCGGAGTCGTTCGAAGAACACGTCGCGCTGCAGTTCGACCTGCTGGCGCTGGCGTACGAGGCGAACATCACGCGGGTGTTCACCTTCATGATGAGCCGCGACGCGAGCCAGCGCGTGTACCCGAATATCGGTATCGCCGAGCCGCATCACTCGATGTCGCACCACGGCAACAACCCGGAGAAGCTGCAGAACCTCGTGAAGCTGAACACGTATCACGTGTCGCTCTTCTCGAAGTTCGTGAAGAAGCTGCGCGACACGCCGGACGGCGACGGCTCGCTGCTCGACCACTCGCTGATCCTGTACGGCAGCGGCATGAGCGAAAGCGACACGCACTCGCGGCTGAACGTGCCGACGGCGATCGTCGGGCACGGCGCCGGACTCGTGAAGGGCAATCGCCACATCCAGACGTCGAAGGAGACGCCGCTCGCGAACTTGATGCTCGACGTCGCGCAGAAGTTCGGCTGCGACATCGAGAAGTTCGGCACCTTGAGCACGGGCGCGGTCGAGATCTAGATGAACGTCCGACGCTACACCGCGGTCGCGATCGTGCTCGGCGCCGTCGCTGTGAGTGGGGCGGGGGAGAATCTCCGTCTCATCGACGCCGTCAAGCAGGGCAACTTCACTGCGGCCAAGGCGCTCATCGCACAGAAGACGAACGTCAACGCCGCGGAACCCGACGGCATGACCGCGCTGCACTGGGCGGTCCGCGCCAACGACGTGGCGACGGTGCAGATGCTCGTTCGCGCTGGTGCGAACGTGAACGCCGCCAGCCGCTACGGGATGACGCCGATCCTTTTCGCGGCAGAGAACGGCGATCCGAACGTCGTGGCGGCGCTCTTGAAGGCCGGGGCGAATCCGAACAGCGCGCTGCCTGAAGGGCAGACGGCCTTGATGACCGCGGCGCGAACGGGCAACGTCGACGCGATCAAGCTGTTGCTCGAGACCGGGGCCAAGGTCGACGCCAAGGAGCAGTGGCAAGGCCAGACGGCGCTGATGTGGGCGGCGTCGCAGAACAACGGCGGCGCCGTGAAGGCGCTCGTCGACGCCGGGGCCGACAAGAACGAACGCTCGAAACTCCTCAGCTTCCCGGAGTTCAAGTGGGAAACGTCGGGGATGGTCGTCACGGTGCTGCCGCGCGGCGGTTGGACGCCGCTGATGTACGCCGCCCGCGACGGCGCGCGCGACGCTGTCGCCGCGCTGGCCGACGCGAAAGCCGACCTCAACGCCACGGATCCGGACGGCACCACGGCGCTCATGTACGCGATCACGAACGCGCACTTCGATACCGCCGCCGCGTTGATCGAAAAAGGTGCGGACCCGAATGTCGCCGACAGCACCGGCACGACGGCGCTCTATTCCGCTGTCGACATGCACACGATGGGGCCGATGCTCAGCCGTCCGTCGCCGAGGCTCGTCGACGCACTCGACGCCGGCGACATCGTCCGGTTGCTGATCGCGAAAGGCGCGAACGTCAACGTCCGGCTGAAGCGGCCGATTATCGGCCGCCACCACACGCCGACCGGCGACGCGTCGCTCGGCGAAGGCACGACGCCGCTGGCGCGTGCGGCGAAGAGCAACGACCTGCAGTTGATGCGCATGCTGCTCGACGCCGGCGCCGATCCGAAGCTCACGCTCAAAGACCGGACGACGGTGCTGATGATTGCCTCCGCTGGAGGCGCCGTCGTCGGCGCGTACGCGGTTGCGATTCCGGTGACTGAAGAGAGTTCGATCGAGGCCATCAAGCTGTGCCTCGATCGCGGCGTGGACATCAACGCGTTCAACACGACGGGCACGACGGCGGTTCACGCCGCCGTCCAGCGCGGCGCCGAGAAGGTGGTGCGGTTCCTCGCCGAGCACGGCGCGAAGCTCGACATGAAGAACAAACAAGGGCGCACGCCGCTCGACATCGCCCTCGGCGTGGGCGGCGGCGCGGGGCGTGGCGGCGGCCGAGGCCGTGGCGGCGCGCCACGAGAGACAATGGCGACTCTTCTGCGTTCGCTGACAACGAGCGCTTCGGTTCCCGGTGGCGCGAATTCTCAATAGACGACTATTTCTTTTTCCTGCGTGCTTGGCGTGTTCTGCATTTGCCGTCGTGCTTTTCGCGCAGAATCCTCGACCGAAGCAGTCCGTGTGGGACGGTGTCTACACCGACGCGCAGGCGACTCGCGGAGAGCGGCAATATGGCCGCGCGTGCGAACAGTGCCACGGCGCGGATCTCGCGGGTGATCCGGTGAACGAAATTCCGGCGCTGTCCCTCGACTCGTTCATGACGTCGTGGAGCGGCAAGAACGTCAAGGATCTGTTCGACACGGTGAAGCGATCGATGCCGAAAGACAAACCCGGCAGCCTCGGGACCGGCGCCTAC